>Ga0233425_10000193_pt1 | contig 157094 bp, 128 predicted proteins | sample Watercolumn_Towu_2_FD_181712 | JGI IMG/M metagenome (GOLD analysis project Ga0233425, IMG submission 181712) | Freshwater microbial communities from Lake Towuti, South Sulawesi, Indonesia - Watercolumn_Towuti2014_140_MG | ecosystem: Environmental > Aquatic > Freshwater > Lake | place...
AGTCCGCGCTGCGCAGTCGAAGGGTGCGGCCTTGCCTGAAAGCCGCTCCGCATCCTTCGACTACGCCGGGGGCCCTACCCCGGCTCCGCTCAGGATGCTCCGCTTGCATGGCTCGTAACTGGTTTTGAATGCACCCAAATCGTTTGGTGTGTGTTGGGAATTGCTGTGTGTTGGGGCGGATTTCTACGAATGACGATGAGTGTAGATACCCGCACACAACGCGGCGACGGCAAGCAATCCATCCACGCATGTGAAACCTGCCCGCCGATTTTATTCGCGTTCTGCCCTGTGCTATACTATAACCATGCACGAAAGAACCGTTCGCCTGCTCGAATTCGATAAGATCCTCGACCGCTTGCTGCGTTTCACCTCGTTTTCGGTCGGGCAGGAGCGCGTCCTGGCGCTGCGACCCACTGACGACATCCGCCAGGCGCGCGATTGGCAGGCGGAGACGAGCGAGGGCCGGCGGCTGCTCGATGAGAAGAGTGACATCTACCTGGGCGCGGTGCATGATCTGCGTCCTTTGCTCGAACAGGCGTTGCGCGGCAGCCCGCTGCTGGCCGCCGACCTCCTCAGTGTGCGCTACACGCTTCAGCGCGCTCGCGCGCTGAACCGCGCCATCAGCCGGATCGCCGATCGTTTCCCACACATCGCGGATGTCGCTGCCCGGCTCGACGCGCCGTCGGCCATCATTGACGAGATCGGCCGCTGCATTGACGAGCGGGGCGAAGTGTTGGACAGCGCCAGCGACGCGCTGGGCCGCATCCGCCGCGAGCTGCGCGAGGCGCACGCCCGGCTGATGGAGCGGCTGCAACGCATCGTCGGCACGGCCGCCAATGCGCCCTATCTCCAGGAAGCCATCGTCACCCAACGGCAGGGCCGCTATGTCGTCCCCCTCCGCTCGGAATTCAAAGGGCGCATCCCCGGCCTGGTGCACGACCAATCGGGCAGCGGCGCCACCCTCTTCATCGAGCCGCTGGCCGTGGTCGAGCTGAACAACCGTTTCCGCGAGGCGCAACTGGCCGAAGAAGAGGAAATCCGCCGCATCCTCCTCCGCCTGACCGAGATGATCGCGGCCGAAGCCGGCCCCATCGCCCGCACCGTCGAGGCGTTGGGCGACCTCGACCTGATCTTTGCCAAGGCGCGCTACGCCAACGAGCTGCGCGGGGTCGAGCCGGAGCTGACGCCGTTCAAGGTTGAAGGTTCAAAGTTGAAGGTAGCCCGCGAGAAGGCCGGTCCTCCGACCTTCAACGTTCAACCTTCAACATTAAACCCTGAACGTTCAACGTTCAACCTTCAACCTGCGATCGTCCGCCACCCCGGCAGCACGATCCGCCTGCTGCAGGCCCGCCATCCGCTGCTCGACCCGCTGACCGTCGTGCCGGTGGACATCTATCTGGACGACGACTACTTTATCCTGGTCATCACCGGGCCGAACACCGGCGGCAAGACGGTGAGCCTGAAAACCACCGGGCTGTTGGCGCTGATGGCGCAGGCCGGCCTGGCGATCCCGGCCGCCGAAGGCTCCAGGCTATCGGTCTTCGAGCAGGTCTACGCCGACATCGGCGACGAGCAGAGCATCGAGCAGAGCCTCTCGACCTTTTCGTCGCACATGACGCACATCGTAGAGATCCTCGGCGCGGCGGACGACCGCGCGCTTGTGCTCCTGGACGAGCTGGGCGCGGGCACCGACCCGGAGGAGGGCGCGGCGTTGGCGCAGGCGCTCCTCAGCACGCTGCTCGAACGGCGCATCACCGCGCTGGCAACGACGCACTATTCCGAGCTGAAGGTCTTTGCGCACAACACGCCGTTTGTGACCAACGCCAGCGTCGAGTTCGACATCGAGACCCTCAGCCCGACCTACAAGCTCAGCATCGGGCTGCCGGGGCGCTCGAACGCGTTCGCCATCGCGCGGCGACTGGGCTTGCCCGATCCGATCGTGGCGCGCGCCGAGGCGTTGGTGTCGCCGCAATCGCTGGAGGCCGAGGCGATGCTGGCCGAGATCAAGCGCGCGCGTGAAGCTGCGCTGGCTGCGGAATCGGACGCCAAGGCTGCGCAACGCCGCGCCGAGGCGCTCAACGCCGACCTGCGCTACCGCCTGGGCAAGATCGAGGAGGCGCGCCGCGCGGTGTTGACGGAGGCGCGCACACAGGCAGAGGCGGAGCTTGAGGTATTGCGTGACGAGATCGCCGGGTTGCGTGAACGCCTGGCCGCGCTGGGCGCCGGCCTGCCGGCCCGCGGCGGCCAAAGCCTCCACGACGCGTGGCTTGCTGAAGCCGAACAAATTTTGACCCAGCGCGCGGCGCAAGCGCGGCCCTTGCCGGCCGCGGCCGCGCCGACCCCGGTCATCCTGGATGGCCCGCTCCAGGAGGGCGACAAGGTGTGGGTTCCGTCGCTGCAAGCCTCCGGCGAGGTCGTCGCGGTCAGCGCACGCGAGGTGGAGGTCAAGGTCGGCGGGTTCCGGCTGAAGCTGGCGCCCGGCCGGGTGGAGCTCCGCCAGCGCGGGGAGCAGCTCGCGGCGCTGCGCGAGACCTCGGTCGGCGCGCCCAAGCCGGCCAGCCCCGGCCTGGAGCTGGACCTGCGCGGCCTGATCGCGGACGACATGCTGGTCGAGCTGGATCGCTACCTGGACACCGCCTATCTGGCCGGGCTGCCGTTCGTGCGGATCATCCACGGCAAGGGCACGGGCGCCTTGCGCCAGGCCGTCCGCGACGAGTTACGCTCGCACCCGCTCATCAGCGGATTCCGCACCGGTGACGCGAACGAAGGCGGCGAGGGCGTGACGGTGGCGAAGCTGGTTCAGCGATGAAGCGTGGGCGTCTGCGCGGCCTGATCCAGATCGCGGTCAGCGCGCTCCTGTTGGCGCTGATCCTTCGTCAGGTGCAGTGGGCCGAGGTGTGGGCCGCGCTCCGGCAGATGGACGCGGGATGGCTGGCCGTCGCCTGGGGCCTCTTTCTGATCGGCGTCGGCGTGCGCGCCGTGCGCTGGCAAATTTTGCTCCATGCACTGGAAGTGCGCCGCCCCCTGCGCGAACTGATGACGTGGTATCTGGTGGGCGGCTTTTTCAACGTGATCTTGCCCACCGGCTTCGGCGGCGATGTGGTGCGCGCGGCCGAGTTGGCGCAAGATAGCGGCCGGCCCGCCCGCGTGGTCAACAGCGTGATCGTGGATCGCTACCTGGGCATCATCGTGCTACTGGCGATGGGGTTGATCGCGGCGCCGCTGCGCCCCGGCACGGCGTCGGCCCTGACGGTGACGCTGATGGCGGCGCTGTTCGCGGCCGGGCTGGCGGCCGGCTGGCTGCTCCGCCAACCGTGGCCGGCGAAGCTGGCGCGCCGGCCCGGCTTGCTCGGCCGCGGTCTCAAGCGACTGGGCGGCGATGCCCTGGCCGATGCGTTCACCGCCTATGACCGCCGCGCACTGGGCCGCGGACTGCTGGCGTCGTTGGCCTTCAACCTGCTCCAGATCGGTTGGAACGTGGCGCTCGGCTGGGGGTTGGGGCTGCGGCTGCCGCTGGTCGTTTACCTGGTGTGCGTCCCGCTGACGGCGGTCGCGCTGCTCCTGCCGGCGTTCGGCGGGCTGGGCGTGCGCGAATTGACTTATGTCGGGCTGTTCGCCCAGGCCGGCGTGCCCCCGGCGACCGCGTTGGCGCTCTCGTTGGGGGTATATATCATCACCGTAGCGACCGGGCTGGTGGGGGGCGTGCTGTACCTGACCAGCGGCGCGAGACGGCTCCGCCGAGATCGAGAAGGAGGCTCCGATGACTGACGCTGAGCGACGCGAAGCGGCGCAGGCCGAGCGGACTGATCGCCAACGCCGGGCCTGGCTCGAACTGGATGCGCTGCTGGCTCAGATTCACAGCCGGCCTACTGAGTGTAGCCCTCAGCAGATCGAAGCCGAGATCACCGCCGCGCGCCGCGAAGTCAAAGAGAAGCGACGCACTTTGCGACTGAAGTTTGAAATAGGCGGGCAAATGTAACATCGTGGGTCAACCGGTAAGACGACGCACGCCGCGCTGTCGGAACCCACATTGGGCTAGCGTCCACGGGGGTTCCAGCCTTGCCAGTCACGCCTACCCCATCAACCACGCCGACTGCAGCAGTCGGGGCGAATCAGCCGTAAGGTTGCGTGACGGCTATTGTCGCTCTAGTTGGAAGTATGGCCCGGAGGGCCCGATGTATAGCAAGCGAGACCTATTACTGACAGGTTGTGGGATAGTATTTCTGGTGGTTGCCGCCCTGTTGAGGCCGGACAGCGTCGAAGCCACCCCATCCGGGCGTGTGCAGGCCATAGAATTCCCCTTGCCGCCGGGCGATTCGCCGTGGTCCCTGACGTCCGGGCCGGACGGCAATCTGTGGTACACTACGGGCAGCGTCATCGGGCGCTTGACGCTGGATGGTACAGTCACCACCTTTCCGATGCCCAATAACGGCAGACCTGGTCCTGCTGGTGCTCTAACCTGGGGCCGGCCCACCGACCTCGCCGTTCACGCGCGGCCGGATGTGCCGGGGTGGTGTTCGATGCATCCGGTGTCGGATCGTATCACGGCCGGGCCAGACGGCAACCTGTGGTTTACCATGTGCCTGCGCGGCACGATTGGCCGGATCACGCCGGCCGGGGTCATGACCGAATTCACCCTGGCAGCGCCGTATAGCGCGCCGATTGACATCACGACCGGGCCGGATGGCAACTTGTGGTTTGCGGATGAGGCACAGTTGGCCGTGGGTCGCCTGACGCCGAATGGGGTGGTAACCCGGTTTCCCGTGCCAGTCTATTCAGGATGTTTTCCGAGTCTGAGGGCGATCACAGCCGGACCGGATGATAATCTGTGGCTTACACATGGATGTAACGGCGGTATCCTGCGGATCACCCCTTTCGGGACGGTCACCGAGTTTAGTTTGTACCCTGACACTGGGATCGGGTCTCCATCGGGCATCACCGCCGGGCCGGACGGCAATCTGTGGTTCACGGCGGCTTCCACCATCGGCCGGATTACTCCCTGCGGCGTCATCCTTGGGTTTGCATTGCCAGCAGATTGGTACCAATGGCCCGAAGATATCATCGTAGGCCCGGATGGACAGCTTTGGTTCGTCAATGGGTACGTCGGTGGGGCCGAGTGGATCAGCCGGATGTCCCTCACCGGTCAGTTCGCCAGGTTTCCAACCGCTTCGCCAAACGTGTTTGTTACGGACATTGCGGTTGGGCCGGATAGCCACATCTGGTATACGGAGTTTGACCGGTTCGGCGGCGTGAACAAGATTGTGCGGCTGGACTTGAGCTATGTGTTCCTGCCGCTGATTGAGCGCAGATAATTGCCCTCTAACACCTTGCATGGCTATTTGCTGTTTTGCCATGTATAAGCGGATGTATCGGAAGATGGTATTTCTTGTTTGGTGATCGATTCTGGCCTCGATCAGGCCGTATGTTCCGCTGTCGCGGGTGGCGGGTCTCGTTACGGATCCGAGAGCCAGGGCGGGGCCTAACCCTGCATCCACCTGACTCGCTACCGTGGCGAGGTCGTGGACAACGCGAGTTATTGATGCAAGAAGATAGGAACAGCATGATCCCGGAACTTTCTATCGTCATCCCTCTCTACAACGAAGCCGAGAACGTCGAACCGCTCTACGCCGAGCTTTCGGCCGCGCTCGATGCCACGGGCCGAAGCTATGAAGTCATCGTGGTGGATGATGGCTCCCGCGACGACAGCTTTGCGCGGCTGAAGGCCGTCCACGCGCGCGATGGGCGGTGGCGCATCATCCGCTTCCGCCGCAACTTCGGCCAGACGGCCGGCTTCTCGGCCGGCTTTGCCGCGGCGCGCGGCGAGATCGTCATCACTTCCGATGCCGATCTCCAGAACGACCCGCGCGACATCCCGAAGCTGCTGGCGAAAATGGAAGAGGGCGGCTACGACATCGTGAGCGGCTGGCGGGTGAATCGCAAGGAGCCGTTCTTCAGCCGGCGGCTGCCCTCGATGCTGGCAAACCGGATGATCTCCAGTAGCACCGGCGTGGTCCTGCACGACTACGGCTGCTCCCTCAAGGCCTATCGCCGCGAAGTCGTCAAAAACATCCGGCTGTACGGCGAGTTGCACCGCTTCATCCCCGCGCTGGCAAGCTGGATGGGCGTCACCGTGGCCGAGGCGCCGGTGAACGACCGCGCGCGGCGTTTCGGCAAGAGCAAATACGGGATCAGCCGCACCTTTCGCGTGCTGCTCGACCTGATCACGGTGCGCTTCATGCTCGGCTACGTCACTCGCCCCTTGCAGGTTTTCGGCCGGCTGGGGCTGGCATCGGCCGGGCTGGGTCTGCTGTGCGGCCTCTACCTGACCTTCGTCAAGTTCGCGCTCGGCGAAAACATCGGCAGCCGGCCGCTGCTGTTGCTGGCGGTCTTGCTGGTGATCCTGGGCGTGCAGATGATCAGCATGGGCTTGCTGGCCGAGATGATTACTCGGACGTACTACGAGGCGCAGGACAAGCCGATCTACATGATACGAGAACAGTTGGACTGAGGAGCACGCATGACCATGCTGGATCGGATTCGCCAACACCACGGCATCGAGCACGCCACGGTGACGCTGCTCAGCCAGCGGATCAAGGGCGCACAGCTCGTTGCGCGCAGCGACTTCGACGGGTTCACGGTCTTCGGCGAAGTGGGCACGGCCGACCTGCGCGCCACTGCAGAAGAGGCGCTGGCCCGCCTCCAGGCCGGCGAGCGCGAGCTGAGAATCCACCCGAACTGCGGCACGAACCTGGCTGCGGCGGGCATCCTGAGCGGCGTGGCTGCGTTCGTGGCCGGCAGCGGCCAGCGGCGCTCGCTGTGGTGGGATCGCCTGCCGAGCGCGATCCTGGCCGCGACGCTGGCGCTGCTGGCCGCGCCGTCCGTGGGCCGCTGGCTCCAGGAGCATGTGACGACATCGAGCCAGGTCGCCGGTCTGCGCATCGCCGGCGTGGAACGATCGCCGGGCGGACAGCTTAAGCCACCGGTCGTCACGCACCGCGTCACGATCACGGCGGCGGAGGGCTGAGCGGTGATCACCCTGATCCACGGTCCGGCCGAACTGCTGCGCGCCGAGGCGCTGGCCGAAATTCGTCGGAGCATCAGCGACGATGAAGGGCTGGCCGACCTGAACATCGCACGACTCGAAGGTGGGCAGATCACTGTCGCCGATATCCAGAATGCCTGCGACGCGCTGCCGTTCCTGGCCGAACGCCGGCTGGTGATCGTAGAGGGGTGGCTGCGTCGCCTGGCCGCGCCCGCCCGCCGGCCTAAGTCATCCGCCAAACCCGCCGAAGATGCCGAGGATGGCGAGACGCCCGAAGAAGAGGAACCGCTCCCGGAAGTCAACAAGGCGCAGAGCAAGAAACTGCTGGCCTACCTTGACCAGGTTCCGCCGACCACCGAGTTGGTCTTCGTAGAAGATGACACCCTCGGCAGCGGGCCGATCCTGCGGCGGTTGTTGGAGCTTCAGCGCGATGGCCGAGCGAACATCCTCGCGTGCCTCAAGCCGCGACGCAACGAGCTGCCCGACTGGATCCGGGCGCGGGCGAAGCTGCGGCAGGTCAAGCTCGACGCCAACGCCCTGGCCGACCTGACCGACTTCATCGGCGATGAACTGCGGCAGGTGGATCAAGAGCTAATCAAGCTGGCGGACTATGCGGGCCGCGAGCGCACGGTAACGCGGGCCGACGTGCGCCGGCTGGTGCCGGCCACGCGCGCGGCCAATATCTTCGAGCTGGTGGATGCGTTGGGGTTGGGCGATGCGCCGACGGCCGGCCGCCTGATGCAGCACGCGCTGGATTCAGACGGCGAGCAGCCGCTGCGTCTGTTGGGGATGATCGCGCGCCAATACCGGCTCATCATCCAGGCGAAGGCGCTGCAGGCGGATGGCCTGAAGCCGCCGGAGACCGCCCGCGAGCTTGGCGTGCAGGAGTGGACCGCGCCCAAGCTGATGACCCAGGCCGGCCGCCACACCTTCGCCCGCCTGGAGCGCGCCCTGGAGCAGATCCTCGCGACGGATGAGGCGATCAAGACGGGCAAGTTGACGGATCGCGAGGCGATGGATGTGCTGTTCGCAGAGTTGATGGGGTGAAGCCCGTGCCGCATCCTTCGACTTCGCGCGGTCAACGTCACCGTGCTCCGCTCAGGATGCTTCGGAGTCGCCTGGGGTCAACCGTTCTCCACCCCGATCCAGAAATGGTTCGGTCGGATGTTCATCGCCGGCCGCAATCGGAGCGCTGCGTTGTCGGGCGTCTGGAGCGGGACGATCAGCTCGTCGCCGGGCAGCGCGGCCCAATTCACGTAACAGGTGTCGGGCACGGCGCCGAACTTCTCCCGATAGCGCCGGGCCGCGTCCGTCGCCTTGGCCGCCACGCCCCGCGCCGGGGCGCTATCGAACCAAAGCAAACCGACCTGCATAGCCTTCCCTCCTCGCCGGTTGCGCCATGACCACCGGTCGCGGCGCGGCCACGCGGAACGCGCGCCGCCGCCACGGCGGCAACGGGTAGCGCGGCATCCGCTGCACGCGCGCCCAGGCCCGGTCGAGCCAATTCGGCGCGCGGCGCAAATGCCAGCGCCCGGCGTCGGTGAACAGCCCCAACTCGAAGCTCCCGATCGGCGTGCGCACCCGGAAGCGCCGCTCCGCGCCGTGCGTGCTGATCGCATCCACCGCCAGAACACGCAGCCCTTGGCCCTGCCACTGAAACGACCGCGGGTAGAAGCCGTTCGCGGCCAAAACCACCTGCAACCTATCTTCTCTCATTGTCCTCAACTCCCTTCACATTCAACACTCAACATTCAACATTCGACGCTTCACCGCCACTCCTCATCGTCGCCGACCACGCGCAGACGACGCAGACCAGCCTCTTGGCTCAACTCCAGCGTCGGCGGCGGGATGTACGGCGGCTGCCCGCCCCGCTGCCCCAACAGATCCGCCGGATTCAGCACGATGATGTTCGGTTGCGGCAGCTGCGGATACGCGGGCGGCGGCGCCGGCGGCGCTTCGGGCCGCCAGCTCGCCTCGCGCGTGGCGCGGCGCAACAGCGCCATCAACAGCACGCTCGTCGGCACGCTCGCGGCCACGCCGACCGCCACGCCCAACACCACCGCCATCGCATCCGTCGTCAGCCGGTTGCCGATCACCAGCGCCAGCGTCACGCCGAAGCCGAGCATCAGGGGGATGACGGCGCGTTTCATCGCGTGCGCTCCTGACGGGGTGACAGGGTGACACGGTGACACGGTGACACGGTGAGGGTGACGGTTGCGTGCTGGTTCATTGCGCCCATTCTCCCAGCCAGCTCTGGACCGGGGACGAGGTGACACGGTGGCTGGGTGACACGCCAACTGCCGAACCCCGGCCCCCGGACTCCTGGCCCCTGATCCCTGATCCCTGATCCCCCGCCCCTGCCTCCTGCCAACTCCGCCGCCGCCGGCCGCCCGCCCGCACCTGCTCGACCAGCGCCAGCAGTTCGCTCGCCGCGGCATACGCCGCCTGGAAGCGGATCACCTGCCCCTTCGCTACCAGCAAGAAGTCGCCCCGCCCCAGCAACCGCTCGGCGCCCGTGCCGCCCACCCCAGCCGCCACCTTGGCGTCCTCCGGGCTGACCACGCTGCCCACCAACCGCACCGGGAAGTTGGCCTTCACCAGCCCGCCCACCAACGCGGCGGCCGGCCGTTGCGTCGCGGCCACCACATGCAGCCCCGCCTCGCGGCCCCGCTGCGTCAGCCGCGTCAGCGCCTCGCCGACCCCCTTGCCGCCCGATTGCAGCAGATCGGCCAGCTCGTCAATCGCCACCACCAGCCGCGGCAGGCTGCACCCCACCGCATCCCGCCGCACCATCTCGGCCACCAGCAGATCCAGCAGCCTGGCCGCCTCGGCCACCCCCGCCACTACCCCGCCCGCCACCGGCCCCTCCCGCGGCCGCCAGACGTGCGGCAGGTCGGTGAGGTCGGCCAGCCCCCGGCCCTTCGGGTCAATCAGCACCAGTTGCAGGCGCCCCGGATGGTTGTGCATCGCCAGCGACAGCAGCAGCGTGCGCAAGAGCGCGGTCTTGCCGCTGCCGGTCGTCCCCGCCAGCAGCACGTGCGCCACGTCCGGGCTGTCGAGCCGCAGCAGCAGCGGCGCGCCCCCTTCGTCCACCCCCAACACCGCGCAGTTCGGCGGCACGGCGCTCAGCTTGCCGCACAGCCCGGCCAGCCCCACCGCCCGCGGGGCCTCCCGCGCCACCTCGACGTGCAGCACCCCGCCCTCGCGATACACCCGCGCGGCCTGCGCGCCCAGTGAGAAGGCCAACTCCTCGGCCAGGCCGCTCACCTTGTTCAGCCGCGTGCCCAGCGCAGTCGTCACATCGAAGCGCACGAAGCGCGGGGTCACGGTCGCCTGCCAGACCCGCGCCGGCACTTTGTGCGCGCTCAGCACCGCCTCGATGCGCGCCGCTTGTAGCTCGTATTTCTGGCTCATGTCGCGCCTCCGGAGAGAAGAGAAACGAGTAATGCGTAACGGACACAGACAGAAGTTGCAGACAGGAATCCCTCACGTCACGCATTACTCGTTGCGCAGCGACATGCCCACCCGATACGGTTGCCCCCGATCACCCGACCTGGCGGATGACCAGCACCACCTTGCCGTAGACATGCACCTGGCTGGGGTGGTAATAGAGGGGCAGCATGAAGGGATTGGCCGGCTGCAAGCGCACGAGACCGTTCTCGTGGTAGAAATGCTTCAACGTGGTGGCTTCCTGGCCGTCGTCGCCCGTGATGCGGGCGGCGACCATGTCGCCGTTGTAGATATCCTGCGTCGCGCTGACCACGACCAGGTCGCCGTCATTCACCAGCGCGTCAGTCATCGAGTCGCCGGAGACGCGCAGGGCAAACACCTCATCCAGCCCACGGACAAGCCCACGCGTCAGCTCGATCGCCTCGCCGGCGAAGGGGTTGTCGGCCTGACCGACCGACGGCAGGGGCTTGCTGGCGACGATCTGGCCCACCAGCGGCGCCCAGATCGTGTCGAAGCTGAAGCGCCGGCCATCGGGCCGGCGCAGCACGCTGATCGCCCGGAAGCGCCCCGGCTCCAGGCGGATATAGCCCTTCTCGGCCAGGCCATCCAGCAGGCGGGTGATGTGATAGCCGCGGCCGCCGAGACCGACCGCCTGGCTGATTTCCTCGCGGCTGGGGCAGAAACCGGGCCGCGCGGTGCGAACCAGGTAAGCGAGCGCCGCCGCTTCAAGCTCCGTCAAATCGTCCGCATAACCGAAGGGTAGGGCCGGCATGTAATCCTCCTCTATGTGCGCGTATTTGCGATTGCCCTATCGAACGAATCAGAACGTCCGTTCTATATCGCTATCATACCAGAACAAAGGTTCTGTGTCAAGTAGCAAATGAAGAAATTTAAGGACGAATTTCGCGCAAGGTGAGGCAGCAATTCCAAAAGTGGCGGAGCATCCTGAGCGGAACGGCCGGTTTTTGGCTGCGTAGTCGAAGGATTTGGAATTCCTGCAAGGTGAGGGAAAAGCGCGTGGCCAGGAGATCAGCCGCCGCCGATGGCCGGGACGAAATGCACTTCGCTGTCGGGCTGGACGCGGGCGCGCAAGCCCTGACGATTGGCGACGCCGTCAACCGTAAGCACGATGCCGTGGCGCAGCGCGCCATCCTCGACCAGCCGAGCGGCCAGGCCGGGATAGCGCGCATCGAGCGCCGCGATCAGGTCGCGCACCTTCTCGCCGGGGACGGCCACGTGCAGGGCGCCGCCGGTGAGATCGCGCAGGAGCGAGGGAATCCAGACAGTTGCCATGATTCGAACAAACTTTGGTGTCTTTGTGGTCGGGTCATCTCGTCACTTTGCCCACAACGCCTCAAGGATTTGGGCGGGCGACATGGGCAGATGGGTCACGCGCACGCCGACCGCGTCGTAGATCGCGTTCGCCAACGCGCCGGCCGGCGGCACGATCGGCACCTCGCCCACCCCGCGCACGCCGTAGGGGTGGCCGGGGTTCGGCACTTCCACCAGGATCGTGTCAATCATCGGCAGGTCGGACGCCACCGGCATCCGATAGTCGAGCAGGCTGGCGTTCAACAGATGCCCCTGGCTGTCGTAGAAATACTCTTCGTTCAGCGCCCAGCCGATCCCCTGCGCCACGCCGCCCTGGATCTGCCCTTCGACGTAGCTCGGATGGACGGCCTGACCCACATCCTGCGCGGCGGTGTAGCGCAAGATCGTCACCTTGCCGGTCTCCGGGTCCACCTCGACATCTACGCAGTGGGTCGCAAAGCCGGGGCCGTACTCCTGCGCGTGGGTCGTGGCGCTCGCCATGATCGGCCGGTCCTCGTTGAGCTTCGCGGCCGCCTCCTTGAAGGTGAGCCGCTGCTCGCCGGCCGTGAACGCGCCGTCGGCGTAGGCCACCTCGGCCGGCTCGATCTCCCACAGCTCGGCCACGCGGGCGATCATCTCCTCTTTCAGCTTCAGCCCCAGCTCGTAGGCCGCCCAGCCGGTGCCGAAGGTGGTGCGACTGCCGCCGGTCACGTCGTTGTAGGCCACCGAGTCGGTGTCCACGACAGTCGGCTTGACCGCCTGCGCGGAGACGCCGAGCGTTTCGGCCAGTTGCATCGCGATGCTCGTGCGCGAGCCGCCGATATCGGTGGAGCCTTCCACCAGGCTCACCTGGCCGTCGGCGTTCACGCTGGCCGAGACGGAAGACTTGCCGCCCCAGTTGCCCCAGTAGCCGGACGCGATCCCACGGCCGCGGTTGGGGCCTTCCAGCGGCGTGCGATAGTGCGCGCTCTCCTGGATCGCCCGCACCGTCTCCAGATAGCCGATGCGCCGATAGGCCGGGCCGTCGCCCCGACGATCCCCTTCCTGCGCGCCGTTGAGGAGCCGGAACTCGAGCGGATCCATGCTCAGCTTCTCGCACAGCTCGTCAATCACCGCTTCGGCGGCGAACGCGGCGTTGGTGCCGCCCGGCGCGCGATAGGCCGACGCGCGGGGCTTGTTCACCACCACATCGTAGCCGTCCATCAGCAGGTTTTCGATGCGATAGGGCGAGAGGATGACGTTCATGCCGGAGCCGACCGGCGAACCGGGGAACCCGCCGGCCTCGTAGGCCATCCACACCTCGGCTGCGGTGATGCGGCCCGCTTTCGTCGCGCCCATCTTCACGCGGATGGCCGAACCGGAGGTCGGCCCGGTCGCCATCAGCACCTCGGCGCGGTTCATCACCAGCTTGACCGGCTTGTGGCCGGCCTTGCGCGAGAGGAGCGCGGCGAGCGGTTCCAGATAGATGCTGATCTTGCCGCCGAAGCCGCCGCCGATCTCCATCGGCACGACCTTGATGCGCGTGACCGGCAGTTGCAGCACCTCGGCCACCTGGTCGCGCGCGCTGTGCGCGCCCTGGGTGCTCGTCCAGATCGTGATCGCGCCGTCGCTGTTCCAGAGCGCGGTCGCGTTCTGCGGCTCGATGTAGCCCTGATGCACCGTGCTGGTGGTGAACTCCCGCTCGACGATCACATCGGCCGCGGCGAAGCCCGCGGCCAGGTCGCCCCGCTGGAAGCGGATGTGCTGGGCGACATTGGTTGGCTCGGCGCCCTTCTGCCCAAACTCGCTCGTGCGCAGATCGTCCAGCAGGATCGGCGCGTCGGGCTGCATGGCAGCGAGGACATCGAGCACCGGCGGCAGCAACTCGTACTCGACCTCGATCAACGCCAGCGCCTCCTCGGCGATGTGGACGTTGGTCGCGGCGACGGCTGCCACCGCGTGGCCGTGATATAGCGCCTTGTCGGTCGCCAGCAGGTTGGCGCTCAGGTACTTCAGCCCGATCGCGCCTTCGCCCAACTCCTGGATCTTGTCGCCGACGTCGGGCATATCGGCCGCGGTCACGATCGCCTTGACGCCGGGCAGTTTCGCGGCCTGGCTTGTGTCAATCCGGCGGATGCGGGCGTGCGCGTGCGGGCTGCGCAGCACCTTGCCGTAGAGCAGCCCCGGCAGTTGGACATCCGCGCCGTAGAGCGCCCGGCCGGTCACCTTGTCCACGCCGTCGTGGCGGATGGGGCGGGTGCCGATGATTTTGTAGGTGGATGGGGTTTCGAGTGTCGCTTGTTCAGTCATGGTTGCCTCCAATTCGGTCAAATCAAACGTTGCTGGTACGTTCGTAGCTCTTCCAAAGAAAGCTCGTGCGCTTGCACGAGGCGATAATGCCGTTCCGCGCTGATGGTTGTCCCTTCACTGGTCTGTTCAAGCTCGAACAGTGCGATCACCTGATCGGTCATAAACTGCGCGGCGATTGGCCGGCAGATCAAATGCGGAAACTTCGCGGCGCACATCGCCAGATCTTGCTCAATCTGAACGATCCCGATCTTCTCATTGACTCCCTTCGCCTGCACGGGCATCACGTAGTGTGCGCCCCGTTTATCAACGCCGATATACACTTCATCGGTCTCCACCTGGCCTACACCTGGTGCCGTTGTGCGCAGATGATTTTGCAGAGAATAACAGGTGAGTCCGGTGAAAACATCAATCAGGCGATTGTAGCGCAGCTTGGCTAACAGTGCTTGTTCATCATTCAGCGCGTATCTGGTGATGATTCCTGGCGTTGCGTCCGGAATTTTGGTTTCCGTCAACGCCTGGGAAGGTGCAATGTTGATCCGGCGAGCTAAGTCAAGCCGATAGCGTGCGCGGCCTGCAGGACGTAGAACCCATTCATAACCGACCGGGGCTTTGCTTGTGATACTTTCTGGAAGCATCCCCCGATAGCGAAATGTATAAACGAGGTCGCCCAGATTCTTGGGCAATGCGATGTCCAAGTCCTGCGCAGCTTGAGTGATCTCCGACCGATCGAAGGCTACTTCAGTGTCGCCCTCTTGATAGTGATTGAAGAAGATCGTCTCGATGATTCGAGTATAACGATTCACATTCTTACTCATGGGGCAACGCTGCTCCTCAACCGGGCCAACGCAACACGATGACCTCTTCGCGCAACTGTTCCTTCGTTGCCGTGGCAAATCGTGTGCGAAAAAGGTCAATCCGAACCAATTCATAGCCTAATTCTTGAGCGATCTCCGCCAGCAGTTGGCCTGTGCGGATCATCACCCGCAGGTATGATGCCTGATCCCCAACCACATAGGCCAATCGCGCGCCAGGACGCAACACCCCACGCAGTTCTGCCAGATGCCGCGCCATCCCGCCGAAGTAGAGGCGCGTGACGCGGCTGTAAAGTCTCTCGAACCCGGAAGTCTTTCCCAACTCGATCCTGCGCTGCTCGATCTGCTCGGCGATGCGCTGAATTTCCACATGATGAGCGACCCACTGATCGTCGTCATCCCCTTTGTAGACCCCGCGTGTGTTTGACCGTACCAGGGTTCCCTTGAAAGTTTTGAGTTCTTGCGCATCATGGATCAAGCCCAACAGCACCGACTCCAGACGGGTCGTGCGCGTGTAGTCCTTCTCATTCGGATAGGGCGGAGAGGTGATGACCGCATCCACACTTTCGGGTGCAAGGACCGCACTGGCTTGCCGGGCGTCCGTCAGATAGGCTTCAGCAGCAGGATAGTGATTGCCCGCAACCAGGCGCAGGTCATTCACCATCCGGCCGATCTCGTTCAGCCACGGGCCAACAACCGCCGCGTCGGTCTTGATGCGATCTACTCCTACCTCCGGCCCAAAGCGCAGATTGCTGATCGAACCAACGGCCGTGTTCGCGAACGCCAGCAGCAGATGTTTGTAGAACGACGCGTCGTGATAAGCCTCGATCGCCTCTCGGAGCGTCAGGGCCTTGTGAAGCGGCAACGGACTGATTGAATCCTTGATGAGCAGCCTGGCCGACTCTGGATCGAGCGTTTTGAGCGCCAACCCATCGGGCGCCGATAGCTGTAACCGGTTGTCATTTATCCCCTCGGCCGCGAATCGCTCGCGCACTGCTGCGGCGATGTCGTATGCCGCCGCCAACAGCGCGTCGGGATCTACACTCCAATCAGTCTTCACCGAGCTGGCGAAGTGTGCGAACGGGTTGGCTTCGAGACCGAGACTCGCCAGACCCGCCAGCTTTGCCTCGACCAGCGTCGTGCCCGTCCCGCAGAACGGATCCAGGATGACAGCCTGCCCATCGTTTCCGAATTCACGCAGATAGTCGCGCACCAGATGCGGCGGAAAGGAAAGCACGAAACGATACCAATCGTGGAACGCGCGATCGTCCGAGGCCAGCCGATTGACCGATGCGCCGGTGTTGGCGTCAGGCACAACCTGGATGCCCGGCAGAGGTGGTTGCATCAACCCTGTTCTCAACTTCGCGCTTTCCTGTATTTCACAAAAATCTCGGCGACCCCGGTCGCAGACCGGCCGCGAGCTGGCTATCATGCCGCCATCTTCTCCGCCGCATCCAGCACCGCGCGCACGATCTTGTCGTACCCCGTGCAGCGGCACAGGTTGCCGGCCAGCCAGTAACGCACCTCGTGCTCGGTCGGGTGCGGGTTGCGGTCGAGCAACGCCTTGGCCGCGACGAGGAAGCCGGGAGTGCAGATGCCGCATTGCAGCGCGGCGTGCTCCAGGAAGCTCTGCTGGAGCGGATGCAGCCCGCCCGGCCCGGCCAGTCCCTCGACCGTGGTGATCGCCCGGCCCTCGGCTTCGACCGCCAGCACCAGGCACGAGTTGACGAGCACGCCGTCCATGATGACGTTGCACGCGCCGCAGTTGCCGTTGCTGCACCCCTCCTTGACCCCGGTCAGCCCCAACGTGTCGCGCAAGACTTCCAGGAGGGTTTGTCGCGGCTCGCAGCGGAACTCCACCGCTTCGCCGTTGATGCGCGTCTGCACAATCGTTTCGTTCTTGCGTGATGTCATTTCTCTGCTCCCCCCAGGGTTGTCTGGCCGCGTTCGAGCGCGCGATGCAGCGCGCGACGGGTGAGCACCGCCGAGAGGTGCTTGCGCTGCGCCACCGTGCCGCGCATGTCGCCGATCGGTTGAGCGGCGCCGCGAGCAATCTCGGCGGCCGCATCAAAAGCCGCCGCGGCCTCCGCCACCGGCCGGCCCACCAGCGCGGCGCCGGCCTCTTTCACGTAGAGCGGCGTCGGCGCGACCGCGCCGAGCGCCACACGCGCCGCCACGATCGTCTCGCCGCGGCCGTCTAACTGCACCGATGCGCCCGCGCCGGTCACGGCGATGTCCATCTCGTTGCGCGGGATGAAGCGCAGGTAGGCCGCCCCGAAACCGGGCTTGGGCGGCGGCAGATGAAGCGCCACGAGCAGCTCGCCCGGCCCCAACACCGTGCGGCCCGGCCCGGTGCAGAACGCCTCGACGGCAACATCGCGCCGGCCCGCCGGCCCCGCAATCCGCGCGAGTGCCGAATGGACGATGAGCGCGGGGATCGAATCGGCGGCCGGGGAGGCGTTGCACAGGTTGCCGCCCAGGCTGGCCCGGCCTTGCACCTGCACGCCCCCGATCAGCGCGGCGGCGTCCACCAGGCCCGGATAGGCGTGGACGACCGACGGGTTGCCGTAGATGCGATAGCACGGCACGGCCGCGCCCAGCCACAGTCCTTCGGCCGGGTCGTAACACAGCTCATTCAATTCAGGAATGAACTTGATGTCAACCACCAGGGCGACTTTGCGCCGCCCCTCCTTCATTTGCGCCAGCAGATCGGTGCCGCCGGCCAGCACGCGGGCCTGATCGCCCGCCTCGGCCAGCAGCGCCACCGCCTGCTCGGTGCTCTGCGCTCGGACATAGTCAAAGGCTTGCAAGATTCACCTCCGTACCAGGGGTCAGGGGTCAGTTTTCAGTGGTCAGTTTTCAGTTATCAGCCATTTGCTGATTTGCCGATTTGCTGATTTGCTGATTTGCACGATATTACTTCCAACCTCTCGCTTCCAGCATCCAGCTTCCAATTCTACCACACCAACGACAGGCATGTCACGCCGCCGTCGGCTTTGGCAAACTCGGAGAGGGGGACGGGCAGGACGGTGAAACCGCGGGCGGCCAGCATGGCCGCGACCTGGGGATAGCCCGCGGGCAGGATAACGTGGCGGCCGATCGCCAGGGCGTTCGCAGCGTAGGCCGCGACTTGGGGCGCGCGCAGCACGTCCAGCCCGGCCAGCGGCGGCGGCAGCGGCCACCCCTCGACCGCCAGCGCGATCCCCGCGCCCAGGTGCGTGACTGCGGTCAGGAGGTGCAGATATGGTTCGACCGGTGCAGCGTAGACCGGCAGCCCCGTGCCCGCCAGCGCGACGGCCAACTGGGCGATCCCGGCCGCGTTGGTGCGGCCCGACCGGCCGACGACGACCCGGTCGGGGAGGATGAGCACGTCGCCGCCCTCCAACGTGCCGGGTGACACGATACGGCTCAGCGGGAAGCAGCCGGCCAACGCCTCGGCCGCGCTCTCCTCCTCGCCCCGCCGGCTTTCCGCGCCAGGCCGGCCGATGATCGCGCGGCCGGCGATGACGACCGCGGGGTCCTGCATGAAGCAGCTATCCGGGAAGCGCTCGTCGGCCGGCAGCGCCTCGACGGTCAGGCCGGCCGCGACGAGCGCCTGGCAATACTCGGCGTGTTGGCGCCGCGCCAACGGCACGTCAATCGGCGCACCGGTCGAACTGATCGCCCGGCGGAAGCTGTCGCCGGGCGGACGAACCAGGGCATGGGTGTAGGGCATGTGCGGTGCTCCGGGAAGGCAAATGGCAAATGGCAAATAGCAAATCGGCAAATGACGAGTGACGATACGCAACACGGTTCACCACCCTATCATCTGCCGCAGCACCAGCGCGTGGACGAGCTGCTCGACCGGCGCGCGGTCGTCGGTGAAGATGGGCGCGTCGGGGGGCGGCGCAGCGACGGAGGCCAGCCCCGCCGCCTGGCGGCCGACCTGAGCGAGGAGCGGCGCGTCGAAGCGCGACAGGTTGGCGCGAAAGTCGGCCAGGGTGGTAGGTCGCCGCGTCGCCACGACCAGCGTGTTGCCAAGCTCGCCGTCATCGGGCAAATCCACGAGGTAGACGCTTGGGAAAACCTGCCCCAGCGTCGCGGCGATGGCGTGCACCAGGCTGTAATCGCTGTGCGTGCGTCCCACATTCACCGCCACCACCCCATCCTCCGCCAGCCGCTCCCGCGCCAACGCGAAAAACTCGACGGTCGTCAGGTGAAACGGGATGTAGGGCGGGCGATAGGCGTCTATGGCGATGAGATCAAATTGCAAATTGCAAATTGCCGATCTGCCATTTGCCCATTTGCCATTTGCCCATTTGCCATTTGCCGATTTGCTATTTGCCGATTTGCTATTTGCTATTTGCAACCACCACCGCGCATCCGCGGCCACGGCGTTCAGGTTCGGCTCGGTCATGGCGAACCAATCGCGGCCCACCTGGATGATGACCGGATCCAGCTCGACGCCATCAATGGCGATCGGGCCGTAGGCTTCGGTGAGCAGCTTGGGGATGGTACCGGCCGCCAGGCCGCCGATGTAAGCGCGACGGACACGTTCCGGGCCATAGGGCGCCGGGTTGAACGCGGGCGCGATCAGGAAATAGTCCCATACGCCATCGGCCAGCCCGCCGCCGGGGCGGTAGACCGAGTGGATCCCCTCCCCCTCGTTCAGCCGCAACTGCCGCTCGGTCCCGAAGTCGAGCACCTGGATGTAGTTGTGGGCCGATTCGGTTTCGTAGATCAGCCCGGCGGCCGGTTTGAGCGGGCCGGCTGGCCGCCAGCCCAGGAAGATGACCAGCACGAGGCCGGCCACGGCGACCAGCGCGTCGCGGCGGTGGCCGATGCGCAACAGACCGGCCAGGATCACCACCAGCAGGCTGCCGGCGAGCACGGCGAAGGTGCGCCGGGTACCGAGATTCGGGATCAGCAGCAGCACGGGCAGGAACGCGCCCAGGATGCTGCCCGCGGTCGAGACCGCATAGAGGCGGCCCGCCACTACCCCGCTGCCCGCCACATCTTGAAGCGCCAGCCGCACCGCAAACGGACTCACGCAGCCGAGCAGCGTCACCGGCGCGGAGAAGATGAGCAGCATGGCGGCTAGGCTGCCCGCCAGCAGCCCGGCGTCCAGATCGGCGATGCCCCGGCTGGCGACGAGCAGGATCGGTCGGCTGGCGGTCGGGATCAGCCCGACGCCAAGCGCGGCCAGGCCGGTCAGGCGCAGGAGGGTGAGCAGGCGCGGCGAGCGGTCGGCGATGGCGCCGCCCAGCGCGTAACCGAGCGCCAGATAGAGCAGGATCAGCCCGATCAGGCTGGCCCAGACGATCAGCGAGTTGCCAAACCACGGATCGAGCAGCCGCGACGCGCTCAGCTCGACGCCGAGGGTGGCGAAGCCCGCCGTGAAGACCAGCAGGGTCAGATAGCCGCGATGGGAGTTCTGTGGCATAATGTGATTATAGCTGGCAAGGCCCAGACCGCCAAGCCCGGCGCGCCAGGCATCAAGTGACTGCGCTGACTCGGTCCCACGGGGAGGCTTCACACTCGGAGACCGGCCAGAGCAGGAGGTTCGTAGTGGCGACTTTAGTCGCTCACCCGCACGAAACGACTGAAGTCGTTACTACCAACCTCGCGCTGACTCGGTCAGAGACCGGCTAGCGCCAAGGATTTCGGAGTGCCGAACTTGTTGGCGGATTTCCGAAGCAATCAACGCAGGAGAGAATCGCATGGCTGAGCCCCTTCCGGGCGACGGCGCTTTGTTCATCGCACCCCCTCAACGGGTCCAGGCGAAGATCGTGCCCTGGCGTCGCATCTATGACCCGGAACATTGGCGCCTCATCCCGCCGCACATCACGGTGGCCTATCCCTTCGTCCGCGCAGAAGATTGGCCGGCAGCGCAGCCCGCGCTGGCGGAATGCCTGGCCGCGTTCCCGCCGTTCTGGATCACCCTGTCCGAGCTGGCCGCGTTCGAGCAGCCCGAGGTCGTGCTGTGGCTCCGGCCCGATGACGAAGGGGCGCTGGTGCGGATTCACGTCGCTCTGGCCGAATTATTTCCCACATACTTCCCCCCTGGCCCGCTCCCCTTCGTGCCGCATCTCACGCTCGGCTTCTTCGATTCGGTTGCCGGGTTGACGCAGGCGCGGGCGGCGATCGCCGCCCGCCTATCTCGGCTGTGGCGGCCGCTCCGCTTCCGCGTCGCGGCGTTGCACTATGCCGTGTGCGCGGCGGGCGGCGTCTGGCGGATCCACGACACGGCGCCGCTGGCCGGCGCGCGGCGGGACTGAGCCGATGGCCGGCGCGCCACGTCGCGGCGGAAGTGATGGCGACGCGGCCTGGCCGCTGGGGCTGCGCCTGGCGTTGGCCGCGGCCGTCATCGCCGCCCTGATCGCGCCGCTGATCGTCTGGCGTGACGCCATCGCGGCGCTGTTCGTCGAACGGACGACCGTGATCGCCCTGCTGCGGGGGGCGGGCGCGTGGGGGCCCGTCGCGCTCATCGCGCTCTATGTGGCGCAGGTGATCGCCGCGCCCATCCCCGGTCAGGCGGTCAATTTCGTCGCCGGCGCTCTGTACGGATTCTGGCCGGGCCTGGGCTACAGTTGGCTCGGCGCGGTGTTAGGCTCGGCGCTGGCGATGGGGCTGGCGCGGCTGGCGGGCCGGCCATTGGTCGCGCGGCTGGTCGGCCCGGCCCTGCTGGATCGATTGGATCGGTTGGCGGCGGGCCGCGGGCTGGGCTTCTTCTTCGTGGTCTTTCTGGTCCCGGGCTTGCCGGACGATGTGGGGTGTTTCCTGGCCGGCCTCACTCGCCTGCCGCTGCCCGCGCTGATCGCGGCGGCCGCGCTCGGTCGCATCCCCGGCATCGCGGCGGCCGTCTGGGCCGGCGCGTCGGCCAGGCAGATGGGATGGCCGGGTTGGCTGGGGCTGGCCGTGCTCAGCCTGGCGGCCGCGTGGCTCGCCTGGCGTCACGGCGCGCGCATCCAGGCGTGGCTGATGGATGTCCTCTGGCAGCCCCGCTGAAGGTTGCGCCTTTCGCGGCCTGTGTGGTATGATGGCAACCGCAGTTGTCCATCAGGCCGAGATTCGCATTTCACGAGTATCTAGCACACACTATCGGGAGCCGCCATGAAAGCGGTCGTCATGGCAGGCGGCGAAGGTTCTCGCCTGCGACCACTCACACTCGAACGCCCCAAACCGATGCTGCCGGTGGTGAATCGCCCAGTCTTGGGCCATATCCTCCACCTCCTCAAGCAACACGGCATCGTAGATGTCGTGATCACCCTCCAATACCTGGCGGCCCAAATCCAGGACTACTACGGCGACGGCAAAGCCTTCGGCATGGACATTGACTATGTCATCGAGGAGTCGCCGTTGGGCACCGCGGGCAGTGTGAAGAACGCCCAGCCGTTCCTGGAGAAAGACAAACCGTTCCTGGTCATCAGCGGCGACGCGCTGACCGACTTCGACCTGACGCAGTTGGTCGCCTATCACCGGCGCCGCGCCGCGCTCTTGACGATGGCGCTCTACCACGTGCCCGACCCGCTCGAATACGGCATCATCAATGTCCATGAAGATGGCCGGGTCGCGCAATTCCTGGAAAAGCCGAAGTGGGGCGCGGTCACATCCGATACCGTGAATACCGGCATCTATGTGGTGCAGCCGGAAGTGCTGGCGCGTATTCCCGCCGATCGGCCGGTGGATTGGAGCCAACATGTCTTTCCACAGATGTTGGCGGCGGGCGAGGCGCTGTATGCCTATATCGCCGACGGCTATTGGTGCGATGTCGGCACATTGAGCGAGTACCAGCGCGCCAACTTCGACCTGCTCAACGGCGTCCTGCACCTCGGTGAATTAGGTGAGCACATCGGCGGCGGCATTTGGACGGGCGGGCCGGTGGAAATCGCGCCCGACGCCCAGATCTTCGGCCCGGTCTACCTGGGCGAGGCAGTGCAAATCAAGGCCGGGGTCGAAATTCACGGGCCAGCCGTGATCCGCGATTTCACCGTGCTGGACAATCGCGCGCGCGTGCATCGCAGCATCGTCTGGCGCAACTGCTACATCGGCGAGGGCGCGGAGCTGCGTGGCGCGGTCATCGGCCGCCAGTGCAGCCTTAAGGCGCGCGCGAACGTGTTCGAGGGGGCTGTCCTGGCCGATCGTTCGGTGGCGGGCGAGGGGTCGGTGATTCAACCAGGGGTGAAGTTGTGGCCCAACAAAAAAGTGGACGCTGGCGCGACCGTTTCGCACAGCATCATCTGGGGTGCGCAGGGGCGGCGCGTCCTGTTTGGCCGTTATGGCGTGACCGGCGTCGTTAACGTAGATTTCACCCCGGACATGATCGCCCGGCTGGGCGCGGCGTTCGGCTCGATCCTGCCCAAGGGCAGCACTGTTACCATCAATCGCGACCCGCACCGCAGCTCCCGAATGATCAAGCGGGCGGTGGTGGCGGGCTTGCCGTCGGCGGGCAACAACGTCCTCGATCTGCGCACCGTGCCGATCCCGGTGGCGCGCTACTACACACGGACGCGTGACGCGGCCGGGGGCATCCACGTTCGACTCTCGCCCTACGACCCGCGCGTCGTGGATGTGCGTTTCTTCGACCGCAGCGGGCTGAACCTGCGCCACGAACAGGAACGCGCCGTCGAACGCGTCTTCTTCCGAGAGGACTACCGCCGGGCCTACATGGAGGACATCGGCAACATTGATTACGCCGCTGATGTCGTGGATGTATACACTCAGGGGTATCTCCGTTCGTTGGATGTACCGGCCATTCGGAACGCTCGCACGAAAATCGTGGTGGATTACGCCCATGCGTCCGCGGCCGAGGTGCTGCCCCAACTGCTGGATCTGCTCAATATCGAGGTCGTGCCGCTCAATGCGCGGATTGACGCCAACAAGGTAGCCATATCACAGGAGGAGTTTCGGGCCGAACGTGCGCAGCTCGCAACGATCACCGGCGCGCTGCGCGACGTGTGTTTGGGCGTCCGGCTCGATGTGGGCGGCGAGCGGATGTTCGTCGTGGATGAGACCGGCGCCATGCTGCCCGATGTGGCGGCATGTGCAGCGCTTGCGGCGCTCGTGTTCCAGAGTCATCCCGGCAGTACAGTCGTGGTCCCGGCCGATCAGTCACTCGTCTTTGAACGGTTGGCGCAGCGGCATAACGGCCATGTGCGTCGCTGCCCGGTAGATGCCCAGGCGCTCATGGAGGCGGCCAGCGCCGGCGATGTAGTCATGGGTGGGGATGGCGCGGGCAGCTTCATCTTCCCGGCCTTGCACCCGGCCATTGATGGCTTGATCGCGATCGGCAAGCTAATTGAGCTACTGGCCAAGCAGAAGCTCCAGCTTTCGCAGGTGGTGGCGAACCTGCCCCCCTTCTATGTCGCGTCCGGCGAGGTCCCTGGGACGTGGGAGACCAAAGGCCGGGTCATGCGCTGTTTGCTGACGCAGTTCACTAAGTTCCGTATCGAGACGGTGGATGGCCTTAAGATCTACCTGTCTGAAGGAACCTGGGTGTTGATCCGTCCCGATGCCGATCAACCGGTCTTTCACATCACGGCCGAGGCGGGGTCGCTGGCCGCCGCGCAGGAGATCGTCGCCGATTACGGCGGCCTGGCGCGGGAGCTGGCGCATGTCGGGTTTGCAGCGAACAACCAGGGCTGGCCGGACTGGCGGTTGGCATCTTCTCGATGAATCTTTATTGAGGTTGACTTATGGCAATCAAATTCGGCACAGACGGCTGGCGAGCCGTCATCAGTGATGAATTCACCTTCGCCAACGTGCGGCTGGTGGCGCAAGCGATCGCGGAGGTAGTTCGGGAGAATGTGGGAGATGCGGCCGCGCCGCGGGTCGTCGTCGGCTTCGACACCCGCTTCCTGTCCGACCGTTATGCCGTCCTCGTCAGCGAGGTGTTGGCGGCGAATGGCCTGCGCGTGGCCCTGGCCAGGGCGAATGCGCCCACGCCGGTCATCTCTTACGCGATCCCGCACCTGGCGGCCGCGGGCGGCGTGATGATCACCGCCAGCCACAATCCGCCGCGCTACAACGGCATCAAGCTCAAGGCGGCGTTCGGCGGCGGCGCCAGCACCGCCGAGACGCGCCGCGTCGAAGCCAGGATCACGGCCAACACCGCCGCCGGCCGCGCGCCGGCGCACATGGAGATCGCGGACGCGCTCGCGCAAGGCTGCGTCGAGCGGTTTGACCCGTTCCCAGCCTATCGCGAGCACATCTGGCGCTTGATTGATCCGAGCATCCTCCGGCAGTCGGGGCTGCGCGTGGCGGTGGACGCGATGCACGGCTCGGGCCGCGGCTACCTGCGCGACCTCCTGATTGAGGCGGGGGTCGAGGTGGAAGAAATCCGGGGGGAGATGAATCCCGGCTTCAACGGCATCCACCCCGAGCCGATCGCCAGGCACCTGAAACCGCTTATGGATCTGGTACCCGGGCGGGGTTTCGACCTGGGTCTGGCCGTGGACGGGGATGCGGATCGCACCGGCGCGGTCGGGCCGACCGGCCGCTTTATTGACCCACACTGCATCATGACCCTGGCGCTGCGCTATCTGGTAGATGTGCGCAAACTGTGCGGGAATGTGGTCAAGACGGTTTCCACGACCCAGATGCTCAACCGGCTGGCCTGCGGCTACGGTCTGTTGGTGCATGAAACGCCGGTGGGCTTCAACTACATCGCCGACCTGATGCTTGACAACGATGTATTGCTGGGCGGCGAGGAGTCGGGCGGCATCAGCATCAAGGGCCATATCCCGGAAGGGGACGGGGTGTTGATGGGCCTGCTCATGGCCGAGATCGTAGCTTTCTACCGCAAATCGCCCGAAGCCCTGCTTGATGAGATCATGGCGGAGATCGGCCGCTTCGACTATGCCCGCCACGACTTCCGCGTGCGCCCCTTCGAGAAAGCGGACCTGGTGGCGAAACTTGTCGCGGACGCGCCCGAACGGCTGGCGGGCATCCCGCTGGCAGCCATCAACACGCGCGACGGTGTGAAATATCTGCTGGCCGACGATAGCTGGCTGCTGATTCGGCCATCGGGGACCGAGCCGGTGCTCCGGGTCTATGCCGAGGCCCACAGCCCGGAGGTCGTGCAGCGCCTGCTGACCGAAGGCCGCGCCCTGGCAGATGCGGCCGGAGTTTAGTAACAAATAGCCCCGATTTCCCGCTGAAACCGGGGCCATGTTCGTCCAGGTTACAAAATCTGATTAGTACTCGATGCCGCGGCCCAATTCCCTGGCCTGCTTCACCCAGCTTTCGACCTGGGTCAGGGTGGGCGCCCGGCGGGCATCGCCGTTCTGAGCCTGCTCCGCGAGCCTGGCGTACAGGTTGGCCGGGATGCGCTTCGCCAGTTCGGCGACGGTATCCACGCCGGCATTCTCCAGCAGGTTGCTGTAGACTTCACCGATGCCCTTCACCCGGGCGAGATCAGCCCGGTTCAGCCATTCCAACAAGGCCTTCTGATCCACGCCAACCCTGGCCGCCAGATCCTTGCGGCCGGCTGGGGTTTTACCGGCTGCCAAAAACTCTTCGCTGGTCTTGATGCCGCCAGCAACCAGCTTCGCCGCCACCGTTGCGGCCATCCCGCGAACCTCTTGAACGCGCATCGTGCCCTCCCACAGATTGTTTGATCGCCAGCACTGCACGGCAAGATGTATCTTAGCATAGTTATCGCCACTTAGCAATAGTGCCGGGGAAGCGAAAGCGAGATTCCCCCATCCGGTCATTTGCAACTAACGATCTGATATGAATTGTCGGCGGCGTAACACCCCCGCCACGCCAGTTTGTGGTATAATAGCTGTCGTTTCGATGAAACGACAGCTTGTCCTGAGTTCCATCCAGGTATCGTTCGTGAAAGGATAAAAGATGCGCCGCTCTCGATTTCTGCCGCTCCTGATCGCCATCACCGCACTCAGCATCGCATTTGTGGGGTGCGGGGTGGTCCGGCCCGTTAATTTGTTCTCGAACCCCACGCCGACCCCGCGTCCGCGTGTGGTAGAAAAGGTCGTCGTCGCCACGCCGACCGCGCAAGCCCGCCAACCGGCGCCCGCTCCGGCGGCTGCGCCAGGCCCAATTGGAGGGAGCGACATTGAGAGCGCCCTCCTGCGCGCCGTCTACGAGAAGGTCAATCCATCGGTGGTTTATATTGAAAACCTGACGCAGCTATCGCAAAGGACACAGGCTGATCAGACCCTGCCCGAAAGCCAGGGTTCCGGCTTCATGTGGGACACCCAAGGCCACATCATCACCAACGACCATGTGGTACGCGGGGCCGACGAGCTGCAGGTCACATTCTCGGATGGCGTCGTGCTGCCCGCCGAATTGATCGGGAGCGACCCTGACAGCGACTTGGCGGTCATCCAGGTGGATGCCAGGCTTGTCAAGCTCACGCCGGTTGAGCCGGGCGACATCAAAGAGGTGCAGGTCGGCCAGCGGGCGATTGCCATCGGCAACCCGTTCGGGTTGGTCGGCACGATGACGGAAGGCATCGTCAGCGCCATCGGCCGCAGCATCCCGGCCGTCACCGGCTTCAGCATCCCGATGGCGATCCAGACTGACGCCTCGATCAACCCCGGCAACTCCGGCGGGCCGCTGCTGAACGACCGCGGTCAGGTGATCGGCGTCAACGCGCAGATTCGCTCCGCAACCGCTACGCCGGCCAACTCCGGCATCGGCTTTGCGATCCCGATCAACATCGTCCAGCGCGTGGTGCCGGCGCTCATCGCCAACGGCCAGTACAAGCATGCCTACCTGGGCATCAGCGGCCGCACCTACAGTCCGGCCTGGGCCGAGGCGCTCGGTTTCACCAAAGATAACCGTGGCGCCTACATCATGGATGTGATCCCCGGTGGGCCATCGGAGCGGGCGGGCCTGCGCGCCGGGACGAAAGCCACCAAGGTTATCCTGGGCGTCGGGCAGAATGGGCCGGTCTACCTGCAGGCCGGCGGCGATCTGATCGTTGGGATTGACGATCAGAAGGTCGGGACGTTCGACGACATCCTGATCTATCTGGAGAGCACCCGCTCGCCCGGCGACGAGGTCCGGCTGACCGTGCTGCGCGCTGGCGAGGGACAGAAGGTCTTCACGATTCAGCTCGGCGAACGGCCGCGGCGGATCCAGTAAGCGGGCTTGCGGCGGATGAAAAGGTAAGAGATGCTTCGCTGATGTCTCGCCGCAACGAAACTTGCATCGTAGACCCGCTCAGCCATCGCCCTAAGCCTGGCGAAGGGATGACAGGCCGGAATGTTCTTGGTCTTACACATGCCGCCGCGCGGCATGACGGGTCTCAGAGTGACAGGCAGGGGTGATTTTCAGGGCAGATGTCCATGCCGCGTGCGGCGCCACGGCCCCTGCGGGTGAAAATGTCATGCTGAGCGAGTTAACGAATCAGCCCTTCGCTACACTCAGGGCCGGCAGTTCGCCGCGGCGAGACCCCCGCGCAGCATCTCATGGCGCACGAGACCCTTCGCTGGCATCACACCGCGGCATACTTCTCGCCGTAGACCCGCTCAGGGTGACAGCCGGTTGCCATCCACGAATGGGCCACGAATGCACGAATAACGCGCGTCATTCGTGGATGGCCGACCGGCATTTTCAGGACAGTTATTCATGTCGTGTGCGGCGCCACGGCGGATGAAAACGCAGCGGAGCATCCCTTCGACAGGCTCAGGGCAAGCTCTGAGCGGAGGGCTGCAGCCCGTAGTCGAAGAGCCTGTCCTGAGCGAAGCCGAAGGAATGCGGAGCGGTCATCGCGTAAGGCCGCATCCTTCGACTGGTCATTCTTCGTTAAGCGTGTTGACTCGCAGACCCGCTCAGGATGCTGGCGTATTTACAGGGCAGGTAGCTATGCGTACTACAGCGTTACCCTTCTTGCTGGCTTGTTTGCTCCTCTTGAGCGTCGGCCTGGCGTGCAGCGCGCCGGGGCTGGCGGCGCCGACCTTGTTGACGCCTGGCCCGACGCCCGAACCCCAGGTGATCATCGTCGTGGCGACGCCCACCCCGGGGCCAGTCACCGAGTCGGCGGTCACCCTCGAGGCGCAACGCATCGCGGTCTATGAACGCGCGGCCCCGGCGGTCGTCAACATCACCACCCAGGTCTTGCGCACCAGCTTTTTCTATGGGGTGATCCCGGAAGAAGGCAGCGGCTCCGGCTTCGTGTGGGACACTGCAGGGTACATCGTTACGAACCATCATGTGATCGCGAACGCGCAGAAGGTGGAGGTCAGCTTCAGTGACGACTTCACCGCAGCGGCGACCGTGATCGGCAGCGACCCGGTGAACGACCTGGCGGTGCTCCGCGTCGAATCCATGCCGCCGGGCATCGCGCCGCTGACCGTTGGCAGCTCCAGCCAGCTCAAGGTCGGGCAGACGGCTATCGTCCTGGGCAACCCGTTCGGCCGGTTCGAGCGTACCATGACGGTCGGCGTCATCAGCGCGCTCAACCGCACGATCCAAACCGACAGCACCGTGCTGCGCGGGGTCATCCAGACGGACGCCGCGATCAACCGCGGCAACTCCGGCGGGCCGCTGCTCGATCTGCGGGGCCGGTTGATCGGCGTCAACAGCGCGATCTACTCCCCCACCGGCGCCTCGGCCGGCGTGGGGCTGGCGATCCCCTCCGACAAGGTACAACGCGTCGTGCCCGTCCTGATCCGTGATGGCCGCTATCCGCACCCCTGGCTGGGGGTCGAGGAGCTGGGCTACGAGCTGACGCCAGCGTTGGCGAAGGCGCTGCGGCTGCCGGTCGAGCGCGGCCTGCTGGTGGCGCGGCTCTACCGTAACAGCCCGGCCGACCAGGCGGGCATGCGCATCGCCCAGCGCGAGGTCGTCGTGGGCAACCGGCGCTATCAGGTGGGCGGCGACATCATCACCGAAGTGGATGGCCGGTCGGTCGCCACCTGGGAAAAGCTCGGCGCCTATCTGGACGAGTCGTGCGAGGTGGGGCAAACGATCACGCTCACGATCATCCGCGATGAAACCACCATGACGTTGACCACGAAGCTGCAGGACACACCGGAATCGCTAAGGTAAGGATTTTGGGAGACCGGATTGACGATACTGCTGCCAGGGAGGCCCCATGATCGCTCCTGATACCAAAGTCGCCCTCATCACCGGCGCGGCGCGCGGCATCGGCCGCGGGATCGCCGCGCAATTGATCGCCGACGGCTATGCTGTGATGATCGCCGATGTGCGCGGGGAAGCAGCCGAGCAGACCGCCGGCGAGCTGGCCAGCGGCGGCGGCGCAACGGCCGCCTGCCAGGCCGATGTGGCCGATGCTGAGGCGTGCCGCGCGATGGTGGGCCGCACGGTCGAACGCTTCGGCCGGCTCGACGCGCTGGTCAACAACGCCGGAATCAGCAAGCCGCAGCCTTCGCTGGAGGTGCCGCCTGAAGACTGGCGGCGGATGATTGACATCCAACTGAACGGCGTCTTCTTCTGCTCGCAGGCGGCCGGCCGGCAGATGGCGGCGCAGGGCTGGGGCGGCGTCATCGTGAACATCACCTCGATCAACGCGGAGGCGGCCTTCCCGCAGCGCGCCTCGTATGTGGCCGCCAAGGCCGGCGTCCAGATGCTCACCAAGGTGCTCGCCATCGAGTGGGCCGAGCACAAGATCCGGGTCAACGCGGTCGGCCCGGCGCACACCGAGACCGAAATGACGTTGCAACACATCCGCTCCGGCCGCATCCAGATCGAGGCGCTCCAGAAACGCATCCCCTTGGGCCGGCTGGCGAGCGTGCAAGATGTGGCGAACGCGGTGTCGTTCCTGGTCTCCGACAAGGCGAGCTTCATCACCGGGCAATCGCTTTACGTAGACGGCGGCTACCTGGCCTTTGGCTACTGGTGAGGCGGCCGATGATCTACACTGTCACCCTCAACCCCGCGCTGGATCGCACATTGACCGTGCCGCGGTTACAGTTGGGCGAGATGAACCGGGCGCGTTCCGTCCGCCTGGACTTGAGCGGCAAGGGGATCAACGTCTCGCGGCTGCTGCGCCGGCTGGACGTGCCGAGCCGGATCATCGGCTTCGTGGGCGGCGCCACGGGCCGCGCGATCCAGGATGGCCTGATCGCCGAGGGCTTCGAGACAATCTTCATCGAGGTCGGCGGCGAAACGCGGCAGAACGTAACGATCGTGGATGAGGCGACGGGCGTGTGCACCAAGGTCAACGAGCCGGGCGCGATGGTCGAGCCGGCCGATCTGACCGCCATGCGGGCGCTGATCGGCCGGGCCGCGGCGGGGGATCTGTGGGTCTTCAGCGGCAGCCTGCCGCCCGGCGCGCCGGCCGATTTCTACGCCCAGCTTATTACGACGGTGCAGGCGCGGGGGGCGCGGGCCTTCCTGGACTCCAGCGGCGAGGCGCTGCGCCAGGGGTTGGCCGCCCAACCTTACGCGATCAAGCCCAACAGCGAGGAGGCCGGCGAGGCGCTCGGCGTGACGGTGGCGAGCGACGCGGAGCATCTGACCGCGGCCCGGCGTCTCCAGGCGGGCGGCACACGCCTGGTCTGCGTGACGCGGGGCGCTCGTGGGCTGGTGCTGGCGCACGACGATGCGCTGCTGGTGGCGCCCGCGTTGCCGATCCCGCTTGCCAGCCCCATCGGCGCGGGAGATGCCACGCTGGCCGGGCTGGTGTGGGCCGTGCAGGCGGGGTGCGACGCGGTCGAAACGGCCCGCCGCGCGTTGGCCTGCGGCGCGGCCGCGGCCATGCAAGAAGGCACCGGCGTGGGAGAGCGCGCGACGGTCGAAGCGCTCCTGCCGCAGGTGCAGGTAAGCGCCGCACAAGAGTAGCAACGCTTCGTTCGCCGTCGCAGCCATTTCTCGGTGGCAGCAACGCTTCGTTGGTCGTCGTAGTCATTTTTTTGTGGTAGCAACGCTTCGCTGGCTGTCGCAACCATTTTCCGGCGGTAGCAACGCTTCGCTGGCTGTCGCAACCATTTTCCGGCGGTAGCAACGCTTCGCTGGCAGTTGCAACCATTTTCCGGCGGCAGCGACGCTTCGTTGGCTGTCGCAACCATTTTCCGGCGGCAGCGACGCTTCGCTGGCTGTCGCAATCATTTCTTGGCGGTAGAAACGCTTCGTTGGCGCGTCATTACGAACGCCTATTGCGAAACAAATTCCTGATTTGCGCCGTTGCCGATTATGACTTTCGGTCGTCATTGTGTATGATGCGGGTGTGATGAACGTATCTCGCCTGATGGGCCGCAACTCCAAACGACGGGTCGGGCGGATCGGATTGCTGGCGCTGATAACGGCGCTGGCCTGCGCCTGGGCCAGCTTCCCCGCGCCCGCGGCCTGGGCCGAACCTGCCCCGCCCGTGATCACCACGCCGACGCCCCGGCCGACCGCGACGTCGCCCGCGCTCTCATGGCGCGAGAAACTGCTGTTGACCCCGGAAGCCCAACGCCGGGGACAGATCGTCTTCTTGCCATGGGTGGTGAAGGAGAATAGCCGTCGCGCGTTGGAAGCCCCGCCCGAGAGCTTTGCGTATGTGGTCAAGCCGGGCGACACCCTCTGGACGCTGGCGCTCGACTTTGGCCGGGATCTTGACACCATGTCCTGCGCGACCACGCCGCTCGGGGCCGATGTCGAGGCTTTGACGCCGGGTCAGGAGATCACCGTGCCGGCGTTGAAGGATTTGTGCCACACCGTGACCCCGGGCGATACACTGCAAAACATCGCCTATGCGCACGGCCTGACGGTGGCCGACATCGTCGCCGTGCCGTGGAACGGCTTCCTCCTGCCGCCCTACACCGTCCGCCCCCGGCAGCGGGTGCTATTGCCGGGGGCCAGGCCCGAAGCCAAACCCCGCCCCGACCATCGCCAGGTCAGCATCATGTCGGACGATTGGGCCAACACGTTGTACCGCGATTGGCCCTACGGCGACGGCCATTTCATCTGGCCCGTGACCGGGCCGATCTCGCAGGCCGCACACGATGGGCATTGGGCGCTCGACATTGCCGTGCCGGAAGGCACGCCGATCCAGGCCGCCGACCGCGGCACCGTCGTGCTGGCCGGCTGGAGCCCCGTCGGCTACGGCTTCCGGGTCGTGATTGACCACGGCAACGATTATGTCACCCTTTACGCTCACTTGCGCGATATCTACGTGGAAAAGGGGCAAGTCGTGGGCAAGGGTCAGACGATCGGGGTCAGCGGGTCGAACGGCAACATTACTGGGCCGCACCTGCACTTCGAGCTGCGCGACTTCGGCGTGCTGACTGATCCCCAGACGTTACTGCCCAGGTAAAAAACATATCGGCTTCCCCACCATCTTGCACCCCGGTTTGCCGCATATCGGTATCGGTTGTATAATAATAAGGCTTATCCGATACCGATATGGGTCTCAGACGTCACTCGTACCGCAGCGCCTTGATGATCTCCATCCGCGCGGCCTGGCGCGCGGGCATGAGCGCGGCGAGCACGCCGAAGAGCAGCCCCGCGGCGATGGCCGCCAGCACACCCGCCAGCGGGAAGGTGTAGGCCATCCGCATATAGCCGGCCGCGTTCAACCCCGCGACAAAGACGTAACTGAGATACAGTCCCGCCAGGATGCCGAACGCGGTGCCAAGCGCAGCCAGCAACAACGCCTCCGCAACGATCGTCTTCCAGACCTGCCCCCGCGTCGCGCCGATGGCGCGCAACATGCCGATCTCACGCGTGCGTTCGATGACGCCGATCGCCAGTGTGTTCAGGATGGCAATCAGCGAGGGGAATGCCAACACGGCCAGCAAGATCCAGAACCCGGAGATGACCGCTTCGTACTGCTGGGCGAACTCCGTCAAGTACGCGCGGCCGGCGACCAGCCGGAACTGTGGATAGTCTGCGACGATCTGATCGAGCCGCTGTTCCACCGCCGCGGCATCCGCGCCCTTTGCCAGATTGACCTGGTAGAGAATATCCTCGCTCTTGTGGAAATCCAGCTTCATGTTCGTTTGCGAGATGTACGCGGTGTTGATCTTCATGCTCAACACGTCGCCGCCGATCGCCACGATACGATAGGTCTGCTGGCCGGTCGGCGTCGCCAGCGGGATGGCGTCGCCGACCTTGAGGCCGAGCGGCGTGGCGAGGATCCCGTTGACAATGACGTTGCGCTCATCCGCGGCCAGCGCGTTCAGCGCGTCTTGCGTGTTTCCGCTGATGAAATCCATCCCCGACATCCTGGCATAGTCGGCCGGATTGATGCCCAGGACGGAGATCGTCGTGTCCCCCAGGCCGGTTTTCAGCGAGACGGACTGAATGGAAGACTGGGCATACCGCAACGAGTTGACCGCGTCCACGCCAGGGATCGCGCTCAGCTTAGCCTTGAGCGTTTCGCTGGCCCCGACATCCCCTTTCCACACCGCGACCGACGGCGGCAGGAGCAGATAGTCGCTCCCCATGGTCCGGTTGAACATCTCCTCGGCCGTACCGACCAGGCTGAAGATCATACCGCCGACGCCGACGACGATCGCCAGGCCGATCATCGTTGCGCTCGCGGTGATGGCCGAGCGCGAGGGCTGGCGCGTGAGGTTGCCTTGCGCCAGCTCGCCCGTGCCGGCGCGCGCAAAGATCAGCGCCAGCACGGCGCCGAAGAGCCGCGCAATCGGCTTGACCAACGCGGGCGCGATCAGCACCAGGCCGACCAGGATGAAGAGGCCGCCGAGCGCGACCAACGTGAAGACGCCGCTCAATAACCCCGCGAGCGCGATGACGAGCATGGCCGCGCCGACGATGGCGCTCGCCCGGCTGATCCGATGCGCGGTTTCGGCCAGGGACGGTCGCAACGCTTCCATCGGCGCGACGCGGCTGGCGCGCAGCGCGGGCAACAGGCCGGACAAGAGGGTGACACCCACGCCCAGGATGATCGAAACCACAAAGAGCGACGGCTCGACGATGGCGGCCATTTCGATGTTCATGAATTGTTTCAGGTATGGATTCAACGCCGTCGTGATGCCAGCCCCCAGCAGATAGCCCAGGCCGACGCCGATGGCCGTGCCGACCACGCCTTGCAGCAGCCCTTCGCTGAGCACGAGACTGGCTATCGTCGCGCGATTTGCGCCGATGGCGCGCAACATGCCGATGTCATGGCGGCGCTCGGCGACGATTGTGCGGAACGTGTTGAAGATGATAAACCCGCCCATCGCCAGCGCCAGCACGCCGATCATGTTGAAGATCATGGCCGAGTTCTGCATCGTCGTGGCGAATTCCGAGCCGCTCGTCAGCCCGCCGAGGGTGTAGGTGTTCCCCAGTTGCGCTTTGATGTTGCTGACAATGGCATCGCTTTGCGCCTTATCCTGCGTCGCGAGATTCGCTTCGATGACATTGATGCGGCCCGGCGCATCGAGCAGCTTTTGCGCCTGCGCCAGCGTGATGAGCACCTGCTCGTCGCCGACGAGCGCGCGGCCCGGCGTCAGGCCCACGATCGTCAGCTTGACGACCCCCTGCGTGGTCGGCAGTTTCATCGTGTCATTCAGCTTCACGCCGAGGGTATCGGCCAGTCGCTCTGAGATCACGGCGACGTTGCCATCGCCGGGCTTCAGGAAGCGGCCCTGGGTCACGCGATAGTCGTGCAACTCCGGCGCAACCGCCGGATCCACGCCGATGAGCGCCAACGCGCTGACCGTCGAGTTCTTGCCATAGAAATTGGGCGGCAGATTGATGGCGCGCTCAAGCGACCCGCCGATGACCGCAATCCCGTCGAGCGCCTTGATCTTGTTCAACGTGGTCGCGGAGAAGGATTCGCCCGTCTTGTGCGTGATCATCACATCGGTTTGGCCCGATGCCGCCAGGAGGCTCTTGTTGAACGCCTCCGTCATCGTCGGCAGGAGGATACCCATGCCGAAAATCACCATCACGCCGATGACGATGGCGAGCGTGGTGAGAAAGGTCCGCAGTTTGCGGCCTCGCATGTATTTGGTGGCCAGTGACACTTGAAACTTCATGGATAGATCCTCCTCTGCCTGGCTCCGATTGCCCGGCACAACCTTCACCCGGCTCTTTCGTGACCGTCAGGCTTCTGGGCGCCATCACCGCCGTTCCCCTGGCGGGTTTCACTCACGATCTTGCCATCTTTGAGAAAGACGATGCGGTCGGCATACGCCGCGATCCGCGGGTCGTGCGTCACCATCAGCACCGCGCGGCCCCAGGTCTTGGCGACCTGCTTGAGCAACTCCGCGATTTCGTCCGCCGACTTGGTATCGAGGTTGCCGGTCGGTTCATCGGCGAGCACGAGCACAGGCTCGGTGATGAGCGCACGCGCAATCGCCACGCGCTGTTGCTGTCCCGCCGACAATTGATCGGGGCGGCTGGCCAGCCGTTGTCCCAGCCCGACTTTGGTCAGCCACTCGACGGCTTTCTGTTTCATCTTGGCCGAGTTCGCGCCGTCGAGCAAAAGCGGGAGCGCCGCGTTTTCGAGCGACGAGAGAATCGGGATGAGGTTGAAGAATTGAAACACGTAGCCGATTTTGCGGCGGCGCAATTGCGATAGCGCATTGTCGGACATTGCGGCGAGCGGCTGCCCATCAATGCTGACGTTCCCATCCGAGGGCCGGTCGAGGCCGCCGAGCAAGTGCAACAGCGTGGACTTGCCGCAGCCGCTCGGCCCCATCACGGCGACGAATTCGCCCGGATTCACGGTCAGTTTCACATGATCGAGCGCGACAACCGCCGTGTCACCCGTGCCGTACACTTTGGTGAGGTTTTCTGCTTGAATGAGAGACATGGTTAACTCCATTTATCAATCGTCAACGGAAGCCCTTACTCACATCGAACTTCGAGGCAGAGGCGGTCTTTTTCGCTGTCCATCCGGCAGGCGACGCCGGATTCCGCTCACGCGAAGCGTACTCAAATGAGATTGCTTCGGCGCAAAAGACGCGCCTCGCAATGACGCGGCCTGGGCGCGTCAGGCTTACAGACCGCGGCGGCGCGAGATCCAGGCGGTCGGGTTGCCCCAATCGGTCGCCTTCCAGCGCAGCTTGTCGGGCCGCACCAGCGGGATGATGTCCTGGAAGAACGCCAGCCGCTCTTCGTCCGTCATCGGCGTGAACGCTTCGGCGATGGCGAGGTTTTGCTCCAACTGCGCCATGGATTCCATTCCGACGATCACGGTGCTAACCGGCAGGCTGAAGGCATAGCGCAGCGAACGTTCCACCTCGTGCGTCAGGCTCCCCAGGCCGAGCACTTTCATCCCGATCGTCGCAACGCCCTTGGCATTGGCGACCGGCAGGAACTCCTCGGCGAAGCTGAGGATGAAGTGATCCAACGCCGATACCGCGATGAGGGCGCTGTCGAAGGGAAAGCGGTTGAGCGCCTCGACCAGGATTTGCGGGTCGGTGTGGCAACTGATGCTGATGCGCTGGATCAGCCCCTCGTCCCGCGCCCGGAGCGCCGCCTCGAGCGCGCCGCCTTTGCCGGTGAACGCGTCCAGCCGGGCATAATCCCAGACGTTATGGAACCGCCACTCGTTGACATGGTCGGTTTGCAGCCGCGTCAGGCTCGTCTCCAACTGGCGCCGCGCGCCGTCGCGAGTCGTATCCCACGTCTTGGTGGCGATCCACATCTCGGCGCGGCGGCGCTTGACCACCTTGCCCAGCCGCGTCTCCGCCTGCCCGTCGGAGTAGATCCAGGCGGTGTCGAAATAGCGGATACCGCGGTCAAGCGCCGTGTTGACGATCTCGACCGCCTGATCTTCGGTGCAATTGTGGGCGTCCACGATCCGCTGCCCGCCGAAGCTTAGGATCGGGAAAGATTGGCCGGTCTTACCAAAGGGTCTGGTTTCCATGATGATCTCCTTTTCGGGATAAGGTGATTGCGTCAAAACAACGTCAACTACCTGCCCGGCGCCGCCACCTCGTGATGCCTCATACGCGTCGCGATGCCGTGACGGGCGCACAACTCGCCAAAGTAGCGCTCCAGCTTCCCGGCCTCGTTGGCGGCCGCGCTGTTCTTCTCCCCGAACCGCGCCTCGTACTTCCCCCGCCGGCCAGAGAAGCGCCGATCCAACTGATCGTAGAAACAGGCGCGCTGGCGGTCGCGCAACGTCATGCCGAAGGCGCGGCAGGATGTACTGCGCGCCGGCCGCGACGTGCCGTTGGGGTGGGATCGCGGCGCTGGTAGGTCAGTTCACTTCGAGCGCCACAACCGACATTCTCGGCAGCGCGCTCTCGAGCTCCTCGCCCGCAAGCAGTGCGCTGCTGAAGACCGCCGGTCGCACAGTATTGGCGCCTCGAAGGTGTTGTGGCTGTTCATCGCGCTGGCGCGCAACACCCGACCTGACACCTGGCTGGCCTTCATCCCCCGCACGAACGCTTTCACCGGGATGTCCTGGTTCGGGTTGGCGTTGCTCAGCGTGATGTGCAGCTTGCCCCCCGCATCCACCGACGCGGACGCTGAGAGCGCGGGCACGCTGTAGCCAGCGTGCTCGTAGCGTTCGCTCTGCACGTCCGCGGGCACCATCGTGGCATCCTGGTGCACGGCGTACATCTCGAAGACGTGGTAGCTGGGGGTCAGCAGCATCTTCTCGCCCTGCGTCAGGATCATCGCCTGCAGGACGTTGACGGTCTGCGCGATGTTGGCCATCCGCACGCGGTCGCAGTGCTTGTTGAAGATGTCGAGCGTGGTCGCGGCGACGATGGCGTCGCGCATCGTGTTCTGCTGATAGAGGAAGCGCGGGTGCGTGCCCGGCTCGACCGCATACCAGGTGCCCCATTCGTCCACGATCATCGCGACCTTCTTGTTCGGATCGTGCTTGTCCATGATCGTGCCGTGCCGGCGCACGAGCTCGTCCATGAAGAGGCCCTTCGACACGATCTCGATCCACTCCGCCTCGTCGAACTGCGTCGCCGACCCGATGCGCGAGCCGTCGGGCAGCCGCTTGACCGCGGTGTAATAGTGGAGCGCCAGGCCGTCCATGTACGGCCCGCCGAGCAGCGTCTCTTGCCCGGCTTTTTGCATCAGCACTTCGGTCCAGTGATAGTCATCGTTGCGCGCGCCGCACGCGATGCGGTAGAGTTTGTTATCGCCGTAGTTGCGGGCGTAAAGGCCATAGCGGCGGTACTCGTCCGCGTAGTACTCGGCGGTCATGCGACCGCCGCAACCCCAGTTCTCATTGCCGACGCCGAAGTACTTGAGCTTCCACGGCTCCTGCCGGCCATGCGCCCGGCGCAGATCGGCCATCGGGCTTTTGCCGTCGAAGGTGACGTACTCGACCCACTGCGACATCTCCTGCACCGTGCCGCTGCCCACGTTGCCGCAGATGTACGGCTCGCACTCTAGTTGGGCGCACAGATCCATGAACTCGTGGGTGCCGAAGTGGTTGTTTTCGACCACGCCGCCCCAGTGCGTGTTGATCATGGTCGGCCGCTTCTCGGCCGGGCCGATGCCGTCCATCCAGTGGTACTCGTCGGCGAAGCAGCCGCCCGGCCAGCGCAACACCGGGACTTTGATCTTGCGCAGCGCCGCGACGACATCCTGGCGGATGCCGCGCACGTTCGGGATGGCCGAGTCTTCGCCCACCCAATACCCTTCGTAGATGCAGCGGCCCAGATGCTCGGAGAAGTGGCCGTAGATGTTACGGTCAATCCTGGTTTTTGCAAGCCGGACGTCCAGGGTGATTTCGTTCATGAGTTCTCTCCATCTGGAAACTCAGCAATGTATTCGCGCACACCAACTTGCCCGCCCAGTGCGAATGAATGCCAATCGTTGTGGGGAGGCGGGCCGAATCGAATCTCGACGGTTCCTGCGGTGACATCGAAGATCATTGACCACAGCGTCCCGGCCCGGTACTCCGGGCTATAGCTGCTCACCCCTGTAGCCCAATCACGATCCAGGAAGGCCTTGAATCCATCCACGGTGATGTGACCTCGATTCTCCCGCAGCCAGGCGGTCAGTATGTCGTGTCGTCTGGTCGAGTGGGCATTAGGAGCAGGTTGCGCGGCATCGGGAAACGCCATGAAGGAAAAGTGGTTGGTGGAAACCAGGAATTGCTCGTCCGTGCCGGGACCGATGCGCTTGACTGCACGCTTATGCCCGGCAATCTCGACGCAGACAGCGTCGCCCGAAGGCTCTGCTGCCAGAAACGCGCCGTTGTTCCCGATCGGAATCCGCTGCCAGAGATCCACCGCTTCGTTCAGATCCTTGCACCGATCCAGCGCAGCACGAACGGCAAACGCATAGTGCAACCCGCGCGGCTCGCGCCAGTCATCCGGAATCGGGTCCCACACATTCGACAGAGTCACACACAGCCCGTGCTGGTTGACGCCATCGAGTCGGCCCACGCACATGTCAGTGAAGCCCAGGTGGTTGAAATGACCCTCGACCCGCGTCGTACATAGGCGCAGGTCAGCATCGGCCAGAGCCATATCATAGTTCCTGGCTACGAGCAGGTGGTGATCTGCCGTGATGCCTGGGAGAGCGACGGCATGGGTGCATCCCTGCACGGCCGGGCCGAGGGTGGCGCAGAACAGCGCTTGCTCGAACGGCAATCCAAGACTATCGGCCACGCCCCGGATTTCGTCGGTCAGCCCAGGGCAGTACGCATCGTACAACTGCCGCATCTCGCGCGCCGTCTGCTCCGGCTCAGGCGGTTCGTATGAGACGAGAGTGCGGCCCATCTGCTTCAGAAACTCCCCCTGAAGCCTACCCGCCTGATGCGAGGCGCCTTCTACGATTGCGTGGTGGTACTGTACCCTGTTATCCATATCTCCTCCTCACAGATGGCCGCGCCCAACGTCTCGATAGAGCTGCACCGGCGGCGCCACGACTCGCCACTGCGTCCTGCTCGTGCCCCTGTAGACCTCGCAGCACACCAAGCTCGACTGCATCTCCGTTCAGCACAGGTGGTCAATCAGTAGCCACGAACACCGGCGTGACCGCGACGCCGGTTGCCGGGTCTGTGTAGCGCACCTCGTACTTCTGGCGGTTGGCGTCATCCACTCGCTCCACAAAGAACGCCAGCGTGATCTCCGTCAGCCCCAACTGCTGGCCGTAGGCCGCCGCCTGCTGCAGCGCCTCCCGATACTGCCGGGGTGTGCGGTAGCTCTTCACCTCCAGCCCATAGGACTGCCCCGCGTAGCGCATCAGGATGTCCACCTTGCCGTTACCGGTTGGAAACTCGGGGTAGGCCGACCCGCCATGACCACTCAGGAAGCGGGCGACATAGGTGAACAGGTTGAAATGGTAGACCGCCTCGTAGATGCGCAGATCGGCACGGCGCGGGGCATCCTTGAGCAGCCACGAGCGATTCTGCCGCAGGTAGCGTTCGTAGCGCCGCAGGAGGTTCGGCACGTCCAGGCTCGCGTCGGTGATGGTGTCACCCAGGTCATCGAACGGATCGTAGAGCCGGCCTGTCTCGCGGAACAGCTCCCCCGCGAAGTGGCTGAACAACCGCTTCTGCACGAACGGACAAGGAAACTTGACCTGGGAGCTAGTGGCTGAGCTCCATTCCCAGTCCACTACCCCGTTGAGGTAGAGGTAATTCAGGATCGGATCGTCGTACTTAAAGGCGACTGGCTCATCGGTGCGGAACATGTCCAGCACGTAATCTCGATACGGCTCCTGGCGCGCTTTACTGATGATGTTCAGGATGTTGTTGTTAGGCAATACCTGGGAGGCCGCGGCATAGACGTGCTCGAATTCCGCCAGGCCGATCGGTCGCGTGCGATCGGGGTTATAGGTCTCGGTCAGCAGCTCGCCGAACCAACAGGTCAGACCAGGCTGGCCGCGCGTCTCATAGAAGAGCCGCTCGACCACGGCCGGCTCGACCTCCTGCCCGCTCTCGCGCCCGTACCAGTCGAACAGCCCTTTCACCTCAGCAAAGGTCAGATTGGGGATGTGGAGGCTGCGCTGGACGTTGAACGGTGAGCCGCGGGGATTCTCGACTCCCAACACCGCCCGCACACCGATCAGCGCCATCCCATGCAGCAGATACGTCTTCTCGCCAGTGGGCCGATCCCCTTCCTCCTGGCGCTGGGTGTAGACGTTGCGGAAAACACCCGTGACGCCTGCGATAGCTTCTTCGGTCAGTGCGTCGAACTCGTCCAGCACCAAGATCAGGGGCTTGCGCAGCACCTCGCGGCGGAAGATCTGCTCGAGCTCACTGAACTGGCCGATTGCGGGCGCCGGCAGTTCAAGCGCCTGGCAGAGCCGGCGGGCCAACGCCTGGGCGATTCCGGTCACATCGTGTTCCAGCTTCAGGTATTCCAGAGCCAGGTACACAATGTTGAACGCGCCATACCGTGGATCATGGCGCAAGCGGCGGAGCGCCTGCTGGACGATCCAGGTCTTGCCGCGCTGCCGTGGCGCCCAGACGGTGATGTAATGGCCGCCCTTGGCCGGGTCTTCGCCCACCAGGTCCGCCACCGCCTGGTCAATCAACGTCTGCCGCGGCGCGTAGTAGTGCAGATCGGTATCCAGCGGCCCATAGGATGAGAACTTGCGCATTGGTCGCTCCTGAGCATGTCGTCACGACACATCGTAGCACAAATCGAGCGGGGTGACAACGGGAGTGAAATGACACAAAGACCAAGACGGATAAGCGACCGACACCGCAGGCGAACGATGGAAATCGCATCCAGACCTGTCGGGGCTGCGAGCCCCGACAGGTCTTCCGATGTAGATTCCGCTGTAGAAGCGGTCTACGATGCCGTCGGTGGCCGATAGCCCAGCTCGGACGTTTTCTTCAGCGCTTCCACCATCTCGGCCGAAGTGAGCAACTGCGTTATGCTGATTGAATTGGCTACCCCATTCGCGATATTGCTGATCACCATCGCTTCGACTATCAGTGGGTCCAGCGGTTCCGACGACTCCAGGATGACGTAGTGCTTTGCCTGGTTAACAGCAAAGTAGTAATCTGTCAGCTTACACCCCAGTTTCTCAAACAGAGGGCGAAGAGCCTCCGCACGATCATGCGGATTCTTGACCAATGTCGCGTACATCTGCGCGGATCCAGACGCTTCAAGAAGATAGTGAGCCATGGTTCACCTCCTTGTGTGGCAAGAACAGATTACTTGACACCTCAGTCGTAGTAAAAATAGTTCCTCACTGTCCGTCCATCTACCCTCCATTTCCGGCGGATTAGCCCGGTGCAAATTGCCCCCGACCCCACCATAATCCAATGCGACCCTCACGGGCGCGTTCCCGCATACGCCTTGAGAATCTGATCCATCTCCGCATTTACCGCCGCATCTATGCGACGACGCCGCTCGTCCGCGGCGAACCAGGCCAGCGTCCGGCGGATGCCATCCCGGAAGGGGATGGCGGCCTGGAAGCCGGGGACGAACGCCTTGATCTTGCTGTTGTCGAACACCGCGCTCCAGGTCTTGTCGCCCAACAGACTCCCGGTATGCTGCGGCGCGACGCGAGCGATGAAGTCGGACGGGATGTGTACGATCTGCGCCTCGACGCCCAACGCCGCGGCGATCGTCTGATAGATCTGATCCCACGTCAGCACTTCGTCGGAGGTGATGTGGAACGCGTGACCCACGGCGCGGTCGTTCCCCAGCAGCCCCAGCAGCCCGCGGCCGAAATCGTCGGCGTGCGTCACCACCCAAAGCGATGAACCGTCGCCGTGGACGATGATCGGCCGGCCCGTGAGCAGCCGGTCGGCCAGCGTGTAGCAGCCCCACCCGCCGAGGGCAATCGGGAAGTTCGGATCATACGTCAACGAAGGACGCACAATCGTCGCGGGGAAACCTTCGGCGCGGTACGCTTGCATCAGCCGCTCTTCACAGGCGATCTTGTTGCGGGAATACTCCCAGTAGGGATTGTGCAACGGGGTTGACTCGGTGATCAGATAGTGGGCCGGTGGCTTCTGATACGCCGAGGCCGAGCTGATGAAGATGTACTGCTTGACCCGGCCGCGGAAGAGCGCCAGGTCGCGCTCGATGTCGGCTGGCGCGTAGGCGATCCAGTCAACGACGACATCGAACGCCAAATCCTGTAAAGTCGCGCGCACGTCCGCCGGATTGTGGATATCAGCCGTCACCCTGTGGCTGCCCGGCAGATCGGCCGGCCGCAAGCCGCGATTGAGCAGATACAGCGCATGGCCTTCGGCAATCGCCCGCCGGCTCACCGCCGTGCTGATGAAACCCGTGCCGCCGATAAAAAGTACTCTCATCGTACGTTAAGCCCTCTAACCCGGATGAACCAGAACCGCCAAGACGCCAAGCACGCCAAGACAAAGAAATCCGGGTCTTTGCGATCTTTGCGTCTTCGCGGTGAACTACTTGCTTTCTGTACAAAAATCAAGTCGTAAGTCCTGCTCGCCCTACGCACCGAATTGCGCCATCGTCGTCTGGAACGCCCGCGTGTTCAATTTGGCCAACGACAGTCCGGTCAACTCTTGCGAAAAGACTTCCACCGCCCAGGGGCCGGTATAACCCATTTCGGTGATACAGGCGATGAACCCCTGGATGTCGAACTCGCCCTCGCCGCAGAATCGTCTGGCCCGCGCGGGATCATGGCGCGGGCTGCCGGGCAGCGTGCCGTCGTTCAACTCCACATTGACCAGGTAGCGCAGCGGGATACGCCGCAGTTCTTCGTAGGTGATGCCGAGATTCACGACATGGACGATGTCCAACACCAGGCCGCCGTTCGGCGCGGCAGCGGTCTCCACCAGGGTCAAGGAATCCTTCAGGTTGTTGAGCATCGCGGAAGCCATGAACTCGAACCCGATCGTCGCGCCGTAATCCGCCGCCTCGCGGCACAGTGCGGCGAATGCCTCGATGATCTGGGGCATCGGACAGGCGGTATTCTTGAAATCGCCAACCTTGATGTGCTTGGCGTGCAACGCGGCCGAAGCCTCCAACAGCCTGCGCTTGCGGCGATCCGACTCCGCCTTCGGTGCGCCGGTGAGAAACCAGTCCGTGAGAAACTCCAGTTCGACGTAGCGGATGCCGTTGTCATCCAGGATCAGCTTTATCTCCTGTAGCGTTCTGTCGCGTAGGATGTGTTCGAGATCGGTGTGCCAGATCCCGATGCCCGTGAACCCCGCCCTGGCCGCGGCTTCGACCCGGTCTCTGAAATCGAACCGGCTGACCTCACTGACGCCTGGGAATACCCCGGCGGTCGTCCAGAATAGATTCATCAGTTCTGGCGTCATTCAACCCCCTCCGAGACTCAGAAGAACCAACACGTGCGCGCCGTCGGCCAGGCCCATTTCCGGGGTTGCGTGTTTGCGATCCACGATGAAAACCGCCTGGGCCAGCATGGCGGCGCGCGCGGGATACATCTCCTGCAACCGGCGCGAAAGGTCGGCGATGGTGGCCGCGGCAGGCAGGTCTAGCTCCACCTGCTGCGCGCCGATGAGATCGGCAAGATAGGAGAAAAAACGGACGCCGACCCGCATCGCCGACCCCTTTCCCTACGCGTACAGATCCCGGATCACATCGTCCATCCCGCCCAACTGCTCGAGCGCCTGGCGCGATGGCTTCCCGGTCGCGCGATCCCAGCCGAGCGCGGCGAAGAAGTTGTCGCCCAACGCCTCGTTGTCCACCGTGCCGCCCGCGTTGGGGCCGATCTCCTGCGGCGGCTTGCCCACGCTCCGGGGCGGCATCTGAAAGTCCGCGGGGCGCAAGCCCTCCCGCAGGTTGAACACGTGGCGCATCGTCAGGATGCGGACGGCCGCGGCGTTGACGGTCTGCGTATCGAAGCCCGTGACCGCCTCCACCATCGGGAACACCTGCTCGGCGCCGCCGGCCCACACGATGAACAAGCAGAACCCGGCGCAGTTCACCATCTCGGTAAAGGCCGTCTGCTGGACGTCGCCGGGGCCGCTGCCTTCGGTCTGGTATTTCTCCGGCCCCATCCCCATTTGGCTGAAGCCGAACCCGCCCTTGACATGACGCGCCGGCGTGGGGTCATATTGGTAGGTGCGCGCAAGACCGGGCAGAAACCGTGGGTCGTGCATGGGTAGCTCGATGCCGCGCACCGTCTGCAGGTACTCGTGCCCTTTGCCCAGCTTATCGGCCGCGCCCTGTGATCCCAAGGCCAGCACCGCGCCGAAGCCAGTGGAATCGGCCAACGCCTGGGTGGCGGCGACGATGGCTGCGGCGTTGCCCCAGGTCAGCTCGAGGCCGTCCGTCTCGTCGCGGGTGAGCACGCCGTTCTCGTAGCACTCGATGGCCCAGGCGATGGTCGCGCCCGCCGAGATGGTGTCCAGCCCGTAGCGGTTACAGATCTCGTTGCATTTGATGATGGCTTCGGCGTCGGTGTTGAGGAGCAGCGAGCCGAAGGCAGAGGCGGTCTCGTACTCCGGCCGCTCCGTCTCGCCGACCGGCCAGGGGCCGTCGTCCACCTCGTATTCGGCCCCACAGCCCAACGGACAGCGGGCGCAGGCGTACCGTTTCGTCCGATATTTGGCCGTCGCGGCGCTGCTCACCTTTTCAGCCGCCTCGGGGCTGAGCTCGACAATGCCCACGCCGCCCCAGTTCTTCACCGGGGAGTCTCCGCTGAGGGCCGAAACGGCTGTGCCTGCGCCGGTGCCTCCCTCGCGGAAGCTGGCCGCAAAGGGAGCTGTTTTCATGCCTTCCCTGATCGTGGCGTCGAGCTTCTTGACGCGCGCGGGATCGGCGGCTTTGATCTTGTCCGTGCCGCGGACGGCGATGGCCTTGAGCTTCTTAGCGCCCATGACCGCGCCCGGGCCGCCGCGGCCCGCCGCCCGATGGCCGTCGTTCATCACGCAGGATAGCAGTGACAGCTTCTCGCCGGATGGCCCGATGACCGCAGCTCGCAACTCGGGTTCGCCGGTGGCTGCCTCCAGCGCTGTTTGCGTCTCCTTGGCATCCAGACCCCAGAGCGTGCTCGCGTCGCGCAGTTCGACTTTGCCATCTTTGATCCAAATGTACACCGGCTTGTCCGCTGCGCCGGAGACAAAGACGCCGTCGTAGCCGGCGCGCTTCAGCTCCGGGCCGAAGAAACCGCCTGAGCTGGCGTCGTTCCAGGTGCCTGACACCGGCGATTTGCACACGACTGTGTGACGCCCGCTGAAGTAGCCCTCGGTGCCGGTGACCGGGCCGGTCACAATGCCCAACACATTGTCCGGGCCGAGAGGGTCAGCGCCGGGCTTCATCATGTTGTACAGCACCCGCGCGCCGATCCCATACCCACCGATGAAATTCCGAGCCATCTCATCGCTGAGCAGTTCTTCCCGGATGACCTCTGTGGTGAGATCCACGAACAACAGCTTCCCTGCGTAACCGCCTTTCATTGTCACCTCCGTTGTAGTGCTAGGCTTTATAAAGATAGCATTTCACGATGCGTCCATCCGCCTCCGCATCCAGCGGATCGGCCTTCCGGCAAACCTCCATTATGTGCGGGCAGCGGCCGGCGAACTTGCAGCCGACGCGGCCGTACTCTTTGACTTCGGTCGTGCCCAGGTCAATGTGCGTGGCCCAAGAATCCCGATGCTGGGGCGCCGGCTCCGGGATGGACTCCTTGAGCAGCCGTGTGTAGGGGTGCAGCGGCCGGTCGAGCACCGCTTCCACCGGCCCGGACTCAACGATGAAGCCGCGCAGCATGATGGCGATCCGGTCGCTGATGTAGTAGGCGGTCGCCAGGTCGTGCGTGATGTAGAGGACGCTGACCTGCTGCTCATCGCGCAGCTTGCGGAAGAGGTTGACGATCGCCATGCGCAGCGACGCGTCCACCATCGAGACCGGCTCATCGGCCAGGATCAGCCGCGGGTGGGGGATGAGCGCGCGCGCCACGGAAACGCGCTGGATCTGGCCGCCCGAAAGCTCGTGGGGATAGCGTTTGCTCACCTCTTCGAGCGACAGCCCCACCAGGTGCAGCGCCTCATCCACGATCGGGGTCGCGGCGCGACGGTTGCGCGCCATGCCGAAGTTCATGGCGGCATCGTACAGATATTCCTCGACGCGCCGCAAGGGGCTGAAGGTCTCGAAGGGGTTCTGGAACACCGGCTGCACCTTCTTCATGAAGTCCAGCGCCTCGCGCCGCTTGCGGATCGTCGCCAGATCGCGGCCCTCGAAGATCACCTTGCCGGCGGTCGGGTCCAGGTCGTGGAGCAGCAGCCGCGAGAGGGTCGTCTTGCCGCTGCCGCTTTCGCCGGCCAGCGTGAAGATCTCCGGCCGGCCGCTCTCGAGCGCGAACGAGATATCGTTGACCGCCACCAGCCGCGTGCCTCCCAGGAGGCCGCCGATGTGGAACGCTGCGGTCACGTGTTGGACATCGAGCAGCTTGCCGTTGGCGCTCATCGGACCCCCTCCGTGATCAGGTGGCAGGCGACGCGCTGGCCGCCGGCGAGTCGCAGCATTTCCGGCGCCTCGGCCCGGCATCGGTCCAGGACGTGGGGGCAGCGCGGGTGGAAGCGGCAGCCGGCCGGCGGATTGGCCAGGCTTGGCGGCCTCCCGCCCAGGCTGGCCCTGGGTGACTTGTCGCCGATCATCGGCAACGAGTGAATCAAGTGCTGAGTATAGGGGTGGCGCGGGGCATGGAAGATGAGCTGCGTCGGCGCTTCCTCCACCAACCGGCCCGCGTACATGACCGCCACCCGGTCGGCGACATTGGCGTGCACCGCCAGATCGTGCGTTACCAGCAGCACGGTGTTGCCGCTCTCGGCCTGGATATCCTTGAGCATTTGCAGCACTCCGCGTTGGACAACCACATCGAGTGCGGTGGTCGGCTCGTCGGCGATGATGAGGCTGGGGTGGAAGACCGTCGCCAACGCAATCGCCACCCGCTGCCGCATCCCGCCGGAGAGCTGGTGCGGGTAGAGATTGAGCACATCCGGCGGCAGGCCGAGCTTGCGCACGTGCTCGCGCGTCTGCGCCAGGAACGCCGCCTTGTCGGTGTAACCCTGGTGGGTGGCGACGACATCCTCGAAGGTCGTGATGACCCGGCGCACCGGATTCAGCACGCTCATCGAGCCTTGCATGACGTAGCTGATCTCTTTCCAGCGCACGTTGCTGCGCAGGTCGTCCGGACTGATGCGCAGCATGTCGACATCGAACTCGCCGAACTGGTAATGGACGCGGCCTTCTTCTACCTTGAGCGGCGGCTTGATGGCGCCAGCGATCACCTTGATCAAGGTCGTCTTGCCGCAGCTCGACTCGCCGGCCACGCCGTAGATCTCGTTGCGCTGAAGTTCGAGCGAGATGCCGTCCACCGCGCGCACCGTCCGGGAGATGCCGTACATCTCGGTTCGGTAGTAGGCGCGCAGGTTCTCCACATTCAGCAGTGCCACGCTCAGCCTCCCATCAAGCGCAGGCGCGTCCGCGGGTCAATGTACTCGTTGACGCTCGAAAAGAGCAAATACAGCCCGAGGAACAGGACGATGGCGACGACGACGGGCGCGGCCAGCCACCACCAGATGCCGGCCACCAAGGCTTGATGCTGGTTAGCCCAGAAAATCGCGGTGCCGATGGTGGGCAACTCCACGTTCGAGAGTCCCAGGACGCTCAGCGTGACCTCCATGCCGATGGACCAGAGCATGTTGGCGACCGTGGTTGCAAACACGACCGGCAGCACGAACGGCAGGTGCTCGTTCAGCGTGATTTTCAGCGAGCCGGTGCCGGAATAGACCGCGGTGCGGGTGAACGCGCGTTCCTTCAGGCTCAACGCCTGGGCACGGATCAGACGGGCATCCCAGGGCCAGCCGAACAGCCCTAAGATGAGCGCCAGCATGACCAGGCTCATCCGGCCGCGCAGCAGGAAGCTGAGCAGGATCAGCACCGGCAGCACGGGCATCACGATGAAGCTGTCGTTGATGGACATCAGCGCCCGGTCAACGAAGCCACCTCGATATCCGGCTGTAAGACCCACGAAGATGGCGATCACGCGCGACACGACTGCGGTCATCAACCCGAGGAACAGCGAGTTACGCAAGGCGAACGCCATCCACCAAAGCATGTCCTGGCCGCGGGAATTGGTGCCGAAGGGGTATTGCAGCGACGGCGGCTGATCGGCCGGCACCTTGAACGTCCGGCCGGGATCATAGGGCGAAATGGCCGACGAGATCGCCAGGATCAGCACCGCCAGCAAGAAGACAAATGCAAAACGGAACCGGCCGTCGTACTTGAGCAGATCGCGAATCACTCTCAGCATGGCGGCCCTCCTACTGGTAGCGCACCCGCGGATCGAATAGCGGGTAGATCAGATCGAGGATCAGCACGGACGTGGCGACCCCGATGATGGAAAAGATGGCGATCCCCATGATCAGGCTGTAGTCATTCGCCATGACCGCCTGGAGGGTGAGCATACCCATACCAGGATAGCCGAAGACCACCTCCATGATGAGCGCGCCCGAGAAGATCGTGCCGAGCTGCATCGCCAGCCCGGTGATCTGCGGCAGCAGCGCGTTCCGCATGACGTACTGAAAGAGGATTTTGTTCTCACGCAGCCCGGCGGTCTCGGCGTAAACCACGTAGTCCTCGGAGATGATGTTCGACGTGAGCGACTTCATGCCCAGGAACCAGCCGCCCATGCCGACCACCACCAGGCTGAGCGCCGGCAGCGCCGAATGCTTGAGCACGGTCAACACGAAGGGCAGGCTGAACTGCACGCGCGTGCCGGGCGGATACGCGCCGCTGAACGGAAAGATCCGAATCACGTAGGCGAACATGATCAGCATGACCAGCGACATGACGTAGTAGGGGATCGGCCGCACCGCCTGGCTCAGCACGTCAATCACGCGAATGAAGGGATTCTTTGGGTAGTAGCTGGCCAGACCACCGAACAGGTTGCCGAGGATCCATGAAATCAAGACGGCTGTCAGCAGCACACCGAGGGTCCACGGCATGGCGCGCGCAATCAGTTGCGTCACCGGCGTCGGGAAGGTGGAGAGGGAAGGCCCCAGGTCAGCCCGCAACAAACGGCCCCAGTAGGCCAGGTACTGCTGGAACGAGCTGCCCTTCAGTCCGTACATCTCGGTCAGCGCCTCGCGCAGGTGCGCGACCGCCTCAGGGTTGATATTGGCGCCGCTCATCATGATCTGGCTGACCTGCCGCTCCACCGGGTCATTCGGCGAGAGCCGGGGGATGATGAACGTCAGGGTGACGCCCAGGAAGATGACCATAACCCACTGGCCGAGTCGTGGAATGAGATAGCGGAGGACGAAATTGCGCACGCCAAACCTCCCGAATGAGGGATTGCCTCCGCAGCGGACGCCTGTTGGGCGTCCGCTGCGGAGGGCCACAAGATTAGCAGGTCGTCATTGATCGAATGATGAGTTCGTAGTGGCGACTTTAGTCGTTCGGTGGCACGAAAACGACTGAAGTCGTCACTACCGGCCTATCAGATCAACGTTGACGGACTACTACGCCTTCGGCTTGATCTTCGGGAACATGTACTTGGTGTTGGCCCAGTTCGCGACAGGGTTCGTGTACGGATTCTCCGCAGTGGGGAAGCCGGTCCAGTAGGTCTCATCGCAGACCGAGAACACGTTGTAGGACATGATCGGGATCGTCGGCTGCTCGCGCACGCAGAGCTTGACAAAGTCTCGACCGAGCTCGAGGACCTTCGGGTCATCGAAGTCGAGCTTCTGGATCTGGTCAATGATCGGATCGAGCTCGGGGTGCTTCCAACGCATCCAGTTGCGGGCCACCGACCGTTCGCCGAGGGGCCGCAGATACTGCGAGTGCCACGACTCGAGGAAGTAGAACAGGTCCGGGTGGCCGCCCCACGTCTCGATCGTCCAACTCAGATGGGCGTCGAACTCGCCCAGCGAGGGCAGGGTAGACCGGGTTGCGCTGTCCCGCACGTCGGCGAAGGAATCAATACCGAATTCCTTCCAGCACTCGGCGATCATGGCTGCGGCGCGGTTCATGATCGGCCGCGTCTCTCCCTCGCACATCAGCGGGATCTTCCACGGGTCACCGTTCGGCTTCAACCACATCTTGTTGGCGTCGCGCTTGAAGCCCTTGCCCAGCAGCAGTTGCTCCGCCGCCTTGACATCGTACTTCCACCAGCCCATGCCGATGGACTTCCGGATTTCGGCCGGATCCTTGGGCACCAGGTCGCCCAGGGCCTTGCGCGCCTCGTCGGCGATGCGGGTGGGCGCGGTCGGGTCCCAAGGCTTGTACGGCTGCCCGCCAACGTCAATCGTGAAGTCCTTCAGCCATTGTTCGAGGGGATCGAAGTAGTACTTCGGGTACAGGCCGGTGGGCGGCACGTGGATGCCTGAGATCGTCGCCGCGCCGCGATAGGAGGCCATCGCCACCCGCACGATGTCAATCGCCAGTGTCAGCGCCCAACGCACCTCCTTCATCTCAAACGGCGACCTGGCCAGGTTGAGCATCACCGCGGGGAGCGTGGGATCAGGATGCGCCCAGGGGAAGCTCTTGAACCAGCCCTTGGAGGTCGGGTTGGTCTTGGCCAGGGTGATCATGCCTTCCGGCGCGATGTCATGGATCACGTCCAGGTCTTTGCTGGTCTGGGCGATGACCTTTTTGTCGCTCGGGCCAGGGGCGATGTACATCGCGTACTTGGGGCCGGGCATGCCGAATTTCGCAAGCGATGTGCGCTGCCAGTCCTCCCGCCGCTGCCACAGATACCAGTTGCCGTTGGGGTCGTACTCCTTCAGAGTATAAGGCCCCAGGCTGAGCGGCGGGTTGAACTTGAAGGCCACCACGTCGGTCTGCTTCTCGAAGATGTGCTTGGGCATCATCCAGCAGGCGGACCAGCGCACGGTGAAGAGGCCATGGAAGCGGGAGTTGGGCTTGGTGAGCTTGAAGATGACCGTGTAGTTGTCGGGCTTTTCGATGCTCGCCACATAGTTCTGGAACTGGCCCGTGTAGGCCAGGCCCGCCGTCTTCTTCTGGATGTCCACGGTGTAGATCAGGTCGTCGGCCGTGAACTCCACGCCGTCGCTCCAGTAGATGCCTTTGCGCAGCTTCACCGTCATCTCGGTGAAGTCCTTGTGGTAGATCGGCTTCTCCGCGGCCAACGAGTTGTCCCATACGCCGTCAATCCCGGCGTCGGGGTCAATGTACCAGAGGGCATCGAGCGCCAACTGCTGCAGACCGGTGGAGGCGCTTTGGATGCCAGGCCGCCAGCGGTTGAAGTCGTCGGCAGGGACGACACGGCCGGTCGGATTCTCGAGGATCAGACATTCGTTGCGGGGCACCCCGGGCGCGACCTCCTTGACGGCTGCCGCTGGCGCGGCCGGCGCCTTTGCGGGCGCAGCCGTGGCTGCGGCAGGTTGAGTGGGCGCCGCGGGCTGGGCCGGCGCCGGCGGCGCGGCTGGCGCGGTACATGCCGCCATCGCGCCGCCGGCGGCAAGGACACCCACATGCCTCAAGAAGAGGCGTCTCGAAAACTTGAGCTGACTCATGTGTTCCTCCTTGGTGAACTGAATACACGGACGGTGAATCAGACGTCGCCCTCGAACAGCAGGACAAACAGCAAACCGCCGGAGACAACTCCTCGCGCGACCGGCGGGAAGGAAAACGCGTGAGGAGATCAAACCGGGTTTGATACAACGATTATACTCCTTTCGTACCGGTTTGGCAAGATGGGATTTCTACGAGACGCGCTGAAGTCCACCCTTTTCGCCAGGCGTGGAGTTTTGCGAGACTCACACCCTCTGTTATAGTATTGTCAGGTCGTCATCTCGCCCAAGCTGGCGAAGCTCCAAAAGAAGTTCGCGACCCGACTAAAAGTCTAACTGAGGTGCAACTATGAAAATCACCGGCGTCAGAACCAGGTTGTATGAGTTCGAGATGGCGCGCCCTCTCGGGGATGCAAACAGCCCGAAGGGTCGCAGGCGGACAGCCCAAGTGGCTGTGTTCATCGAAACGGACGAAAGCATCACCGGCGTCTCGCTGGCTTCACCCGCGGCGCAGCCCCACATCCACGCGCTGGTGAGCAACCTGCTCGTGGGCCGCGACCCGCGCGGGGTGCGGGGCTTGTGGAAGATCATGGCGGATTTCGTCTTCAAGGGCGGCAACCGCGGCATCATGGGGGATGCGCTCTCCGCGGTAGATGTGGCGCTGTGGGACGCCAAAGCCAAAGCGAACGGCGAGCCGCTCTGGAAGACCCTCGGCGCCTCCACGCGTCGCGTGCGGGCCTACGCCAGCGGGCTAGACCTGCCCCTCTCCGATGATGAGCTGCGCGTCTACTACGAGGGGATGGCCGCGCAAGGGATCTTCGCCGGCAAGCTCAAGGTCGGCCTGGATCGGGAAATGGACTTGCGCCGGCTGCAGATCATGCACGATGCGTTGGCCCGCTCCGGCAAGAAGCCGGCGTTGATGATAGATTCCAACGAATACTGGTCGCCCAAACAGGCCATCCGCCACATCCGCTTCTTCGAGGAGCACTTCGACATCACCTGGGCCGAGGAGCCGGCCCGACGCTGGGACTATTGGGGCCTGCGCCGGGTGTCACAAGCGATCCGCGCGGCCGTGGCCACCGGCGAGAACCTGGACGAGATCGGCGACTTCATCCCGCTGATCGCCAACGAAGCGGTGGACATCATCGAGGTCGGCGGGGGCACATCCGGCATCACCGGCGCCATGCAGGTGGCCGACCTGGCCTACGGCTTCGAGCTGCCCGTGGCGATGATGAATTGCCCGGCGAACACCATGGCGCATCTGGCCGCCGCGCTGCCCAACCACATGACGATGGAGGTGGTCGCCGCGGGCCGCGAGGCCGGCATGAGCCTGGTAGACAACCACATCGAGGATGGGTGGATCGTCCTGGGGGATGCGCCGGGCCTGGGCATCGCGTTCGACGAGGAAAAGCTGGCGAGCCTGGCGGTCGAGCGGCCTTCGCCGTCGGCCGGGGCCGGGGGTTGGGGGCGTCGCCGCGGAGCCGGGCTGTATGAGGTAGGGCCGGATGAGCCGGACGTGTTGGATCGAGAGTGAGGGGCGTCATGAAACCACGTGAGCGCGTCCTGCGCGCCCTCAATCACCAGGAAGTGGATCGCGTGCCCATTGACCTGGGCGGCACGCAAAACAGCACGATGTGCGTCGGCGCATACGAGAACTTCAAGCGCTTCCTCGGCGTTGACGTCCCCACCCGCGAGCTGAGCCGCGTCTTCGAGACGGTCATCATGGACGAGGCGGTGCTGCGCCGCCTGCCGGTGGACACGCGGGCGGTCTTCGCGCGGCCGCCGGCCGTCAGCCCCACGCGTTGGCTCGACGACCGCACCTTTGTGGACGAGTGGGGCATCACCTTCCGCCGCTCCGCCGAGGGCGGCGCGCCCTACTACGACCCGGTCGGCCATCCCCTGGCCGAAGCGACCCTGGCCGATCTGGATCGCTACGTCGGGCCCGATGTCGAAGACCCCTCGCGCTACGCCGGGCTGCGGGAGATCGCGCGCGACCTACACGAGAACAGCGATTACGCGGTCTGCGCGTCCACGGCCGACACGACGATCTTCGACAAGGCGTGGATGCTGCGCGGCATGGCGCAGTTCCTCGCCGACCTGCTGCTCGATCCGCCCTTTGCGCTGGCGCTCCTGGAGAAGGTGGCCGACATCCAGTCTCGCCGCCAGGCTGCGTTCCTCCGGGAAGTGGGGCCGTACATTGACGTGACCCTGATCGCCGACGACATGGGCACGCAGCGGTGTCCGATCATCAAGCCGGAGCTGTATCGCAAGATGATCAAGCCGTTCCACCGCCGCTACATCCAGGTCGTCCGCCAGCACACAGGCGCGAAGATCCACAACCACGCGTGCGGCAGCATCTTCGATCTGGTGGAGGACTACATCGAGATCGGGATTGACGTGCTGAACCCGATGCAGATCGCCGCGAACAAGATGGCGCCCGATAACCTGTACGCGCACTTCCACGGCCGGATGGCGTTCTGGGGCGGCATTGACACGCAGCGCGTCCTCCCGCGCGGTGCGCCCGCCGAGGTGCGCGCGGCCGTGCGCGAGACGACCGCCGCGATGCACAGCCTGGAAGGCGGCCACGTGCTCGGCGCGGTGCATAATGTGCAGGATGACGTGCCGCCGGAGAATGTGTGGGCGATGTTGGAGGAGGCGAGCGGGCTACGTCAAACGTGAAACGTCAAGCGCCTTGCATGAAGGAACGTCGGATGGCAACGAGGATCTCTGTTGGAGTAGACTCGGCCGAAGATTCGCGGTTTTCCTGCGAACCAACATGCTTGTGATGTGGGAAAGTAAACAACTCGCGATGATGCGGGGCGTTATCCCACCCCACGCGCAATTGATCGTCAGGAGCAAGCCAATAGTAAGCGTACTGCTCCAACGCACCTTGGCGATACTGCTCGTTGATGCGCAATGAACTGCCGTCTGTCAGGACAACCATGAGCTTGCAGGCGTGATAATCAATCCTGACCACGGTGACTGCGGTAACACAGTCCGCAAGAATCGTCCAGATGTCGGCGATCCTAGCTTGCAGCAACGGTAACACGGATGGTCTCCCGATCCACAGGTAATGCGGCGATGATCTGGGCGGCTTCTTCCCGCGTGCATTGCCAGCCCGACCACTCTACGAAATCTTCGTGCATTTCCATGCTGGCGTCATCAGGCAAGCCATCCTGCCGCAGTCGGGCCAGGGTGGTGCGATACTTGCGCTCAAAACCCGCGATCTTGCGCTCGGCAAGCGCCAGGCGACCCTCGGTCTCTGTTAACAGCAAAGGAACGCCCAGCGCAATCAGGCGCTGCTGAATATCCGGCGTAAGCGACTGATATAAAATCTGGTGCTGGCTTGTGAATCTTGAGGAATCCATCATCAGTTCACCTCCTGCTCGATATTGGCCCATCTCAGCGAATTCAGATTATCGGCAGTATAGCCCGCAGCAAGGTGGAAGTCAAGCGGTCAGGATCGGCGTTTGCTGAGTTCTTCAAGGTGCGCTACACTTCCTTTCACGATCTCCACGCAATCGGATTACGCGATGTCCGTTTCAGCCTGAAAGGAGGCGTCTCATGCCCTGGCAAGATCAACTCAAAGGCGATTCCCGCGCCTGGCTGCTGGAACCGGCCGACCCCGGCGTCCGCTATCTGGCGCTGCGCGACCTCCTGGGCCGGCTCGCGGACGACCCTGAGCTGGCCGCGGCGCGGGGAGAAGCGCACGAACGCGGCCCGATCGCCGCGGTGTTGGACGCCATGGCGACGGCAGGCTACTGGGTGGAGCCAGGACCGGGCTACAACCCGAAGTACCGTTCCACCGTCTGGGCGATCATCCTGCTGGCGCAACTCGGCGCACGCATTGAGCAGGACGCGCGCATCGGCCGGGCGTGTACTTACCTGCTGGATCACGCGTTGGCCGCGGGCGGGCAGTTCAGCACGACCGGCGCGCCGTCGGGCACGGCGGATTGCTTGCAGGGCAACCTGTGCTGGGCGCTGACCGCGCTCGGTTGCGACGACGCGCGGCTGGCGGGAGCCTACGACTGGCTGGCGCGCACCGTGACCGGGGAAGGGATCGCGCCGATCAGCGAACGCGACGCGGCCGTGCGCTACTACGCGGGCAAGTGCGGCCCACTCTTCGCCTGCGGCGCCAACAATAAGCTGGCGTGCGCGTGGGGCGCGGCCAAGGTGCTGCTGGCGTTCGGCGTCTGGCCGGCAGAGCGGAGGACATCCGAAGTCAAGCGCGCCATCGAGCAGGGCGTCGCGTTCCTGCTGGGCGTTGACCCCGCGACCGCCGCGTACCCATCCGGCTGGACCGACAAACCGAGCAGCAGTTGGTGGAAGTTCGGCTTCCCGGTCTTCTACGTCACCGACATCCTCCAACTCGTCGAGGCGTTGGTCGGGCTGGGCTGCGGCGGCGATCCCCGGCTGGCGAACGCGCTGAAACTTATCCGCGACAAGCAGGACGCGCAGGGGCGCTGGCCGCTGGAATATGATTACGCCGGCAAGACGTGGGGCGATTTCGGGGCGAAAAAGCAGCCGAACAAGTGGGTCACGCTGCGCGCGGCGCGCGTGTTGAAGGCATCTGGAGCATGAACGATGCCTGAACTCCCCGACCTGGAAGTCATCCGCCGCCATCTGGCCTCGCGGCTGGCCGATGTGACGATCACCGCGGCGCGCGTGGGCCGGCCGACCGTGCTCCGCAACCTGCTGGGCGGCGACCTGGCCGAGCGGCTGACCGGCCGGCGCTTCCGCGGCGCGGAGCGGCGGGGCAAGTTCCTGCTCCTCCCGCTCGATGACGGGACGACGCTGGCGATCAACCCGATGCTGGCGGGCCGCATCCGCTACGGCGCGCCGCTGGGCAAAGATCGCGTTCGTGATGCCCTGATCCTGACCCTGGCCGACGGCCACGAGCTGCGCTACCATGACGCGGCCGACATGGGCAAGGTCTATCTGGCCGCCGACGGCTTAAGCCGTCTGGCCGCCATTCCCACCTTCGCCGAGCAAGGCCCGGAGGCGGATGATCCGGCTCTGACGCTGGAGGTTTTCCGGCAGCGGCTGCGCAAGCACAACGGTGAGATCAAAGGCATCCTGACGAATCAGACTTTCGTCGCGGGGATCGGCAACGCCTACGCCGACGAAATCTGCTGGTGCGCGGCGCTCTATCCCTTCCGCCGCCGCGCCGACCTCTCCCCGGAGGATGTCGAGCGGCTCTACCGGGCGATGCGCAACGTCCTGCAAAAGGCCATCGAGACGCTGGAAGCGCGGGTGGGCGATGCGATTGATGTCGAAATCCGGGACTTCCTGGCGGTGCATGGCAAACCGGGCCAGCCCTGCCCGCGCTGCGGCGCAGCCATCAGCGAAGTGACGCTCGACCGCCGCTCGACGCACTTCTGCCGGACATGCCAGCCAGGGCTGATGACCGGCGGGTCGGGGCGACAAGTCCCTGCGGGAAGGCTCTAACCCGGACGGATCGAATCCAGACAGGATTGACAGGATTCACAGGATTACATCCTGTAAATCCTGTCAAAACCGCATCGAGAATATGCGTAAATCACACGCCTCCCTCGCCTACCTACTCGTCAACCTCTCCACCCTGCTCTGGGCCAGCAACATCACCCTCGGCCGCGCGCTGCGCGGGCAGGTGGGGCCGCTGACCCTGACCGCGGTGCGCGTGACGGTCGCCGGGCTGCTTTTCCTGGCGCTCATCCGCCGGCTGCCCCCGGCCGAGCGCCGGCCCGGCCGCGATTGGCCCTGGCTGCTGGGCATGGCGCTGACCGGCGTCTTTGCGTTCCCGGTGCTGCTCTACCTCTCGCTCCGCTTCACCACGGCCAGCAACGCCTCGCTGATCAACGGCGCCGGCCCGCTGATGACGGCCGTGCTGGCCGCGCTCATCCTGGCTGAGCGGCTGCGGGGGCAGCAGGCGCTCGGCGCGCTCATCTCGCTGGCGGGCGTCTTCCTCATCATCGGCGGCAACGGGCTGATGCTGGCCGGGTCGGCGCCCAACGTGGGCGACCTGCTGATGGTCGGCAATGTCGTGCTGTGGAGCCTTTACTCGGTGCTGGCGCGGATCGTCACGCGGGCGCGCCGCGTCATCTCGGCCACCGCGTTCTCGACGTGGCTGGCGCTGCCGTTCCTCTATCCCGCGATGCTGATCGAATGGCAGTCGGCGCCTCCCGCGTTCACCCCCGCGCTGGGGCTGACGCTGCTCTACATCGGCGTTTTCCCCGCGTTCATGGCGTTCCTGGCCTGGAATGAAGGCGTGCGCCGGGCCGGGCCGTCGGGCGCGATGGCCTTCTACAACATGCTGCCGGTCTACGGCGCGCTCCTCGGCGCCCTCTTCCTGGGCGAAACCCTCGGCGCGGGGCAGATCGCAGGCGGCGCGCTGGTGATTACCGGTGGGTTGATCGGAGCGGACGTATGGCAGAGATAGGGTTTGACGGTCAAAGGGTAGCCTGCCGGTGGCGTGGCTCTCTTCCTGATTAGCAACCCCCATAGGAAGGTGATGAAACTACCAATTTCTTTTCACTTCCGGCGATTTGCCGGACGCATTCTGCCCTGGATAGCCTTTCTGGGCTTCATGGCCTGGGGTTGGGGCCTGCGCGACATCTTTCGGACCCTGCCGCACTACGGCGACGCGCTGGAAACGGTCGTGAGCGCCACGTGGTTCAGCGATGCGTTGGCGCAGGGGCGCAATCCGCTCATCTACCCCTACAACTATTTCCCGGAAGGCTGGCGCGTGGGCAGCCACTCGGTCGGCGCGCTGCTCTACCTCGCGCTCGTCCCGCTCGTGCGGATCGGCGGCGGGGCATTCGCCTACAACATCGCCGTACTGTTCACCTGCGTCGCGGGCTTCGGCGGTGCGCTGCTGTTGGCGCGGCGCCATCTCCCTGCGCTGCCGGCGACCGTCGTCAGCCTCGCCATCACGTTTTGGAGCATGCGGTGGAGCCAGGCGATGGAGGGGCGGCTGAATATCTTCTTGGCCGCGGCGTTGTTGCCGTGGATGCTCTGGGGCGTCGAACGCGCCCTCGAGGCGGCGCCGGGTGCGCGCCGCCTCGGTTGGCTGGTGTTCACCGGCATCATCTGGACGCTGACGTTCAATCTCAGCCTCTATTTCGTCTTCATCGGCGGGATCATCCTGGCGCTTTGGATGTTGCTTTGCCCGGAAACGTGGCCGAAGCGGCTGCTCGCGTTGTTGTTTACCGCGCTTGTTTTGCTGCTGCTCGGCGGCCCGTGGCTGGCCTTGAATCTGCATGAGTCCGCGCTGGCCGACCCGCCCTTCTACACCATCGCCGAGGTGAACTTCTCTGGCGCGAGCCTGAACAGCCTCCCCGTACCGTTCTTGTATCATCCGTGGCTGGCGCCCCTCGCGCGCACGTTGTATCGGGGCGAGCCATGGGAGCAAGGGATGGGTAACCTGGGGTTGGCCTGGTCGGTTGTCGCGTTGGCCGGCGCGGTGGTAGCCCGGCGCAACAAGGTCTGGCGACCGGCGCTCGCGGCGGCGCTCGTCTGTCTATGCCTGGCGCTGGGTCTGACGCTCCATTGGAACGGCCAATCAGTGCAATGGCCCATCCTGCGGCCGCTGAACCAGGCGCTCTGGCAGATCGGCCATCGCCTGAAGCCGGGTTTCTTTGTCGAGATGCAAGCCCCGGCGCCGTTCGCCGATGCGGTCCCCCTGCCCGCGCTGCTGCTCGCCATCTTCCTGCCGTTTTGGGAGCGCGGCCGGGTCTTCGCCCGCTATGCGCTGGCCGCAAACCTGGGGGTGTTGCTGCTGGCAGGCCTGGCGCTGGCCGAGGCGCGGCGGCTGTGGCTCGGCCGGCCGCGGATCGGCGGGGCGCTGCAATGGCTTCTGGCAGGTCTCTTGCTCTTCGAGATCGCGCCGCCGCCGCTCAAGACGCTGCCCTTTCCGCCGCCCGCGCATGGGGCCTTCACCTGGCTGAGCCAACAGTCCATCCCCGGCGAAGGGATCGCCAACCTCTTCGCCGCGCATCCTTCAACGCTGGTCTTGTCGAATCACGGCTACAACCTCTTGACCCCCAGTTACACCAAACAGGCGACCGTCGCAGGCGCAGCGGGCGTTCGTCCACGCCACACCGCGGCCCTCAACGAGTGGCTGGCGACGCACGAGCACCCCTTTTGGAATCCTGATTTCGCAATGATCCTGCGCAGCTATCGGGTCCGCTATCTCGTGATGGAGATGTTGAGCGAGTGGGAGTCGGGGCTGTGGCAAGAGGCGCAGACTGCACAGGAAATCAAGCCGGTCGCCTGTTTCGCGGCGCCCCAGGGCGCCTCACCGTGGGATTGGCCGATCTGCATCCTGGAAGTGCTGCCGTCGCGCACACCGGAGTTCAACGTCCTGCGACACGACGGCTGGTCCGGCCAGGAGGCATGGGGCGTGTGGGCCGAGGGGACGCGTTCCGACGCCCAGTTTGTCGCCACTGCACGGGCCGCGGCCCGCCTAGAGTTGAGCGTCTTCCCACTTTGCGTGCCAGGCAAGAACCAGCGCATCACTGTGGAGGTAAACGGCACGGCCGTGGCCGATCACGAATGGCGCGATTGCGAGCCGTGGAACGCGTCGGTGGATATTCCTGCGGATATGGTGCGCGTAGGCTTTAATGATCTGATGTTTCGTTATGCCTATGCCGAGCAGTCGCAGGCCGGAGGTGGCGATCCGCGCAAACTGTCAGTGGGGTTCAGCCGCCTGAAGGTCGCAGAGCCAAAGCGATAACCTACCCGGTGATTCCTTGAGTTGTAATCTGCCTGAAAACTTTGCCATGGCCGGAGAGCCACGATTCGCTCGGCAACACCCGCAATCTACTTTCCTCGGATCGCAATTTGAGATAACGCTACGCGATCTCCCGGCCAGACGTCCGGCGCGCCCGTGACTTACAGGTTGCGCACGGTGTCTGGCCGATACATCCCGATCAGCACGCGATAGCGCCCTGGGGGTATAGAGCCATCAATCGGTATCTGATGCTCATCAACGATCAACTCCCCCGAATCCCAACGGCTGGTGAAGCCCTGGCCGAGTAACGGTGGCTCATCAACCTGGGCCACCGTGCCAGAATCATCGAGCTTGCTAAGGTGAACGAAGACCTTGTAGTCTGCGGCGGGTGTCTGCTCAGTCAGCCAATACAGGCGCAAATCCAGGATATCGCCGGGCCGCAGGATTGATTTGTCGAGGTGATAGCCGAGCAGGTTGATTTCATTGTCGAATCGAGCAGTGTGGGGGACGGGATGGCGCGGTCCCTGCCCCCATCCCAGATGAAGGAGCGTGAGCGTCGCCAGGATGATGGCGAGGATGGCGCTGGTCCACGCTATCCGGTGACCGCGCCGAACGTGAATACCACCAATCACCAGGATAATCAGTGTAAGCCCTGAAATCCCTGATGCGACCGACCGGAGGGGCGTGTTGTGGTAGCAAACCTCCACAAAACGCATCCCCGCCAGGATCTCGACGGTGATCAAGCCTAACGGATGGCTCGGGATGATCTGCGCTGCTCGGCCGTTCACAGATACTTGCCAGTTCGGGAAATAGATTCGCGGCAGACGCAAGACCAACGGGGCGGATGTCTGGATCTGCAGGTTAAGACAAGTCCCTCCCTCAGACTTGATCTGAACCATCGGCCGGGTTGTGAGAGGCGGCCAAATCGGTGCGTTCGGAGCACGTGGCTTGGTCAGATCCCCTGGGCCCGCCTGCATCACGACGGGGGTATAATCGTTGTAAAGCGGATAGCCTCGCGCTCCCCGTTCATACAGATCCTTCCTGCCGATCATCTCGTCCGTGATGGGATACCAGATCGCCGAACGCTTCGGATCCAGGTTGTGCAGGCCCGCGTAGCCGATGACCAATATCAAGGCGACGACCACCCCCCATCCTGCAACACCGGTGAGGCGGCGCCAACAGAGCGTAGCGCCCAACAACAAGGCTGTGAAGAAGGAAACCGGGCCTAAGAGACGCCACGGAAACTGGATGAAACGCACCAATGGCGCGGCCTGCCAGAAAGCAGCGCTGACCGATAACTGAAGGATGTACAAGACAATCAACGCAACGACGATGACGATGAGGGTAAAGCGCAGCCGGCGCGGCGCCCATGCGATGGCGAGAACGCCTGCTCCGAGTGCAAACGCTTGCCACAAAGCTGGGTTGAAGCGTTGCTGGCCCCAAAAATCGAAGGCCAGCGATGGCTGGAACAGATCACCCAGACCGCGCAGATGTTTGAGTGGAGCATCGGCGCTGCCCAGCATATAACTCTCAAGTCGCGTGAAGCCGCGTTCCGCGAGAGCCGGCAGCCAGTAGAACGCACTGAGGCCCAGTCCGAAGCCGATGGCCAGAGCGACAGCCGGCCATCGCCCCCTCGCACCTTCATGCCAGACCAGCAAAATCAGGTAGCCGACGAGCAAAGGGATGGCAAAGAGCGCGGTGATGTTGTGGGCCAGCATCAACAGGGCGATCAAGCCCGCCGAGGCCCACAACCAGCTTCGGCTCTCACAGCGTAGCAGATGGTGCATCGCCCAGAACACCCAGGGTAGCAATCCCAGGGCCAACAGCTCTGCGCTGGCTCCGCGTTCGTAAACATTGAGCAGAAGATACGGCGCAAAGAGGTAGGCGAACCCGGCGACCAGAGCCGCGCGGCGGTCGGCGAAGAGCCAGCGCGCATACGTGTAAGCCCCCAGCCCCGCTAACACGAGGGCCAGCGTGAACCCGGCCTTGGCGGCCCCGATCCAGCCGAGTCCTGCCCAGTGGAAAGCTAGAGCGACATAACTGGCAAGCGGCGGATAATACTGGAACAACGGGCCGCTGTAGCCGAAGTTCAGACCCATGGCAACGCGCGGGAAAAAGATGCGCTCAGCCCATGATTGATCCAGCTCGAACAACCGATAGATGCCGATCAGCATGTCGGCTTCGCTGGCGACGCCTGGCTGCCAGAAGGCCCGGACTGCGATGGCCGCGCCGATGCAGATCGTGATCGCGGCCAGCAGATCCGGACGCGCAGCCCGGATGCGGCCGCGCCAGGATATGTGCTCCACACGCGATCGCTCCATAGATGCTGGAGACTTTACCATGCTGCCAGTTGTACCCCTTTTCAATGCGAAACGACAAGTTTGACGGGCAGTAGTACTACGTCTGTAGTGGGCATCTGCCCCGAAGCGGCCATGCCGTTGATCGGGAGCCGTCGGAACGTCCCTGCATCATACCATCCCACCGCCAGCCGATATGTGCCCTCCGCCAGGCCCGCCGGAATCATCAGCCGCCCTTGCTCAACCAGCACTTCGCCCGGCAGCCAGGAGGTCGCCGGACACACACCCGCGCAGGGCGGATCGTCCGCCTGCGCCACGGGCCGATCATCAGCCCCCAACACGTGGACGAAGCGCGCCAGATCGCGCGGCGGCGTCGCCAGCGCGCGCCAAGCCAGGGTCAGGGTGAGCGGTTGGCCGGCCGCGATGGAGATGGTCTGCCCGACGGCCGCCGGCGCGCTGTCCAGCCCCAACAGTTGCACCGTATCCCCGAAGATCGCGCCATTGGGGAGCGGGTGAGCCAATGCTGGCGCAGTGAACTGCCGGGCGCGATTGGCGATCGCGATCGGGCCGAGGGTCACGACCATCGCGTCGCCATCGGCCGCCAGCCGCAGGATGTAGTTACCGACCGGCAGATCGGCGGGCAGCTTCAGATCGGCATCGGTGTGGATGATCTGTCCCGCTGGCGTGCCGGTCTGGAGGGCGATCTCCGTGCGCGCCGCGGTGTCACCCAGATAGAGGCATATCACCGGCTGCGTCGTCCCCGACTCGCTCAGCCGCCAGTAGAACCGTAGGGTGACCACCTGACCGGCATTGGCGGCCGTGGGCCATTCATCCGCGCCGAGCAATTCGATTCCAGGTGCAAAGGTGTGGCGCAAGGGCCGCGCCAATGGCAGGGTCGCAGCGTCCAGCGGCGTCAGCGGCGGCGTTACGGTCGCGATACCGAACGCGAGGCTGGACAATATGCGCTCCGCGCCGGCCAGCAGCGGCGCCAGCGTCCGCGCGTCGTAGACGCGTACCTGGAGGCGCGCCTCCCCCGGCGGCTGCGTCCCCGGCACAGTCAGCAAGTGGTAGGTCTCGAAGGTCGCATCCGGCGACCATGACGATGCCAACCTCGGATTGGCGCCCAGCAAAGGTGTCTCGGCGGCGGCCAACCGATGTCCGGCGGCATCCACCAGATCCACGGCCACGCGCGCCTCGGGCAGCGGCCGCGCCGACCGCCAGGTGAGGACGGCCCAGAGGCGCGCGCCAGCGGCGCTGATTCCGCGGTCACGCTCCAGGTTGGGATAGGCCGCGCCCCAACGGCTCGCTACCAGGGTCAGGTCGGGCGGAAATGGACACGGCATGGAGCAACCGATCCCCTGGCCGCGCAGACCGGTCGCGCTGAACTGCGGCCGGTCGCCCAACCGGAAGATCAGCACAGTGAATCCGCGCGGCGACTCCTCTGCCAGGAGCGCGCCTTCGCGTGCCAGGTAGAAAGGCAAAGCGCCGCGTGCATCCGCGGTCAGGTTGGCGCCTGCGAGCCACACTGGGGTCATGACGATCTGACCGCGGCCTTGATCTAGCCGCGCCGCCAGCCAGCCCTCGACATCCGTCTCGCCGGCGTCCAACTGGTGGAGCGGGGTTTGTGGGAAGGCGTAACGCCATTGAGCGCCGTAACCCGGATGTAGCGCGGCCACGCCGATCGCGCCGGGGGCCTGCGCCACGCGTTGGGCGAAGACCCAGGTGTCGCCCTGAAACGCGGGATAGAGGTCGGCCCCGGCCGGCCAGGCGATGAAATAGGCGCGGGTCATCTGGATCCCCTCGACCGCCAGCAGCAGCGCCAGCAGCCCGCCCAGCGCCAACCGCGCCGCGCCGCGCTTCGACCGGTTCAGCGCGCGCGCTGCCGGCGGGTTTGCCACATCTCCGTTGATCCGCGCCGCCAGCCAGCCGACCGGCGCGGCCGTCAACAGCAGCGCCGGGGGCAACGCGCCGAACAGTCGCGGGAAGTGCGGCGCGTTGGTGACCGAGGTCAGGAAGCCAATGCTCGCCACGAACCACCACGCCAGCAGGGTGATGCCGGCCTGATCGCGGCGGCGCAGGGCTGTCACAAGCGCGGCCGTGATCCCGATGGCGAACAACGCGCCCGTCAGCGGGCTGAAGGATGGCCGGTTCGGGATGTTGTGGCGCGCAATCGGGTCGCCATATAGCCCCAGGAATCCGCCGACCAATTGGCGGGCCGAGAGCCAGAGCTTGTCGAGGGTGAACTGCTGGGCCTCGACCTGTAGCACCGCGATGCCGCCCATCCGCTGGAAGAAATCGGTCGGGTACAGTGCGAAATGGAGCGCCAGCGGCGCGATCATCAGGCCGGCGAGCAGGAGCGCCCACGGCAGGGTGGGCCGGAGCGCGCGGCGTTGCGGCCGGGGGAGCGCCGCGTAGAGCAATACCCACAACAGCGGTGTGATACGGGCCGCGATGTAGGTCGTCAGCGTCAGCCCGGCCAGCGCGCCGAAGAAGAACGCGCGGCGGCGAGTGGGGCGTCGCGTATAGTTCAGCCAGGCGATCACGGCCAGCGCCAGGATCAGGGGGAAGGGGTTGACCTGAAAGCCGATCCGGTTGATGCTCTGCGGCCAGAAGTTGGCGGCCCAGAAGCCCGCGGCCGCCACACCGGCCCACACCCCAAGCGTCGGTCGCCGGGGCCACAACGCGCGGGCCGCGTAATAGAGGACGGGGACCATCAGCGCGCCGGACAGCGCGCCCGCGATCCGCACCGCAGCCACTTGGCCATCCCACGCGGCGACGAACGGCGTGGTCAGATAGATGTAGAGCGGCTCCTTGCCCATCGCGCTGGGGAAGAAGACCCGAAACTGGCCGGCGAGCAGCGCCCGCGCATCCAGCCCTTGCGTCGCCTCATCCCACCAAAGATACGGCGGCACGGCGTTGAGATCCCAGGCGCGCAGCAGCAGGGTCAATCCCGTGAGCGCCGTCACGAGGATCGGCCCGGCCCGCCATTGCAAGCTCCGCAGCTTTACCATACGCTGCCACTACGCCCCAGTATCATAGGCTTTCTTTTGCGCCGGTCGCAGACCGGCCAGAAGCCGGACTTGTTGATTCACTGATTCGCTGATTCGCCCATTCGCTCATCCGCCAGCATTCTATACCGACGCGCCCGGAAACCCAAAATGCCCGGCTTTTTGCGCCGCGCCCAACCTGCGCTATACTGTGTATCATGCGCATGCAATGGCTCAAGAGGCTTCCCCTTCCGCGACTCACCGGCGGTCTTGCGGCGCTGCTGCTGACCCTCCCGGCGCTCTGGCCGCTGGCGCCCGCCGGCTTCTTCGTTTCGGATGACGGGCGCTTCCACATCTACCGCATCGCGGCGCTGGCCGATGCCTGGCGTCATGGCGTCCTCTATCCCCGGCTCTTCCCGGAGTTCGGTTTCGGCTACGGCCAGGCGGCGCTGAACTTCTACGCGCCGCTGAGCTATGCGCCGGGCGCGCTGCTGGCGACGTTGGGCGTCAACCCGGCGACCGCAGCCGAGCTGACGATGGCGCTCGGCTTCGTGCTGGCGGCGCTGGCAATGCACGGTTTTGTGCGCTTGCTGTGGGGGTCAGTTGGCGGCGCGTTGGCGGCCGTGGCCTACACCTACTTCCCCTATCACCTGGCCGATGCCTATGTGCGTGGGGCGCTCCCGGAGCATTTCGCCTTCATCTTCCCGCCGCTGATCCTGTGGACGACGACTGTCGCTTTTCGTCGGGAGCACAGCGTAAGCCCACTGCTCTGGGCCGCGCTGGCGTGGGCCGGGCTGATCTTCACGCACAACCTGACCGCGCTGCTCATGGCCCCGGTGTGGGCCGGCTATCTGTTGCTGCTGGCCGTCTGGACGCGCCGGCCGCGCCGGCTGATCGCGGCCATCGGTGCGTTGGGGCTGGCTCTGGGCCTGAGCGCGCCCCTCTGGCTGCCGTTCCTGGCCGAAAGCCGCTGGGTGGGGATCGCGCTCGGCCCGTCCGATGGCTACCAGCGCCACCTGGCACCGCTCGATCTGCTCATCCAGTGGCAGCCGCTCTATCATTACCGCGTCCAGCACGGCGGCGTGGCCGACCACCCGCTGAGTTGGCTGACTGCGGTCATGGTGGCCCTCGTCGCAATATTGTTTATCTGGCGACTGGCGCGTCCCTCCCCCCCTCTCCTCGTAGGAGAGGGGCCGGGGGTGAGGTTCCTCCCCGCCTTTGCCCTGGCGCTGACCCTCCTCGCCATCTTTATGACGATGGGCGTCTCGCTGCCGGTGTGGATTTCGCTGGCGCCGATCCTGGCGCACCTGCAATACCCCTGGCGTTTCCTAACCCTGGCCGCGATAGGCTTTGCGATCAGCCTCGGCGCGCTGCCGGGCCTGCTGAAACCGGCAGCCGCTTTGGCGTCGCGTGCTGCCCGCACAAGTTCGGGAATCCGGCGTATAGTCGAGGTTTCAGGCGTCCGGGGTCTGGTTGAGGCAGGCTTGCTTGTCGTAGGTTTGGCCCTGCTCCTCCAGCCTCTTCTCACTGTGCCTGCGCAGCCGTTGCCCTTCCCCGCGGCCGATGCCTGGGCACCCGACCGGATGTGGCGCGAGGATGCCCTGGCAGGCCAGGTGGGCGCGACCTGGACGGGCGAATTCCTGCCGCTGACGGTTCAGGAGCAGCGGTGGGCGCTCGGTCGGCCGGCCGAGCATCCGGCCGATGGGCCGGCGCTCACCCCCCGACCCCAGGTCAAGGTGGCGCGCCTGGGCTACGATCAAGTCGAACTGGAGATCGCGACGACGGCCCCCCTGAGCGTCCGCCTGCATCAGTTCCACCTGCCGGCCTGGCAGGCCACGTTGGACGGCTGGCCGCTCGCCACGTATCCTTCCGGCGAACTGGGGCTGGTCACGGCGGATTTGCCGGCGGGGAACAGCCATCTGGTGTTTCGGTTCGGCCCGACAGCCGCCTGGCTGATCGGCGGCGGGCTGGCGTTGATCGCTGCGTTCGCCTGGGCGGGTCTGGCGTGGCGCGGACGGAGACAGGCCCGCGGGCTGGCCTGGGCCGCGGCCGGTTTGCTGCTCGTGGTCGCGCTCCTGGGGCTGAATCGGCTGGGGCTTGGCCAACGGACATGGACGCCGCGGCCGGCCGGCGTCGTCGTGGGCGATGTGGCGCTGCTTCTGGGTTCCGATGTGGCCGCGGCCCGCGGCGCGCACGCGCTGGATGTGACCCTATACTGGTTTGCGCTGCGCGATGTGGGCGCAGATTACAAGACGTTTGTGCATCTGCTCGGCCCCGATGGTGCCGTGATCGCCCAGCACGACGGTGACCCGGCCGGCGGCTTCACCCCGACCAGCCGTTGGCGCAGCGGCGAGCTGATCGCCGATCGGCATCGCGTGCCGTTGCCCTCTGGCTTATCGGCGGGAGAATATGGGCTGCGGGCCGGGATGTATCAGCCGACGCCGCTGCGTAATCTGCCGGTGGATCCCCCGACGGGGGATGGCCGGGTGGACGTGGGGACGATGCGATAATGGCCTTTCTGCGACAGCACAAGCTGGCGGTCCTCATCGTGGGCCTCTATCTCACGCTTGGCGCGCTCTATAGTGTTACGAGCCCGCTGTTTGAGTCAAGTGATGAACAAAGCCACTATCCCTTTATCCAGCATCTGGCGACAGGGGGCGGCCTGCCGGTTCAGCGCGCCAGCGAGCAATCCTTCTGGAGACAAGAGGGTAGCCAGCCACCGTTTTACTATGCTTTGTCCGCTTTGTTGACTGCATGGGCCAGCACCGACGATATGGCTGCGCTTTTGTATCGCAATCCACATGCTCGTCTCGGTGAGCCGGCCGCCACTGAGAATCTCAACATGTACATTCATACGTCGCAGGAGGCCTTCCCCTGGCATGGCACAGCGTTGGCGGTGCACTTGATCCGGTTCTTCTCGGTATGGCTGGGCGCCGGCACGATCCTGTGTACTTACACTATGTCTCGCGATTTCTTTCCGAGACAGCCGGTCATCGCCATTGCCGCAATGGCAATCAACGCATTTATCCCAATGTTTGTTTTCATCAGCGCCTCGGTGAACAACGATAACCTGGTGATCCTGCTGTCATCGCTGGCGCTGTTGTTATTGGTGCGCGTGATCCGACGCGGGGCGAGTGTCTGGCTGTTGCTCGAAGTGGGCGCAGTGATTGGCCTGGCGTGCCTGACGAAGCTCAGCGCGCTTGGATTGCTGCCATTGGCGTGTCTGGCGCTGGCGCTGCGATACATTCGCACCCCCCGCCACAACCGCGAACGTCCCTGGTTCCTTATCTTCGCGCGGTGGATCGGCGAATGTGCGTTGATAATTGTACCGGCCAGCCTCGTTGCAGGATGGTGGTACGTGCGTAACTGGCTCTTCTATGGTGACCCGTTGGGGCTGGACATGATGGTGACCATCGCCGGTGGCCGACCGCCGCTGCGCACATTGTCCGAACTGGTGGGTGAGTTTAGGGGGTTTCGTTACAGCTTTTGGGGTGTCCTGGGCGGATTCAACGTTTTGCTCCGTCCCACCTGGGTCTATGTTCTGCTTGACTTCCTGTTCGTACTGTCCCTTGTCGGGCTGGCGGCATGGACAAGGCGAGCGTGGCGCAAACGCGAGCCTGTGCCATGGCTGGAGTTGTTCCTACTCGCTGCGTGGATCGGCATCGAGGCAGCTGCCCTGTTGCGCTGGACATCTATGACGTTGGCCTCGCAAGGACGGCTGATGTTCGCCGCGCTGCCGGCCATCTGCCTGTTCCTGGTCCTAGGATGGGGCGGCTGGTTGCCCTTGCGCGCCCAGCGCGTCGTCGCCTGGGGCATCGGCGGACTGCTGTTCCTGCTGGCCGCGAGCACCCCCTTCACCGCCATCCGGCCCGCCTATGCCCCCGCGCCGCTGCTGACCCCGGCGGATGTGCCGGACTCGGCCCAGCGGTTCGATGTGGATTACGGCGGCGTCATGCGGTTGCTGGCCTTCGATGTGGGGCAAGCGCGTGTGCGGCCAGGCGACCTGCTGCCGGTGACGCTCTACTGGCAGATGTTGGCGCCGACGCCAGAGGACTTCAGCATTTACCTGCAACTATTTGGTTGGCAGCAAGACCTGGGGCAACGCGACTCGTACCCCGGCGGCGGCACGCGGCCCACCAGCCGCCTTGCGCCCGGCCAGGTCGTGGCCGATACCTATCTCGTCCCGGTGCGCGCTGACGCCAGAGGCCCGACCCCCGCCTGGCTCTCCGCAGGGCTGTATCGGTTGAGTACCCTGGAGAAGCTGCCCGCGACCGACGCCCACGGCCAGCCGGTCATCTTTCCGATCCTCGCCAAGCTGGCGCTGGATACCGCGGCGCCGAGTCTGGCGGGGGCGCACCCGTTGGGCGCGAACCTGGCCGGCCGCGTGCACCTGACGAGCTATGACCTGGCCGCAGAGCGCATCCGGCCCGGCCAGGAAATGACCATCACGCTCTTCTGGCAGGTCACAGCGCCGCTGGACGCCGACTATACTGTGTTTCTCCACATGCGCGACGCGGCCGATCGCACCATGGCCCAGGCCGATGCGCCGCCGCTGCAAGGCTTCTACCGCACTTCCGCATGGCAGATCGGGGAGATCCTCAACGACACGCATCGCCTGACACTGCCAGCCGACCTGAAGCCGGGACCATATCGCATCATCGTCGGGTTATACGATCCGCAGACCGGGCAGCGGCTGCCGCTGCTGGATGCGGCGGGGAAAGAGAGCGGCAACGAGGCGGCGGTCGCGACGGTCCAGACCGGGCCGTAAGGTCGGGGCGCTGTCCCGATGATCCACCGAACAAGTTCGGGATTCCAGAGTCCTCGACTTGTCGAGGCGTTTTCAGGACCTACTTCAGCCACAATTCGACTGGGGTAATTTGTACATAATCCAGCCCGAGCATCCCCTGTCCGGCATACTGTACCCTGAATTCGACATCGTCCAGCGGCTTATCTGTCTCGAATTCCAGCTCAAACAACTGATAGCGGCCGGTCACGGCAAACTCGGTTCCGCCAATCTCGCGCGCGGCGCGGGGGATACCGCCATCTTTGTGCGTGAAAACATCTATCATCGCCACCTGTTCCCATTGACCGACTCGGTCGGTCTTGAGCGCGTATGCGGCGCGATACTTGCCGGGGGGCAGATCGGTGTACGGGCCGTAGGCCAGCATCGTCCAGCCTTCGGCATGAGCCGCGCCAGACATGACGACCCGCGCCATAGCGCCGCTGGCCTGCAGATCAGTGACCGTCGCGCCGATACCACCCGCCAACTTCTCTGCTTCGTAGCGGACAGTGAGTAACGCGCGCATCGCTTCCGCGTTGCCAGCAGGGCTGTAGCCCCGCTTCAGCAGCAATACGCCATCTTGCTGCCGGACGAGACCAAACTGCTGGCTGCCGATCACTGCCAGCATGTCACGGATCGCCTCGGAGCGCGCCTTGATCCCGCTGCGTGGCCAGAAATTGGCTTCGACATCGGAGTCCACCAGCAGATAGTCGGCATCGGCGATCACCGGGAAAAGATAGATCCTCTTGCGCGCCGAGAGATGCGGTACCAGGTCACTCAGCGTGCTGACGGATACCTGGGACGGAATTTCCGTGAGGAAGCGCCTGATGATCGCAGCCCGCGGGTTTTCGCGCGGGAACGGGCTGCCCTGCTTGGAGAAAACCTGGCCGTATTCATAGCTCATTGCGCCGCTTGCAACGATCAGGCTGGCCGCCAAAGCAAGCGGCTTCACTCGCCTCAAGTTGATCTTCTGCAAGGCGAGGGCTGCCAGAAAGAAGATAAACGGCGTAATGTGGGCCGAATAGTGAAAGCGAATGCCGTAGTCTGCCTGGGGCACGGTCAGCAGCGGCAGCAGGAGCGCGGGGAGCGCGGCGATCCAGACGGCCGGCGCTGCTATGACCGGGAGGAAGAGCACCGGAAGAAAGAGCTGCCCCAAGTACACGAGCTTATCTCCGTTGGACGCCACGTAGACGAGCGGATAGAGTGGGTTGGTGACGAAGTTCAGGACGAAGCTCTGCAGCAACCCCTTGTCGGGCAGGATGAAGGCCGCATAGCGCCATTCGGCGGATTCCACGCTGCCGAGCCGGGGCATCAGCCAGCCGACCACACCGACGAAATAGACCATGCCGAATAGAGTTAACGCCAACCCCAGCCGCGGCCGACGCTTCGACAGCAAGATGTAGACGCCGATGGCGGCCACGGACAACGCGACCTCTTCCTTGGCGAAAAGCGCCAAGGTCAGAGTCACCAGGAAGAGATGGTTACGTCCTTCTTCCAGGAAGTAAAGGGCGAAGAGCAGCAGTCCACTGACAAATGCGATCTGATGAAAATCGCCCAGGTTAATCCCGTGCAGCGCGGGATAGAGGAGGTAGCTTACGGTCAGCGCGCCAGCGAGCGCGGCGTTGCCAGTCTTGCGTTGGGTCAATAGATACAGCGGAAGCGCGCCGATGCCCAAGAAAAGGCTTTGGAGCACCAACAAGACGCGCGCGCCCTGAAAGGAGGCATAGATCGGCGCTACAAAATAAAAGAGCGGCGAGAAATGATCGTACACACGCTCTTCACCAGGCCCCAGGAGTGTCGTCACCATGCGCCCGGTGTGGAGGATATTATAAACGACCTGATCCTGAAGACCCAGGTCGAAGGCGTGCGTCATAAAGTTGTTGTGGCGGAGGATGCTGACTACGCTCATAACCAGGATGTAGGCCAGGGTCAGCAGGGTGACCACGGTCAGACCGGCCCGTGTCAGCCGCCCCGGCCACCAGACCCGCAATCCAGGGAAGCGTGTAAGGCACAGGTTCAAGTCTGCGACGATCCGATAGGTCAACACCGCCATCGCCGCAATCAGGCCGAAACAGAGGAAAGGATATTGCGTCTCGATCTTTTCGATCCGCAAGGCCGGCCAGAAAGGAAGGATTGTCAGCGCAAATAAACCGCGCGCAATTAACGTCGGGGCCAGGTCGGCCACGGCCGCCTGTCGGCAGGAGCGCCACCCGGCCAGCCACCATAGGGACAGCCCGACCGCACTGCCAACTGCCAGGAACACCGCTAAGTCGCGACGACCTTCCAGCGGCAAAACGTTCTTCAACAGGAATTCGTCCAGTGCGCTGCCATGCTGGAGCATCCAGATCGCCAATGCCGCCGCATAACCGCCAGCGGCCGCGCGCACGGCGTCTGCGCGATGCAAGGCGCTGCGGAGATCGGTCACTGTCTGCCTGACGAAAGTGCACAGTACATTCGTCATACCATCCTTTCCGTCTCTCGATCAGTGTGACCGCGTCACAGCCGCAGACACGCTTCGACCGCCAGCCAGAACAGCTTCTCGCGCACGGTGAGGCGCGACGCGTAGTCGCGGTGATCCCAGACATCGCCGCTGACATCATCCCCGCCGTAGAGCATTTGGCCGAAGGTGACGCCGCGGAACTGGGCCACGGCGAAGAACGCCGCGGCTTCCATTTCGACCGCCAGGCAGCCCTCCGCGCGACGCCGCGCCACCTTGCCGGCCGTCTCCCGGAAGATCGCATCAGTGGTCCACGTCTTGCCGAGGATGTGCGGCACGTTGCGCGTCCGCAAGACCTGCTCGATGGCGGCCACCGCTTGCGGAGTAGCGGCCACTTCGCGGTCGGGCGGTAGATAGTGATACGATGTGCCCTCATCGCGCACCGCGCTGGTCGGCACGATCACATGGCCCACGGCGATCTCGCGGTTCAGCACGCCCGCGCTGCCGCAGGCGATGAACTTGCGGCAGCCGAGCGGGATCACCTCGTCGAGCAGCCCGGCCGCCAGCGGCGCGCCGACGCCGGGATGGAAGAGCGCCAACCGTGCGCCATCCACGTTCATCTCGTAGACCGGATGCCCGCCGATTTCGCTCTTACGCGTCGAGATCAGCGTGAGCCGACCCTCGGCCTCCAGGCCGGTGATCACCTCCTGGAAGAAGCAGACGACGCACCGCTCCGGCGCGCCGATCGGCTGGATCAGCTTCGCCGGCTCGATGATGGCTTCGGGGGCGGGGTCGAATTCGAGGATGGGATAGGATGGATGCAGGTCATTCATGGCAGAGGCCGTTGGCGAATACGGTCGCGCTCGATGACAGTGAATCTATGCGCCAGATCGAGTTGGAATACGGTGAGTAGTTGGAGCAGGTGCTCCGCTGGTTCTTCTGGATATGCGGGGTCGTACCGAAAATAAGCTACACCGAAAGGCGAAGGCTGGCGCAGTCGGTAAATGAGTTCACCATAGTCGCGGTCAAACGTCAGAATGATGCGTTGCTCGTGGGCCGCGCGGGTCAAAACCTGCGGATCCTTTGCCCCAGGTGAGTCCTGAATCACTGCGACCACATCGTGCTCCGCCCTCCGCAAGCGAGTCACGCTGGCCAGTGGGAAGTTCTCGTTAGCCAGCAACCGCATGAGCAGCCCCAACAGGCATCGAAAACATCGTTTCTTCCCCTATAGATTCGGCCGCAAAGGCGAAGACAGCCCGAAGCGTTTGTGGCGTCAGGGTTGGATAGTTTTCCAAGACCTGTCTTTCTGTCCAACCAACCGCGAACAGCCTCAAGATGAAATCCACCGATAAACGAGTGCCTTTCACCACCGGCTTACCTAAGAGGATTTCTGGATCTGTGTGGATATACTGTCGCCAATCCATAGTGCGCCTCCGTCAACTCATTTCAGCTACTAACGCCGACCAATCGCCTTCTGTGACTTGCTTCATAATGGCTAGATTGCATTCTGCTAACGCCGCGCGCACATCCCCTTCCCGTTCCTGGATGATCCCCGCCAGGATCAGCCGGCCGCGGGGGGCCAGGTGGGCATGAATGCCCGCCGCCAGCAGCGCGGTGATGACGTGCGGCAGGATGTTAATCAGGATGACATCCCAGGTACGACGCGCGCCATCGGGCAGACGCCAGAACGCGCTATCGTCCGGCCCGGCGCTGACGAAGGCATGGACGGCGACCGGCAGCTCGTTCAGCGCGGCATTTTCCTTAGTGGCGCGGACGGCGATCGAGTCAATGTCGAATGCATCCATCGAGCTTGCGCCCAGCCGGGCCGCGGCGATGCTCAGGATGCCGGAGCCGCAGCCGGCGTCGAGCACACGCTGGCCCGGTCTCACTACCGCCTCCATCAGGCGCAGGCACAGTTGCGTGCTGGGATGCAGGCCGGTGCCGAACGCCATGCCGGGGTCGAGGATGATGGGCAGGTCGTCCGGCCCGACAGATACTTCGTCTTGCTGCCAGGCGGGGACGACGAGGAAGCGTTGGCCGATGCGCAGCGGATGATAGCTGGCCTTCCACGCGTTCGCCCAATCGGTCTCGGCCAGGTCGCGCACGCGCGGCGCGCCGAGCGGATGGATCCGGCCCAGGAACCACAGCCCCTCTTCGATTTGCCGGCGACGCTCGGCCGCGTCGGGGTCGTCCGCGGGCAGGTAGGTCTTCACGGTGACGACCGGATGGTGATCCTCGCCGACCGGATCGAACCCGCCGACCTCGGTCACCGCGCCGCCCTGCCCATCGGGCCGGCTGTTCAAGCGGTTGAACAGCTCGCTGACCGCCTCGGCTGCTTCGCCGTCGGCCTGAACGCTGATCTCGATCCAATCCACGTCAGGCTTCCTTGAATCTCATCCAAACGCATTCCCTACGGCGTCCAAGAACTTCTCAAAAATGTTTCGCGTGTCTTTCTGCATACAATCCAACCCCAACATGTCACCCAACTCCTGGAGCAACTTACGCTGCTTCTCGTTCAATTTGTCTGGCACGATCACGCGGACGGTGACAAGTTGATCGCCGCGGCGATTGCCGCGCAGGATCGGCACGCCCCTGCCGCGCATCCGGAAGACCGCGCCATGCTGCGTGCCCGGCGGGATAGTCAGCTTCATCTTGCCATCCAACGTCGGCACATCCGGCTCGCAGCCCAGGGCTGCCTGCACGATGTTGATCGGCAGTTCGAGCAGGATGTCGTTCTCCTGGCGTTGAAAGACCGGATGCGGTTGGACGTGCAGGAACACGTAGAGGCTGCCGGTTGGGCCGCCGCGCTCGCCCGGCTCCCCTTCGCCGCTGAGTCGGATGCGCATCCCGTCGTCCACGCCCGCGGGGATCGAGACCGACAGATGGCGCGTGACCGTGACGCGCTTCTGGCCGCGGCAATTCGTGCAGGGCGTCGTCACCACTTCGCGCTCGCCGTTACAGCGCGGGCACGGGGTAACGCTGACGAACTGCCCCAGGATCGTCTGCTGCGCCCGACGCACCTCGCCCGTGCCGTTGCATTGCGGACAGCGGATCGGCTTGGTGCCTGGCTCCGCGCCGCTGCCCTGGCAGACCGGACAGGTCTCCAACCGGGGGATTTCGATCTCCTTCTCCGCGCCGAAGACCGCTTCCTGGAAAGGGATCTCCAGGTCGTAGCGCAGGTCATCCCCGCGGGTGGGGCCACGTGTGGCGCTGCGTACGCCGCCAAAGCCGCCGAAGAACTCCTCGAAGAGATCGCTGAAGCCGCCCATGCCACCGAACGGGCTGCCCGGTCCGCCAGCCCCGAACCCGCCTTGCGTCGCCGCATGCCCGAAGCGATCATAGGCCTGGCGCTTGTTCGCGTCGCTGAGCACCTCGTAGGCCTCGTTGACTTCCTTGAAGCGTTCTTCCGCGCCCGACGCCTTGTTCACATCCGGGTGGTACTGGCGCGCCAGCTTCCGGTAGGCGCTTTTGATCGCGCCCTCATCGGCGTTGCGCGGCACGCCCAGCACTTCATAATAATCGCGTTTACTCATTCTTTGCTACTCGTACTTTGTGTCGCGTGACTTTGCTCGTCGTCACGGTCTTCCCAACTGATGATCCAGACGCACAGGCCGGCCAGCCCGATCGTGGCCGCGATCAGCGCGGCCCATTGGCCCGGCTGGAAGCCCACCTCGCGCGCCGAGATCACGACGACGATCACCATGCCCACCGCCAGCAGCGCCCACGAGATGAGGTTGGGGTGGGCCGCCCAGGCTTTGCGTAATTGTAGCATACATCAGCTCCTTGTGCGATGACGGGGCGACTACCGAGAAATCGTCCCCTACGACAGAAACAATTCGTACAATAACTCATCCACATATTGGCCATCCACAAACGCCTGTTTGGACAGCCGGCCGCAGTATTGGAAGCCCAGCCGTATGTAGAATGCCTGCGCCTCCGCGTTGTCCGCCCGCACAGTGATGACGAGCTTGTGGTATCCGGTCGCGCGCGCCGCGGCCCACGTCGCCGCGCTGAGCGCACGACCTAAGCCTCGCCCGCGCACGGCCGCCAGGATGAAAGTGCCCGCACTGCCGACATGATCCATGGTATGGGTGTAGGTGGCATAAGGCATGACCTCTTGAAAGCCTACCACTACCTGTCCAAGCAGCGCCACGTTCAGCACAGAGCGTTTCGGCATGGCACGCAGGAAGGCGCGCTCTTGGGCCACCGTGTAGGTGCGCCCGGCAATAGTGCGGCCGCCCTCGCGCACGACAGCGTTCAGCACGGTGCGGATGCCATCGGCGTCGGCGAGCGTGCCGGGCCGGATGACCGGCGGCGGGAAGGGCAGGCCGTGTGCGGCCCAGGCGGCCACGACCTGGGCGCCGGTCTCGGCACGCGTCCCGGCGGTGTCAATCACCCGATCGGCCTGGGCGATCATCCGCCGGGCCGGCATTTGCGATGCCAGGCGACGGCGCACCTCGTCCTCGGCTATGCCCCGATTAGCCCGCAGCCGCGCGATCTGCTGGCGGAGCGTGCAGCGCGTCACCCAAATCTCGTCGCACAGGGTCCGGCTGAGGCCCGCTTCCAACAGCTTGATCGCCTCGATGACGACGGCCGGCGCGCGGGAAGCGGCCACGCGGCCGGCAATCGCCGCGGCGACGGCGGGATGTACGATCGCTTCCAGGCGGGCCAGCGCGGCCCCATCGGTGAAGACGCGTTGGGCCAGCCGGCCGCGGTCAATCTGGCCGTCGGCGGCCAGGATCTCTGGGCTGAATTCGGCCACCACGCCCGCGTAGGCCGGCGCGCCCGGCGCTGTCACCTGGCGCGCCACCTGGTCGGCGTCAATCCCCTCCGCGCCCAGCGAGACCAGGTCGGCCAACACGGCGCTCTTGCCCGTGCCGATGCCGCCAGTGAGACCGATAACAAATGGAGCTTGACGCGTTGCAGCCATTGTTTCAGGCATCCAGGTCAGACTCAGTCAGGCCAGCCATCTTGAGCAGGTGATGCAACAAACCGATCTTCAGAGACCGATCCGAAATATCCTGGCTAATTGTTTGCCAGAAACCGACTTCATACGGCGATTTCCAGCAAACGATCTTGGGGCGACAACTCGTGTCCATTGAGCGGCACAGCAAGACATCCCTCTACTGCTTCATACAAATTTGCAAGAAGCTCCTCAAAGGTTTCGCCCTACGTAGCGCACCCAGGTATGGCCGGCACTTCCGCCCAATAACCACCTTCCTCTGCCTCGTGTAGAATCACCACAAGTTTCATGACTTACCATCTCCCATCCCGTATCGTGTCTCACACATCACACGACACGCGTCGCACAATACGCACCACGCCTTACGCCATTTCCGCCCACTCCGCCATCACCCGATGCAACTCCGCCTCGGTATTCTGATAGGTCACGCCCAAGCGTTGGATGCTACCCACGTCGCCGGCCGTGCTGGCGGCCTCGATCTGGATGCTCAGGACGGATAGCTCGGCTTCGAGGCTGTGAATCTGCGCTTCCAGCGCGGCAGCCTGCTCGGCCAACTTTTCGGCGGCCTTGCGTTGGCGGCGCTCCTCGCGCATCCGCTCCCGCTCTTGTTCTGCGCCTCGCTCCCCCGCCTCAGCCTTAACCTCAGCCTTAACCTCGGCCTTGATCCTGACATCCGCCTCGGCCGCGCGCAGCCGCAGATATTCCTCGTAGTTGCCCTTGTATACCCGCAGCTCGTCACCGTCCACCCGCCAGATGTGGGTGGCGAGCGCCTGCACCAGGTAGCGGTCGTGGCTCACCAGCAAGATCGTGCCGGGGAACCGGCCCAACACATCTTCCAGCACCTCCTGCGACGCCAGGTCGAGGTGATTCGTCGGCTCGTCCAACAGCAGGAAGTTGGCCCCCTGCAGGGTGAGCCGGGCCAGGGCGACGCGGCTGCGCTGCCCACCGCTGAGGGTGCGGATCTCGCGAAAGACATCGTCACCCGAAAAGAGGAACTGCCCAAGGAAGCTGCGCGCCTGGGTCAGCGGCAGGTTCTTGATCTCCAGGATCGCGTCCAACACGCTCTGATCGGGGTTCAGTCCGGCCTGCGCCTGCGCCAGATAGCCGACCTGAACGCTGGCGCCGAAGCGCACCCGGCCGTAGATCGGCGGGACGAGCGCCAGGATGGTCTTGAGCAGGGTGGTCTTGCCCGCGCCGTTCGGGCCGATCAGCGCTACGCGCTCGCCGCGGCGCACTTCGACATCCGGGCACGCGAACAGCGGCCGATCGTAGCCGACCACCAGGTCCTTCGTCGCCAGCACCAGGTCGCCGGAGCGGATCGTCGTGGTCAGCCCCAGGCGGATGCCGTGCTCTTCTTCAGGCCGCTCGATCGCTTCATCGCGCAGGAAACGCGCCAGCCGGGTACGCCGGCCTTGCGCTTCTTTGGTGCGTTGGCCGGCCAGGTTACGGCGGATGAACTCCTCGGTCTGCGCGACGAACTCCTGCTGTTCCTCCCATTCGCGGCGTTGGCGTTCCCGCCGCATCTCGCGCTGGAAATGATAGGCGCTGTAGTTGCCGCGGTAGGCGTCCAGCCGGCCGAAGTTCACCTCCCAAATGCGTGTGGCGACTTTGTCCAGGAAGTAGCGGTCGTGTGCGACGATGATGAGCGCGCCCTTCCAATGCACCAGCGTATCTTCGAGCCACTCGACGGCTTCGAGATCCAGGTGGTTGGTCGGCTCATCCAGCAGCAGCAGATCCGGTTCCTGGAGCAGCAATTGCGCCAACAGCGCGCGGGTGCGCTCGCCGCCGCTCAGATGCGCCAGTTGTTTATCATGCTCATCCTCGTTGAAGCCCAGCCCGCCCAACACCTGGCGGATGCGTATCTCGTAGGAATAGCCGCCGGCCACCTCGAAGGCAAGCTGGGCGTGGCCGTATTCGTCGAGCAGCGCGGCATAGCCGTCGCCGTCGCGCTGCGCGGCCTCTGCCAGCCGCTGCTCCAGCTCGGCCAGCGCAGCGCCTTGCTCGCGCAATCCGGCGAAGACCGCTAACATGGCATCGCGCAACGTCATCTCGCCGGCGGGCGGCGGATCCTGCGGCAGATAGCCGACCGTCAGCCCGCGCTTGCGGAAGACGTTGCCGGTGGTAGATGGCTCGGCGCCGGCGAGGATGCGCAGCAGGGTGGTCTTACCCGCGCCATTCGGGCCGATCATGCCGATGCGGTCTCCGTCTTCGATGCGCAGGTCAATGTCGCCGAAGACATCGAGCGCGCCGTAGGCCTTGCTCAAACCGGATGCAACCAAGAGAGACATCGCTGCGAACTTGCTCCAAATCTGGGCGGTATTATACCACTGAGGAATGGCGAATCACGAATGACGAATGGGGCGCTTTGCCCCCTGGACAGGATAGGATACAATCCGCCCTATGTCACGTGAATCGCGCGTCCTCGTGTGGGCGCTCCGGGTCTGGGCGCTCGTGTCAATTATGTTGTCGCTGGCTGCGCCGTTGCTCCGCGAGGAGAACGCCTGGGGGCTGTGGCCCGCGACCCACATGCCGGCCGGCTGGCGGTGGGCGCTGGCGCTGAGCGCGGCCGGCCTGGCGTTTTTCGGCGATCGCATCCCGACCGGCTGGCCGGCTGTGATCTGGGCGCGGCTTCCGTGGGGCCGGCTGGCCGAAGGGCTGTCGCCGCGCAGACGGGCGAACGCGCTGCGGCTTGGCATCGCGCTGGCCGCGCTGCTCCCTTTTTACCTGTTCCGCCTCCGCCATCTGCGCTGGGGCGATGCTTACATCCTCATCCACGCCATCCCGCACCCACAGGCGCAGCTCACCTACACCTGGCAGGCGCCCCTCGATCTTTTCCTCCATGCGAAGGCCTGGGCACTCGGCCATCGGCTGTTCGGCTGGCCCGATCCGACGCCGATCTACTGGCTCATCAGCGCGCTGGCCGGCGGGGTTTTCGTATGGACGCTGTTGGGGCTGATGGGCTGGCTGGGCCAGGATCGCGCCGAGCGCGGCGTGATCGGCGGCCTCGTCCTCGGCCTGGGACTGATGCAGCTTTTCTTCGGCTACATCGAAAACTACTCGCTGATGACGGTCGGCGTGCTGATCTACATCTCCCTGGCGTTGCGCGCCCAGCGCGGCGAGGTCGCGCTCATCTGGCCGGCGACTGCGCTGGCGCTCACCCATGCGTTGCATCCGTCCACGATCGTGCTGGCGCCCAGTCTGCTGTACCTGGCCTGGCGTGCGCCATCTCGTCTCCTCGGTTCAGAAGTGGGGGATTGCTTCGGCCCAAACGACGGGCCTCGCAATGACGCCGCAAGGGGCATTTTCAGGATAGGTCGGGGGATGCGGACCATCCTCCAACTCGCCATCCCCTACCTGTTCGTCTTTGCGGGTATAGTCGCGCTGATGACCGCGGGCGGCCACGGGCTGGCGGCTCTCCTCGGCGCGGACGCGCCGGGCGGCGGCGACCGCAACTGGTTCGTGCCGTTGTTCCAGACGCGCACTCGCTGGGAGCATTACACGATGTTCTCCCTCGGCCATCTGTCGGACATCCTCAACGAGCAGCTCTTGGTCGCGCCTGCGGTCTGGCCGGGCTTCGTGTTAGCGGCTCTGCTCGCCCGGCGCCGGCTACCGTGGCGCGATGGGACGTTCCGGCTGCTGCTGGCCATGGCGCTGCTCTACCTGCTGCTGACGCTGACCTGGAACCCAGATTACGGCGGCCAGCGCGATTGGGACCTGTTCGCGCCGGCCGCATTGCCCGCGGCGATCCTGTGCGGCTACACGCTGGTTCATGCGCTGCCCGAACGCGCCGCCTTGCGCGCCGCGGGCTGGGCGCTGATTGCAGCACAGGCGTTTCATACGATGCTGTGGATCTATCAGAATACGCTGCCGTGGGCGCCGAAGTGATGCGTCAAATGTCATTCGCTGATTCGCCGATTCGCCAGGTTCCTATGTTACTCACTTCCAAAGCGAACTTGCTCCGCGCCATCGTCCACGCTGACCCCGATCACGTGCCCTGGGCCGGGGAGGGCGCGCTGCGGTTGGTAGATCACGCGGGCCGCAAGCCGCCGCGCGCGGGGGTGGATGCCTGGGGCGTCGCCTGGGCGCCGCTGCCAGCATCCTATCAGGCGGGGGTGGGCGAGCCGGCCGAGTCATACCCCATCGCGCCGGCGGCAAGTTCAGTCGCAGAGCTTCTGGAGCGGTCGTTCCCCGCGGTCGTTCCGGCCATGTTCGCCGGCCTATTGGAGGGGCTCAACGGGGCGGAAACGTTGGTCGTCGGGCAGCACGGCGCGGGCCTGCTGGATCGCTTCGTGCAGTTGTTGGGGATGCCTGCAGCACTGACTGCGCTGTTGAGCGAGCCGGAGGCCAGCGGGGCCGTGATTGCCCGCGTCGCCGACCACCATGTCCAGGTCGCGCAGGGCTACCTGGCGGCCGGCGCGGAGGCGGGCTGGCTGGCCGACGATTACGCTGGGGATGCCGGGCCGCTGCTCAGCCCGCGGGTGTGGCGGCGGCTGTTCCTGCCGGAACTGGCACGGATCATCGCGGTCTATCGGCAGGCCGGCGCGGCGGTCTTCTTCCACACCTGCGGCCGGGCCGAAGCCTTCATCCCCGACCTGCTGGATGCGGGCGTGGCGGTCTTCAATCTGCAAAGCGACGTGTGCGATCTAGCGCAGCTCAAGGCGCGGCATGGCCGCCGGATCGCCTTCTTCGGCGGCGTGGCGACTGAGCTTATGCAGCGCGGCCCGGACGATCGGATCGCAGCGGCCGCGTGCACGGCGATGTGGGTATTAGGCCGGGAGGGCGGCCTGATCCTGGCCCCCGACCAGCCACTCGCCTATCCGCCGGAGCATGTGGCTGTATTGGACGAAGCGGCGCGACGCGCTGGGCGATATCCGTTCAGCGCGCTTCATTATCTCCCCGTTTGCACGAACACCGGCGCGACCCGCACGCCGGTCGCGGCGTCCGTGTAGACCGCCTCGTACCTGGCCCGGTTGGCGTCGTCCACCTGCTCCAGGAACAGCGCCAGCGTCATCTCCGCCAGCCCCAACTGCCGACCGTAGGCCGCCGCCTGGCGCAGCGCCCGCTGATAGTCCGGCAGGTTGGTGAAGCTCTTGACCTCCAGGCCGTAGACCACCCCGGCGTAGGCCAGCAACAGAGCCTGCCCTGAGCCTGTCGAAGGGTCTACCTTGCCGTTGCCCGTCGGGAACTCCGGCCACACCCGGCCCCGGTAGCTTTGCAGGAAGTCCGCCAGGTAGCGGTAGAGGATGAAATGGAACACCGCCTCGTAGAGCCGCAGGTTGCTCTTGCGCGGGGCATCCTGTAGCAGCCAGGCGCGGTTCTCGGCCAGATAGCGCTCGAAACGCCGCAACAGGTTCGCCACGTGGACGCGCTCCGCCGTGATCACCGCCGCCAGGTCCTCGAACGCCGCATAGAGCCGACCGGTGTCCGCGACCAATTCACGCGCAAAGGTGTTGAATAGCCGCTTCTGGACAAACGGACTGGGGAATCGGACGTAGTAGGCCTCAGGGCTTTCCTGCTCCCAGTCAATCACACCGTTCTGATAGAGAAAGTTCAGCGGCGGATCATCGTAACGGAAGGGCATCTTGGCGTCGGTCTTGAACAGCTCCAGAATCGTGGCGCGGTAGGGTTCTTGCCGCGCCTTGCTGATCAGGTTCAGAATGTTGGCGTTCGGCAGGATATTGAGAGCCGCACCGTAGGCTTGCTCGAAAACGGCCAGATCGAGCGGCCGGCGGGGATCGGGGTTGTAGGTCTCGGTCAGCAGTTCGCCCAGCCACGAGGTCAGCCCCGGCTGCCCGCGCGTCTCCGCATACACTCGCTCGATCACCGCCTGTTCCACTGTTTGGCCGCTCTCCCGCGCGTACCAGCGAAACATGGCCTCGACCTCGGCGAACGTCAGGTTCGGGATGAACAGGCCGCGCTGCACGTTGAACGGCGAACCCGTGCGACTCTCGATCCCCAACACCCCCCGCACGCCAATCAGCGCCACCCCGTGCAGCAGGTAATCCTTCTCTGCGCTGAGACGATCCGTCTGCTGTTGACGCCGCAGGTAAATGTTGCGAAAGATCGCGGCCAACCCACTGATAGCGCCCTCGGTGAGCGAATCGAACTCGTCCAGGATCAGGATGAGCGGCCGGGTCAAAACGTCGCGGGTGAACAACTGATCGAACTCGTCCAGCGACCTGACGCTGATACCGGCCAGGGACAACGCCTTGCAGAGATCACGGGCGATCAACTGCGCAATCCGATCCAGATCGTCAGTCGTCTTTAGATGCTCCAGGGTCAAATAAACCGTTTGGAAGGTCGGCTCTCGCCGTAACAGCGCCACGGCCCGCCCCATCACCCACGTCTTGCCGCGCTGCCGCGGCGCCCAGACGGTGATATAGTGCCCGCCGCGCGTCGGATCTTCGCCCAGCAGTTCGGCGCAGGCGCGATCCACCAGCTCCTGCCGCGGCACGTAGTAGTGCAAGGCGGTATCCACCGGGCCATAGGATGAAAATCGGCGCATGGCTGCCCTCCGAGGGTATACACTGATAGCGAACTGTCAGAGGTATTATACAACGGATCGCACAGATGAAAAACCGCGGGGAATCTTGGGAGATCGGATGCAACCGTTAGCTCACGTTATGATCCGCAGCACCTCCTCGAACGTCTCAACATAAAAATCACACAGTCCCCGCGTCCCGCTCTCGATGATATTCCCGCCCCCCATGCCGACGGTCGGGAACCCGGCCAGGCGGATGGCGCAGGCCCCCGCGCCGCTGTCTTCGATGCCGATGATCGAGTTGCGCGCGGCGAAGGGCAGACCCAGCCCCACGCGGGCGGTCTCCGCGTAGAGCCACGGGTGCGGCTTGGGCGATAGCTCGCCCAGCGTGCCCACCTCCCCGCGGCGCAGCGGGTAGCCGGCGGTGATGATCGCATCGTAGAACGCGGCCGGCTCGCCCAGGCCCAGCGCGCGGAACGCGGCCACGATCTCCGGGTACGCCTTCTCGTACAGACCGGATGTCACCAGCCCGATCTGGATCCCCCGCGCCTTGAGCGTCAACAGGAACTCCTTCAGCCCCGGCGCAGGCGTGAACGCGTCGGCGCGGCCGCGGCCATCCAGGATCGCCCGCATCTCGCGCCGCGTGTGCTCGAAGTAATATGCGCGCGCCGCCTCGATCGTCTGGCCGGGGCAGTATTTGCGGATGCAGTATGCCAAGTGCTCGGAGACGCTGTGGCCGGAGACGAAGGGGAGGTCAGCCGCCTCGAGGGTGAAGCGTGGATTCCCCACCAGGCTGGCGGTGGTCTGCTCGATGATCCAGATCCAGAAGTGTTCGCTGCGGACGCTCGTGCCGTCCAGATCCATCAGGACCGCGGCCACGGGGCGTTCGAGCGTCACTGGATAGACCGGATAGTACGCGCCATAGCCGAGCGCCGAGGGGATGTAGGCCAGCGTGTGATCGTTGAACGCGATGAACTCGACCTTGCCGTCGCCGGTAGCTGTCACCGAAGCCACGCCGTCCGCGCCGGGCCGAAAACGGCCATCGCTGCACGCGGCCAGCGGTCGCAGTCCGCTCTCCGGGCCGAACCGGCCCAAATCAGGGATCACGATGTCCATTCAGCACTCCGCATTCCCCCGCGCCGGGCGCGGAGGCGCAGATGAAACCTTCGCCGGGCAAGGCAGTGGCGGCGCGATAGCGCGCTGTGACCTGCGCCAGTACATCCGCCTCGCGGCCAGTCGCGACCAGCGCGACGACGCAGCCGCCCCAACCCGCGCCCGTCACCCGCGCGCCGAGCACGCCATCGCACTCCCGGCAGAGCGCAGCCAGGGTGTCCACTTCGGGGCAGCTCGCCGCGTAGTCGCGGCTCATGCTCTCGTGGGCGGCGTTCATCAGGCGGCCGAACCGGGCCACGTCGCCCGCGGCCAGCGCGGCCTCGCTCGCTAGCACGCGCGCGTTCTCGGTGATGACGTGCCGGCAGCGGGGCCGCACACGGAACACCTGATCCTCATCCAACCGATAATCGGCGAACATGACGGCCAGCGCATCGTCCAGCGCGCCCGCGGCGGCCAACGCCTGTCGCGTGGTCGCTTCGGGCAGCAGGTCATCCAGCAGCGCCAGCGCCAGCGCTTCGGGGAGGCCGAGCGCCTCGGCCGAGATGTCACGCAAGTGGGTGATGCCGGGCGAACGGCGCCGCAGCAGCGCCACACCGATCCGGCACTCTGCCACGCGGACGTTGAAAAGCGATTTCGTCTTCTCTCGCTGCACCGCGCTGTTGAAGATGAGCACGTTGTAGCCGGGGGGCAGCGGCACTTGCCGCATCTCGTAGCGAGCTTCGCCAGGCCGCTGCCCGGACTGAGGCCGGCAGTCGAGCAGGAGCGCCCGGTCGCGCTCGGCCAGGATCGAGATGAACTGATCCATGATCCCCCCGCGCGTGCCGACGTACCATTCGGCTTCGCTGCACAAACGGGCCAGCGCCAGCTTCGGGAGATCGAGACCGTTCAGCGCGGCGAGCGTCAGCGCGGCGGCGACCGTCAGCGCGGAGGAGGAGCTGAGGCCGGCCGCGGGCGGCACGCCCCACGGCGCCGGCCCCGACGCCATAATGTCCGCGCCGCGCAGCTCTCGGCCGGCCGCCTGGCAGAGCGCCTGGGCCGCGCCTTTGACGTAGTTCGCCCAGTCGCCGAGCGGGCTAGGGGGGATGTCAGGGCCGATGGCAAAGGCGCGTGCGGGGAACCGCTCCGGCTCCACGTTCCACAGGTTGACCACGCCATCTTCCCGCGATCGCGCCACGAAGAGGATATCCTTATCGAGCGCCATCGGCAGCACGTAGCCGTGGTTGTAGTCGGTATGCTCGCCGATCAGGTTGACGCGGCCCGGCGCGCGGAACAGTCGCGCGGCGCCCGGCCCGGCCGCCGCAACAAAGGCGGCCAGCGCGTCGGTATAACGCGCCAATTGTCCGCGGGCCAGGCTCGCCTTCCCGTAGACCGGCGCCAGGACGGCGGCCAGTTCAGCTTCGGTCATACATAGACTCCCTCTCGCCGCCACACGCCGAGCATCAGCTCGTAGCGCGCCAACCGCATGCCGGTGTAGATGCAGTTGCTCGTGGAGAAGACATAGCCGCCGCCAGGCATGGCGCTGCGCAATGCGTAGCGCGCCGACTCGACCACTTCTTCATCCGTCCCCGTGTCCAGCTTGCCGCAGTTGACGTTGCCGATGATGCAAAGCTGATTGCCGTAGCGCCGCTTGATCTCGGCGATGTCCACACCGGCCTGCGGGTCAATCGAGTGCAGCGCGTGCGGGTGGGTCTGGACGAGCTGATCCACAATCGGCATGATATTGCCATCGGTGTGTTTGATGACGTAGAAGCCCAGGTCGCGGTAGCCCTGGGTCAGCTTCGCCAGGTAGGGGGTGACGAATTCGGCGAAGCGCCGCGGGCTGAGGAACGGGCCGGTGTTGAGGCAGTAGTCGGCGCACAGGGCAAAGCCGTCCAGCCCCAGGCCGCGCCGATCGGCGTGCTTGCGATAGCGTTCGGCGCGTTCCAGCGCGTCATCCACCATCTGCTGCGCCTCGGCCTTGACCTTCTCCGGCTCGTCCACCAGGCGATAGGAGAAGCCGGCCATCCGGTCGCCATCCGGGATGCTGAAGGTGGCGTCGCCGTGGCGCATGATGAAGTAGCGGTCGCCGCTCAGCTCGCGGATTTTCTCGATCAAGAGCATCGTCTCTTCGACGCTGCCGGGGTTGGGGTGGATGAAGATGGCGTCGTGCTCGTAGCGTTCGGCGGTGGCGATGAAGATCTCCGCCATGTCGCGACGATGCAGCTCGCGCTCCTTCTCCTCCATCTGATCCCACTGCCGATAGCTGCGGTGCGAAGGATGCACCCGGCCGAAGGCTTCCATCGTCAGGTAGAAGACCAGCTCGAAGTGCGGCACGCGCTGGCCGGGGATCGGCGGCCGGCGCTCCAGGGCATAGATGAAACGTTCTCTCGGTTGCATTGGGGTCTCCGTGAGGGGGTAGATTATCACTTCGCTTCGCCGTTGTTCCGCTGCCGGAACTGGGTTTCGTACAGGGTCGCGTAGAGGCCGCCCTGCGCCAGCAGTTCGGCATGAGCGCCTTGCTCCACCACCCGGCCGCCGTCCATCACCAGGATTTGGTCGGCCGCCAGGATGGTGCTGAGCCGGTGGGCGATCACCAGGCTGGTGCGTCCCCGCATGATCCATTGCAGCGCTTCCTGGATCAGCGCCTCGGAGCGGCTGTCGAGCGACGACGTGGCTTCGTCCAGAACCAGGATGCGCGGGTCTTTCAGGATGACGCGGGCGATAGCGAGGCGCTGCTTCTCGCCGCCCGACAGCCGATAGCCGCGGTTGCCGACGATCGTGTCGTAGCCGTCCGACAGATCAGCGATGAAGTCGTGGATGTTGGCCGCCCGGCAGGCCGCCTCGAGCTCGGCGTCGGTCGCGTCCGCCTTTGCGTAGAGCAGGTTGGCACGGATGGTATCGTTGAAGAGGTAGGTCTCTTGCGTCACCATGCCAATCTGCCGGGCCAGGGTGTCGAGGGTCAGGTCGCGCAGGTCGTGGCCGTCCAGGGTGATGCGGCCGCTGGTCGGATCGTAAAGCCGTGGCAGCAGGTAGGTGATGGTGGTTTTGCCCGCGCCGCTGGGGCCAACAAGCGCCGCCAGTTGGCCCGGCTGCACATCGAAAGTCACATCGCGCAGCGCCCAGGGACGGATTAGGGGTTGAACGTTGGCAGGTTGAACGTTGACGGGTTGAGCGTTGACGGATTCCGTGCGGTTCTCGCCATTTCGAGGTTTCTCAAATCGAGAACTTTCAACCTTTCCACCTTCAACCTCCCCACCTTCAACCTTCCGCCCTGCAATGTGCAACCTCCCGCCCTCTTGCGACAGCGGCGGCGGATTGCTGCCCCCGCGCCACCCGAAGCGCGCCACCTCGGCCAGGCCGACGGCGACCGCGCCCGGCGCGTCCTCGCCAGGCTGATAGCTGAACGAGACATCCTCGAAGCGGACATGGCCCCAGGCCCCCTCCAGGCGCTCAGCCTCGGGCCGCTCCGCGATTTCGACCGGCAGATCGAGCGCCTCGAACACCCGCTCGAAGCTGACCATCGAGGTGGCGAAGTCCATGCGGGCGTTGCTGAGGGCCGAGAGTGGGCCATAGAGCATCCCCAGGTAGGCCGTGAAGGCGACGATCGTGCCAATCGTGAAGCCCGCCTCGTCCATCACCAGCAGGCCGCCGACGAAGAAGACCAACGCCGCGCCCACGGCGCTGACCAGGCTGACCAGCAGGAAGAACCAGCGCATGAGGAATGCCTGTTTGACGCCGGCCTGGCGCACGCGCCAGGCGCGCTGGCTGAAACGTCCCACCTCGTCGCGGCCGCGGCCAAAGAGCTTCACCAGCAGCGCGCCGCTGACGTTCAGCGTTTCGTTCATCATGGCGTTCATTTCGCTATTGAGCGTCATTTGCTCGCGCACCACCGCGCGCACGCGACGGCCCAACAGCCGCGCCGGAATCAGGAAGAGCGGCAGCACCATCACCGCCAGGAGCGTCAGCCGCCACTCCAGCCGCAGCATGATCGCCAGCGTCATCGCCAGGGTGACGAGGTTGGTGATGAGATCTACGATGGTGCCGGTGACGGCCCGCTGCGCGCCGCCCACATCGTTGTTGAGCCGCGACATCAGCTCGCCGGTCTTGGTATTGGTGAAGAAACGCAGCGACATCCGCTGGAGATGCGCGAAAAGCGCCACCCGCAGATCAAAGATCACTCCTTCGCCGATGGTCGCGCTGAAATAGCGCTGCACGACGCCCAACAGGCCGGTGGTCAGCGGAATGGCGATCATCCCCAGCGCCAGGGTCGCGAGCAGGCGACGGTCCCCCTGGGGGATGGCGACGTCAATCAGCGTGCGCGTCAGCAGGGGCGGGATCAGGTTCAACCCGCTGATGAGCAGAATCACGCCGAGCATCACCGCGATGCCGCCTGCGTAGGGCCGGCCATAGGTTGCGGCGCGGTGGATCAACGCCCAACTGACCTCCGGCCGATCTTGCTTTTCGTCGTAGCGGATGAAGGACCACCAACCGCCATCGTGCATGGGTCTGTCTCGTTTATTTCAGGATACCCCAAGCATAGTCCAGATAGCTCCGATGTCAAATGGCGGGGGTATGCTTAACATGGCAAATACAACCCGTGGTATAATTCGGCCCACAGTCGTATCGAATAGGATGGGCGGATCTATGACAATACAGGCAACCCGTCCCCGCAAGCGCAGCCATGGGCTGCTCTGGGGGCTGCTCTTGCTGATCTTCCTGGCCGAGTTGATCGGGGCCGCCGCGGCGGCGCTCTGGTACACCGGCGACACGATCCTGCCCGGCGTGCAGGCGATGGGGTTGGATCTGGGCGGGATGCCGAGGGGTGAAGCGGGACTGATGCTGGTCAAAGCCTGGCAGGCAAAGACAATCACGGTGCAAGCCGGCAATACAAGCTGGAAGATCCCCATCACGCAACTGGGCTATCAGCTTGACGCGGGCCGGATGGCGCAACTGGCCTATGAGCAGGGCCGCACCCCGGCCACGCTGCTCGCGCTGGCGCGCCGGCAGGCGCCGGCCGCCATCGCGCCGATCTGGAAACTCGACGCCAACGTTGCAGTGGCGACCCTGCGGCCGCTGGCGGCGCCGCTGGAGATACCGGCGCTCGATGCCGCGGTGCATATCACCGGCGCGCACGTCCTGGAGACCCCCTCGGCGGTGGGCCAGGCCGTGGATCTGTCCGGCGGGATCGCCGACCTGGAGCAGCACGCGGCCCAGGTGTTGGCCGACGGCCGGCTCGCCCTGACCGTGACGCCGCTGCGGCCGCAGGTCATCGAGCTGGGCGCGGCGGCCGAACAGGCCCGCCAATTGCTCGCCGGCGCGATCACGATCCGGCTGTATGATCCGGTGAACGACCAGCGGCTCACCTGGCAGGTGACGCCGGCCGAGATCGGGGAGACGCTCGTCTTGCAGATGCCGTCGGGCAACCCTTCGGCGGCAAGCTGGGCGGTGGACGCGGCCCGGCTCAAGGAGCTGTTGCGCCGCAAAGCCGAAACGCTCACCGGGGGCCAGACCATCAATCCGCAAGAGGCGCTGCCGCTCCTGACAAAGGCGATCATGGGGCCGCGCGGCGAGATCAAGCTGCGGGTCTATCACGATGGCCGGGAGCACCTGGTCAAGCCCGGCGAAACCCTTTCCAGCATCGCCGACGACTACGGCATCCCCTACCCGTGGATTCAGCAGACTAACCCGGAACTGGGCGACAATCTGCGCTCCGGTCAGAAGCTCCTCATCCCCTCGCAAGACGAGATGATCCCGCTGCCGCCGGTGGAAAACAAGCGGATCATCGTCAGCATGAAGGAGCAGAAGCTGCAAGCGTTCGAAAACGGCAAGGTCAAATGGGAGTGGGTCATCAGCACCGGCATCGCGTCCAGCCCCACCGCGCCGGGGGTCTTCCAGGTGCAGGCGCGCGACCCCTACGCTTACGCCAACAACTGGGATCTCTGGATGCCGTGGTTCGTCGGCTTCTACCGCCCCGTGCCCACTTCTGACTTCATGAACGGCTTCCACGGTTTCCCCAAGCGCGGCGGCACGCAGCTCCTCTGGACGAACAGCCTGGGTAAACCCGTCACATATGGCTGCGTGCTGACCACGACGGAGAATGCGAAGCTGCTGTACGACTGGGCGGAGGATGGGGTGGTCGTGGAAGTGCGGCGGTAGAAGTCGCTTAACCCAGATCGGGCCGCGCGCCGTCACGCGGCTCTCGCACCCAGGCCGCCATCAAGAGGGCGCCGAGGAGCGCCAGGAGGGCGGCGACGGTGAACATGGCGCGATAGCCCAGCCGGCCGGCCAGCCAGCCGCCGAGGATGGGGGCCACGACGGCCGCAGGCGCCAGCAGAGTGTTGGTCAGGCCGATGTAGGTCGGCCGCTCACGAGGGCCGCTGAACTCGAGGACGATGGTGAGCGCGGAGACGCTGCTCGCAGCCACGGCGACGCCGAGGAGCATGAAAGTGAGCCAGAGCCAGGCCGGCGAGACGGCCAGGTAGGCGGCGCTCGCGGCCAGGGCAATGCAGAGCGCCTCGCCGATGAGAACGCGCTTGTGACCGATCCGGTCGGCCGCCAGGCCCCAGGCCGGGTTGGCCGCGGCCTGGCTGCTCACCAGCAGCGCAGTCAGCAGGCCGACATCTCCCTCCGCGATGCCGAAGCGCTCCGCGGCGTAGACGATGTAAAAGCTGGCAGCCATACCCGCCAGCAGAACCAGCGACCGGACGGCCAGGTAACGGCCGTAGTTGCGGTCCTGTCGGATGACCCGCGGCAGATCGTGCACGTATTCAGCCAACCTCTTGCCCTGCTTGACCATAACGCTCTCCGGTTCCCGGTTGAACGTCAGCGCGCCCCAGGAGATCGCCTGGAAGAGGAAGGCGACCGTGAACGCCGCGGCGAAATTGCGGGGATAGGGCCAGGCAGCCAGGATCGGGCCGGCCAAGGCGGCGCCGGCGATGCCGAGCAGCGCGCCCGCGCCGTTGCTCAGCCCGGCGTAGAGCCCGCGTTTGGCGACCGGGATCTCCTTGGCGACAACGTCATACCAGGCGGGGATAACCAGCCCAACCGCAAGGGCGCTGACCGTGCGCAGCGCCAGGAGGGCGGCCAGGGCCATGGCCGGCGCCGGCCCGGCCAGGAGCCCCACTGCCAACCCGATCAGGAGCAACGGCAGGCGCTGGAACGCGCAGAAGAGGGCCACGAACGGCATCTTGCGGCGCAGGCCCTCCGTGAAGTTGGCGACCAGCAGTTGCGGCAGCAGCATGCCCAGGTTGGCCAGCGCAGGCGCCAGGCCGATCATCACCTTCGAGTCGGTGAGCCGGCTCACCAGCAGCGGCACGACCGTCGTCTGGGAGATGATGCTGAGCCCCAGCATGTAGAACGCGGTGTCAAAGATGTTGGCGAGGAAGTTGCGGCGGAGATTCGCCTGCACGAAGCTGTCTGAGTGATCTGCCAATGGACCTCGTTGAGTCGTCGAGAAGCGGGTATGACAACAATTTACAGGCATTTTGCATCCATCTCCGACGCCTGTCAAATCATTGCTCCGATGCGCCATATCCCCCGCCGCCCGGCGTGGCGATGCCGATCCGCTCGCCGGCGCGGGCCGCGAAGGTCGTTTTGCCTGGCAGTGAAGACCGCCACGTGCCAGGCGCTTGCGAAGTGCCTGGCACGTCCGATGCCACAAGCCTTCGGTTCTCCCCCACCACACCCGGCGCGCCGCCGGCCAGGCCGTAGGGTGCGTGCCGCCGCCGCTCCGAGAGGATCGTCACCGTCGCGTCGGCCAGCAACTCCACCTCGCGGTAGAGGCCGTCGCCCCCGCGGAGCGCGCCCGCGCCGCCGGAGCCGCGACGCAGTTCGTAGCGCGTGACGCGCAGCGGATAAGCGTATTCCAGCGCCTCGGCCGGCGTGTTGAGGGTGTTCGTCATGTGGACGTGGACGCCCGACAGGCCATCGGCGTTGGCCGCGGCGCCCATCCCGCCGCCGATCGTCTCGTAGTAGGCGAAGGGCCGGCTGGTGCGCGGGTCCACCCCGCCGATCAGCAGGTTGTTCATCGTGCCTTGCGACGCCGCCGGGACGAGATCGGGCAACGCCTGGGCGAATGCGCCGAGCAGCACGTCCACGATGCGCTGCGAAGTCTCCACGTTGCCCGCGGCGACCGCGGCCGGGAAGCGGGCGTTCACCAGCGTGCCTTCCGGCAGGATCACCCGCACCGGCCGGAAGATGCCCGCGTTCGCCGGCGCGGCGGCATCCGCCAGCAGGCAACGCACCACATAAAAAACCGCCGACAACGTGACCGAACGCACCGCGTTGACCCCGCCCGCGGTCTGGGGCGCCGTGCCGGTAAAATCCACCCACAACTCGCCCTCCCGCGCCTCCACTGCCGCGGTGATCGGCAGGTCTGTGTTGCCGAAGCCATCATCGTCCAGCACATCGCTGAAGCTGAAGCGGCCCGGCGGCAGCCGGCGGATCAGGCCGGCCGTGAGCTGCGCGCCATACGCGCACAGATGGGCCATGTATTCCGCCAGGCGCGTCGCGCCGTAACGCTCGGCCAGCTCGCGCAGCCGCTGCTCGCCGATGCGCTGCGCCGCGATCTGGCTGGCCAGGTCGCCGTACCGTTCGGCCGGGGTACGGCTGTTGCGGGTGATCAGATCGAGCACGCCCTCGTTCAGGCGGCCGCCGGCCTGGAGCAGCACCGGCGGGATGATCAGCCCCTCCTGGTACAGCTCGGTCGCCAGCGGCATCGAGCCGGGGGCCATGCCGCCCACATCCGCATGGTGCGCCCGGCTGGCGACGTAGCCGAGCAGCACGGACGAGACCTGACAGGTCTCCGAAGACCCGTCAGGTCTGCCATACACCGGCGAGACCATTGTGATGTCCGGCAGGTGCGAACCGCCGAAATACGGGTCGTTCAGCACCACGATGTCCCCCGGCTGAAGCCGGCCGAACCGTTCCAGCGCGGCCGCCACCGACAGCGGCATCGCGCCCAGGTGCACGGGGATATGGCTGGCCTGCGCCGCCATCTGCCCGGTCGGGTCGAACACGGCGCACGAAAAATCGCGACGCTCCTTGATGTTCGGCGAGAAGGCGGTCCGGCCCAACGTCCCACCCATCTCCTCGGCCACCGCGGCCAGCAGGCACTTCATGACCTCCAACAGAATCGGGTCATAATCAGGCATCGGCATCCCCGCGCACGAATGAATTCGATCTTCAGAAGTTGTCATGCTGAACGGGTCTAAAGCTCAAGATCAGTTGCGGCGAATGACCAGTGAAGCATCCCGGTCGGCTCGGAGACTCTTCGCTGGGGTTGTGCTGTCAGCAGAGTTGAGCCGTTTGTCCGCTCAGAGTGACGGCTGCGATGTCTTGCCATGCACAAACCAGATTGAGCCAGGCATCCACGGTTGCCCGCCAGCCCGGCGGGATGACCGTCGTGGCATCCTCCTGGACGACCAACGCCGGGCCGGCAAGCTCGTGCCCCGGCAGGAGCAACGCCCGCTCGTAGACCGCCGCAGTCCGCCAGCCGTCACCCGCCGCCAGCCGCGTCTCGCCGATCTGCGCGGGCCGCGGGTCGGGCGACGGCGCCGGGGCCGGCTGGGGAAACGCGGGCTTGGGTCGGATGCTGGTCGCAGTCACGCGCACGTTCACCAGCTCCACCGCCGCGTCGGGCCGGGCGTAGCCATAACGCTGCTCGTGCGCCGCGTGAAAGCGCCGTCCCGCCTCGGCCGGATCGTCGGTCTCGACGGGCACGGTCAGCTCGAACGACTGGCCGCAATAGCGCAGATCGAGCGCCCATGCCAGCCGGATGGCATCGTCGCCGAACCCCGCGGCGGCGACGGCCGCGCTGGCATCGGCCAGCAACGGCGCGACGGCCTGGGCCAGCGCAGCGGCGGATGTCTCTCCCAGCGGCCACATCAGCGTGCGCGAGCGGTCCACGGTGAAGTCGGCCAACGCCAGCCCCAACGCGGACAAGACGCCGGGCGCGCGCGGGATCAGCACGCGGCCGATGTGGAGCGCGGCGGCCAGGTCGAGCGCGTGCATCGGCCCCGCGCCGCCGAACGGCACGAGGGTGAAGTCACGCGGGTCGAAGCCGCGCTCCACCGAGATGACGCGGATCGCCTGCTCCATGTGCGCATTCGCCACGCGGATCACTCCTTCGGCCAGCGCGGCCGGGGTCAGGCCAAGCGCGGCGGCCAGCGGCGCCGCGGCCCGTTCTGCCGCGCTTATGTCGAGCGCCATCCGGCCGCCAAGGAAATGATCGGCGGCCAATCGGCCCAGCAGCAGATTGGCGTCAGTCACGGTGAACTCGCGTCCACCGCGGCCGTAACACGCCGGGCCAGGCTCACTGCCGGCGCTCCCCGGCCCCACGCGCAGCACGCCCCCGGCGTCGGCCCAGGCGATCGAGCCGCCGCCCGCGCCGACGGTATGGATGTCAATCATCGGCACGCGCACGGGCCACCCCTCGATGCGCCCCTCGCTCGTCCGCCGGATTTGGCCGTCGGCCAGCGACACGTCGGTCGAGGTGCCGCCCATGTCGAAGGTGATGATCCGCGCGTGCCCGGCCAGGCCGGCCACGTGGAACGCGCCAGTCACGCCGCCGGCCGGCCCGGAGAGCAACGTCCGCACCGCCTCGCGCCGCGCCGTCGCAGCGTCCAAGATGCCGCCGGAGGATTGCATGATACGAAATGCGGAAGGTGGATTGCAAATTGCAAATTGTAAATTGCAATCCGTGGATCTGTGGTCAGCCATTTGCAATTTGCCATTTGCCGATTTGCCGATTTGCCATTTGCTATTTGCAATTTGCCGGCGGGCCAACCCCATTTCCAACGCGTCAAGATAACGCGCCATCAGCGGCGAGACGTAGGCGTTCAGGACGGTGGTCGCCGTGCGCTCGAACTCACGGAATTCGGGCAGGATTTCGGAAGAAAGGGAGACCGGCAGGCCGCGGGCCTCGGCCAGGCGCTTGATCGCCTGCTCGTGGGCGGAGTTGGCAAAGGAGAAAAGCAGGCAGACGGCCAGCGCCTCGGCGCCCGCGGCGATGATCCAATCGAGCACCGCGGCCGCCTCCCCTTCATCGAGCGGCGTCACCACCGCGCCGGTCGCGGCCACCCGCTCCGTCACCTCGAAGCGCAGCTCGTCGGGCGCCGGGAGCCAGCGCGGGGGGAAGGCCAGCCGGTAGAGGTTGGGCCGCGTCTGCCGACCGATGGCAAGCAGATCGCGGAAGCCCGCGGTGGCGATCAGCGCGACGCGAGCGCCGGCGTGCTCCAGGACGGCATTGGTGGCGACCGTTGTGCCGTGCGCGATGACCGCCGCCGCGGCGACACCCAGCGCATCCAGCCCGGCCAGCAGCGCAACCGATGGATCGGCCCGCGTGGAGAGCAGCTTGTAGGTGCGAAGCTGGCCCGCTTCGAGATAGACGAAATCGGTGAAGGTCCCGCCGACATCCACGCCGACGATGGGGTGCTGAGGCTCGAGCATGATCGGAAGCAACATCCTTTGCATGATCTGCGGTTTCGGCGTATACTGCGCCGTGCAATACGCGGCACAGTGTAGCACCACTTGCCTCCGCCGCCCAAAGCGGCGTCGGCTTCGGGGAGGACGCCCAATGACCCATGCCCCACTCGACCTGATTACCGGCCTCGGCCAGGGCAACGTCTGCGCGTTCGTCGGCGCCGGCCTCTCCATCGGCGCGGGGCTGCCGGGCTGGTACGACCTGATCGCCGGGCTATCCGCCCGGATCGGCTACGAGCTGCCGCCGGTCAAATGGGCTGCCGGCGACGCGCTGATTGACGCCGCCCAGGCTTATGTCAATAGGCAGGGGTTGAACGCGCTGATCGGCCACCTGCAGGACAACTGAAAGGTTGAGTCCCCGATGATTGACGACTATGCCAAAGCGCAAGCATTGTTGGCGAAGATGAAGGCCGGCCTGCCCATCCCCGTCCGCGCCACCGCTAACCTGGCGCAGGCCGCGCGGCAGTTCGCCGAAAAGATCGCCGTGGGCCAGGAGTTGGCGATCAAGAGCGTGTTCTACATGGGGGATGAGGGGCGAGTTACACGTTTAAGCCGAAGAAAAAGAGACGCTGAGTTTTGTCGGCCCATCTGGTGTCGTACACGATTCGTGGCAGGGATTTATGGACAGCCGTCCCATCGCGTGGCCGAGGTGTTCTGCGGCGAGGCCGATTTGACTATTAGGGAGCACATATATGAAGTTCGTTGTTTGCGTCAAGCTCACCCCTGACACAGAGCAACTGGCTGAGGTGCAGCCGCAGGATGTGGGTTCCGATGACCTGGGGGTGACGATGGTGTTGAACCCCTGGGATGAGTTTGCCGTGGAAGAGGCGCTCCAGCTTCAGGAGCGCTTTGACGGCGCGGGGGTCGCCGTGACCCTGGGCGGCGTAAATGCGACCGAGGCGCTGAAACGCGCGGTCGCGATGGGGATCGCGGAAGCGATCCGGCTTTCCGATCCGGCCTTCGCCGGCAGCGACGCCTGGGGGACCGCCCACGCGCTGGCCCAGGCCATCAAGCAGATCGGCGACGCCACGCTGATCCTCACCGGCAAGCAATCGGTGGATGGCGCCAGCGGGTTAGTGGCGCCAGGGCTGGCGGTCAGATTGGGCGCGCCGTTCGTCTCGCAGGTCGCCAAAGTCCTGGATGTGACCGCAGAGCGCGTGACCGTGCTCCGCGCGCTCGATGCGGGGACGCAAACCGTGCGGGTGAAGACGCCGGCGGTGCTCTCGGTCAGCAAAGAGATCAACGAGCCGCGTTACCCGAATTACACGGGCATCCGCAAAGCCGCCCGCATGCAGTATCCTGCCACCAAAGCCGCGCAAATTCCGGGTCTCAACCTCAAGCAGGTCGGCGCCGGCGCGGCGCTGACTGCGTGGACCGATCTGCGCAAGCCGCCCGCCCGCGCCGGCAAGTGCGAGTTCATCCTGGGCGCGACGGTCGCCGAGCAGGCCCACACTCTGGCCGAGAAGCTGGCGGCGGAGAAGGTGATTTGAAGGGGCATCTTATGAGCATTCTGGTTTACATAGCGCAGAGCCAGGGCCAGGCCCAGCCCGTTTCTTGGGAAGTGTTGGGCAAAGCGCGGGCGCTGGCCGACAGGCTGGGCGCGCCGCTGGCGGCGTTCGTGGCCGGTCAGGGGGTCGGCGAGATCGCGCGGGCGGCCATCGCCTGCGGCGCAGACAATGCGCTCGTTGCGGACGAGGCGGCCTTCGCCCAGTTCCGCGCCTATGCGTATGCCGAAGCGTTTGCGGCCGCCATCGCGGCCGCGCAGCCGGCCATCATCCTGGCGCCGGCGGTCGCCGGGGCGCGCGACGCGGCCGCATTGGCCGCCGCGCAGTTGCACATCGGCCTGGCGACCGATTGCCAGGGCCTCGACCTGGACGGAGAGGGCAATCTGCTGGCCGAGCGGCCGATCTTCGCCGGCAACATCGTGACGACCGTCGTTTTCAAGGCGCGGCCGCAGATGGCGACCGTGCGCAGCCGCAGCTTCCCGCCGCCCGTCAGAGACAGCGCCCGCACGGGCCAGATCATCCCGCTGGCCGTGACCCTGAGCGACCTGGCGCTGGGCGAAGAGGTGTTGGGCTTCGAGGTCGCCGAAGCGGGTGAACTGGGAGTCGAGAACGCGAGCATCGTCGTCTCCGGCGGCCGCGGGGTCAAGGGGCCAGGCGGCTTTGCGCCGCTGCGCGCGCTGGCCCAGGTCTTGGGCGGGGCGGTCGGCGCGTCACGCGCGGCCGTGGATGCCGGCTGGATCCCCTACCCCCACCAGGTCGGCCAGACGGGCAAGACGGTGCGCCCCGATCTGTACATCGCCTGCGGCATCTCCGGCGCGATCCAACACCTGGCCGGGATGAGCAGCGCCAAAGTGATCGTCGCCATCAACAAGGACAAGGATGCGCCGATCTTCGGCATCGCCCGCTATGGCATCGTCGGAGACCTGTTCGAGGTCGTGCCGGCCCTCACGGAAGCGTTCAAAGTCCGTTTGGGCCGCTGATTAAAAATCATCAGGCAGTGCGTTGACAAGTGCTGCGTCTTACGGTATAATTGCGGTTACTGTATTCTTGTCAGCGGTGCGCGCCTTATAGATGGGCGCGGCGTTTACATGTCAGGCCTGCGATCAGGCATGTCGCGTCATCACGCCAAGTCGCCTGGTTCGATTTTCACCCGCAGTATAACGCGCAAGCAAACTGCGGGGCTGGATTTCTTGCGGTCGAAGGCCCGGCTGCCACGCCAGTTGAATGCGGTGTCACAGCCGGGCTTTTTTTCGCCCTGAGGACTGTCCTCGGGTTGCGTCATCTTTATCGTCTGGAGGTTCTTTTCCCATGAGTACCATTTTGCCGCCGACCAAGCCCCCGGCTGAGGTTCACCCGATGCAGGCCCTGCTGGATCAGGGCGGGTATGACATGCCGCAGCGCGGGGATATCCGCGAAGGCACCATCCTCTCGGTCACGCCCCAGGAAATCGTCATAGACCTGGGCTTGAAACGGGAGGCGATCGTCCCGGCCAATGATTTGACCCGGATCGAAAAAGGGATCCTCGCGGAGATCCTCGAAGGCACAACCTGGCCCGTCTATATCCTTCAGCCGTCGGACCGGGAAGGGAACCTGATCGTTTCGCTCTCGCGAGCGCTCCAGGAGAAAGACTGGCTGGTGGCGCAGCAGATGATGGAGAAAAACGAGATGTTCGAGGCTGAGGTCAGCAACTTCAACGCTGGCGGGCTGGAAGTCATCTTCGGCAAGCTGCGCGGCTTCGTGCCGGCTTCCCATCTCTCCACGCTGCCGCGTGCCGCCTCACCTGACGAGCGCAAGACGCAACTGGCGGCTTACGTCAATCAGCGGATCCCCGTCAAGATCGTGGAAGTGGATCGCCGCAAGCGCCGCCTGATCATGTCCGAGCGGGCCGTGCATCGCCGCTGGCAGCGTGAGCATCGCAAGCAACTGCTCGAGGAGATCCAGCCCGGCGATGTACGCACCGGCATCATCCGCAGCCTGTCCAACTTCGGCGTGTTCGTGGACATCGGCGGGGCCGATGGCCTGATCCACATCTCGGAGCTGGCCTGGTTCCCGGTGACGCATCCCAGCGATGTCGTCCGGGTCGGGCAGCAGGTGGATGTGAAGGTACTGCGCATTGACAAGCAGCGTGAGCGCATCGGCCTGAGCCTGAAGCGCGTACAGCCGGATCCATGGATCTCCGCGCAGGAAGACTACAAAGTCGGTGAGCTGGTCGAGGCGGTGGTCACACGGGTCAGCGATTTCGGCGCATTTACCCGGCTGTGCACTGGCGTCGAGGGCTTGCTGCATGTTACCGAGATGGCCGACATCCGGCCGGATCATCCGCAAAGCCTGGTTTCGCCCGGCGACCTTTTGCTGTTGCGCGTCCTGCGCGTCGAGCCGGAACGCCGCCGCATCGGGCTGAGCCTGCGCCAGGTCTCCGAGACCGAGTGGGCCGAATGGGCGGCCAGCTATCGCGAGAAGCACGCCGCGGCGCAGGCCGCCGCCGCGGCGCAGGCCGCTCCGGCCGCGATCGCGCAAGAAGCGATTGCTGAACAGGCCGAAGAGATGGCGCCAGAATTCATCGCGGTTGCAGCGGATAGCATGGCGAGCTGAACGCTCCAACCGGATGTCCGTCGGGGCGACCGCAAGGATGCGCCCCGACTCACACCAGGCCGGCTCAAGATGACAGTCCAAGATGACAGCATCACTGAAGCACGCGCCCGGCTGCTGGCTGAGCGCGCCGAAGTGCTCGGCGAAGTAGAAATGCTGCGCGCTCGCCTCGAAGCGAAGGGCGACTATAGCCTGGGCGTTGGCGACCCCCTGATCTATCAGTGGGAGCTGAACCTGGCGCTGCTGGAACGCGCGCAGCAGCATCTCGCCGAGATCGAAGCCGCGCTGGAACAGCTTGAGATCGGCATCTACGGCCGCTGCGAACGATGCGGCAAGCCCATCGAGCCGGAACGGCTGGCGGTGCTCAGTCATACCACCGTCTGCAGCCAATGCGCCCAACGCCGGCGCTGACGCAGTCCGAATCGTGTAGCATTAAGCGCCCGGCATTGGCCGGGCGTTTGTCTATTAGTACGACTGCACTTGTCATGCTGAGGCCCGTCGTTTGGTGGGTGTATTCAAGATCAGTTACGGGAGCATCCTGAGCGGAAGGCCGCATTTGAATACACCTATCTCATTTGCCGCCGCGAGCCGCTGCGCTGATATCCAATGCCTGCGACGCCACCCTACGCGATCATCTTGACGCACGAACACGCGGATTTCGATGCCCTGGCGAGCCTGCTGGCGGCCGCCCGGCTCTATCCGCAGGCCGTGCCCGTGTTGCCGCGCCAGCGAAACCGCAACCTGGACGCCTTCCTGGCGATCTATCGCGACTCGCTGCCGTTTGTCCGCATGGAAGACCTGGCGCGGCGGCATGTGGATCACGCCATCGTCGTGGACACGCAGACCGCGCAACCGGCGCGCGGCATGGGCCCGCATACCACCGGTCTCATCATTGATCACCACCCGCTCATGCGCGAGCTGCCCCCCGGCTGGAGCTTCACCGGCGAGGAGGTAGGCGCGACTACCACACTGCTGGTCGAGCAGCTCGCCGAAGGGGGCGTCACGCTGAACGCCACCGAGGCGACGCTGTTGCTGCTGGGCATCTCCGAAGATACCGGCGGGCTGAGCTATCAGACGACGACCGCGCGCGACCTGCGGGCGGCCGCCTGGCTGTTGGAGCATGGGGCCAATCTGCTCCTTGTGAACCGCTTTCTGCGCCATCCGCTCACCGATGAACAACGCAATCTCTACCAGCAACTTGCGGACAACAGCCATCCCTACCAGTTTCACGGCCACTCGGTCATCATCGCGACCGCGACCGTGAGCGAGAACGTGGAAGAGATCTCGACGTTGGCGCACAAGCTGCACGATCTTTACGAGCCGGACGCCATCTTCATGCTCGTCCAGATGGCCGGCGCCATCCAGTTCGTCGCGCGCAGCACCAGCGAAGCGATAGATGTCGGCAAGATCGCCGTCGCCTTGGGCGGCGGCGGCCATAGCCGCGCGGCCGCCGCGCTCATCCGCAGCGGCTCGCTGCCGAGCGTGCTGGAGAATCTGGTCTACCTCCTGCAAAGCCACGTTCGGCCCGTGGTCAGCGTCGGGCAGATCATGTCCTACGGCGCGCCGCAAACCCTGGCGCCGGGCCAGACGATCGCCGAGGCGTCGGAACGCGTGCAGCGGTACGACTTCGAGGGCTTCCCGGTGGTCGAAAATGGCCGGATCGTCGGCATGTTGACCCGCCGCGAGATCGAGCGCGCGATGCGGCACGGCCTGCAGCGTCATCCTGTCAGCCGCTACATGCGCCGCGGCGAGGTGTACGTTACCCCCGATGACTCGGTCGAGACACTGCGCCAGGTGATGACCGAGCAGGACTGGGGCCAGGTGCCCGTGCTCGATTCGCACACGGGCGCCCTGCTCGGCATCGTCACCCGCACCGACCTCCTGAAGCAGTGGGTGGGCGATGCGCCTGAACGTGCTGAGACATTGACGCAACGGATGGCCACGGCGCTGCCGCCAGCCCTGCTCGACCTGATCAAACAGGCCGGCGCGCTGGCCGGCGAGCTGGGCTTCCCCCTCTACGCGGTCGGCGGCTTCGTGCGCGACCTGCTGTTGGGACAGCCGAACCTGGACGTAGACCTGGTGGTCGAGGGGGACGCCATCCGGTTGGCCCACGAGTTGGCCCGGCGCTTCGGCGGCCACGTGCGCAGCCACCGTCGCTTCGGCACGGCCAAATGGATCCTCCCCGAAGACCTGTCGGGGTTCCCCGATACGGTTGGTCTGCCTGAAACGCTCGATTTCGCCACTGCCCGCACCGAGTTTTACGAGCGGCCGACTGCGCTGCCGACGGTGGAGCGCAGCAGCATCAAGCTCGATCTGCACCGCCGCGATTTCACCATCAACACATTGGCGATCCGGCTGACGCCGGCTCGCTGGGGTGAATTACTCGATTTTTACGGCGGCCGCAAGGATCTCGACGAAGGGCTGATCCGCGTCCTGCACAGCCTGAGCTTTGTCGAAGATCCGACGCGTATCCTGCGCGCGGCGCGGTTCGAGCAGCGTTTCGACTTCCAGATCGAGCCGCGCACCGAAGAGCTGATCGGCAATGCGCTCGATCTGCTGGAGCGCGTGAGCGTGGAGCGCGTGCGCCACGAGCTTGAGCTAATCCTGGCCGAGGCCGCGCCCGAACACACCTTCTGTCGCCTGGGCGAGATGGGCGTCCTGCCGATCTTATATCCCGACCTGCGCTGCGACGGCTGGTTTCAGGCCAAAGCGGCGGAGCTGCGCAAATATATAGAGCAGGCGCACGGCGCCGAGCCGCAGCCCACGCCCCCCATGACCCTCTCGGACGAACAACTGCCGGCCCTCTACATCGCGCTACTGACCTTTCAGATGCCGACCGAGAGCCTGAAGGGATTCGTCGAAAAGTACCACATGCGCACCGCGTATCGCGAGCTGCTGGATGAGGTGACGCGCTTGCGGGAGAAGCTGCCCCGGCTGGATCGCAATGGGCTGAAGCCCAGCGAAATCGTCGCGCTCCTGGATGAGACGAGCGACGCGGCCCGCCTGGTGATCCGCGTCGCGACCGACTCCTGGCTGGTGCGCCAACACCTCGACCTGTATCAGCGCCGGCTGCGCCACCTCCGGCCCGCCATGACCGGTGACGACCTGCGCCGCATGGGCTTACCGCCAGGGCGCCTCTACAGCCAAATCCTCAATCGCCTGCGCGCGGCGCTCCTGGACGGCGAAATCAGCACCCGCCAGGACGAAGAGCGACTGACGGCTGAAATTTGCGCCGGACAGCCAGGGCTTTTGACGTAGCGCGAGAGCCGGCCGGTAAGGCATGGGAACTAAACAACTGTCCGGGCTACTCAACCGTAGCGGAGCACGCTTCGCGTGAGCGGAGCCCGTTGTTTTTTGGCGGGCGCAGTCGAAGGAGGCGGAACGGCTGGCCGTCCTTGTATTAAACTTCTCAATCGTGGCACTCCGCGCGTCCCGTATCTCCCGGACGCGTTTTTCGTTTATTGATATAGCATGGCCATGCAAACACCGATCACCGATAACCTGGTGATCTCGCTTATCCCGCGGTGTCAGCGCGGAGATCAGGCTGCCGTGGAGGAGGTGTATACCCTCTACGCCGACCGCATCTATCGCTATCTATTGGCGCGCGTGGGCGACGGGGACCTGGCTGCCGATCTGACCACCGAGGTCTTCGTGCGGATGATCGGCCGGCTGGCCGGCTTTCGGCTTAACCGGGAGCGGCCGGCGGCATCTTTCAGCGCCTGGCTCTACCGCATCGCGGCCAACCTGGCGGCCGATCATCATCGGGGACGCGGACGCATCGTGCAGGTCAGCCTGGATCCGGAGTCCCCGTTCCCGGCCCACGATCCCGGCCCGGATGCCATCGCCGAGCGCCGCGAAACCGCGGCGACCTTGGCGAAGGCCATGCAAGCCCTCAGCGAAGATCAACGGCTGGTGATTATCGGCAAGTTTGTGGAAGAGATGAGCAATACAGAAGTGGCCGCCTGGCTGGGCAAGACCGAAGGAGCGGTCAAGTCACTCCAGCACCGGGCGCTGCACGCTTTGGGCCGCCTGCTGGGCGCTGCGGAGAGGCCAGCATGAATATCCCTATGATCCTGGATGACTGCCTGGCCCGGCTGGCGCGCGGGGAAGCGGTCGCCGATTGCCTGACCCGTTACCCAGACCAGGCCGCCGAGCTTGCCCCCATGTTGGTCACAGCCATCCAACTGCGCGACCTGTCCGCCTATCGGCTTTCCGGCGCGCAACAACTACGGGGGCGGATGGCGCTCCGCCGGGCGTTGGCCGCGCAAGCGCAGCCGCGGCCCTGGCTCGCCTGGCTGGGCTGGCTGGAATGGAAGCTGAAAAGCCCGGCGCTGGCTGCCGCGGCCGCGCTCCTCCTGTTCGTCGGTTTGTCGGTCGGGGCGGTGGCCGCCAGCCAGCCGGGCGATCTGGCCTATGGCGCCCGCGTGGTGGTGGAGCGCGCGCCGGCGCTCGTGCTCTTCGACTCGGGCGACCGGGCCGCCGCCGAGCTGAACATCGCCGATCGCCGCCTGGCCGACCTGCAAAACGCGTTGCAACGCGCCAATCAGGCCGACCCCACCGCGCTGCACGCGCTCGTCCGCGGGGATGAAGCGGCCGCAGCCGCGGCCAGCAGCCTGCCGGAGGATCAGCGCAGCCGGCTGGCCGAGCGCGTTCAGGCGCACGCCGTCACCCTGGCCCGGTTAGCCGAGGCCGCGCGGGAAGAGGCTGCGGCCCGATCGCTATCGCTGGCGGCCGCGCGCGCCCGAGACATTGCGGAGCGGCTGCGAACGCTGCCCCCGCAGGGCAATCAGCCGGAGGGCGCAAGGTCTGGGGAAATCGCGCCGGAGACGCGCACGCCGGCGCCCGGCCCGACGGGCACAACCGTCCGGCCGGAGCCGCCGACCGCTACCCCGGCTGCCACGCCGACCGTCGAGGCGACGCCGGAGGCCCCGCCCACTGGCGGGAGTCCCACGCCAGCGCCGGTGGCCGCGCCGAGCCGGCCGCCGACCGAACGCCCGCCGGAGAGCGCCACGCCCCGCCGGCCGCCGCCGGCCGAGACGCGCAGCGAGCGGGCCACCGAGATCGCAGGCACGGCCATGGCCCGACCGACGCACACGCCGCCCGCGCCCCTTGCCACACGGCGGGCCGAGCAAACGCCCGAACCCTCGCGGCATCCCACAGCGGCGCCACGGCATCCGACGGCGGAGCCGCGCCAGACGCCGGCCCCGCCCCCGATCGTGGAAACGCGGCGGGCCGAAGCGACAGTGGAATCGCCGCCGACGGCGCATCCCGGCCCGACCGGCAACCCTGGCGGCGGACCGCCCGTCACGCCCGGCCCGCCGGAGCCGCGCCCAACCCGCGGGGGCCGGCCGTAGCTGGCAACCAATGAACATGATCGGGGAGACGTAGACACATGCCGAGAGGATGGGCAATCGCCCTGATCCTGCTGGTCGGGTTCACAGCCGCGCCGGCCGCCGGCGCGTCGCTGAGCGGCAGCGGCTCCGCCTGTGACGAACGCATCGCCAACGGCGGCTTCGAGGAAGGCGGCGCGGGCTGGTCGCAGGTCAGCGCCCGCGGCAACGACCTGATCAGCGATTTCCGCCCGCATTTCGGGATCTGGGGCGCGTATTTGGGCGGCGTCAACGATGCCGATGACAAGCTCACGCAACAGATCACCTTGCCTGCCGCCGCGGTCAGCATCACTCTGACCGCCTGGTGGGCCATCGCGACCGAAGAAGAGGGGGTGGGGTTCGACCGGATGACAGTGTCCCTGTTGAAGCCCGATCATACCCTCCTGGCTAACCTGCTGAGCGTGGACAGCAGCGCAACGGTCAATGTCTGGGAGCAGGCCGAGCTGGATCTGACGGATTACCGCGGGCAGACGGTCATCTTACAGTTCCATGCCGCGACCGATGCCAGCAACTTGACTGATTTCTATGTGGATGACGTCAGCCTGGCTGTGTGTCGCCCGACGACCGCCGTCTATTTACCGATCATTACGCGATGAGGAGGTGAACTGCCATTGAACCTGAACAGACGCTTTGAGTATCGTTTATTACACTCTCAACTCACGGAGGTAAACCCATGAAACGTCAAGCATTTCACAAGTGGAGTTGGCTATTCGTCGCGTTGCTGCTGGCCTTCCTCGCCGGTGCGCCAGCCCTGCCGGCTCAGGCTCAATCCGCGGCCGGCCTCGAAGTCAAATTCGCCGGGGTGATCCAGGCTGTGCCCGCGGCGCCTGGCTATCCGATAGGCGTCTGGCGCGTGGCCGGCCGCGAGATCACCGTGAACGCCAGCACGCGCATCCTGCCGCGATCCGTCGTCGCGACGGCCGGCATGTGGGCCGATGTCACGGCCAAGCGCGGGGCCGACGGCAAGCTGACCGCCCAACAGATGACCGTCATGCCGGCGGAAATCCGCATCAAGGGGCCGATCGGCGCCAAGCCGGCCGATCCGAAAGGGCTGGGCGACTGGACCATCGCCGGGCAGAAGATCACCGTCAACGCTGACACCAAGATCAGCCAGCGCGGCGCCCCGCTCGATGTGGGCAATTGGGCCGAGGTCTTTGCGACGAAGACCGGCGCGGGGTTGGTTGCGCTTCGCATGCGCGGCATCGAGCGCCAGGAGGATGTGGACATCTTCGGGGCCATCGAGTCGTTCAGCGCCACGCAATGGGTGCTCAGCGGTATCCCCCTGACCGTGGTCACGAGCACCCTGATCCTCGGCGCGCCAGCCGTGGATCTGCTGGCGCAGGCCAGCGCGGCGCTGCAGGAGGACGGCTCGCTGCTGGCTCTGCGGTTGAAGGTCTCGGCGAAAGAGCCGGAAGGCCAGCGCCAGCCGGTCGCGTTCGATGGCACGGTGGAGGCGCTCCCGGCCAATGGGCTGATCGGCCAATGGACCGTCTCCGGCAAGCAGGTTACCGTCTCGGCTGCTACCGCGATCAACCAGGCGAAGGGCCTGGCGGTGGTCGGCGCGAAGGTTCACGTCGTCGGCTGGCAGGTGGGAGAGCGCATCACCGCGACGCTGATCGTGGTGTTGGAAAGCCCCGCGCCGGGCGGCCAGTTCGTCCGTTTCGTTGGTCCAATCGAGAAACTGCCGGACACTGGCCTGATCGGTGACTGGCGGGTGGCCGGTCGCACGGTGCGCGTGACGGAGAACACGCGCCTGGCGGCCCCGCGTTATGCCAAGATCGGCGCGATCGCCGAGGTGGGCGGCATCCAGGGCGCGGATGGGATCGTCACTGCCGCCTGGATCAAGATCACGCCCAAACCTGGCCCGCGCTAGCGCCTTCTGGATAGCGATACGGATTCGAGGCTTTGGCCGATCGGGTTGTCAGTGGCAGAAACCGGCTGAAGCCTCGCATCCGGCCCCGCGGCGGGCGATGTTCGGGGCGGGCCAGGTGGGAAGATGACTTGACACCGCTGCGATTCATCGCTATGATAGCCCCATCCCGATACGATTGCCGATTGTGTCTGCCGCAGGGTGGTCCGAAGGATGGGGGGATAATGAGTGAGCAGGTCAAGCTGTTGGTAACGTATGATATCCGCGCCGGGCAGGAGAATGCCTATCGGCGTTTCATCCTGGAGGAGTTTCTGCCGCAAGCTCAGGAGCTGGGGTTGGCCCCCTCGGACGCCTGGCACACGTCGTATGGCAACTATCCCTTGCGGCTGCTCGGCTTCGTCGCCGACGATCTGGAGTCGGCCCAGGCCGCTCGCGAGAGCCCGCAGTGGCAGGCGCTCATCCGGCGGCTCGAAAGCTATACTCGCAACCTCAAACAGCGGGTCGTGCCATTTCGAGGCGGCTTTCAGTGGTAGCCGCTACTTAAAGCGCCGCGCCAGCTCGGCCTGCACATCGCTCCAATGCATCTCGCGCGCGGCCAACAGCACCAGGCAGTGATAGATCAAGTCGGCCATCTCTGCGGCGACCCGATCCTCCCCCTGGCTGAGCGCGGCCACGACAGTTTCCACCCCCTCCTCGCCCACTTTCTGCGCGATGCGCGGCAGCCCCGCGGCGAACAGACTCGTCGTGTAGGAGCCGGCCGGCGCAGTGCGCTTCCGGTCGGCGATGATCCCCTCTAGTCTCTCGATGATATCATCCATGCCTGCTCCTTTGTGAAAGCCGTCACTTCCCGGAAGAAGCAACTCATCGCGCCCGTGTGACACGCCGGCCCGGCCGGCGCGACCTGTACCAACAGCGTGTCGCCGTCGCAGTCGGCCCAGATACCGATGACGCGCTGGGTGTTGCCAGAGGTCGCGCCTTTACGCCACAGCTCGCCCCGGCTGCGGCTCCAAAAGTGCGTCTCGCCGGTCGCCAGCGTCAGGCGCAGCGCCTCGGCGTTCATCCAGGCCATCATCAGCACTTGCCTTGTCCGCGCGTCCTGTACGACCGCCGGGATCAAGCCCGCCGCATCCCATTTGAGTTCAACCATGCGATCCCCCATTCCCCGATTCATCCCGACATCTCGGCCTGGCGCATCACTCCGTCAGTCTGACCGCCACCCCGCGGCCGGCCAGATAACGTTTGACCTCACCGACCGACAACTGCCGGTAGTGGAACAGCGAGGCCGCCAGCGCGGCGTCCGCGCCGCCGGCGGTCAGCGCGTCGTAGAAATGCGGCAACGCGCCGGCCCCACCCGACGCGATGACCGGGATCGCGACGGCGCTGGCGACGGCGCGCAGCATCGGCAGATCGTAGCCGGCTTGCGTGCCGTCGCTGTCCATGCTGGTGAGCAGGATTTCGCCCGCGCCCAACGCCTCGGCCTGTCGCGCCCAGGCGACCACCTCCAGGCCGGTCGGCAGCCGGCCGCCGTTGATGAACACCTCCCAACGGTCCCCGATCCGTTTGCCGTCAATCGCGACCACGATGCACTGGCTGCCGAAGCGAGTCGCGCCGGCGGTGATCAGCTCCGGGGTGCGGACGGCCGGCGTGTTGATCGAGACTTTGTCCGCGCCCGCCAGCAGCAGGCCGCGCATATCGTCCACCGTGCGGATGCCGCCGCCGACGGTGAAGGGGATGAAGACGCTGTCGGCCACGCGGCGCACCATATCAATCACGATGTCGCGGCGCTCGTGGCTGGCGGTGATATCCAGGAAGACCAGTTCGTCGGCCCCCTCCCGGTCATACACCTGCGCCTGCTCCACCGGATCCCCGGCGTCGCGTAATTCCAGAAAGTTGACCCCCTTGACCACCCGGCCGTCCTTCACGTCCAGGCAGGGGATGATGCGTTTTGCGAGCATGTGGTGAACTCCTCTGCGTTGCGAACGCGCGCTATCGGCTGATGAGGGCGATGGCTTCGCTCAGGCTAACCGCGCCGGTGTAAAGCGCCTGGCCGACGATGACGCCCGCCACGCCATCGGCCCGATGCGCGGCGAGACGGCGGATGTCGTCCAGCCCGGCAACGCCGCCGCTGGCGATGACTTCCAGGCCGCTGCTGCGGGCGAGCGCCACGGTGGCATCCAGGTTGACCCCGGTCAGGGTCCCGTCGCGGGCGATGTCGGTGTACACGATGCGCGGCGCGCCCAGGTCACGCATCCGCCGCGCCACGGTGAGGACATCCAACGCCGAGGTCTCGCGCCAGCCGTGGGTGGCGACCCAGCCGTTGCGCGCATCCAGGCCGACGACGATCCGCGCCGCGCCGAAGCGGGCAATCGCCTGAGCGACGACTTCGGGATGGCGCACCGCCGCCGTGCCCAGCACCACGCGCGTCGCGCCCAGCTCCAGCGCCGACGCGATATCGGCGACATCCCGCAGCCCGCCGCCGAACTGGATCGGCAGATCCACCGCCGCCCGAATCTCCGCCAGCCGCTGCAGATTGACGCCCATCCCCCCCTCGCCCGCAGTTGGGAGAAGGGGTTGGGCGGTGAAGGCCCCATCCAGATTCACCACATGGAGCCACTCCGCGCCTTGCGCGGCCCACGCGCGCGCCGTCGCGGCCGGATCGTCGCCGTAGGTGGTCTGCGCAGCCGGATCGCCCTGGCGCAGGCGCACCACTTGGCCGCGGCGCAGGTCAATGGCGGGATAGATGGTGAAGGTCATGGGTTGCTCACCTTCGCATTCACGATATCCACGAAGTTCCGCAGAATCCGCAGACCCACCGCCTGGCTCTTCTCCGGGTGGCATTGGATGCCCCAAACCTGATCGCGACGCACGATCGAGGCATAGGAGCCGCCGAAATCGGTCGTCGCCACGATGCAGCGCGGATCGGCCGGCGCGCAGTAATACGAATGCACGAAGTACGCATACGCGCCGTCGGGCACGCCGGCCAGCAGCGGGTCGGTTTGGTCGTGGCGAAGCTGGTTCCAGCCGATTTGCGGGATCTTGAGGGGGCGCGTACCCCACGTGCCAGGCACTTCGGAAGTGCCTGGCACGTTATTCTGGACAAACCGCACCACCCGCCCCGGCATGATCCCCAGCCCGGCGTGGCGGCCCATCTCCACGCTCTCATCGAACAGCATCTGCATCCCGACGCAAATCCCCAAGAGCGGCGTCCCCGCCGCGGCCGCGGCCAGGAGCGGCGCTTCGAAGCCGGCCGCGCGTAGGTTCATCACCGCATCCCCGAACGCGCCGACCCCCGGCAGCACGATCCCCGCCGCGCCCGCCAGGCCGTCGGGCGACGTGATGACCCGGGCCGGCGCGCCCGCCGCCTCCAGCGCCTTGTACACGCTGCGCAGATTCCCCACGCCGTAATCCACCACGACGACCGATGACCGGCGGGCTGTCTCCTGACCCCTGCCCCCTGATTCCTGACCCCTATCGTTCATACCAACATCCCCTTCGTGCTCGGCACGCCCTGCCGCCGCGGATCAATCGTTGTGGCCGCATCCAGCGCGCGACCCAACGCCTTGAAGAGCGCCTCGGCCACGTGATGATCGTTGCGGCCATAGAGCACCCGTGCATGCAGATTAAACCGGCCGTGGATCGCCACCGTTTCCAGAAAATGACGCACCAGGTCGGGCTCCATGCCGCCAAGCGTCGAGCCATGCCACGTCACGTCAATCACGGCATAGGGCCGGCCGCTCAGATCCACCGCGACGAAGCCGAGCGCCTCATCCATCGGCGCGTAGCTGTGCGCCGTGCGGACGATCCCCGCCCGATCACCGAGCGCCCGGTCGAGCGCCTGGCCCAGGCAGATCGCCACATCTTCGACCGTGTGATGCGCGTCTATGTGCAGATCGCCCTTGGCCTGCACCGTCAGGTCGAACAGGCCGTGATGCGCAAAGAGGGTCAGCATGTGATCCAGGAAGCCGATCCCGGCGCTCGCCTCCGCCCGGCCCCGGCCATCCACCGCCAGGGTCAGGTGGATCTCAGTCTCTCTGGTTGTCCGATCAATAGTCGCAGTGCGCATGGCGCCTCCCACACGGAATGATGAATGCGACGGTTGACAAATCCATCACCATCACGGAAAAATGGCTCCCGATCTCACCTTGCTGACTTGCCGATTTGCCGATTTGCAAATCGCCAACTACTGACTGACGACTGACGACTAACGACTGCCAACTCTCGCGTCAAATCCGGCGCAGCGCGTCCAGCAACGCATCCGTCTGTTCCGGCCGGCCCGCGCTGACGCGGATGCAATTCTCCAGCCCCGGCTTGGCGTAATGGCGCACCAAGATGCCGCGGGCCGCCAGCGCCGCTTTAAGTTCCCGCGCATCCCGCCCTGCCACCCGGCAGAGGACGAAGTTTGCCCGGCTGGGGTAGGGGCGGAGGAACGGCACGGCCGACAGTTCCCGGTAGAGCCGCGCGCGCTCCGCGATCAGCGCGTCCACCGCGGGCTGGATCGCCGCGCGCTGCGCCAGCGAAGTCAGCCCGGCGACGGCGGCGGCCACGTTGACGTTGTACGGCTGCTTGGCCTTCCACAGAGTCGGCATCAGCCAGGCCGGGAAGATGCCGTAGCCCAGCCGCAGCCCCGCGATCCCCGCCCACTTGCTGAAGGTGCGCAGCACGATCAAGTTGTCGCGCTCCATCACCCACCGCGCCCGCGAATGCTCTAGCCCGGCAAACTCAATGTACGCCTCGTCCAGGATCACCAGCAGCGGCAACTCCAACAGCCGCTCCAGGTCGGCCGGATCGAGCAAGCCCCCGTCCGGGTTGTTGGGCGAGGTGAGAAAGAGGAGTTTGGGGTTTGCTATTTGCAGATTTGCAGATTTGCAGATTTGCTCCACATCCACGCTGAAATCTTCCCGCCGCCAAACCTGGAGCACACGCGCGCCGGCCAGCCCCGCGTCGAAGCTGTACATCCCGAAGGTCGGCGGGCAATCAATGATGGCGTCGCCGGGGGCGAGGGTCAGCCGGCAGATCAGGTCAATCAGCTCGTCCGCCCCGCTGCCGGGCAAGATGTTGTCGGCCGGCGCGCCAGTGTATTCCGCCAGCGCGACCCGCAGCTCGCGCTGCTCCGGGTCGGGGTAGATGTGCGCGAACGGGTAGCGCGCCAGCGCCGCGCGCACCGCCGGATGCGGACCATACGGGTTCTCATTGGCGTCCAGCTTGACGATCTGCTCCGGCGGCCGGCCCAACCGGCGGCTCAGCACCTCGAACGGCACGATCGGCGTGTACGGCTCCATCTCCGCAATATGCGGGAGGAGCAGGTGGGCGAAGGGTGATTCGGTCATTGTCCTACTCGTCGCATCTCAGCCGCAGCCGCGTGCGCGGTGAGACCTTCCCCGCGGGCCAGCACCGCGGCCGGCGCCGAGAGCCGCGCGCCGGCCCCGGCGTTCAGCGCGACCAGGCTGATGCGCTTGACGAAATCGGCGACGCTGAGCGGGCTGGCGTAGCGCGCGCTCCCTTCGGTGGGCATGACGTGGCTCGGCCCCGCGACGTAATCGCCCAGCACCTCGAACGAGTACTCGCCCACGAAGATGCCGCCCGCGTTGCGCACGCGGCCTACCCACGCCCACGGATCGGCGACCAGCAGGCAGAGGTGCTCCGGCGCGTACGCGTTCGCCAACTCGACCGCTTCGGCCAGGTCGGCGGTGACGACGATGCCGCCCCGGCCGGCCAGCGCGGCCGCGGCGATGTCGCGACGGCTCAGATGCTCGAGCTGGCTCGCCAGATGCCCGGCCACCGCCTCGGCCACCGCGCGGGAAGGGGTGAGCAGGAGCGGCGAGGCCAGGACATCGTGCTCGGCCTGCGCCAGCATGTCGGCGGCGGCCCAGGTCGGATCGGCCGTCTCGTCCGCGATGACCAGCGTCTCGGTCGGGCCGTAGAAGCCGTCAATCCCCACGCTGCCGATCACCTGGCGCTTGGCGAGGGTGACGAACACCCCGCCCGCGCCCGCGATCTTATCTATGCGTGGCACGGTCTCGGTGCCATAGGCCAGCGCGCCGATCGCCTGGCTGCCGCCGAGCGCGAAGAGGCGATCCACCCCGGCCACATGCGCGGCCGCCAGGATCAGATCGTGCACCGCGCCGTTCTTGTCGGGCGGCGTGCAGACCACCACCAGCGGCACGCCCGCCACGCGGGCCGGAATCGCGGCCATCAACAGCGACGAGGGCAGGGGCGCAGTCCCGCCAGGCACGTAGATGCCGACGCTGTCCAGCGGCCGGATGAGTTGGCCGAGCGTGCCGTCCGGTCCGGCGTCCATCCAGGAATCCATGGGCTGTTTACGGTGGAAATCGCTGATGCGCCGGACGGCAAGATCGAGCGCGGCCCGCTCGGCTTCGGGCAGGCGCACGTAGGCCGCGTGCCAGGCCGCAGGCGGAATCTCCAACTCCGGCGCGCCGGCGCGGTTGTCAATCCGCGCCGACCACTCGATCAGCGCGGCGTCCCCGCGGCGGCGGATGTCCGCCAGGATGCGGGCCACCGCCTCGGCCGGCGCCAACCGTGCGCCGAAGATGCGCTCGATGCCATCCAGCAAGCGTTCCGGCATCTCCTGGTCTTCCCACGGCTTGCGCGCCAGGATGGTGGCGCGTGCCTCGGATGAATTGTAAATCTTGACGACAGACACGATTATCCGCTCCTTTTCCGCCTCACGCCTCACGTTTCACGTTTCACGTCCCCCGCACCACGCCCGCCAACCCATCAATCAACTCCCGCACCACGCCCGCGCGCAGCCGATAGCTGGCGCGGTTGGCGATGAGCATGGCCTGGCTCTCCAGGATGGTGCGCAGCTCGACCAGGCCGTTCTCGCGCAGGGTGACGCCCGTCTGCACCAGATCCACGATCAGGTCGGCCAGGCCGACGAGGGGGGCCAGCTCAACCGAGCCGGCCATGACGATCAGCTCGGCCGCGACCCCGCGCTTGCGGAAGAACGCCTCGGTGAGGCGCGGGAACTTGGTAGCGACGCGCGGGCTGCGTTCGAGGCGCAGCGGCAGGTCGGGCCGGTCGCCGCGACCCGCCACCACCAGCCGGCAGCGGCCAAAGGGGAGCAGCAGCGGCTCATAGACATCGCGCTCGGCCTCGCGGATGACATCCAGCCCCGCGATCCCTACGTCGGCCGCGCCGTATTCGACGAAGACCGGCACGTCGGCGGGCTTCACCATGATATAGCGCAGCCGGCCGTCCGCGCCGTCCAACACCAGCTTGCGGCCGCCGTCGCCGTTGGCCGGCACAGCATAGCCGGCGCGGGCCAGGAAGCCCAGCGCATCCTCGATCAGCCGCCCTTTGGGCAGCGCCACGGTCAACGGTTCAGCCATGCGGCCACCTCCTGCCAATCCTCTGCGGCGATGGCGCGCGCGCCGGCCGCATCCCGCACGGTCAACGTCTGCGGGTCGGTGTGATGCGCGGCGCGGGGGATGCCGCGCGCCTGGGCGGCCTGCCACAGCGCGTCCGGCGCAAGGCCCAGCGGATCCAGCTCGACCCGCAGGCCACGGGCGCGCGCCTGCGCGGCCCACCGCAGGCACGCCGGGCAATCGCGGGCCGAGAGGAGCACATCGCAGCGCGGCTCCTCGTGGCTGATGCCTTGCAGCTCGCGCGCCAGCAGCACCCGGTCGAGGGTCAGCGCCCAGCCGACCGCGGCCAGCGGCGGGCCGAAGTGGCCGATCAGCTCGTCGTAGCGGCCGCCGGAGACCAGGTTGAAGCCGAGGCCGGGCGCAAACCCCTCAAAGGTGATGCCGGTGTAGTAGTCCAGGTCGCGTACTTCGGACAGGTCATAGGCGACGCGCTCGGCCACGCCGTGGGCGACCAGCAGCCCGGCCACCGCGGCCAGGTCCGACAACGCCTGCATCATCGTGGTGTTGAGGCAGATCGCCTCGGCTTCGGCCAGCACGCGGGCGTCACCCATCAGCCGGGGCAGGGTCAGCACGGCGTTGCGCGCCAGCGGCGGCAGGCCGAGAATCTCCCCCAGGAGTTGCGCCAGCTCGGCCTCGGCCTTGCGATCCACCGCGACCCGCAGCCGCGCGGTCGTGCGCTCCGGCAGGTTCAGCGCGGCCAGCAACCCGCGGAAGAAGCCCACGTGCCCCACGGTGATGCGGAAATCGGGGAGGCCGACCGCCTGGAGCGCGCCGACGGCCAGCGCGACCGACTCGGCGTCGGCCAGCGCGCCCGCCGCGCCGATCAGCTCGACGCCGGCCTGGGTGAACTCGTGCTGGCGGCCGGCGCGCGGGGGCTCGTAGCGGAAGACGCTGCCGACGTAGGCCAGGCGCAGCGGCATCGGCTGATCGTAGAGCCGCGTCCCGACGACGCGGGCGGTAGGGATGGTCATGTCGGGGCGGAGGGCCAGGGTGCGGCCGTGGCGGTCGAAAAAGCGATACATCTCCGCATCCACGGCCGCGCCGACGTCGGTCGCCAGGGTGTCGGCGTACTCGAAGGTCGGCAGGCTGATCTCGCGATAGCCCCACCCCAACCAGGTAGCCTGGAGCGCGGCCGTCATGGCGCGGAAGGCGGCGGCGTCGGCAAAAAGCAGATCGCGCACTCCTTCCGGCAACGGACGGTCGGCGGACAGAGTTCGGTCAGACATAGGCTCCGATTCCATTAACAAAAAAGGACTGGTTGAAGATCAACCAGTCCTGGGGCAAGCGCAAATCAGACGCCGGCTATGCCGTGCGCCTGCCCCGTGCAAAATGATGATGGCGACAAGAGACGTTCCAAGACATGTCACGCTTCCCCTTATAGAAGCAGAATGAGTATAGCATGAGGACAAAAGACTGTCAAATGACCGCGATGGGATCCCGCAGTTCCAGGAGCGGCGCGTCATTCTGAGCGGTAGACGCGCTCAGAGTGACCTCGTCGCCTGATTCAGATTGGGAATCACTGGCAGGTCTAAGTTGTCGTATACAGCGAGGCACGGTATACTACGATTCGCGTTGATAGTAAGTCCACTCCTGGAGGGAAGAAGATGATGGCAGCACTATCCGGGCGCACAATGCGTTCTGACACGGTCAAGAAGGGCTTCGAACGCGCGCCGCACCGCGCGCTCCTGCGCGCGACGGGCGTTATCCAAAGCGAGGATGACTTCAACAAGCCGTTCATCGCCATCGCCAACTCGTACACCGACATCGTGCCGGGGCACGCGCACCTCAATGCCTTCGGCGAAGTGGTGCGCCAGGCCGTGCGCGCGGCGGGCGGTGTGCCGTTCATGTTCCACACTATCGGCGTGGATGATGGCATCGCGATGGGGCACGCGGGCATGAAGTACAGCCTCGCCAGCCGCGAGCTGATCGCCGACGCAGTGGAGACGATGATCTCGGCCCACCGCTTCGACGGCATGATTTGCGTCCCCAACTGCGACAAGATCGTGCCGGGGATGCTGAACGCGACCATGCGCCTGAACGTGCCGACGATCTTCGTCAGCGGCGGGCCGATGAAGGCCGGCGTGACGCCGGACGGCAGAGTGGTGGATCTCAATTCGGTGTTCGAAGGGGTAGGAGCGTACCGGGCTGGCAAAATTGATGATGCCGGCTTGACCGAACTGGAGCAGTTCGGCTGCCCGACGTGCGGCTCATGCTCCGGCATGTTCACCGCCAACTCGATGAATTGTCTTTGCGAGGCGTTGGGCATGGCGCTGCCGGGCAATGGCACGATCCTGGCGGTTGATCCCCGCCGCGCCGAACTGGCCGCGCGCGCGGCTCGCCAACTGATGACGCTGGTCGAGATGGATCTCCGCCCGCGCGACATCGTCACGCCCCAGGCGATTGACAATGCGTTTGCGCTCGATATGGCCATGGGCGGCTCGACCAACACCGTGCTGCACACATTGGCGCTGGCCCGCGAGGCCGGGGTGGATTACCCCATCGCCCGTCTGAACGAAGTGGCCGAACGCGTGCCGAACATCTGTAAGGTGTCGCCCTCATCACAGTATCACATCGAGGATGTGGAGCGGGCCGGCGGCGTCTCGGCGATTCTGTGGGAGTTGTTCAAGCGGCCGGGCATCCTCCACGGCGATGCGCTGACGGTGACCGGCAAGACGCTGCTCGAAAACGTGCGCGATGTCGAAAGCCAGGATCAAGCGGTCATCCGGCCGTTGAGCAATCCGTACAGCGCGCGTGGCGGCCTGGCGATTTTGTTCGGCAACCTCGCGCCGGAGGGCGGCGCGGTCAAGGCCGCGGGCATCCTGCCGGAGATGATGCGCCACCGCGGGCCGGCCGTGGTGTTCGATTCGCATGACGAAGCGAATGCTGGCATCCTCAACGGCAAAGTCAAGGCCGGCGACGTGGTGGTGATCCGCTATGAAGGGCCGAAGGGCGGGCCGGGGATGCAGGAGATGCTGGCGCCCACCTCGAACATCATGGGGATGGGGCTGGGCAGCTCGGTCGCGCTGATCACCGACGGCCGGTTCAGCGGCGCGACGCGCGGCGCGTGCATCGGCCACGTCTCGCCCGAGGCCGCCGCGGGCGGCCCCATCGGGTTGCTCCGCGACGGCGACATGATCACGCTGGATATCTCGGCGCGGCGGCTGGATGTGGACGTGTCAGACGAAGAGTTGGCGCGCCGCCGCGCCGAGTGGCAGCCTGTGCGCCGCGAGCTGTCCGGTTGGCTGAAGCGGTACGCCGCGATGGTCACTTCGGGGAGCCAGGGCGCGGTGCTGGCAGTGTGATCGGATTGGCACGCAGGCGGCGGCTATCAGTTGCTGGCCCCCGCAATTGACGTTTTCATCGGAGGAACCCCCATGAACTTGTTGAGAGACCTTTCGTCCGGCGCGCTCGCCTCACGCCTGTTGACCTGGGATCATCCGCCGCTGCGCTGGGAGCCGTTGCCCGGCAGCGGCATGCGCGTGCACGTCCCGGCGCGGGTGGACTACTTCCAGTCGCCGGCCGGGACGCACGCCGCCGACAATGCGCCCTTCCTGTGGGCGAACGCCGTCGGCGATTTCGTGGCGCAGGCGCAGGTGCAACCCGGCTTCGCCACCCATTATGACGCCGGCGCGTTGATGGTGCGCTCCAGCGCGCGCCAATGGGCCAAGCTGTGCTACGAGGCGACCGACTTCGGCACGCACGCGGTCGTCAGTGTGGTGACGCGGGAATACTCGGACGATGCCAACGGCGTCAATCTGACAGTCCCGGCGGTCTGGCTCCAGCTTTTCCGCAAAGGGGATGTGTTCGGGATGCACTATGCGCTGGATGGCGAAGGCTGGCAGATGGTGCGCCTGTTCCGGCTCGAAGTGTCGGCCGCGGTCAAGGTCGGGCTGGTGGCGCAATGTCCGGCCGGTCCCGGCACGACGATTGACTTCCTCAGCTTTTCGGTCGAGCCGCGCTCGGTGAAAGACCTGCGCGCGGGGAAGTGACATATACTCGGCACGGTTACAAAGGGCGCTTTCAGGCATCTGTCATTCTGAGCGGGTCGCCCCCTAATTCTCGCGACGGCGAGCATCCAGCGAAGAATCTCACCTCGCAACGAGACCCTTCGCTGGATTTTTGCCGCAACGCACTTCACGGGCCCCACCCGCTCAGGGTGACAAGGCCATTGGTGTTGTGCCCAAAGAAACGCAGTTTGTGCCCGCAAGCAGTATAGATAGAAAGGAAACTCCCATGATCTACGAACTTCGCACCTACTGGGCCGCGCCTGGCAAAGCTGAAGCGCTGCACAACCGCTTCCGCACCCTGACCCTCGGCATCTTCGCCAAACACCAGATGCAGACGGTCGGCTTCTGGATTCCGGCCCCGACGACCGAAGAGACCGGCGACCTGGTCTACATCATGGCGTTCCCCGACGAAGACGCGAAGGCGCAAGCCTGGGCCGCCTTCCGCGCCGACCCGGAGTGGATCGCGGGCCGGGCCGCCAGCGAGACGGAGGGCGCGTTGGCGGTCAAGGTCAAGAGCGTCACGTTGCAGCCGACCGACTACTCGCCGCTCAAGTAATGAGGGATCACGTGTCTCTAACCTACGAAGCTCCCGACTGGCGCTCTTACAAGATGAACTGGCACGACCCGCACCGGCAGATCGAGCCGATTGAGCACGAGGCCGCGGCGGTGGACGTTGGACTGGCGCGGCTGGCGGCGGCCGGCGTTTTGCCGCACGCCGGCTATGACCATGCCAGGCTGCTGGCGCATCGCGCGGCGGTCGCCGCGCAGTTCGAGATCCCCTGGACGGCGATCAGCCACCGGATGCAGCGGCTGCTGTATGCGATCAACGCGATCCGCCAGCCGCGGGTGATGGTCGCGGTTGGGATCTTCTGCGGCAACACCTTCATCTCGAACGCGGGCGCGGCCATCGGGCCGGGCGCGTGCTATCGGGCGGAGCGATTGGTGGGCCTGGAGATCCGGCCGGCCGAGGCGGAGCGCGCCCGGCGCAACGTGGAGCGATTCCGGGAGGACGGCGCGGCCTTCCCCGCCGAGATCCGGGGCCAGGACGGCCTGCCCTGGCTGCGTGCGTTCGCTGGCGTCATTGACCTCCTCTACCTGGACGCCGACTGGCCGCGGGACCGCGGCAAGTCCATCTATCTCGACCTGCTCACGGCCTCTCTCCCGGCGCTCCGGCCGGGCAGCCTGGCGCTCGCTCACAATTCGGTCAACTCGGCGCACACGATGGGCGATTACCTGGCCTATGTGCGCAACCCGAACTGCTTCCGGGAGAGCGTCAACATGATCGTGGATGACCAGGGCCTGGAAGTGTCGCTTTTCTGACCCAGGAGGTGCAACATGGCTGTGATCACTATCTCGCGGGAATTGGGCAGCGAAGGGGATAAGATCGCTGATCGGGTATGCCAGGAATTGGGCTATCGCCGCGTGGACAAGGTGCTGCTGGCGGAGATCGCGCGGCAGGCCGGCGTGGATGTCGAGGCGATCGTGGCGATGGAACGCAGCTTTGCCACGCGGGCCAGGTTCGTCAGCTCCGACATGCTCAGCCTCTACAGCAAACAGCCCACGGCCTTCGACAGCAAGCGCGCGCTGGACGATCAGACCTACGGCCGGATCGTCCACGACACGATGGAGCAAGTTGCGCGGGAAGGGAACGTGGTGATCGTGGGCCGCGGCGGACAGATGGTGTTGCGCGGCTGGCCGGCCGCGGTGCATGTGCTCCTCTATGCGGCCGCCGAGGTGCGCGTGGCGCGGCTGATGCAGCGCCACAATATCAGCGAGCCGGAGGCCAAGCGGCGCATCACCGAATCGGATGAGGAGAAGCGCCAGACGATCCGCCACATGTACAAGAACGCCGAGTGGAAAGACCTGCGCTACTATCACCTGACGATCAACACCGGCTGCGTTGATCCCGAAGTCGCCGTGCAGATCATCGTGTTGGCGACGCGGGCAAAGGATAGTTCTCAATGAAAATCACCGACCTGAAATGTACCGTCATCGGCCAAAACCCCGTCATCCGCATCACCACCGATGCGGGGATCACCGGCTGGGGCGAGGCCGAGGCGCCCAAGCACTACCTCAAGCCGCACGTGCTGTTCTACCGCCAGTTCCTCCTGGGCGAGGACCCGACGAACGTCGAGCGAGTGATGCTGAAAATCCGCCGGTTGGGCAGCTTCAAGCCGTGGGGCGCAGCCGTGAGCGCCATCGAGATGGCCTTGTGGGACATTGCGGGCAAGGCGGCCGGGCTGCCGGTCTACAAGCTGCTGGGCGGCAAGGTGCGCGACAAGGTGCGCGTCTACAACGGCGCGGTGCGCTTCCCGATGGCCGGTTACACCCCCGACGACTACGCCGCAAACATGGCGCAGATGAAGGCGTCGCCCGAAAAGTTCTCGATCATCAAGCAGGGGATCGGCTTTCACAGCCCCATGCCGGTCCGTCTGCCCGATTTTACCTACGGCGAAGTGCGCGAGGTTCCGTTCTACCCCAACCGCGGCCTCCTGACCGAACGCGGGTTGAAGCATGTGATCGCGTGCGTCGAGGCGATGAAGGACGTGCTCGGCGATGAAGTGGGGCTGGCACTCGACTGCGGGCCGGGGTGGACCGTGCCCGACTCAATCCGGCTGGCGAAGGCGCTGGAGCCGCTGGACGTGATGTGGCTTGAAGACCTCATCACCGGCGATTACACCCCCTATGTGATGGCCCAACTGTACGGCGAGGTGACGCGCGCCACCTCGACCCCCATCCACACCGGCGAGCAGATCTACCTGCGCCAGAACTTCGTGGATCTGATCGAAAAGCAGGCGGTGCGCATCATCGGGCCGGACCCGGCCGACATCGGCGGGCTGGCCGAGCTGAAGTGGGTGGCCGAATACGCTGACTTGCACGGCATCCTGATGGCCCCCCACGGCACCGCCGACGGCCTGATCGGGCTGGCCGCGTTGGTGCAGGTCTGTGCGACCCTGCCCAACAACTACATCGCGTTCGAGTATCCGACCGGCAAGCCCGCCTGGTGGTACGACATCGTGGAGGGCCTGCCGGCCCCGATCGTCGTGGACAGCTTCATTGAAGTGTGGGATCGGCCTGGCCTGGGGGTGGAGATCAACGCCGAGAAGGCGCGGCCCTACTTGCCGGCGGGGGATGAGGGTTTCTTCGATTGATGGCGGCGTGCGGGGTAGTACGCGTCTACGAGCTGGACGCGGCGCCGGTGGTGCAGACGCCGATCGTGAACCTGTTGCTCCCTGCCCTGAGCTGGCCGAAGGGTTCGTGTCGGTGATGCGCGGGGGCGTCGAGTTGATAGATACGGCCGAACGATTGGTCTACGAAAGTTCCCTGCCTCACAGCGACAAGGCCGACATGCTGACCGGCATGGCGTTCCTGGCGGGCTTGGTGTCCAAAGAACTGACCCGGCATCTGACGTCATCCGTCTCAACCCGACGATTGCGAGCTATCGCCAGGTGGAGAAGCGGGTGCTGGCGCTAACCGATCCCGAACGCCTGCGGGGCCTGTTGCGGGCCGCCATTCTGGCTAACGGCGTGGCCGAGTTCGAGCAGGCGTTGGCGGGGTAGGTTTCCCCGCTACACGCCTGGCGCTGCCGGTTCGGCGGCCTCTTGGTGTCGCCCGTTTTGGTGTTTGCCCCTTTTTGTGAGATGTGCTATGATGTCCCACGCGGCTCCTGGACGATTCCAGGCTCCCGTGGGGCAGCGTCGCACATCGCCCGCTCGGCCATCTCCCCCCGACGCGCTGACCCCCCGTTGGCGCTTGCCTTGTTTTCCCGTCCGGCCGGAGGCATCCCATGTCCGCTCGATTCGCCTACAAGCTCTTCTCCCTGGTCGTGCTGCTTTCCCTGGCCGTTCAGCCGCTCGCCGCGACTGCGGGCGTGCCAGCCCCGGCGGGTTTCGGAAAACCCGCCGGGGCGCCGCCCGCGCCTGGGTCTGGACTCTATCGCACCACCGTGACCGTGGCCAGCCCGGCGCGCCGCGCCCGGCTGGAGCAGTTGGGGGTGCTGGTTCTGACGGAGGACGGACGACCGACGACGGAAGATAATGGCCCGTCTTCCGTCTCCCATCCTCCGTCCGTCACCATCCTCGCCGATACCGACCAGTTGGAAGCGTTGGCGCGCCTGCGCTTCGAGCCGCGCGGAACGGATGACGCCGACGCGCTGGTCGCGCGTCACGCGGCCGGCCAGCCGGCCCTGGCCGCGGTGTGGCGGGAGGTGCAGCAACGGATGGAAACGGATGCTAAAGCAGGATCTAAACGGATGGGCATCGCCACGGCGAGCCTATCCGCTTATCCGTTGGCATCCGTTGCGGCCCTCTCCTCCATTGATGATGATGGGGACGGGCTGACCAACACCGAGGAAGCGTGGTGGTGCACCGATCCGCTGAACCCGAATTCTGATGGGGACGCGAACGGATTCACCGACGGGCAGGAAGTGCGGGCGCTGCTGGACTTCACCCTGCCGCGCAACGTGCGTTGGGGCTACGGCCCGCCTTTCGGCCCGCCGGCCGCCTGGCCCAATTTCAACGACCGGAATGGCACGCACGTCAACGTCTGCAATGACGGCGACTACGATACGATCCCCGATTATGCCGAAGCGTATATGGTGGGGACGAGCGTGCCCGACGAGAACACTGATGGCGACAAGTTCGACGACGGCCAGGAGTTGTTCGGTGTCACCTTCTGCCCAGGCGGAGACACACAGGGCGGTTGGGGCAATTACCCGCGCACGCGGGATGTCTCTTTTATCACCTGCCGCATGCCAAGCTGGATTCGCCCACCCGGTGACAGCCCATTCGTGGCTGCCTACCCGGTGATTGACTTCCTGGTGGATCCCGCAACGATCAAGGTGACGACGAAGGAAATCCGCACCATCGAGCGGACGATCGAGAAAGGCGAGGAGATTTCGACGGGGTTTGCGGAGACACAGGGGAACAGCACGACGGTCGGAACCGTGGATACAAACACGCACAACACCTGGCAAGAACATTCTTCGACCGAGGGGGGCATAGAGCCTGTTGCGATGTTCCAATCTGTCGCGGTCTCGGCGGATTCTGGCGCGTGGAAGACCGGGATGCCAGCACTGCTGAGAGAAGCCGCATCGCCAACACCTCCTGAACCTCTGTCTGTGACTGATATCCAGAGTATCACTGAAATAGTGCAGGGTCTTCCGAAGGCCGGGTATTTAGGTGCCGCCGAGGGTTATGAGCCTTTCCGAGTGGATGGCTTGACTGGTGGGGACAACTGGGCACTATTGAGTTTAGCAAGCTATCCCGCACAACCAGATCCTTTCGCTCACGTGATAGTGCCTCGGGTGTTGCTGGCCGTGGCTCATCGCGCAAGCGATGGGCGGTGGAATGTCCATCCAGAAGGCACACCATCCTTCCGTGATCTGTTGGCACAATTGCCAGGCACGGTGGTCTCGGAGCGAGGAAAGGAGATGCTTTTATCAGTACCGACTAGCGTGGCTTCGGCTCCTGAAACCACGACCTACTCTGTCCGTGGACTGCCGTGGGAGGCTGACACTTCCTGGCGGTACAATCAGAGTCCCCATGGGATAGAGAAGGCCTGGGATTTCGGCACACCCAACAAGATAGATAGCCAGGGAAGAATCATCCAAAGCGATATTCCAGCCATGGTCTATGCGGCAGACAGCGGGGTCGTTGCTAACAAAGGGGCTACCTGTATTCTGATCCGTCGGCCAAGCGATGGGCTAATGTTGGGCTATCAGCACATCGACGCTAACGATATGAACCACTGGAAGATCGGAGATGTCGTTCAATACAACCAACCTATCGGTCTCGCTACCAAGGGCGCTGGATGTGGCTGCAACAATGACGATAAGTGCAAAATTACCGGCCATCACGTCCACTTTTATCTTAATCCTCCGGCTGCTCTGTGGCCAGTCCCTGGTCAGTTTCTTGCCTTTGATCCAGAGGGATCCAGTCTGAACGGTTGGCAGGTTCAAGGCGATACACTAGTGAAGGCGGGTCAAGTCGTGTCCGCCGATATGGTAACCTTGGTCAAACATGCCGGAAACTCCGGCTCCTCCAGCTGCACCGAGCAGAAGGTCACCAATGCTGACGTGCGTAATGCCAACCCGAAAGTATCTACTGGGAATCCTTTCTCCAGATTCATCGAGATCCTCAGGGGAATCAAGAGCTGGTTTGGTGGCGGTGGTGGCAGTTGGACCAGCGCAACTGCAGCAGCCACTTCCTCCTATGTGGGTGGTCAGTCAGATCAACCGTTGGATTACTCCGGCTTCAAGTCCGCGGGACAATGTGGGGGAAACAATGCGCCATTTGGGAGCAGCGACTTCGGTACCGGTGGCGGAGGCTCAGGTCTGGCACTCAATGACGATGGCGGGGGCAGCTTCAGCGCCCTGCGTGTGTGGTCTGAGACGACTACAACTGGCGAGGGTTGGTCAACGAGTCATTCTGAACTCCGTTCGGAGACGACCTATAGCGAAATCACCCGGTCTGAGTCGCACACCCTCGTCTCCAGCGAAGCCTGGTCTACCGCAACCACGGCCGACCCAACGGAGGCGGCCGTACTGACCTTCAACTACAACCTCTACAACACCGGCAGCGACGCGGCCGTGCATCTAACGGGTATCAAGATCAATATCCTGATCGGCGACCTACCCGTCATCACCTGGGACGCGCCCGACAACTCCGATATCCTGCCCGGCCAGGCCAAGGGGCCGTTCGGATCCGGGCAGATCAAGCTGACGCTGGATCAGTTGGCCGCGATTGACAACGGCGCGCCGATCCGCGTCGTGCTGGCCGACTACGGCTACGATGACAACCTGTACGACGCCAACGCCTGGGGCCGCAGCGTGTTGTTCCATGTAGATGACGGCACGGACGATGGCGACGAGACGATTGACACCTACCTGATCGCCACGAACCTGGTACCGCACGAAACATATCAAGACACCCTGGCGCGCTACTTCCCCGTGACCACCTACCAGGGCGCGACCGATGGCGAACACACCGGCGCGATCACGGGAACCATCACCAGCATCCGCACACCGGAGTTCGCTCGCGATGGCGAGATCACCGGCTGGAACGAGCATCCGGTCAATGAGCACGGCTGGTGGGAGCTTTCCATTTCGTCAGGTGGCGAGACAGCGGATGTGAAACACTTCAAAGACATGCCGGCCAAAGCCAAGGCCGACGTTTACCTGCGCTACGTGCTGGATACTGACGCTGATGGTTACACCGACCGCGCCGAGCGGGATGCCGGCACCGACCCGACCGATCCGGCGAGCCATCCCAGGGTGCTGTTGGCCGTCGCTCAGCACACCGTTGTGAGCGGCGATACCGCGACCGTTCAGATCAGCCTCCAGAACGAGGGCAACTTCGACGCCAGCAGCGTGGAGTTGTGGGCGGTCGCGCCCGATGACTCGATCACGATCAACGACAACCTGGTGGGCGGCGGCGGCCGCGTGCGCGCGGGCCGGCAGGTCGTCCTCGGTGCGCGCATCGGCAAGCCGGATCTGACCAATTGGAAGACCAGCCGGGCCAAGCCCTATCCCAACGGCCAATTCGAGGGCGCCAGCCCGAAGACCTTTACCTTCCGCGCCGATGCGACCGGCAATGTCGGCGTGACCGCGGGACTCACGATCAGTTGGAGCAACAACGGCGGCGCCTCCTGGACGCCGCTTGCAGTTGGTTCCGGTTACGCGGCCTGGACTGCCCTCTCGCTCTCCGATGGCCTGACCATCGCCTTCTCCGGCGACTATGTTGCGCAAGGCGACACCTTCACCTTCCAGACCGCGCTGCCGATTGACACCTTCTCCTACACGATCAACCGCACGCCCTACTCGAAACCGCTAATCATCGCGTCGTACAATGACCCGGAGGGCAACCACAAGTTCGTCAGCGATGTGGAAGTGGCGCACATCCAGGATGACCTGGCGTCCTACCTGGGGCGGATGCGCTACGGCTTCCAGATGGATGTGATGGGCGCCGCTGCCGTCACTACGGGCACGAACACGGCCCACATCGTTTTCAACAACCCATCCGACACGACGATCCATAGCGGCAACGTCTTCGTGGAGTTCGCCACCCCCGATGGCGTGGTCGCCAAAGAATACGTCCTGGCCGACCAGACCTTCCAGCCCGGTCCCAACGTGACCACGCTCAATTGGAACACGGCCGACTTCAGCCCGGTGTATAGTCCAACCCAGGACTACCATATCCTGGCCTTCGCCGCCGACCGGCAGGGGACGATCTTCGAGAACACGGTGAAGGATCTGGATCAGGTCGGCAAGGACCGGCTGCCGCTGGCCGTGCTCCCCGATAGTGAGTGGAATTTCGGCACAGCCCAACAGGGCACGCTATTGCAGCACACGATCGCTGTGGCCAACGTCGGCTATTACGATCTACTAACGTTTGTGGAGGGCGCCCCTGGCCTGGCGCTGTCCGCCCAGGGCAGCAAGCAGATTCAGAAGGGCGATTTGGCATTTTACGATCTCACCCTGCGGACGCAGGAGTTGCCCGTCGGAGCCTTTGAGCGTACCGTCAGCATCCGCACCAGTGATCCCACACACCCGAGCCACACGTTCACCATCCGCGGGGACGTGACCGCCATGCCGCCCGACGCGCCCGGCGGCGCGACGATCCGGCCGCTGGATGTGCCGGTGACGGTGTCGGGCAACCAGGGCGATTGGGTGGAGTTCACGCATACCTTGGGGCCGGAACCGCAGACGTTGCATCCGGTGAAGGTTTACAGCCAGGACTACACCAGGCTATGGGGCGTGGGCAAGTATGCAACCGACTTCGGTCAGGGCACGGCATCCTACGATACGTTCGGCGACGGACGTGATGGGCCGCTTACCATAGCAGTAAACATGACTGATAATCCGATTGACGCGGCCTGCTCTGGTACTGAGGGAAGTCATACTCTCGCTGCTACTAACCCTAGCTTTGCTTCCGGTCAAGCTATTCTGATACACCAAACGCAGGGAGCCAGTGCCGGGACTTGGATGAGGAACAGGATTGTTGGGTACTCGGCAGGTACTATTGCTCTAGATCAGCCGCTAAATGCTACCTACACTTCCGGAGCTCAGGTTCTAGTTTTGAAACAATACACAGACGTGACGGTGACTAACGGCGCCACTTGGACGGCTAAGGCTTGGAATGGAACAGTAGGTGGAATAATAGGATTTTTAGCCAATGGTACTTTGACCGTCACGGGTACAATTTCTGCCAACGGCTGCGGTTACAGGGGCGGACAACAGAGAACAAATAAGGGCGATGGTTATAAAGGGGAAAGCAACTTAGCAACGTTAGGCGCGACAGGACAAACGGCCAATCTGGATTGCGGAGGCGGCGGGACAAAAATGTCCGCCGATACTGAGGTGGGTTGGGCAGGCGGCGGTGGAGGTTATGGAACGGCAGGAGATACTGCTTGGTATGAGCCCCCCCGTTATGGAGGAGGCTATGGAGGTAATGTTTGGGGAGCGCCTGATTTAGCAACTGGTTTTGGTTTTGGTGGTGGTGGCGGCGGTGGCGGTGGCGGCCATGATCCTGATGGATATTCCGGAGCCGGCGGCGCGGGCGGAGGAGCGATTTACATTGTTGCTAACGATATGACTGTTACCGGCGGAATCACAAGCAACGGTAATACAGGTCAGGATAGTCAAGTGGGAAAATGCAACTATGGAGGTGGTGGAGGAGGCGCTGGCGGTGGGATTTCAATGAGAGCGATGGCTGCTGCTTTAGGAACAGGATTAGTTACCGCCAATGGCGGCGCTGGCGGGTGGAGCAGTTATCAAGGTAATGACGGTGGTGGTGCGGGTGGTGTGGGACGCATTCATGTTGAGTATTGTAACGCTATGTCGGGTAGCACCAATCCTCCGGCCAACTTAGAGAAGCTAAGCTGCTACATCGCCGACCAGGCCACGGATCCGACAGATGGACTTCTCAACCTGCCCGAATCCGGTAACCACACCTACCAGGTGCAATACGGCCGGCGCTACGTCTTCACTGATACGCTAGAATCAGTGAAGTCCATCCGTATGCCCAAGCAACTCTATGCGACCGCCAGCCTGGACGCGCTCGTCAGCAACACCGGCGTCGCATCCGGCCCGCTCAACCTGTCGCTGGACATCGGCAATGATGGCACGGCGGACTGGAGCTACAGCGGGACGCCATCCTTCCCAGTGTCGTTCACCATCACCAGCGCCGTCGCGGCGCTGAATGCCTACATGGTGTCGCGCACAGATGTCGCCTGGGGCGCGGATGTGGACGTGCCGGTCAAGGTGACGATTGACCGCCAGGCGGACGTGATCCTGACCAACCTGGTGCTGACGCTGCAATCCAACCAGCCCGGCGCGCTGGCCGCGGCCGCCGTCGAGATGGGGGCGGATCGGCCGCTGGACGTGCCGGTGGTGATCGCGGGCAACCATAGCCAGGGTGAGGCCTACGACTTCACGCACACGCTGGGGCCGAACGTCGAGACGCTTCATCCATGCATGGTGTATGACCAGGGCGGCGGCGCGCGCAAAGGGATGGGGAAGTATTGCACTGACTTCGGCCAGGGAACAGCAAGTTATAATATGTTCGGGGATGGACGCGATGGGCCTTTGATGATTACGGTGAATACAACAGACAGCCCTATCGATGCAGCTTGTTCCGGCACTGCGGGCAGTTATACACTCGCAGCCACGAACGCGGGATTTACTGCCGGTCAGCTTGTGTTGATCCATCAGACGCGGGGGGCGAACGCTGGCGACTGGATGAGGAACAGGATCGCTAGCTACAATGGGGGTACCGTCACGTTGGCCCAACCGCTTAATGTGACCTACGGCAGCGGAGCACAGGTCTTAGTCTTAAAGCAATACACTGATGTAATCGTCAATGCTGGAGTCACCTGGGCCGCCAAAGCTTGGAACGGAAGTACAGGTGGAATTCTGGCATTCCTAAGTAATGGGGTGGTCAGCGTAGACGGCGCGATCACCGCTAGTGGCCGAGGTTACCAAGGAGGGCCGCGGGTTGCTTGGCCTGGACACAACTATTATAGCAGTCAAGGTGAGGGAACTTCTGGTCCGGGCTCCCAATCCGATTCGCCAAATGGCAGCGGCGGCGGTGGAGGCTTCGGAGTCGGGGGTCCGTGTGGTAGCGGTGGTGGAGGTGGCAATGGCACCGTCGGGGCCAATGGAGAACACATTGATGTTGACTCCGGGTATGGAGGGGGGATCGCAGGGGACTCGCAGTTGACCAACATCGTATTGGGAGGAGGTGGAGGAGCGGGAGCTGACAGCGACAATCCACCTGAATACGGAGGACCAGGAGGCAATGGAGGCGGGGCGATCTTCATAGCTGGTCGGTCGCTGGTGGTATTGGGCATGGTAACTGCCGACGGAGCAGTAGGCGCAAACGCTTCTTGGTATCAAGCCGGAGCCGGGGGAGGAGGCGCGGGCGGCTCAATTCTGATTCAATCTAATACGGCGACTTTGGGCTTTGCTCATATCTTGGCTCAGGGCGGAGCAGGAGGAAGTGGTATCACCGTTCCCGGTTATGGTGGACCTAGAGGCGCGAATGGTGGTCTTGGTGGTTCTGGACGTGTTCGCGTGGAGTACTGCGAAACACTTCCCGCTTTTTCTACCAACCCAACTGCCAATACTCAGAAACTCAATTGCTATATCGTTGATCAAAACGTTGATCCTTCACGTGGTTTGCTTAACCTGCCTGAATCGTTCACCAACGGCCGCACCTACCTGGTGCAATACGGCCGGCGCTACACCTTCGCCGCGGCCGGCCAAGACACGAGCCATCTGCGTGTCAAACGCCAGGTCTACAGCGCAGCCAGCCTCGACGCCCTGGTCAGCAACACCGGCGTCGCGTCCGGCAACCTGGACCTCTGCCTGGACATCGGCGCCGACGGGAGCTGCGACTACCATCCCACCGGCAGCCAGACTTTCCCGGCCACCCTCAGCGCGACTGGCCTGGCCAACGCCTTCAACGCTTATCTGCTGGCCCAAACCGGTACGCCCTGGGGCGACCCTGTGGACGTGCCGGTGCGCGTGCAGGTGGATCGCGCGGCGGACGTCATGCTCACCAACCTGGCGCTCACCCCGGTCGGCGCGAAGACGCGCTTCCTGCGCCTGCCGGCGCGCGCCTATAATAACGTCTCGCTGGGCATCCAGTTCGGCGCGTCGGGCACGCCCCCCGGCCCGCTGGCCTTCATGGTGGACATCGGCGCGGATGGCACGGTGGACTACTCGTACAGCGGGACCCCGACGAGCTATCCGGCCGTGATCGCGACGAGCGGTATGAGCGTCACGAACGCTTTCAATGCCTACCTGGCCGGCCGCTCCGGCGACGTGGACGTGCCGATCCGCATCGTGCCCAGCCCGTCGTTGGATACCGCGCTGGCGAGCTTCAGCGCGACGTCGTCCGCCCGGCCCGACCTGCAACCTGCCAACCTGCAACCTGGAACCGGCGATCCCACTGAAGGCGACACGATCACGGTGAACGCGACCATTCACAACACCGGCAGCGCCGACTCCGGCCCACTCACCGCCGCGTTCTACGCCACGCCGGCCGGCGGCACGCCGTGGTACATCGGCAGCGATTTCGTACCCAATGTCCACAGCAACGGCGGATCCGAACCCGCGACGATCCTCTGGAACACCCTCGGCTTCACCGGCACGGTTCCGGTGCGTGTGGTGGTAGACCCCTACAACCGGCTGGCCGAGCTCAGCGAGACCAACAACGTCGCCACGGCCACGCTCACCATCCGCACCCGGCCCGACCTGAGCATCCCCGGCATCAGCCTCTCGGCCCCTGAGCCGACCGCGGGCCAGACCGTTACGGTCACGTTGACGGCGCGCAATTCCGGCCAGACGGCCGCCGGCAGCGCGCGGCTTGCGCTCTACGACGGCCATCCCGACGCCGACGGCGTTCTCATCTGTCAGCCGACGGTGAACGTGCCCGGTGGCGGCCAGGTCACGCCAGGGTGCGCCTGGCGTCCAACGACGCCCGGCCCGCATCGCCTCTTCGCCCGTGCGGACCGCGATCGCCAGGTCAATGAGTCCGACGAGGGCAACAACGACCGGTGGCGCGACGTCTACGTCGGGTTCCGCAGCCCGATCCTGCTGGACAGCGGCAATATCGCGGCCGATCCGGCCTACACCAGCACGCTCGGCTATGGCTACGTGGACGAGGGCCAACCCGACCAGGTCTTCTCCTGCGGCAGCCAACCCCACCAGACACTCCGGCTCGATCCGAGCGGTCGCGTGGTCTACCGCTTCGACCATCTCCTGCCGGGACACTACTACCATCTCGATGTCACGCTATACCGGTGCGCTTACCCCAGGCGTTGGGAAACGGTCTCCGTAGACGGGACGGTGGTTGCCGGCCCGGAAGACCTGGGGGATGACCTCGTGCACCCGCTGTCCATCCTCCTCGATCCGGCGCTCTACGCCGACCGGAGCATCCGCGCCACCGTCGGCGTGACCGGTTCAGCCGTCGCCCTGGTGAGCATCGTCAACCTGCACGATATAGACTATCGCTACGCGGATGCGGGCGGCGAGAACGACCCCCAGTATCCGGGCGCCCGTGGGTTCGGCTGGCAAAATGGCTCGGCCATACTGAACGATGCGTTGCCGTACCGGAGCGCCCGCATCAACCCGACCGGTAATTTCGTGCGATATCGCTACGATGGCCTGGGCGCCAGCAAACGGTATCGCCTGAACCTGACCTTCTGGCAACCGCCGGACAGCCCACCGCTCACCGAGAAACTGCAAATTGATGGTGCCAACGCCGGCGCGCCCTTCACTGTCGGCGCAAACCAACTGCTGGTCAAGGTGGTGGATGTGCCCCCGACGGCTTACGCGATGGATGGTAGCATCACTGCGGATGTCGTGCGCACGGATGCCAGTTTCGAGGCGCTGGTCAACGAGATCGCGCTGGAGGAATTGACCCAGACGGGCGCAGACCCCGCCACCGCGACGCCGACTCCAACTGCGACGCCGACGCGCACACGCACACCGACCGCCACGCCGACGCGCACCTTCACGCCGATCGCGACGCCGACGCGCACTTACACGCCAACCGCGACGCCGACGCGCACCTTCACGCCAACGCGCACCTTCACGCCGACGCGGCCGCCCTTCGGCATCTACTGGCCATTGATCCTGACAACGTCGCAGCCGCCCGGCTGACAGGAGATGTCCGGCGGTCCTCAGCCTGAGTACGAGTATGGATCTCATTTCAGCCTTCCGACTCCACACAAAAGATGTCGTCGCGCTCACCGGCGGCGGCGGCAAAACGGCGCTCATGTTCCGACTGGCCGACGAGCTGGTCGCGGCCGGCCGACATGTCGTCACGACGATGACGACCAGGATCTTCGTCTCGCAGATGGCGCGGGCGCCAGTCTGCCTGGCGCTGCATGGCGAATCCACCCTGTTGGCGCAACTGCCGGAGGCGCTATCCGAGCATGGGCACGTCCTGGTGGCTGGCGGCGCGGCCGTGGAGCCAGACAAGGCCGCGGGCGTGACGCCGGAGTTCGTGGATCGGCTGGCCGGCCACCCGGCCGTGGGCGCGGTGCTCGTCGAAGCCGATGGCGCGCGGCGGCGGCCGTTCAAAGCGCCCGCGGCCCACGAGCCGGTGATCCCCGCCAGCGCGACGGTCGTCGCCCCCGTCGTCGGATTGGACGTCCTGGGCCGGCCGCTGACCGCCGACGCGGTCCACCGGCCGGAGCTGGCGGCCGCCCTGACCGGGGCCGCGTTGGGCGATCCGGTGACGCCGGAGCTGATCGCGACCGTCCTGGCGCATCCCGCGGGCGGCGCGAAGGGAGTCCCGGCCGCCGCGCGGCTGATCCCGTTTCTGAATAAAACGGAGAATGAGGCGACGCTGGCCGCGGCCCGCCATATCGCGCGCCTGCTGCTGGCGCGCCCGCTCGTTGACAGCGTCATCATCGGCGCGGCCGCGGCGGCCGACCCGGTGGTTGAGGTATGGGGGCGGGTGGCCGCGGTCGTGCTGGCGGCCGGTCAGGGGCGCCGCTTCGGCGCGCTGAAGCAGCTCCTCCCGTGGCGCGGCGCCCCGCTCGTCGCGCACGTGGCCGACCAGGCGTTGACCTGCCCGGACATCGCGCGCGTGATCGTCACCGTAGGCGCGGGCGCGGCGCAAACGCAAGCCGCGCTGGCAACGCGGGACGTGGAGATCGTGGTGGTTTCCGATTGGGCGGCCGGGCAAAGCCGCAGCGTGCAGGCAGGGTTGCGGGCAGCGACCGCACCCCCCGCCCCTCTCCTGGCAGGAGAGGGGAGCGAGGCCGGGGGTGGGGTCGCCGCCGTCCTCTTCCTCCTGGCCGACCAGCCCGGCGTCTCGCCGGAACTGCTCGCCGCGCTGATCGAACGCCACCGCGCGACCCTGGCGCCGATCGTAGCGCCGCGCTATCGCGGCCAGCGCGGTAACCCGGTGCTGTTCGACCGCGCGACGTTTGGGGAATTCGCGCGCCTGTCCGGCGACATCGGCGCCCGGCCGATCCTCCAGGCGCACGCCCAGGAGATTGCCTGGGTGGACTGGCCGACGCCAGAGATCACACAGGACATTGACGTGGCGGAAGATTACCAGGGCAGTTACTCATGCCGGGCGCGGCGTCACGGCCGATGAGAACGCCCGAACAAGTTCGGGAGTCCGGAGTGCCGAACAAGTTCGGCAGTCCGGAGTGCCGAACTTGTTCGGCAGGAATCCGGAGTATGGAAGCTGAGGCCGGGTTTGCCAGCATCTTCGATGCGCTCTACGCCGATGCGGCCGGCCTGAACGCGCAACTGGCTTTCCTTGAGGATGCCTTTGCCTGCCCTGCTGGCTTGCTCCTCGATGCCGGCTGCGGCACAGGTCGGTATCTGATTCCGCTCTGCCGCCGCGGGTATCGCGTCGTCGGGGTGGATCTCAGCCCGGCGATGTTGGCCGTGGCGTGCGGCCGGCTGGCCGATGGGGGGCTGCGCGCCGCTCTCCTGCGCGGCGATCTGCGCGCGTTGCCCTTTGGGCCGGCCTTTGCCGGCGTCCTCTGCCTGGACTCCCCCCTGGCCCTCATCCTGGAAGAGGCCGGGTTGGCGGCGGCGCTGACATCGTTTCATCGTGCGTTGCAGCCCGGCGGCGTCCTGGTCGCCGAAGTGTACGATTACGTCAAATCGCTCGGTGAGGAGGATCGCGCGCCCTGGACAGGCCGTTTTCCTGCGCCATGGGGGCATATCATCGTTCACGAGTCGCATCGCTATGACTGCGATGCCAGCCTGTGGGAGATGACCCAGGCATTCGTGGTGCAGCGAAACCGCCGCCAGGAAACGTTCACCATCACCCACCGCCTCCGCACGCGCACCGCCGACGCGTATGCGGCGGCCATCGAACGGGCCGGCTTCCGCATCCAGGCGTTATGGACAGCCTACCCTGGCGCAGACGCCGAATCCTCCGGGGAGCATCGCATGATCTTCTGCGCCCGCCGTTCTTAGGGCTCGTAAAAATATAATTTCCCGCACCGAGTCGGAGCGTCCTGAGCGGAGCAGCGGCCTTTTCGCTGCGTAGTCGAAGGATGCGGCCCCACCAGCGGTGATTGGGCTTGTCAGGAGGCGCATCCTTCGACTACGTCCGGCACACGACGCCGGACTCCGCTCACGCTACGCGGTGCTGACGCCCGCGGGAAGTTATTCTTTTACAGACCCTTAGCGCGGGGGCAGGAGCAGCGCGGGCGCGGCGAGCAGCAAGATGCCGCAGCCCACGACCGGCTCGAACCCCGGCCAGGGCGAATACGGTGGGTAAGGGTAATAGAGCAGCCAGTCGCCGTGGATCAGCAGGACGAGCAGCCAGACACCCGCAGACGCCAGGCTGATCACCAGCGCCAGCCGGTCGGCCCGCGCCCATGTCCACCGCCGATAGCGGCTGCGCCGCACGCGGCGGCCCTGATCCCAGAACGCCCACAGCAGGAGCGCGCCGCCGCAGGCCAGCAGCCCGGCCGTCAGCCCCGGCCGGCCGGGCCAGAAGCCGAGGCCGGCCATCCCCGCCCCCAGCGCGGCCAGACCCGCCAACAGCGCGGCCTGGCCGCGCCGCCATTCGGCCGTGGTCGCCGCCAGCATCTGCCCGCCGAAGCCGCGCGCCTCCATGGACTCGGCGAGCTGCATCGCCCGCTCCAGCGCGGTGACCAGGAGCGGCAGCAGCAGCGGCAGCAGGTCGCGCACCCCACGCACCCGGTGGCCGCGCACCTCCTGCGCCTCGCGGATCGCGGCCCACGTCGTCACCATCTGCGGCACAAACGCGACCGCGATGCCGGCCACTACCCCGGCCTGATAGATGAAGCCCGGCGTCAGGCGCAGCAGTCGAGCCTGATCCACCGCCACGTTGAACGCCGCGAAGACGAGCAGGAGCGTCACCAACGCCAGCCCGCCCGTCAGGCCATAAATCAACGCCTCGGCCGTGATCGGCCCGCCGATGAGCGGCCAGGCGGCGGGCAGCCGCAAGAGCACGATGGCGCCGTGATGGTTCAGCAGCGCGACGAAGGGGATGCTCAGCAGCCAGAGGTAGGCGCTGAACCGGACGAACGCGCCCCAATTCTGGGCCAATGGGCTGCGCCGTCCCAACGCGCTGTAGACAAGGCCGGCCGCCAGCAGGGTGAGGACGAGGTAGAGAGGGTTGCGCGTGGAAAGGGCCGGCAGCGCGGCCGCGGCCAGCCAGGCCAGCCAGGCCAGGGGGTGCAAGGCCCGGTTCGTGGACATCAATAAACTTTATCGGGAATCGCAGTCATTCTGGGCGGGTCTACCGCGAACCTCTCGTTACGGCGTGAACCCAACGAAGAATCTCCGCGCGCGGCGCCACGACTAATGAAAACGCCTCGACAAGTCGAGGACTCCGGAGTGCCGAACTTGTTCGGCGGATTTTTCAGGGCAGGCTCTTCGCTGGCGGCGTGTCGTAGCGCACCGAATGCCGTAGCCCCGCTCAGAGCTTGCCCTGAGTGTAACGAAGGGATGACACTACCCATCACATTATGGTGGACAGACCATTAGTCGGCGTAGGCCGATTGCGCAGCATCCCGATGGGACTTCGCAGGCGTTGCCGCGCCCTCGGTCGCCCGCGCCAATCGCTTCCGCCGCGCGAGCGTCCAGGCCCAGCCGCCGGCCAACGCCGCCACGAACAGGAAGAAGCTCGCATAGCGCAGCAGGGCAGCCGGATCGCCCATCCCCTGGACAGCCGTGGGCGTCTGCCCGCGCGCCGCCGACCGATCCGGGCTGGCCGCGCGCGCCGCCGAGGTCGCGGTGCAAATATCGGCGAAGCGGGCCGCGGGCGGCTCTGTGCCACTGGTGAAGTTGCCCTTCCCCCACGACCAGCCCTCGACCGCGCCGTCCGTCACCTGGTAGTTGCCCGCGCCCACGTCCGAGTAGACCCAGCGGCCAGCGATTAAGTGATAATAGGCCCAATACTCGCACGCGCTCCCCTGACAGCGGCAGAAGCAATCCTGGCCGGGGAAGGCGCAACCCTGCCCCTTGATGCTGCACACCGCGCCGCCCAGCCCGCTGTTCGCGTTGACGATCACCGGGAGATCGGAACGCGCCAGCAGATCGGCCCCGGAGATCACTGGCGCGGCGAACGACACGCAGCGGGTTTCGACCGCGCCATCCGCGAAGCGCACCACCAGCGCGGCGCGATGCGGGCCTTCTTGCGCCTCCACGACCGGCGACAGCCGTTCCAGCGGCAGCAGCCAGACCACGGCGACCAGCGCGGCGACCCACAGGGCGGAATGGATGAAACGTTGCATCGCTCGCGATCTCCGGCCCGGCGCGCTCAGCGCGGGGCTTGCCGGCTGCGGGCCACGCCCAAAGCCAGGCCGGCGGCCGCCAGCGACAGGCCGCCCAACCCGCTGCCGATCAACCAGAGGCCGCGGCCGCCCGTCTTGGGCAAGGTCAGGAGCTTCGGCGCGGCCGCGATCTGGGCGAAGGTGAAGACCGGGGGTTGCAGGGTGGGGTTGAACTTGGCGTCCATCCCGCTCCACACGAACCCCTCGACCGCGCCGTTGCCCGGCGCATAGCCGCTCGCCCCCTCGGCCGATACGACCCAGGCGTTGCCGTTCAGATGATAATAGGCCCAGAATTGCTTCGGATCGCAGAAGCAGTTCGTCGCGGGGCAGCCGACGTTGTTGATGGCGCAGACGGCCGGGCCGAAGCTAGATGTTTGGCTGACCAGGTTGATCCTGGCCGCCTTCAAGACATCGAACGCGGTGGCGGTGATGGGGACGGTGACGATCTCGGTGTGGGTCGTGTTATCGGGAAATGCGATGACCACGCCCACTTGCTTCGTGCCGGTATCGGCCGCCGCGACCACACCGACGAGGGCCAGGCTCAAGGCCAGGGCCAACAGGGCGACAAACATGAGACGACGTACCATTGACTTTTTTTCCTCCAGAAAGATGAGATAAATGATCCAGGATCAGCGGAGCCGGTAGCAGCTCCAATCCTCGAGCCGCGCCGGCCAGCGGTTGGGAATCGGAACAGCGCGCGCGATGGCGGGCGCGGCCTCCAGTTTAAACCGGACGAGCGGTTGGGCCAGCGCGTTCAGGGCGTCAATCGTCGCCATCAGGCGGCTTTCTTCCTTGCCCGGCGCTCGCACGTAGACGAACCCGCCCCCAGGCTCCTGAAACGCGGCCAGCGTATCCACGGCGCCGCGGCCGGCCCGCCGGAACGCCCGCCCCTGCGGATCATAGCCCGCGGCGCGCAGGCCCCCGATGGCGAGCGCGGTCGAATTGGCGTTCGCCGGCCCGTCCTGATTGCCCACATTCCAGCCGCCCGAGGAAAGCTGCTGGCGGCACAGGAAACCCGCCGCGCGGCCAAAGGCCGCAGCATCGCGCACCCCCGCCTGCCCGGCCAGCACTTGCAACACCCGCCCCGTGCTATCCACATCGCTCTGCTCGGCGTCGAAGCTCCAGAACCACCCGCCATCCGCGAGTTGGGCGTTCAGCAGGGTTTGCAGCGCGGCGGGCGGCGGCGTCTCGCCCGCGCGCAATAGCCCCTCCACCGCCAGGGTGTGCCGATAGAGCAGCGCAGGGTGATAGCGCCCCGTCCCCGGATCGTAGGCCCGCTGGATGATGGCGATCAGGTCCAGGCCGCCGAAGCTGCGCGGATCGCCGCCGGCCAGCGCGACCGCCCGCGCCACCTTGCCGGCCTGCCCCGCATCCGCCTGGACATAGCCGGGGGCGAGCGCGGCCAACGCCCGCAAGGCGCTTTGACCGCCGGCCGGCGTCCAGGCCAGGCCATCCGGGTTCTCGCCGATCAGCGCCAGCACGTAGATCACGTCCGCCGTCGCGCTGGCGCTGGCAGCGGGCTGGCCGAAGCCGCCGTCGGGGCGCTGCTGCGTGTGCAGCCAGGCGACCGCGGCCGCCACGGCGTCATCGGCGGCCGCCGGTGCAGCCGCTGCGGAATGCGCCGGAAGCAACAGGAACAGCAAGATAGCCAAACCGGCCGCGCACATCGCCAGCGTAGAGCTTCCCGCAGGCATAGTGGGCAAGAACGCCCCAACAAGTTGGGGACTCCGGAGCGCCGAACTTGTTCGGCTTGTTCGGCCCGTTTTCAGAACAGGAAGTAGCGAGCGCATCGCAACCACACCGGACGCATCTAACAGACGAGCCAGGCTCGGCGCTCCTTTCCGCGACAAAAAGCCCCTTGCCTGGCGTGGCAAGGGGCGGGAGATAGCCTTTCAGGGGGCTAAGTTCCCACGCCCTTTGCCGCGAAGGTCGTCGAGAACGCGTAGAGTGGGGCGACCTGGCTTGACGACAACTCGTGACCTCACCCTAGCCGATCACGCGCCGCCGCCATACAGTTGCGGGACAGCGCCGGTCTTGCACCGGCTTCTCCCAGCACTCTGCGCTTCTGAGTATTCATTATGACCACCATGAGGATAGCACAACGCGCCTGCGGTGTCAAATGGCCGAATTGACCGAGTAGAAAACACCAACTCACTTCTCGCGCTTGACGATTGCGCATCCCTCGACTACAATACCTGATGTTCCTCAGCGTTGAGCGGGCTGGTTGTGTGTTGTCCTGTTCTCGCCCCAGTCCCGACACTCCATCATGCTGCATACGCAATGCGGAAATGGAAGGCAAGATGGCTCACTTGGCGGCTTTCCGGGGTTAGCCTGCCCCATCGTGCAGACCTGTCCAGATTAGAAGCTGGCGCGTCGCGCCGGCCTTCCACGGCGGTTGGACAGGTGGTTCAATCATTTCCAAATAGGGAGGGGCCAATGAAATCCATGAAGCTGTTCGGTCTGTTAGTCGTCCTGGCAGTGCTCGTTACATCTTGTACGCCCGCGCCCGGCGGCGCGCCGGCGGCCGCGCCGAGCGGCGGCAAAGTCATCAAGATCGCGACGCAAAGCCCGCTGTCCGGCGGCAGCGCCGCAGTCGGTGAGGGCATCAAGAACGGCGCACAGCTCGCCGTCGAGCAGTTGAGCGACGGTCTCAAGGGCATGGGCTTCACCGTGCAGATCGTGCCGTTCGACGATCAGGCGAAGCCCGAAGTCGGCGTGGCGAACGCCAAAAACATCATCTCCGACCCAGACATCCTTGGGGTGGTCGGTCACTACAACTCGGGCGTGCAAATCCCCTCGTCCGAGGAATATCACAACGCCAGCCTGGTGAACGTTTCGCCCGCCAACACCAACCCCAAAGTCACCGACCGCTTGCTGGCCGAGGTCAACCGCGTGTGCGGCCGCGATGACATCCAGGGCGTCGTGGGCGAGCAGTTCGCCTTCAACGAGATGAAGGTCAAGAGCGTCTACATCCTGCACGACAAGACGACCTACGGCCAGAGCATCGCCGACTTCTTCCGCAAGGCCGCCGAGAAGGATGGCATGAAGGTGCTCGGCTTCGAGGGCACGGAAGAGAAAGCTAACTTCGACCCGATCCTGACGCCAATCCAGGCCGCCAATCCCGACCTGGTCTACTTCGGCGGCATCTTCGACCAGGCGGGCGTCCTCTTCAAGCAGGCGCGCGACAAGGGCATTAAGGCCCGGCTCATGGGCCCGGATGGCCTTGACAGCGCCGACCTGGCGAGGATCGCTGGCGACGCGATCAAGGACATGTACTACACCACCGTGGCCGGCCCTGTTACCTACTACCCGGAGGCCAAGAAGTTCGCCACCGACTATAAGGCGCGCTTCGGCAAGGACCCCGAGCCGTTCGCGGCCCAGTCCTACGACAGCGCGGCGATTATCCTGAAGGCAATTGAGGCGGGGGCGAAGGCGAACAACAATAACAAGCCGACCCGCGCCGCGGTGCGCGATGCGGTGCGCGCCACCAAGGACTTCAAGGGGATCACCGGCGCGATCACGTTCGACAGCAAGGGGGATCCCGCGGTGGCGAAGTACTTCGTGATCCAGGTCGTGTCCTCCGATCCGGCCAAGTGGGGCGAAAACAAGGCAGCCAAGACGCTCGACATCCCGGCGCCGCCACCGCCTGGGAAGTAACGGCCTCTTGACAAAAGATGCCGCGGATGGCCGCGGATCGACACGGATAGATTTATCACGATAGATGTAACTATTCAGCCTATATCTCAGCCCAAGCATCCTGAGCGGAGTCCCGCTGTCGTCCGGCGGGACGTAGTCGAAGGATGCGGCGATGTATGTAAGTCGCTTCGCACCCTTCGACTGTGTGGCGGAAACAACACCGCCACGCCGCTCAGGGCGCTTCGCTATCGCTGAATAGTACCCTTAGCCTTATCCGCGTGTATCCGCGTTCATCCGTGGCTACCCTCCGTCCCGGAGCGTGCCATGACCGGATCCCTACCACGCAAGCTGCGTGAGCTTTTCCTGCCGCTCGGCCAGATCATCCTCTTCGTCGTCGCCAGCGCCGCGGTCATGTCGGCCATTGTGCTGGCGCTGGCCTTCCTGCTGCGCGGCAGCCGCGCCGATAGCGACCTGCTGGTGGGCGTCTTTGCGCTGCTGCCCCAAACGCTGATTGATGGCATCACCCTCGGCTTCCTGTATGCTCTCATCGCGCTGGGCTACACCATGGTCTACGGCGTGCTCGAGTTCATCAACTTCGCGCACAGCGAGATCTACATGGTCGGCGCGTTCGCGGGCGCGGAGCTGGCGCTGACGCTACAATCGCTCGGCCTGCTGCTGGTGATCCCGCCGCTCGGCTACGTCGTGCTGGCCGTGCTGGTCGGCATGATCGTCAGCGGCGCGCTGGCCGTCACCGTGGAGCGGATCGCATATCGGCCGCTGCGCAACGCGCCTCGCCTGGTCCCGCTGATCTCCGCGGTCGGCGTGTCATTCTTCCTCCAGGATGCCGTCCGCCTCTTCGAGAGCTTTCATCGCAATGCTTTTTACCTGACCTTCCCGGTGATCCCTGCATTCGACCGGCGCATCATCTTCGGCGCGATTCCGACCGCAACGGGCGGCATGATTGACGTGGGCATCTCCGTCAAAGTCATCATTTTCATCGTGGCCGCGATCCTGATCTTGATCGGCCTGAATTACCTGGTCAACGCGACCAAGCTCGGCATGTCCATCCGTGCAGTGGCGCAGGATCGGCCCACCGCCGGGCTGATGGGGATCAACGTCAACCGGGTGATCGCTCTGACCTTCCTGATCGGCGGGTCGCTGGGCGGCGCGGCCGGCGTGCTGGCGGGCATCAAGGCCGGGACGATTGACCCATTTTTCGGCTTCATCCCCGGTATCAAAGCCTTCACCGCAGCCGTCCTGGGCGGCATCGGCAACCTGACCGGCGCGGTGCTGGGCGGCATCACGCTGGGGTTGCTCGAAGCGTTCGTGGCGTCTTATCTGACCCTTTTCACGCGGGGCGCGCTGCCCGGCGCCGACTACGCCGCGATCACCGCGTTTTTGATCCTGATCGGCATCCTGATCTTCAAGCCGTCGGGCCTGTTGGGCGAGCAGGTCGGGCACGCCGGACGGCGGGCGTGAGACGATGAGCCAATCCAAACCGACCGCCGTCTCACGTTCGATCACCGCACAAACGCTGGGCTGGCTCGGCGAAGCGCCGCAGGCTTACATCTTCCTGACCCTTTACATCGCGCTGACCGCCCTGGGCGCGTTCCTCAACCAGCGCTCGCTGCCGATCTTCCTGCTGTTCGAGGCGTCGCTGCTGCTCATCTTCTATGCCCGGATTCCGGCCAAACCGAAAGCCATCTTCTGCGGCATCGTGCTGCTGGTGCTGCTGCCGGTCCTGGGCCTGCGCAACGCCTACTATCTGGAGGTCGCGACGCAAGTCGGGATCTACGTGGCGTTGGCGTTGGGGCTGAACATCGTCGTCGGCTTCGCGGGGCTGCTCGACCTGGGCTATGTGGCGTTCTACGCGGTGGGCGCCTACGTGTGGGCGATCTTCGGCTCATCACATGCCAACGAGTTCAGCGCGCCCGGCAACCTGGTGGTGGCGGCCATCGGCCTGCTGGCCGCCGCGCCGGGCGCGACCCTGGCCTATCGCGGCATCCGGCGGGTCGCCGGCGAGGACCGCCTGCCGCGACCATGGGGCGCCCTGCTCCCGTGGGCCGTCACGATCGTGGCGGCGGTCGTGCTCTATCGCCTGGCCTGGCTGATCTTGGGGCCGGGGCTGGGCAGCGTCGGCCGGTTCCCGCTGCCGGCCGGCTGGTTCTTCCCCTTCCTGCTGATCGCCGTCGGCGCGGCCGTGCTCTCCGGCATCCTGCTGGGCACGCCGGTCTTGCGCCTGCGCGGCGACTATCTGGCGATCGTCACGCTCGGCTTCGGCGAGGTGATCCGCGTCCTCTCGAAGAACCTGGACAAGCCGATCAACATCACCAACGGCTCGCAGGGCATCACACCGATCAGCCGGCCGCCGCTGCTGCCCGAGGCGCTGATGGCGCCGCTGCGCTCCTTCTTTTCGGCCATCGCGGGCCGGCCGCTGCTCAACGCCGACCTGTATGGTTTCTACTTCTTCCTTTTGGCGCTCGCCATCGCCGGCGTTGCGATCCTGGTGGCGCGGCGGCTGGATCACAGCTACATCGGCCGCGCCTGGACCGCCATCCGGGAGGATGAGCAGGCGGCTATCGCGATGGGGGTGCCGCTGGTGCGCATGAAGCTGATGGCGTTTGCCGCGGGCGCCAGCTTCGCCGGGGCCATGGGGATGATCTTTGCGGCCAAGCAAACCTTCGTCAACCCCGACAGCTTCACCTTCATGGAGTCCATCGGCGTGCTGGCGATGGTCATCCTCGGCGGCATGGGCAGCATCCCCGGCGCGGTGCTCGGCGCGACCATCGTGACGGTGCTCAACCTGCAAGTGCTGACCGAGCTTTCACTGCAACTGAGCGCCCTGCGCCAGAGCGGCGGGCTGATGCCGCTCCTGGGCATCCCCTGGACGCAGTTCCCGAACCAGCTCGAGCCGGCGAAATACCAGCGCATGGTCTTCGGCATCGTGCTGATCGCCATGATGATCTTCCGCACCGAGGGGCTGCTGCCCGCCGTGCGCCGGCGCCTGGAGATCCAGGAGGCGCTGCACGGCGATGCGGACGCGGCTGGGCAGCCTGTGAAAGAGGCGTGACGATGGCTCTGCTTCAAGCGCACCGCGTCGTCAAACGCTTCGGCGGGTTGATGGCTGTGCACAACGTGGATTTCACGGTCGAGCCGGGCCGCATCGTCAGCATCATCGGCCCGAACGGCGCCGGCAAGACCACCTTCTTCAACTGCATCACCGGCATCTACAAACCGGAGGGCGGGCAGATCATCTTCGACGGCCACGCCATCACCGGCCGCCGGCCCGATCAGATCACCAGCCTGGGGATCGCGCGCACCTTCCAAAACATCCGGCTGTTCGGCAACATGACCGTGCTGGAAAACGTGCTGGTGGGCATGCACAGCCACATGCGCGCCCACCTGTGGGATGTGCTCTCGCAATCCGCCCGCTTCCGGGATGAGGATGCGGCCGCGGCCAAACGCGGCCAGGAGATCCTGGAGTTCGTCGGGCTGAAAGGCTCCGGGGATGCGCTGGCGAAGAACCTGCCCTACGGCGCGCAACGCCGGGTGGAACTGGCCCGTGCGCTGGCCGCGCGGCCCAAATTGTTGCTGCTCGACGAACCGACCGCGGGCATGAACCCGCAGGAGTCGAGCGATGCGGTCGTCCTCTTCCGCCGCCTGCGGGATGAGCTGGGCATCACCGTGCTGCTGATCGAGCACCAGATGCGCGTGGTGATGGGCATCTCGGAGCGGATCACCGTGCTGGACTACGGCGCGCGCATCGCCGAAGGCACGCCGCAGGAGATCAGCCGCGACCCGAAGGTGATCGAGGCGTACCTGGGGCGGGATGCGGCGAGCCAGATTCATCTGTAACTCAGCAGGCTGGGGGCGTCATTGCGAGCGGTTTGTGCGAAGCAATCTCCCCCCGCAAGGTAAGAAAGAGATTGCTTCGTCGCATCCTTCGACTGCGCAGCAAAAAGACGCTGCTCCGCTCAGGACGCTCCTCGCAATGACTGTCGTTGTTGGGCGCATCCTGCCATCGCGGGATGGGTAACTCGCAATGACAGGCCAAACGCCCGGTAGATAGGAATCTTCATGCTGCTCCAAGTGACCAATCTGCAAGTCTACTACGGCCACATCCACGCGCTCAAGGGCATCTCGCTCGAAGTCGAGAAGGGCGAGATCGTCACCCTGATCGGCGCGAATGGCGCGGGCAAATCCACCACGCTGAAGACCATCTCCGGCCTGCTGACCCCGCGCGAGGGCCACATCACCCTCGACGGGCAGCGCATTGACCACGCGCCGCCCCATGCCATCGCCGGCCTGGGCATCGCCCACGTCCCGGAGGGCCGCCACGTCTTTCCGCGGCTGACCGTGGACGAAAACCTGGAGATGGGCGCGTTCACGCTGAACGACCGGGCGACCATCAACAAGCAGAAAGAGTTCGTCTTCCACATCTTCCCGCGGCTGGCCGAGCGGCGCGACCAGAAGGGCGGCACCCTCTCCGGCGGCGAGCAGCAGATGCTGGCGACCGCCCGCGCGCTGATGATGCGGCCGCGCCTCATGCTGCTGGACGAGCCTTCGATGGGCTTGGCGCCGGTGCTGGTGGAAGCGATCTTTGACACGATCCGCGATATCAACCGCACGCAGGGCACGACGATCCTGCTGGTGGAGCAAAACGCCCGCGCCGCGCTGAAACTGGCGAATAAAGGTTACGTATTAGAGACAGGGCGCATCGTCCTGGCCGGCCCGGCCAGCCAACTGCTGGCGGATGAGCGGGTGCGGAAGGCGTATTTGGGGGAGGCGTGATGCATAGTGCGTATAATCGGATTCAGAAGTGACTTCACGTGCAACAACCCTTGACTTTCGACCTCAGCAGTCTTATAATCTAGCTAACCTCTGATAGCCAGCGGCGTGTCGGGTGCTCTGGGCGCCAGCGGATGGGAGTAGGCTCATGATGGACGGCGTGACGGTCAAACCGGACGGCCAGGGGCGGCTGTGGGTCACGTTCCCCTACTCCGAGGGGCGCGTCGAGCAGATCAAGCGCCTCCCTGACCGGCGGTGGATTCCTGATCTGAAGGCATGGTCGCTGCCCGATACGCCGGAGGCGCGGGCGGCGTTGGCCGATATCTTCGCCACGCCGCCGCCCAAGCCAACCGGCGAGTGGATCGGCGTGGCGCCGGCCAAGCCCGCGGCGGAGAAGGCCATTAAACCGCGCGCGCCCTTCACCCCTGGCAAGCCGTTGACCACCAACCCGCCGCACCCGCTGATCAAGGCCGTGGACGACGAGTTGGTGCTGCGCGGGCTGGCCTACGGCACGCGCAAGAGCTACGGCCAGCATCTGCGTAACTTCTTCGACTGGCTGGCGGAGAAGAAGATCCAGCCCGACGCGGCGACACATGATGACGTGCGCAGCTACCTGGTCCACATGGCGAACAGTGGCCAGGCATCGTCGGGCTATTGCCGGCAGGCGCGGGCCGCGCTGGTGTTCCTGTACGAAGCGACGTTGAAGCAGCCCGATAAAGTCAGCGATCTCCCGCGCATGAAACGACCGCAGCAGTTACCGGTAGTGTTGAGCCGCGAGGAAGTCAGTCGCATCCTGAAAACGACGAGCAATCTGAAGCACAAGGCGCTGCTCGTCACCGCGTACTCGGCCGGGCTGCGCGTAGGCGAGGTGGTGCGGCTGAAGGTAAGCGATATTGATTCCAAGCGGATGCAGATCCGTGTGACCGCGGGCAAGGGGGCGAAGGACCGCTACACCGTGCTTTCCGAGACCGCGCTGACGGTGTTGCGCGAGTACTTCAAGGCCGAGAAGCCCCAGGATTGGCTTTTTCCCGGCGAAGACCCTGGCGACCACCTCTCGGAGCGGTCGGCGGAGCACGTCTTCGAGCACGCGAAGCAGAAGGCGGGCATTATCAAGAAGGCGACCTTCCATACGCTGCGTCACTCGTTTGCGACGCACCTGCTGGAGGACGGAACCGACATCCGGTACATCCAGGAGCTATTGGGGCACGATAGCATCGAGACGACCGAGCGTTACACGCACGTGACGCAGCCGGCCCTCCAGCGAATCAAGAGTCCGTTGGATAATATGCAGTTGTAAGCGACGGTAGGGCGAGCGAGTCCTACCTGTTAAACCGACACGAAACTTGCGGGTAACACGGAGCTGGTGGGGGTTATCCCGACAGTTTTGTGTCGGGGAACGTGAGTTGAACGACAGGCGTTGCACGGGTGAGCGGTAGGCGCGGGCATGGGAGTCACGGCATTTCACACGGAAGCAATCACCACGCCCGTCTTTCAACACTCGCCTGCTGACCACGCCGCCGCCGGAGGCGCGCTGTTGGGGGCATGAGAATGCGCGGGCGGGCGAGTCACGGGGCCAATGCCAGTCGGGGGCGGCGCGGCAGCAGGCTTTGGCGTTCCCCGTCATGCCTTCGCAATTGCGAATTGAGTCATGCTTCAGTGACAGAATAGAGGTGCAATCATGCCGCGCTTCATATTCATCTACGAGCAACGAGGCTCTTTCAATTACAAGGCGTTCACAGATTACCTATGGAGTGAATGCCCTAACCTAAACGTGTTGACTGCAAAAAAATATCCCAAACATAAATTCGCTAAAATTGATCAGTTGCATGCAACTATTTCCGTTGAACTTGGTGTCTCGACAGATACAGCCCAAGAGATTGCACAAGCAATGGTGAATCTCGGATTCATGGATAGAACGAATGAATGGAACGAGGCATATTATTTCTACCCCGCCCACTAGCAGTAAAATGACCTGTTCGTGTTTCAGTCATTAACCTAATGCGGTCAATACCAATCAGGTAGGTGGACGGTGAAAATCAAGGAGATAAGCCCACCGTGCACGAACGGTACACGCCCCCCGACGACGGCACGCGCGCGGCGTTCTGGCAAGGCGCGGAGCAAAGGGCATCTCGGGAGTAGGAGGTATGAGATATGACAGCCTCAACCCTCTTCCCGCCAGAGAGGAAGGAGTGTAGGGCTTGCGGGAAGGACAAAGGTAAATGTCCTGTTTGTCAAGGAAAAGGTGTTTGTCCTCGATGTAGCGGTAGCGGCAAGGAAAACTTCTTTTGGGAGTGCGTGCTATGTCGTGGTGGCCGCATGTGCCCCAGCTGTCGCGGGAGTTGTCTATGTGCAGCTTGCGGCGGAAAGGGATGGGTTTAACGGGGGGGAGATATTGCGAGAACCCTTCGTTGGGGAACACATGGCGAGAACAGAGAACACAGCAAACTTGCACGAACGGGGAACACACGCGCACCGACCGCGCCACGTACGCGCCTTTTGGCGAAGTTGGTTGGCGCGGTTGGAAGGTGGTTTCATTTCGCGGGTGACTTTGGGCACGGTCGGTGCGCTATGGCGTTTGCAGACATGCCGTTGCAATGGAGCGTCGCGGGTTATCCACAAGTGACGAAACTCGTTATAACCCCATCATCGTTTTGCATAAGGTGTGCACATGACCGATAATATGCCAGTGAATCGGACTACTCCAGATAGACCTTTGTACGTCAGAGAACAGTCCTATCGTGAGATACAAGGAAGATACTTTCGTGCCTTGAACTATCTGTCCATTTACGCGTTCATAATAATAGTTTATGGCGGTGCTCTGCTTACGGACTATACACTTTTCTTTTTGATTTCGTGGTTATTGAAGGAAGACATACAAAAGTATTCTATCGTCGCATTGTGGTTCGATTTTGCCAGAATCGGACTCGCATTGTTGCTGATAATTCTTGCAGTCACGCATGGTATCATTTCAACATATACGCAGATTAAACTCGATATACAACTCTCGCGAGAAGGCGAGCAAAGATGATAAACTCTACTCGCTTCCTAAATGACAAGGACTCGTTGCTACGGCAGGCAATTGCGGCTTGGCTTGTCCTATTTCTGAGCATTGTACTGTTTGCCACACTAGCAACGATTTTTTCACTGGTAGCGACGACAAGTCGAGAATTAGTCGTCACTGTACTCTTGATATTAGTTAGCACAATCTCTGTGAGCATCCATATCTTGTTGTATAGGCGCAACTACAGATTCACAGGGGTTTCGGAAATAGTGTACAGCAAGCGGCAACAAGATAGCCATGTGTCAGAACGTGCTGTTTCGAGAGAGCACGGGAAAGATGTATTCATAGTGCATGGACATGACCAAGCCATCAAGGAACAAGTTTCAAGATTCATAATGAGTCTAGGTCTTAGACCGATAATTGTCAGCCAACAGCCTAGTGCAGGTCGTACCATCATTGAGCAACTTGAAGTCTACTCCAAGAACATACGCTTTGCTGTAGTATTGCTGACACCTGATGAAGTATCTCAAGGAAGATTCAGAGCGCGTCAAAACGTAATTTTCGAGTTGGGATATTTCATTGGTAAATTGGGACGAGAGAGAGTTTGCGTTTTGTACAAAGAAAATGTGGAACTGCCGTCAGACTTTCACGGTGTACTCTATGTCCCAATAGATAGTGCTGGTGGATGGCACCTCGCGCTTGCTGAAGAAATGATACAGGCACACTTGCCCGTTGAAATAAACAAACTCAGGTAGCAAAGACACTCACCAAGTGCACGTCTGCAAACACGCGCGCACCGACCGCGCCACGTACGCGCCTTTTGGCAAACTTGGTTGGCGCGGTTGGACGGTGGTTTCATTTCGCAGGTCACTTTGGGCGCGGTCGGTGCGCTATGGCGTTTGCAGACATGCCCGTTTGAGTTCCACCACATCGAGAAGCACGGAAGCATTGGGTGGAGAAAGGAGCAACGCCTATAAGCCCAAAAACTTGACCTGCCTACACATTGCTTGGTTTCAACCCTATGTGCGACTCTTCGCGAATCGCACGCCATTCAAGCAAGGAGATGAACCCATGAACGCAAGAGTAACGATTGTCCAGATTCTGCCCGGCAAGATGGATGAGGCAATCGGCATCTATCGGGATTCTGTGGTACCGGCTGCCAGGCAGCAGAAAGGATGCCAAGGCGTCTACCTGCTAACAGACCGCAACACAGGCAAGGGCATCTCGATTAGCCTCTGGGACACGGAAGCCGACATGACGACAGGCGAGAGCAGCGGCTATTACCAGCAGCAGCTCGCCAAGTTCAAGGACATCTTTGGCGCACCGCCTGTCCGGGAAGCCTACGAGGTCAGCGTTCAGGCATAAGCCGAAGCAGATGCACGTCTGCAAACACGCACATCCCGACAACGGCACGCGCGCGGCTTCTTGGCGCGTTGGCGGAAGAGCAAGGTGGTTTCATTTTGGAGCGTGCCGTTGCGGGGGGCTTCGGCGTTTGGCGACATTGCGTAAGCCTGCAGAAGGAGAGCACTTCTTGAACTCTTTTGCCAGCCACAGCTTCGTGCGCCGACTGACCCGAATCATTGTGATCGTGACCATACTCTGGCCGGCGTGGGGCGCCGGTGTTCCCATCGCTCACGCGGACACCAACGTAGGCGGGCCGATCACCGGCAACACGACCTGGACCCTGGCCGGCAGCTCCTACATTGTCACTTCCAACGTCCAGGTGATGAGTGGGGTGACCCTGACCATCCAGTCCGGCGTGGTTGTCAAGTTCAACGCCGGCACCTCGCTGCGCGTGGACGGCACGCTGGTTGCCCGGGGTGCAACTTTCACCTCCAACGTAAGCGGTTACGGACATCCGGCCCGGGGCGATTGGGGGCAGATTCTATTCACCGCCTCCAGCGTGGACGCCACCTTTGACGCTGGCGGCAACTACCTGAGCGGCAACATCTTGCAGGATTGCACAGTAGAGTGGGGGGGCGGCGGCTCTGGCATCAACGGCGCAGTGGAGACCGATTCCGCTTCGCCATTCATTGACCATAACACCATTCGGAACAACGGCGCCAGTGGAATCCATGCGACCGGTCGCTCGACGGGCTCGCCAGTCGTCATCAGCCGCAACGGCGTGAGCAGCAACATAACCGATTCTGAGGGCAATAGAGACGGTGGCGGTATTTACATCTCTGCCGGCCGCGTCACCAGCAACACGATTCATGACAACACGGCCGACAACGGTGGGGGGATCTATGCCTCCGCTAGTACTCTTACCAACAACATCGTGAGCGGCAATACTGTTGAGAAGCTAGATTGGGACGTCTACGGTGGCGGCATCTACGCGGCAGGAGGCACTCTGACAAACAACGTCGTCAGTGGTAATACGGCCTCCGGAGTCCGGTATGCTGCCGCCTTCGGTGGTGGCATCTACGCGGCAGGAGGCACTCTGACAAACAACATCGTCAGTGGTAATACGGCCTCCGGATTTTGGTACTGGAATAATGTCGCCTTCGGTGGTGGCATCTACGCGGCAGGAGGCACTCTGACAAACAACGTCATCAGTGGTAATACGGCCTCCGGAGACGTGAATGTCACCTTCGGTGGCGGCATCTACGTCTCCGCTGGGACGTTGACCGGCAACACGATTGATGGTAATACGGCCACGAGTCACTGGGAAAACGCTTACGGCGGTGGCGTTTATGCTTCCGGCGGCACGATCAGCGGCAACATCGTGAGCGGCAACACAGCCTCCGCGCCCGACACGAACTACATGGGCTACGGAGGCGGCATCTACGCCGATGGCGGCGCCGTGAGCGGCAACACGATCAGCAATAACACGGCCTCCGGCGGCGGCAACAGCTACGGCGGCGGGGTGTACGGACGAATCAACACTGTACAAGGGAACACCATCACGGGCAACAGCGCCAATACAGGCGGCGCGGTCTACAGCTACAAGGGCACGGCCACCAACAATACCATCCTGACCAACACCACGCACCTGACCGGCACCCTCTACGTGGACGACGGCACGGCTACTGGCAACACCTTGCAAGGCAACACGGCCGAGCGGGGCGGTGGCATCTACGGCTACAAGGCCAACCTGACCGGCAACACGCTCAGGAATAATGCGGCCAACTTCGGTGGAGGCATCTACGCCAGCGAGAGCACGGTGCGCGGCAACACGGTGATGAGCAACACCGTTCAGAGCGACGGCGGCGGCCTGTATGCCGACCGGGGCACGCTGACCAACAACACCCTATCCTTCAACACCGCTCCGGGCTGGGGGCGCGGTTCCGGTGCCTACCTTTTGGGCATGGCCGATTTCAACCACAACAGCGTGGTCAACAACACCGCCTCGGGCGGCACGGTCGGCGGCGTTACCGTGAATGGCCAGCCCCAGGTACGCTATAACAACCTGTACGGCAACCAGCCCTATGACGCCGAGGTGATCTCCGCAGGCGATGTGAGCGGGACCCTGAACTACTGGGGGCCACTGGCTTGCGCCACCATACCTCAGCGGATCTACGATGGAACGGACGAGCCCGGCCGGGGGCGGCTGCTCTATGCCCCCAGCCTGTATTCTCCGGTGCCGGTGGCCCAGTTGGCTGCCCCAACAGACCTGGTCATCGCTACCGGCGCATCTGCTGCGACCCTGACCTGGACGCCGATCCCACCGATTCCCAACATCGGCTGCCGCAATCCGGGATCGAGCGGCCCTGACGTAGGCTATCGCATCTACTATGATACCGACGCCCCCTGCCCGCCCTACGAGGGACGGGGGCTGCCCCAAGGCAACTCCCCGATTGACGCAGGCGCGGCCACGACAATCACATTGAATGGATTTTCCGGCAACAGCTACTATTTCGTCGTCACAACCTATGACTACCTGGGGCGGGAAAGTACGTATTCGAACGAGGTGGTGAGACCCTCAGAACAACGGATGATGTACCTGCCCTTGGCTTTGAAGGGCTGGTAACAACGGTGGAACGTCGCCTAACACGCGCCCCCCGATAATGGCACGCGCACGGTTTCTTGGCGCGGTTGGTGGGCTAGAGGCAAGGTGTGTTCACTCTGGGGCGTGCCGTTGCGGGGGGGCTACGGCGTTTCCAGACATTCCGCTTAATCACGAATTAGGGCGGACGCTTCGCTCCGCTGCACTTTGCTCCGCGTCCGCCCTAATGGGCGCGAGCTGGCGAGAAGTTAGGCGGCCTGCTCGCTGCCGCTCGCGTCCGCCTAACTTCTCGCTCGAGCCGACACCGCTCCCCCTTACTGCGTTCGGGGTCGCGGCTGCGGCTACGCCTGGCCCCTGCGCCGCGCAGACGCAAGCGCCTGGCGGCTTGGGGTGCGGCTCAGCTCGCGCCCATTAGGCTTCCAATGTAACACTGCGAGACAACCGACGATCACACATCCGAACATACATCCGAATCGTTCACTTACGCATTGACATACACACGTTTATATGTATAATAGCAGCTATGCGCTTCACTTGGCACGAACCCAAACGACAAACCACCCGCAACAGGCGCGGCTTGGATTTCGCTGACGCTGAATGGGTCTTCGCTGGCCCAACCTTCACCTTCGAAGATGATCGCGAAGACTACGGTGAGCAGCGGTGGGTAACATTCGGCATATTGCGGGGTAAGGTGGTGGTCATCGTACATACCGAGAGTGAAGACGAGATTCATGTCATATTCATGCGTGAGGCGGACAAAGATGAGCAACTCCTATTCTTCCGTAACCTCTGACGAACGGGACGATTACCCCAAAATCACCCAGGCCGATCTGGATCGCGCGACGTTTCGCGTTGGTCTCAAGCCAGCGTCGCGCAAACGTCGTGTGACGATGATGCTGGATACGGGCTTGGTGGAATACTTCAAGGCGCAAGCGGGCGAGCGTGGCTACCAGACTCTCATCAACGAGACTTTGCGCCAAGCCGTACAGCATGACGAGATGGAAGAACGCTTGCGCCGTATCATTCGCGAGGAGATCCGTCGTGAATCTGCCCTCGTACCCGCAGCCGCCTGACCCAAGCGGCCCAAACGGGAGGGGGCCAGACAATTGGAACGCGGCTTATCACAGCAGTGGTCGGGCCGCCAGGTTCGCCGTCATGGGCGGGCTCGCGTGGGGCGGGGTTAGCAATCAGGGCTTGGCCCAACACGGGGTTCCAGCCGACCGCCTAGGCGTGCGGTTGGGAGCGTGCTTTCGTTAAGACGGCGGCGGCTGAACCTGACCGTTGGGCGTTGGGGCGGCCATTGGCAGCTCGTGGGCAGGCCAGCACGGTCAATGCGCAACGGCGCGACGGACGGGCGGTTGGGGTCACGCCGCGGGGCAGCACGGGGGGCAGCACACATCGGCGCCCAGTCAGGCCCGCAGGGTGGTTCGCGCCGTCGCGGTGCAGGCGGGTCTGTGGGCCGTGGCCGCCCAACCTGCGGTTGCAGTTGACGCCCTGGTCGGGCGCGATTCACGTAAGTTTTGTGCAAATAGAGCGTAAAACACTCAAGACGGCTCAAAAATGCACTTTTCGCGAACGGTAACACGGGTTGAAAGGCCCACAACCGTTTGACGGTGAGCGAGCGGCCGGCATAGACGCTCAACTCTTCGAACGTTAACACACAACGAGGTGGTGGATTTCAAACACCTGTTTGCCCGCTTTGTTGCTGGCCGGGATGGTTCAGTAATAGGTTGACACTTTGACAACTGCATAATTTGACCAAGGGCCACGAGTTGATGCAGAATAGGGCGTTCCCTATCCCATACAGCCCAGGAGGTCTCGATGGCAACCTATCG
>Ga0233425_10000194_pt1 | contig 156475 bp, 130 predicted proteins | sample Watercolumn_Towu_2_FD_181712 | JGI IMG/M metagenome (GOLD analysis project Ga0233425, IMG submission 181712) | Freshwater microbial communities from Lake Towuti, South Sulawesi, Indonesia - Watercolumn_Towuti2014_140_MG | ecosystem: Environmental > Aquatic > Freshwater > Lake | place...
AGGAGGCGCATCCTTCGACTACGTCCGGCACACGACGCCGGACTCCGCTCACGCTACGCGGTGCTGACGCCCGCGGGAAGTTATTCTTTTACAGACCCTTGCGCCTGCCCGCCGCGGCTACATGCGCATCGCCATCGGCAGCAGGAAGAGCCAGATGTTGATCCCCCCCAGGAGGGCCACCGTGGCCGCGTAGGGGACAAAGGAAGCCCACAGCTTGCCTTCGCCATCATGGCTCATCGCGATCCGATACACCGCGTACAGAGAACCCAGGATCCCGAGCACGATCAAGGATTGCTGGAGCGCCTGAATGGCGGTCGCGCTGACCAGGGCCGGCGAGGCCGCCTGGACCTGCTGCCCGATCAACTCCTTGGCAGTGAATACCACAGCTTTGCCCTCCGCCAACAGATGGAACAGGTTGTGGGCGATGTGGCCGGCCATGTCGAGCGGGATGATGGCATAGCCGAAAATGGCGAAGTTGTCAGCCAGCGGCCGGCCGTTCAGCGCCCGCGCGCCCAGCGCGGTGAGACTCAGCAAGGCCACGGGGAAGGCGATGGCGAGCAGGAAGATGATCGTGAAGTTCACCGCGTAACTGGTGGTGCCCGTGATCCGTTCCAGGCCCCGCAGCACCGGCTGCCAGCCTTCGAGCATCGTGATGTTTTGGACGAAGACGATGCCCATAATCACGACGGCCAGGAAGGCTTGCTCGAATTTCGGCTTTTTGATCGCCCACAACTCTTTAGTGGGCGGGCGGACGGCAAGCTGAATCGAGCCGTTGGGGCAGGTCTTGATACAGGCCGCGCAGAGATTGCAGTTGGTGTTGCTGTCCATTTGGCGGGGGAACTCGAACATCGGGCAGCCAGGGCCTTTCTCGTTGCCATTATAGCAGGCCGCCTTGGATTTGCACGTCGCGCAGACTTCGGGCGTCGCCCGCAGCGCCAACATGCCGGCGCGCGCATAGTTGCCCGAAAGTCCCCCTAAGAAGCAAAGGTAGCGACACCAGGTCCGCCGCGTAAAGAACGCGCCGGAGACCACGACGCCGGTGGTCAACAGCAGGAGCAACACGCCGGAGCCCCAGGGACTCTCGACAATGCCGAAGACATGATCGCTCCAGGTGATGAGGATGAAGATGGCGTCAATGATCCAGATGCCATACTTCTTCAAGAATGTCGGCACCGGGCGCTCGTTGCCAACGAATTTCTGCACCAGATCGCTGAGGGTGCCGAAGGGGCAGATGGCGCACCAGAAGCGGCCCAGCAGCAGAAAAATGATCGGGATCAGCGGCCACCACAAGACCCAGGTGAGAGCCGTCCCCAGATTCTTGTGCGCTGTCACTGGGCCGACCACCAATTGGTAGACGATCAAGACGAAAACGGCCGCGGCAGTAGCCTGGAAGACCGCCGGATACAACGGACTCTTCAGGAGCCTGAGCAGGGTCGGGTTTCTGAGTAGATTGGCATTCATTGCGCAGCGCCTTTCGGGGTGGTTTCGGGCGGGCTGACACGCCTGACTTTGGCCTTATTTCCGTTCCTGATCTTCATAATGGCCGCGCCCGCGATGACCAGGCCATTGATCGCGCCAAAGCCGCCGAGCACCAGGCCGCGTGAGGTGGGGGCGGCAACTGGCGTTTCGTCTGCGTGTCCATGCGCGGCGGGGGACTCATGCGCCGGTTCGTCGGTGTGCGGGGCGCCGGTCGTGGGGGCGGCCGGCGCATGGTCGTCAGCAGGCGCCATGGGCTTTTCCCCGTGGCTTGTGTCGGCGGCGTGCGCCGGCGACTCATTCATGCCGGCATGGCCCGCCGCGGCGGGTGTCGGCGTTGCGGCATCCTGACCGACCGTGGCATTCGGCGCGGCCAGGAGCGTTCTCGCCGGCAGCAAAGCCACCGCCAGGGCTACCAGCACCGCCAGGGCGAGGGCCAGTCTACTTTGTGCGCGAACGCGCACGGTCACAGCTTTCATTCTTCCTCCTGACGATAGAGATGGGGGAAGACCTCGGAGGCTTTCCGAAATCTCCGAGGTCTGTCTGATGCGCTTACTCGGTGACTTTGACCAGCGCCACCAGCCCACCCGGCTCCGCGCCGTCGTTGGTGACGTGGTGCAGCACGTGGCAGTGGAACAGCCAGGTCCCGACGTTGTCGGCCACGAACTCGATGTCCACCAGTTCGCCGGGGTTGACCGGGACGGTGTTGCGCACGATCTGCTGCGCGGCCGGCAACGGCACGCCGTCGTAGGCCACGATCTTGAAGTTCATGCCGTGCAGGTGCATGGGGTGGGTGAACTGGCCGACGTTCGCCAGCCGCACGCGCACGCGCTGGCCCTTCTTGACCTCGATGGCCGCGGTCTCCGGAAAGCTCTTGCCGTTGATGGTGAAGTAGTTCGGTTCGCCCCCCATCATCGGCATCGCCGGGTAGGTCTGGCCGTCCGACCCGACGCGCCATTCGGAGAGCATCCAGGTCACGTCCACCGCAGGCTGGTTGGCCGATGGGATTTTCGGATCAACGATGAAGGGCGCGTACAGGCCGACCATCACCTGCTTGTCGGAAGCGATGTGCGAGTGATACATGAACGTGCCGGCCGGCGGCGCGGTGAACTCGTAGGCGAAGCTCTTGCCTGGCTCGATGGCCGTCACACCATCCATCGCGTGGGGCACCGCAATGCCGTGCCAATGGATGCTGGTGGCTTCGGGCAGCTCGTTCTTGAGGATGACGCGCACCTTGTCGCCCTCGATCACGCGAATCATCGGGCCGGGTACCGTGCCGTTGTAGGTCCAGGCGGTCACTTTGACCTTCTCCAGGACGTTCCAGCGCACGGGACGCGCAGTCAACTCGAAGACCTTGACCCCGTTCTCGATTTTGAATGCCAGCGGCTGGCCGCCGACCTTCGCCGTGGCCTCCGGCGCGCCGGCCGCGGGGATCGCCGCGCCGTGGCCGGCCATCCCACCCATACCGTCCCTGCTGCCGGCGCCACCCATGTCGCCCATGCCCGTACCGCCGCCCAGCATACCCATCATCTGCGCCATCATGCCCATCATCTGCGGCATCATCTGGCTTTGGGCAGCGGCGGACATCCCCTTCATCATTTCCAGCATTTGCGCCATCAGGCCCATCATCTGGGGCATGATCTGGGTCCGGTCGCCCTGAGACATCCCGCTCATCTGCCCCATCATCGCGGCCATCTGCCCCATCGTATCGGCCATCATCTTCTGATGCTCGGCCGGCGGCGTCCTCTTCATCATGTCCATCATGCCCTGCATGTTGGACATCATCGCCATCGTGTTGCCTGGCATCGTGCCAGACATGGGCATCGTGCCGGTGATCGCGCTGCCAGACTCCATCATGCCTTGCATCATCTTCATCATCTGGGCCATCATGTTCATCATGTCCTGGCCCATCATCCCGCCTGGCATCGTGCCGGACATGGGCATGGCGCCGGTGATCGCGCTGCTTGCACCCGTCCCCATGCCGCCCATGCCCTGGCCCATCGGCATCGTGCCGGTGACAGGGGCGGCCGCGGCCATCGCCATGGCGCCGCCGGTCGCGGCGCCGGCCTGCCCCAGCTTCCAGGTGAAGACGCGCTCAGGCACGCCGGCCAGGTTGCGGATGGCGATGCTGAAGCCCGGCGCGCCGGTCAGGAGCGGCTTGCCATCCGCGGTTTTGGCCGGAAAACGCAGCGTGCCCTCGACATGATGCCCGCCGCCGGCCGGCGCCTGCCATGCTATGGCGGCCACTTCACCGCCGCTGGCCTTCAGCGCCGCCAGCCCCGTCAGATCCACGCCCAGTTCGACCGAGTGCGTGTTCATGACCACCTTGAAGTCGAGCGTCGCCGCGCCCGCGTCCGCCAGGTTCAGCGGCGTGATCTCGACTGTCGCGGCGCCGGCCTCGGCGCTTTGGGTCAGGTTGCCCATGCCGGCCGGGGCCTGGGCGGCCGGGATCTGCGTCGCGGTCGCGGCCGGTTGTGCGGCTGCCGCAGCGGCAACCGGGGCCGGCGCCAGGGGTTGTGCAGCGCCCGGTTGCGCGCCGGTGCAGGCTGCCAAAACGAGCACCAAAATCGCCAGGCCGGCGAATGCGACGAGCCGGCTGACCATACGACGATCCCATCGCAGATGGTTGACTGACATACACTTGCTCATTTAACTTTCCCTTCCAATTGAAAGTCCTCTTCGTTCAGCAGCGCCATCAGCCGCCGGGCCAACAGCACGAGCGCCAGCAATCCCGTCGGCGCCACGAGCCATACCGGCGCGGCCAGGAAGAACACCGCCGCCAGCGCCGCCAGCGGCACCAGGCAGCATACGGCGAGTAACAGAACAAGCAACCCGGAAACGGTTTGGCCGCGCATGGTCATCTTCACCTCAACCCTGACAATCTTGCGCCAGGAACCGCTGATCTCACTGCCGCGGCCGCCGGCCCGGCGGCTCAGGCGTCATCCAGCGCCAGCCAGCCCAGTTTGAGCGCCCGCGTCACCGCTTCGGTGCGTCCGGTCACGCCGAGCTTGCCATAGATGTTCGCCAGGTGGCCCTGGATCGTGCGATCGCTGAGGCCCAACTCAGCCGCAATCGCTTTGTTGGTCAGGCCGTGGACGGCCAGCCGCAGCACGTCTAACTCGCGCTCGGTCAGCGGTTCCACCTGCTCGCTGGCGGCCGCGGGTTTGCCGCTGGTCATCTGCGCCACCACTTTAGTCGCGATGTCGGGCGCCAGCACCTTGCCGCCGCTCGCCACGGCCTTGACGGCCCGCACCAGATCATCCGGGTCGGCGTTCTTCAGGATGTAGCCATCGGCGCCGGCGCGCAGGAGCGCAAACACGTAGGGATCTTCATCGTAGGCGGTGAGGATGAGCGCCCGGACTTCCGGGTAGGCTGCCTTGATCCGCCGCGTGGCTTCGATGCCGTTCATACCGGGCATCTGCACATCGAGCACGGCCACGGCCGGCCGCAGCTCGCCGGCCAGGCGCACCGCCTCCGCGCCGCCCGCGGCCTCGGCCACCACAGCGACCTCACCGTCCTCTTCCAGAAACTCGCGGATGCCCTTGCGCACCACGGCGTGATCGTCGGCCAGCAAAACCCGAACCGGCTCTGATGCCAAAGTCTTCATGGCGGCCATCTCCGAAGGTTCACCGCCTACCCGGCGCCCGATGCGTCGTCCCCGATCAAACGCCGAGCTTCTGGCGCAGCGCATCGAATTCCTGCGGCGTCAGATCGCCCGCCGCCAGCCGGCGACGCAGCGTCTCCAACACGGCGCCGGACTGTGCGTCGCGACCTGTTCCACCCTGGCCGGAGCGCGTCAGCGTTACGACCAGCCACACCACCAGGCCCAGAATCACGCTCCAGAAGAGGAGCATGCCCAGGCCGCCCAAGAGGCCCATGCCCCAACCCCAGCCACCCATCATCTGTATACCCTCCTTGCCGGTAACTCCGGCGGTCGAAAGCCTGCGCGAACGGTTTTCCGTAGCAATGTCTTGATTGTCGCGCCTGGGCGGTGCAAATACAACCGCTCTTCGGCGCGCCATGGGATAGGCCATTCGGCGCGCCGCGAATAGATGAAATGACGCTACCCACCGCAGCCGGATCGGGGTAGAATCGAACCGTGGATTCGTGACACACAGTTTCGAGGAGACATGATGCAGCACCGCTTCACATTGGTTCTGGCGCTCCTGGTGGCCGGTCTTTTGCTTGCGGCATGCAGCGCCCGCGACGCGTCAAGCAGCCAGGTTAAGCTCGCGGCCGTCGCGCGCCTGCCCAAGCCGATGCAGGACGCGCCGGCCGCCGTGCGCACCGCATATCAGTTCGCCGTCGCCAACCCGGACGCCCTGCAGAACGTGCCGTGCTACTGTGGCTGCGGCGCGATTGGACACAAGAGCAACCTGGCCTGTTACCTCAAAGAAGCGAGCGCGCCCGATCGCCCCGTCTTCGACGACCATGCTCTCGGCTGCAGCATTTGCGTGGACATCGCGACGGATGTGATGAAGCTGACCGGGGACGGCAAGTCGCCGGCCGAAGTCCGGCGGCAGATCGTGGCTATCTACAGCAAGTTTGGGCCGGCGAATCAGTGAGAGGCAAATTGCAAATCAGCAAACTGCAAAACGGACGACGCGCCATGCGATGGCTGGTCGCCGGCTGCACCCTTGCGCTCGTGCTCATGGCCCTGCTGGCGCCGCTGCCTGCGGCGATGGCCGCAGGCGCGGCGCCACAGGCGCGGCGTATCACGATCGCGGCGCGCGGTTTTGCGTTCGCGCCAGGCACGGTGCGCGTGAATCGCGGCGATACAGTGATCGTTGATCTGGAATCAATGGATGTGGTGCATGGCTTGTACGTGGACGGCTACGGCGTTGCGGCCCAGGCCGAGCCGGGCCGGTCAGGGCAGCTCACCTTCGTCGCCGACCGAGACGGCGCGTTCCGCTTTCGCTGCAATGTGGCGTGCGGCAACCTGCACCCGTTCATGATCGGCAAGCTGGTCGTCAGCCCAAACCTGACCTGGTTGCGCGCGATCGCGGCCACGCTCATCACGGCCGCCGGCACCCTGATCCTCTTCTGGAAACGCTGATGCGCTACGCACTCTCCGACATCCCGTTCATCAAGCGCCTGCTCCGCTCGCGCTGGCCGCAGTGGAACCTGACCGCGACGCTGCTGCTTTTCTTCGTGCTGGCGATCATCGCGGGGCTGGTTGGGACGCCGGCCGGCAATCGCAACTTCGGCATCGTCTTCGTCTGGATCGTCTGGTGGGCGCTGCTGATCCTGCTGCTCGTGCCGTTTGCGGGCCGGCTGTGGTGCGGCGTCTGTCCGATCCCGGCGCCGGGCGAATGGCTCCAACGCCGCGCTCTGGTGCAGCCGCGACCGGGCGGCAAGCTCTACACTCTGGGGGTGAAGTGGCCCAGAGCCTTGCGCAACATCTGGCTGCAAAACGCCGGTTTCCTGGGCGTGGCGCTTTTTTCCATCATCATCCTGACCACGCCGTCGGCGACCGCCCTCGTGCTGCTCGGCTTTGTGATCGTGGCCGTCGGCGCGAGCCTGGTCTTCGAGCGCCGCACCTTCTGCCGCTATCTCTGCCCGGTGGGCGGCTTCATCGGGCTATACAGTCAGGTTGCGCCGATCGAGCTGCGGGTGAAGGACGCCGCGGTCTGCGCCAGCCACACCGACAAGACCTGCTACACCGGCAGCGACGACGGCTACGGTTGCCCCTGGCTGCTTTTCCCCGGCGGGCTGACGAACAATACCACCTGCGGGCTGTGCACCGAGTGCCTGAAAACCTGCACGCGCGACAACATCGCCATCTTCGTCCGCCAGCCGGGCGCCGACCTGTTGAAGACGACCGGCCGCAAGCTCGACGAGGCCTACAAGGGCCTGATCATGTTGGCCTGCGCGTTCATCTACTCGGCGGTGCTGAGCGGGCCGTGGGGCGCGCTGAAAGAAACTGCGGCCGCGGTGGGCACGCCGGGCTGGTTTGCCTACGCCGGCATCTTCCTGGCGCTCAACCTGGCGATCCTGCCCGGTCTCTTCTGGCTGGCCGTGCGCAGTGGTCGGTGGATCAGCAAGCCCGCCTCGACGACCATGCGCGCGCTCTTCGCCGATTATGCGGCCGTCCTCATCCCGTTGGGGCTGACCGCCTGGGTCGCGTTCACGTTGTCGTTCGCGCTGATCAACTTCTCATACGCCTGGCCGGTGCTGTCCGATCCACTGGGTTGGGGTTGGAATCTGCTCGGCACGGCGGGCTTGAAATGGACGCCTTACATTCCGGGGTTTGTGCCCGCCCTGCAAATCCCGGTGCTGCTGATCGGCCTGACCGCGGCGATCGGCCTGGCGCTGCGCACGACCCGCCAACACGGCCAGTCTCCCTGGGCAGCCGCGCCGGTGGCGGCGTTCTGTACCGCGGCGACGGTGGGGTTGCTGGGGCTGTACCTGGCATGATTTTTCAAGACGCGCCAGGCGCACGCGCGTGCGCCTGGCGCGTGGGAACTTCGATGCGATGCAACGTAAACCCGAAATCTTCGCTCTGGGCGTCATCATGCTCGTTCTTGTCGCCTTCCCGGCCAGCGTCTTCGGCTACCAGGCGTGGCGCGTGGCGTCGGCCGGCGTCAAAGTCGTGGAGGTCGTCGCCCGCGTGCCGGCGGCAGGCGGATTCAGCCCCGCTCGGCTCACGCTGCGGGCCGGCGAGCCGGTGCGCCTGCGCATCAGCTCGCCCGATGTGGTGCACGGCCTGACCATCCCCGGTCTGGGCGTAAACGTAGACGAGATCTACCCCGGCAAGGTAGTCGAGGTGGATGTGACGCCGGATAAGCCAGGGCGCTATGCCTTCGCCTGCACGCGCTGGTGCGGCGTGGATCATTGGCGGATGCGCGGGGTGATCGAGGTGATGGCCCTGACCCCCCGGCCTCCTTCCCTTGTAGGGCAGGGGGAGATCGTGCCTCCGCCCCTCGCAGGGGCGGGGGCAGGGGGTGGGATCCCTTCGTCAGGGGGAGAGGTTCCTCTCTACCAGCAGCTCGGCATTGAACTGGATGCCATGCGGCACGCAGCGCAGGCCACGCCTGGCGCCCGGCCTTCGATCGCGGCAGGCGCCGCGTTGGACGCTAAACTGCCGCCGGAGTTGGCCGATCCGGCAAAGCGCCGCGCGCTGGCGCCCGCCGACGCGTTCCGTCACCTGCGGGCCGATCCGGCCAACGCTGCGCTGAGCGATGACGATGTGTGGAGCCTGGTGGCATGGGCCTGGCTCAAGGATGTCAAGCCCGCAGCCTTGGCCCGTGCTGAGGCGCTCTACGCGCGTGACTGCGCGGCCTGCCACGGCCCGGATGGCAAGGGACGGGGACCGGCCGGTGTGAATCTACCCGGCATGTCAAAGATGGATCCGACGATGCCGACAGGCCCGGCCAATTTCACAAATGCAAGCGCCATGCTGGCGGCCAACGATGTGCTGCTCCAGGGCAAGCTGCTGCGCGGCGGCATGGGCACGGGCATGCCGGAGTTCGGATCGCTATACACAGATGCCGAGCAATGGGCGATGATCGTCTATCTCAGAACTTTCCTGTTCGGGAAGTGACTCACAATTCAGTCGAAGGAGGAAACGATGCCCCCAAGGGCCAACCAATTGCCAAAGGACCGAACGGTCAAATCTGTTCCGTCCTCACAGCGCAGCCTGCTGCCGATTTTCGCCGTTGGCGCCGCCATCTTGCTGATCGTGCTCGGCCTCATACTCATGCGGAAACCGGGCGCGCCAGCCGGCGCGTCGGACATCCCCATCCTGGCGACCAACATGCCGCGCCTGGCTGTTGACCAGAAAACGACGGACTTCGGCAAGGTGCCGCTGGACATCCCGGTCAAGGCCACCTTCAAGCTCAGCAACATCGGCGACCGGCCGCTGCAGATCCTGAGCCAGCCGATCGTCGAAGTCAAGCAGGGCTGCTGACCGCCCAAAGCGGTCGTCGGTTCGACGACCATCCAGCCCGGGCAGAGCACGCAGCTTTGGATGGAATTCACCATGCACAAGGGCATGGAAGGCCCGCACGATTTCCGGGTGAAGGTCAAGACGAACGATCCGGTGGCCCCAGAGATGGAGTTGACGGTGCTCTCGGATTGGGGGAAGTGATCGGGCGGCAGCAATTCCAAAAGAATCTGCGTATCCACAAGACCACGAACACCCGCTTGTAGCCGAGGCGGGCGACTAACGGCGCGACCAGCGGCGCAACGGCCCCGGCTAACGGGAAGAACGCCAGCAGCAGACCGATTTGCACCTTATCCAGCCCCAGCTCGGTCAGGAACAGGATGAAGACCGGCCCGAAGACGGTCAGTTGGCAAAAGATCGCGTTGGCGGCGATATGCGCGAAAGCCCACGGCAGCCGGCGGAGCTTTTCGCCGTCGGTCAGGCCGGGGGCGGACGGTTCAACGCGCATAGGCTATTTGACGAGGTGGCAGAGCGGGCACGCGGCATCTTGCCGGCCGAGATGCGTAGCAGGCAGCGCGGGTTTGGCGAGCGGGGCATGGCATTCCAGGCAGACGGTGTAGGTCTTGTGGTTTGCGGGCTGGCGCTTGGCGCCGAGGCCGAACAAGGCGTTAATGTCAATCGCGTGACAGGCTTTGCGGCATTCTTCCACCTCTCCCATCTCCTCCGCTTCTTCAATCGCAGTCGGGACGGCAGTTGGCGCAGCAGTGGCGGCGATTGTGGCAGTCGCCGCGCGTGTCACGGTTGTCGCCGTGGCAGTCGCCGCGATAGGGGCGGCGCGTGACGCGGGCGTAACAGATGCGCTCGCGGTAGCAGTGGCCGGCCGCGCGGTCTGCGCCGGGGAAGTCTGGGTCGGCGGGCTCGCGAGCGTTGCCCGCGACACACACGCGGCGATCAGCAGGTGCGCCGCTACGAGTATCATCCAGGCCAGGTGTTGGGTTATCTTCATGTAGAGTCCAAACAAGAGAGGGGAGACACCCGGTCTCCCCTCCCGAAAGCGATCGGCAGCACCCTGGCTTCGATCAGCAGCCAGGGTGCTGCTTCATCAGACTACTTCATCTCGGTCGCGCCTGCCGGCAGGCTGCCGGTCAGGTCTTTGATCGAGAGCTGCAGCAGCGCCACGGTGCGCTTGAAGTTGTGCATCGCAGCGGCCCGGCCTTCGTTGCCGTTGCCGGTCTCAGGCCCCCACATCACGCCGTAGAGGGTGCGGTAGTTGAACCAGGCGTTCTTCACCTTGGCGTCCGCATTCGCCGGGATCGTGGCGTACGGGTTGCCAGTATTGACCTTTGTGACACCCTTAGCCTCCAGGCCCTTCCACAGCACGCCCAGCAGGCCCTTGACCTCATCCTGCACCCCTTCGACCTTGCCGTTGCCATCATAGTCAGCCTTGGACTTCATGTTGAAATCGGTCACATCGCCGTGGCAGGACTTGCAGGCGACGCCATAGTCGAACTTGCCATCGGGGCTGACGGTGTTGAAGGAGTGCCCGCCCACCTTCATGTAGTTCGGATCCTTCGCATCGCTGATGCCGGCCACCATATGGCAGACCACGCACGGGCCGGGGATATTACCTTTCTTGTCGCCCGGCGCGCTGTACATAAACTGCGCAACGGTCGTATTCGTGACGGTGTATGCCGGATTCGGGATCGGCGCCACGCCAACCATCATGCCATGCGGTGAGTTCGGCACGGTCTGACCGTAGGTGATGCCCCCTACATCGCTCAGCAATTCAGCCGCGGTCGAGTAGTGCGGATAGCTGGTGGTCCGACCTGCGGCGAAGTCCTCGGCGCTGCGGCGGCCGTTGTGGCATTCATAGCAAACTGCCGAAAGGCCCACGTCCTTCTTGACCTCGAACGTGATAGAGATCGGCTTGTTGACGATGCGCAACTGCCACGGTGTCGCATCCGAATGCGGGTCATGGCAACCCGCGCAGCCCAGGGTACCCCGCTCGTTGTTCCAGGCGGCCTGGTTGGTCGGATTCTTCAGGAAGGTGGCGAAACCGCCGGGGGTGTGGCAGCGGACACAAGCCTGTTCCGCCGGGCCATGAATCTCCCACGCCGGGGAGGTTTCATCACCATGGCCGGAGTTCGCCAACTGCCAGCCGCGCGAATGGTTGGCAGCCGCGCCGTGGCACTGGTCGCAGACCGCGCTGTCATAGGAAGTCGCCATCACTTTGGCGCCGTTCTTGACATGCTGTTCGGCCGGGCCATGACACACTTCGCAGCCGATTACACCCATGTTCTTGACGGCTGCGGGCGCGGCTTCCCAGTTGCTGGGGCCGGTCTTCAGGAAGGCCGCATCAATCTGCTTCCAGGTGGGGAAGGTCCATTTAGCGGCCGCCTTGGCATCCCAGTAGCCGCCCGAACCATTGAACGGCGCGGGATACCAGCCGGTGGTGTGGCAGCGGGTGCAGGTCTCCGAGTAGTGGGTGATGTAGCCAGCCGGGCCAGGCTGGACTCCCAGCGGGCCATCCACCATGTTATCCAACTCCTCGCTGAAGAGGAGCGCATGGGGAGTCTTGGCCCATTCGGCGGCCCGATCCGCGTGGCAGGTCTCGCACTTGCCCGCGGTCGCGCCGATGTAGGTGCCCGCATTGATGAAGGCGACCTGAGTCTCACTCGTCAGGTTGGCCGCGTTCCGCAGGACGACGTTCACCTGGTACGCGCCTACCACGTCGGGCGTAAATTCGGCGACCATTCGGCTGCTGGTTATCGTGTTGGTGATCACAGCCTTGGAGCCGGCGGGTCTGGCAGCGAGAGTCCATGTCGGGGTGACGGCCATCTTGGGGTCCATGGCCATGACCTGGAGATGCACCGGCACGCTGATCGGCACATTGCTCAGGCCAGTGGTGTACAGGGCAACCGTTGACGATCGCTCGCCGACGGCTGTGTCAGTGATGTACTTGATGGTCGTCGTGATAGCGTTCTGGTCAGAGATGTAGCCGGGGATCCCCAGGATCTTCAGCTCGGCCTCTGGGGCTTTCGGGGCCGGGGTCGGCGTGATGACCTTCTCGACGATCTTCTCGACCGGTTTCTCGACGATCTTTTCGACGATCTTTTCGACCGGCTTTTCGACGATCTTCTCGACCGGTTTCTCGACGACGACAGTCTCCTTCACGGTGACCGGCGCAGGCGTGGTGCACGATGACAAGATCAGTGCCACCAACAGCACGACCGCGACCCCGCCGACAACGACAAGGTTCTTGGGCAGGCGTTTCATGGGTGAATTTCCTCCATCTTAGACTGAGAGTGATTGAGGTGGAATCAGATCAAACTATGGATGCAGGATTTGTCGGGATAGGACCTCCTTTCGCAGCCATGCCGCGCAACACGACCACAAATTGCGGGGTGCAGGCGTGCGTTCAAACACGGAAGCACGCCTTGGTCGGACAAACATACTGTACACTTTAGCACAAAGGCGTTTGCCCAAGCATGACGTAGATCATATTGTAATTTTTATTACTTTATTGCGTGAAATGTGTGCGAAGTCACACAATCACCCGTGCTGATATTTCGCCGGCGCGATACTTCTACTTGCGCACCTCCGCTTCGATCTCCTGCACCCCGGCTTTTTCAAAATGGAGCTTGAGCTTGAGTTTGTCACCCGCCTTAAGCTCCCGCTTAAGCCCGATCAACATGACGTGCAAGCCGCCGGGTTTAAGCTCGGCCTGCCCCTGAGCCGGCAGGAGGATACCGTCCACCGGCGCCATCTTCATCATATTGCCTTCCATGGTCGTTTTGTGCAGCTCAACCGCGCCGGCGACATCGCTCTCCGCTTTGATGAGCCGGTCGGCCGTGGCGCCGCCGTTGCGGAGGATCATGTACGCGGCGCTGTTGCCCGTGGCCGCGGCCCGCGCCCAAACGTCGCTGGCGACGATCCCCATCGCGCCGCCCGCCTCAGAACTCCCTGGCTGCGCCGGTGTGCAGGCGGCCGCCAGGACGACCAACAGGCCGATCATCAAGAGCATTCTCGGTTTCATGGATGGACTCCCTGGGGTAGATGCGCCTGGGTGTTGTACTCCGTAATGATACTTTTATCACAATCATCATAGCACCGATCTCGCGCGAACGCAAGTTCTGTTTGCGCAGCGGCTATGGTACAGGGTTTTGCAACCGGAGCGGGGGATGGGGTAGAATAGTGGAGATTGAACCATGGGTCGGGAACGGGACTCGGAAAAGGATCGGATCATGCTCGCTCTGCAAGTCCCGTTCGTATTTGGGGGAGTTCAACCGTACCATACGTTCTATGTTCGATGAGCTGACTCATCCTTCGCCAGACCGCCTGGCCTACTTCCTCCTGAAGACGATGAACGAGGCGGTGCGCGAGTTCGACATGTTGCGGGCCGGCGACCGGGTCGCGGTAGCGGTGTCGGGCGGCAAGGACAGCCTATCGCTCCTGCGCCTGTTGCAAACCCACCGCCTGTCGTCCGAGAAACGCTACGCGGTGGCTGCGATCCATGTGCGCGGGGATGCGACCGGCGTCACGCCGCCCCATACCCCGCTGGAAGATTGGCTCGCCGGCCAGGGCGTCCCAGTTCGCGTGGTCGAGCCGGAGGTCGGCGCGGGGGATGAACCGCCGCTCGCCTGCCAGCGCTGCACGTGGCTCCGGCGCAAGGCGCTCTTCCTGGCGGCCGACGGTCTCGGCTGTAACGTGATCGCCTACGCGCATCATGCCGACGATGCGGCCCAGACGACGCTGCTGAACCTGCTCTATGGCGGCGACCTGCGCACGCTGCAACCCGCGGCCGACTATTTCGGGGGCAAGTTTCGGTTGATCCGGCCGCTCATCTATGTGCCGGAGAGCGAGCTGGCCCGCTTCGCTCGCGCGAGCGGCTTCCCGCCGCCTCCGCCCGCCTGTCCGCGAGCCGGCGATTCGCGACGCAAGCTGATCGCCAACATGCTCAAGCTGCTCGGCCGCGACTATCTGAAGCAAGCGCGGCCCAACCTGATCCGGGCGGGCCTGGCCGGACGGACGACTGACCACCGACCACCGACAACTGAGAACTGACAACTGGCAACTGAGGACTATCCCTGAATGCGCGAATTTGCGATTGACCTGGCGCGCCGGGCGGGCGCGCTGTTGTTGGACTTCCATCATCAAGCTGCGACGAGCCACGTCTTCGACACCAAGAGCAGCCCGGTTGACCTGGTCACCGCGGCCGATGTCGCGTTAGATGCGCTGATCACGGAGGCGATCCGGGCGGTGTTCCCGGCCCACAGCATCTACTCGGAGGAGAGCGCGGCCGGGCCGCTGCCGCAGGTCGAGTGGCTGTGGGTGATTGACCCGCTGGATGGGACGACCAATTTCGCGCATCGGGTGCCGTTTTTCGGCGTCAATATCGCGCTGGCGCATCAGGGCGCGCCGGTGCTGGGAATTACGTTCGAGCCGCTGACCGGCCAGGTCTTTTGGGCCGAGCAGGGTCGCGGGGCCTGGCTGCGCAAGGATGGCGAGGAACAGCGCCTCCGCGTCTCGCCGGCCTCCGAGCTGAGCCGCAGCCTGTTGGCGACCGGCTTCCCGGCCGACCGGCGCACGAATCCCGACAACAACCTGGCGGAGTTCAACGCCTTGGAGCGTCGTTCGCATGGTGTGCGTCGGCAAGGCTCGGCCGCATTGGAGTTGGCCTGGGTCGCGGCCGGCATCGTCGAGGCGTTCTGGCACCCGCGGCTGAAGCCGTGGGACGCCGCGCCCGGCAGCCTGCTGATCCAGGAAGCCGGCGGCCGCATCACCGAATACAATGGCCGGCCGTGGCGGCTGAACAGCCCCACGATCATCGCCAGCAACGGTCAGCCTGGCGTGCACGACGCGATCCAGGAGACGATCGCCGCGGCGCGCCGGGCCTGTCGGTTCTCCGAGACCTGACAGGTTCACGACGGAGTCTCATATGTACATTGACCGGCGCTATCGCCCGCGGCGGCGTTCACCGTGGCCCTGGATCGCGTTCTTGATGGCGCTCGTCTTGGGCAGTTACCTGGTCGTCAGGTACACCAATTTCATCCAGAACCCGTTCAGCCCGGTCTTGCCCACGCCGACCCCGACCCGTTCGGCTACAAGCTACCTGGTGGATGCGGAAGAGGCCTATCAGGTCGGAAAGTTGGGCGAGGCGGCCAAAGCATATGGTCGCGTGGTAGAACTGGAGCCGAACAATGCCGACGCGTTGGCCCAACAGGCCTGGCTTTTCATCCTGCTCGGCCACCCCGACCAGGCCATCGGATTCGCGCAGCGGGCTGTGGCGCTTAATCCGAGCGCCTACAACCTGAGTATGCTGGCGATGGCGCAGGACTGGAACGGCCAGTACGATGACGCGATCAAGACCGCGTTGAAAGCGGTGGACAAGGACCCGCTCTCCGCCGAAGCGCATGCGATCCTGGCCGAGGTCTATGCGGACAAAAACAACTGGGTGCGCGCGCTGGAAGAGGCGAAGACCGCGGCCAAGCTGAAACCGGATAGCGCCCTGGTGCAACGCAACCTGGGCTACGTCCTGGAGCGTCAGGGCCGCCACGAAGAGGCGATCGCCGCCTACATGCAGGCGGCCCGGCTGGCGCCGAAACTTGGCTTCAGCCACATCGGCGCCGGCAACAGTTATCTGGCCCGCGGCGATTACGAGGCTGCGCTGGTGCAATTCCAGAAGGCGGTCGAGGCGAACCCGGACAGCCCCGTCGGCTATGACGCGCTGGGGCACGGCAGCGCGCTGGCCGGCGATCCCGACCGGGCCATCTCGGTGCTGCGTAAAGCCATAGACATTGACCCCACCTACGGCCAGGCCTATGCGCACTTGGGCCGCGTCTACTATACCCTGCTGAATTGGGAGGCCGCCATCGAGCATTTCGACAAAGCGATGGCGTTGGGGGTGCGCAACGAAGAGTATTTCTACGAGTTCGGCCTCTCCTATGCCTATCTGAAGGATTGCGGCAACGCCGTGAAATGGCTTGAGAAGGCGCTCGATCTCAACCCCAACTCCAAACCGGCGTTGGATGGGCTGAAGCTGTGTGCCAAGGGATAGCAGTTGTAATCCGCTGCATCGTTCAGGACTGCAACGGCTGTAGCGTCGCACGGAGTACGGATAACTGCCCCGGAACTTCCCGCCGCGACCGGGCGTCTTTGTGGCGCATTCCGGTGTGTGGCGCTTTGGGTAAAGCCCGCCCCGCATGATATAATCATAAATCGTGCTTCTAGTGCGACTACGGAGTGCTATTTCCAGGCCATCCGGCCTGCGTTGAGGTGAGTTTTTGATGCGACGGAATTTGATCCTTCTGGTAACCTGCGTGTTTGCTGTGCTAGCGGTTATTGGCTGCGTCGAGCCAGGCCAAAAGGCGACGCCCCTGCCGCCGACCAAGACCCCTAAACCGACCTTCACACTCACGCCGAACATCACGCCCACTCCGTTGGTGCTTGCGACCGCGACCAAACCACCGGCGACGTCCGCCGCGGCCGCGACGGCCACGCCTGCGCCCAGCCCGACGGCTGTCCCGCCGACGGTCGCGCCCACTGCGCCCCCTGCGCCGAAGCTGACCACACACCAGAACGTCAATGTTCGTAGCGGCCCCGGCACAAACTACAACCGCCTCGGCGAATTGGGCGCCGGCCAGACGTTCGACATCACCGGCAAGAACCCGGCCGGCGACTGGTATCAGTTTAATTACAGCGGCCAGGCGGGCTGGGTGCGCAACGATTTTGTGACACTCAGCGGGGACGCCGGCGGCATCAAGGTCGCCGAAAACATCCCGGCGCCCCCGCCGACCCCGCGCCCGGCCCCGCCGCCGCAGCCAACCGCGCCGCCCCCGCCGCCCGCCGTGCCCCCGCCGCCCGCGCCGACGTATGACTGGGCATATGTCGCGGGCAGTGCTATTGCTGCGCCACAATGTGACACTCCGCATTTCGATGGACAAGCACAGTACAAGAATGGTTCGCCCGCTAATGGTGTGTGCATCGTGGTTGATTACTTCGGTCCACGCCAGTTAAAGTATTCAGGCAGTGGTGGCAAGGGGGATGGTAATTGGGGTTTTTCTCCCTGTGGCAGAGGGGACTGCAAAGGCGATATATATCTTTATGTGGTGCAATGCCCGCCGAATGTTCCAGATGGAGGCTTGTCACTCGCCGACGGAGGCGTTGCGCTAAATGTAGTATCTGATAAGTTCAAGGCAACAATCACTGATAAATGCCAAGCCGGACAATGGGAGGGCATTATCTTCAGGAACACACGACAGTGATGCTCATGCTAAAGCTTGCGGAGCCTGGTAACGTGTGTCGAACGTAGCCGAAAGATACGGTTGGGTGACAAAAGGCGTATCCTTCGACTATGGGTCAACCCAACCCTACTGACCCTCCGCTCAGGATGCCTGTCATAACTTGGGATGGCAACCCGGAGCATCCTGAGCGGAGCCCGACCGTCGTGTGGTCGGGCGTAGTCGAAGGATGCGGCGCTCACGGAATGTACAGATGCATCACGTCTACATCCTGCAATGTTTGGATAGCTCATACTACATCGGTTCCACCTCCGACATGGAGCGCCGGCTGGCAGAGCATGAGACAGGCGCCTATGGCGGCTACACCAGCACGCGATTGCCAGTCAAGTTGCTGTGGTCGGCGGAGTTTCCGACCGAACACGATGCTTTCCTGACTGAACGCCAGATCAAAGGCTGGTCGCGTGCCAAGAAAGAAGCGCTTATCCGCGGCGATCTGGACGGCATTCACGAGATCGTCAAACACGAACGACAGACGCGGGAAGCCAAGAAACGAAGCCAATCGAAAGCATCTTGAATGCACAACGCGGAGCATCCTGAGCGGAGCACGGCTGTCGTTTGGCCGTGCGCAGTCGAAGGATGCGGCTTGGCGGCAGGGGGCGCATCCTTCGACTCCGTCCGGCACACGACGCCGGACTCCGCTCAGGATGCTTGTGGTAGCATGAATGAGCCACGCGGAGCATTCTGCATGCACTACGGCTGAGCGGAGCACGGCTGTTGGTGGTCGTGCGCAATCGAAAGCATCTTGAATGCATAACGCGGAGCATCCTGAGCGGAGCACGGCCGTCGTTGGCCGTGCGCAGTCGAAGGATGCGGCTTGGCGGCAGGGGACGCATCCTTCGACTACGTCCGGCACACAACGCCGGACTCCGCTCAGGATGCTTGTGGTAGCATGAATGAGCCACGCGGAGCATTCTGCATGCACTACGGCTGAGCGGAGCACGGCTGTTGGTTGGCCGTACGCAGTCGAAAGCATCTTGAATGCATAACGCGGAGCATCCTGAGCGGAGCACGGCTGTCGTTTGGCCGTGCGCAGTCGAAGAATGCGGCCCATTGCAGGCCAGTTTCTGTTATCGAGACCGCATCCTTCGACTGCGCAGCGAAAACCCCGCTGCTCCGCTCAGGATGCTTGCGTTCGTGTAAGACAAAAGCAGCGCGGCATGACTCGCTCCTCACGTTCATCCCCCGTCCCCTGGCTGATCGGCGTGTTGCTGATCGGCTATTTGGTTGCGGCTGCAATGTGGCAGCGCCAGGCGCTCTCAGCGCGCCTGTTCGACCTCACCGGCGAAGAACAACTCCTTCCTCAGCTTAAAGGCCTGACCGACCTGACCGCCGATTTCCTGCGCCCGCGACTGCGGCTGGCCGCCGATACCCCGGTGCGCCATGCCGATGTCAGTCCATACGGTGTCAACGTCTTCCTCAACGAAGAAGTGGACCCTGCCAAGCGGGAACAGACCGTCCGCCTGGCCGCCGAAGCCGGTTTCAAGTGGTTGCGGCAGGAATTCCCCTGGCAAGATATCGAGATCCACGCAAAGGGCGATTTCGAGGATCGCCGCAATCCGCCGCCGCGCTTGGCCTGGGATAAATACGACCAGATCGTCGCGCTGGCCGAGAAGTACGACCTGGGATTGATCGTGCGGGTCAGCACGCCGCCCGCGTGGAGTCGCGCGCGCGGCGATGCGGCCGGCACCTTTGCGCCCCCCGACAACTACGCAGACTTCGGCGATTTCATTTACACCCTCGTCGCGCGTTATCGCGGCCGCATCCGCTACTATCAGATCTGGAATGAGCCGAATATCTACCCGGAGTGGGGCGCCTATCCCATCAACCCGGAGCAGTATACCGAGCTGCTGAAGATCGGCGCGACGCGGGCGCGCGCGGCAGACCCCAACGTCGTCATCATCGCCGGCGCGCTGGCGAGCACTATCGCGCTCCAGCCGGACGCGCCGCCGCCGGGCAACGCGCTCAACGATCTGCTGTTCCTCCAGCGCATGTACGACGCGGGCGCCGCGCCCTACTTCGACATCATGGCGATGCAAGACTATGGGCTGTGGTCTGGCCCCACCGACCGGCGGATGCACCCGCGCGTGATGAATTTCGGCCGGCCGCAATTCGTGCGCGACCTGATGGTCGCCAATGGCGACGCGGCCAAGCCGATCTGGATCAGCGAGCTGGGCTGGAATGCCGTGCCCGATGCCATCCCCGACAAGCGGTTCGGCCAGGTGACGCTCGACCAGCAGGCGCGCTACACGCCGCTCGGCTACGCGCGCATCCGCCGGGAATGGCCCTGGCTTGGCGTCGCCAACGTCTGGTATTTCAAGCGGGCCACCGATGAGTGGCTGGCCGCCGGCCGGCCAGAGGCGTTCTTCCGGCTGGCCGACCCCGATTTCACCCTGCAACCGGTGTATCACAGCCTCAAAGCGTATCTGACGGGCCAAGCCCGTCAAGCAGGCAAGTAAGATGAGCCAGAGCACCCTTCGGCCCAGACGGCGGCAGCGCGACACGGCCCTCATCATTTTCCTGGTTGTCTTGATCCTCGGTCTGGCGATCGGGCTGCGGTTCAACCAGCTTGGCGCCCAGAGCTTGTGGGCCGATGAAGGCAACGGTGCAGCGATGGCCGGCCGCTCGCTCGGCCAGATCGCGCTCAACGCGGCCAACGACATCCACCCGCCCCTCTACTATTGGCTGTTGAGCATCTGGGCCAAAGTCGCAGGGACATCGGAGGCCGGGCTGCGCTCGTTCAGCGTCATCCTGGGTATCCTGCTCGTCCTGGGCACGATCGGACTGGGGATGCGGCTGGGCGGCGCGCTCCTCGGACTGGTCGCCGGGCTGATCGCGGCCGTTTCTCCGCTACAGGTCTATTACAGCCAGGAAGCGCGCATGTACATGCTGGTGGCGCTCGAAGGCGTCGGAGCAGTCTACGGCTTCTGGTGGCTGATCCGCCAGGAAGATCGCCAACTGGCAGATCGTACCATGATGGAACCGCCGCGCTTGAAGCCGTGGCCCGGCCCGTTCTTCTTGATCGCCGCCACATGGGGCGCCGGCCTCTACACACACTATGCCTTTCCCGTGCTGATCGGCCTCCTCTCGGCGTTCTACCTGGTTTGGATCATGGCGACCTGGCCGCGCGGCGCGGTGGGCCGGCGGCTGCTGCGCTGGGGCTTACTGCTGGGCGTGACATTGCTGATCTATGCCCCCTGGCTCGGCGTTGCCATCCGGCAGATCACCGGCTGGCCCACCGGCGGCCTGCCGACAGATCTGGGGCAGGCGCTGCAGGCCGCGGCAATGATGTTGAGCCTGGGGCCGATGGGCTTGCGATCCGATGTTGATCTGATCCGCCACTGGTGGCTCTGGCTGCCGCCCGCGCTGGCGTTGGTCGGGCTGCTCCCCTGGTGGGCCGTGACCCGGCGACCCATGTGGCTGAGCTGGCTGCTTCCGAGCGGCTGGCTGGCCGCGCCGCTCGGCATGATGTTGGCGCTTGGGCTTTTCCGCGAGGCCTATCTCAAATTTCTCCTGATCGCCAGCCCGGCTTTTACGTTATTGCTGGCGCGTGGCGCGGTGGGGCCGGCTCTCACCTTTGGGCAAATCGGCCACGCGGCCAGCTCGCCCGCACCTGAGAGTCCTCGCGCCATGCGCGGCGGCGACATCCTCGGCGCCATCTGGTGTGTAGCCGCTTTGTCGTTGATCATATCGTTGTCGAGCATTCACCTGGATCGTTATTTTTCCGATCCGCAGGTAGCCCGTGACGACTATCGTGGCATCGCAGAATTCATCACCGTGACCGCCGGCCCAGATGACGCGATCGTGCTGGTGGCGCCCGGTCAGGTTGAGGTTTTCAGCTATTATTACAAGGGCCGCCTGCCGATCTCCGCGTTGCCGGCCCAACGCCCTATGGATCAGGCCGCCACAGAGCCAGAGTTGGACAAGCTGTTGGCCCGCGACAAAATCTACGCCGTCTACTGGGGCAACCACGAGGCGGACCCCGGCGCCTTCATCGAATCCTGGATGAACACGCGCGGCTACAAGACCCTCGATCAGTGGCGGGGCAATGTGCGGCTGGTCGTCTACGTGACGCCGGAGCGTCGCCCCACCGATGAGGTGGTTGACGGACTGAAACTGCCATTCGGGCCGGATATCATCTTGAAAGGCTATCGCGGCAGCAACCTGATCCCGATGGCCGGCGAGGTGACTCAGCTTCAGTTGATCTGGCAGGCGGTGAACGAGCCGGCGCGGCGCTACAAAGTCTTCATGCAGTTGCTCGATACCCACGATCAGGTCATCGCACAGCGCGATTCGGAGCCGGTCGGGGATAGCCGGCCCACCACGACGTGGGATCCGGGGGAAACGATCCTGGATAACCACGGGGTCTTGATTCCGCCGGGCACGCCGCCTGGCGATTACCGGCGGATCATCGGCCTCTATGATCGCGAGACCGGCGATCGGCTGCGCCTGCCTGATGGCCGAGATCATTTCGCCCTGCCGCCGGTGCGCGTCACGCGGTCGCAGACTCCGCCGCCGCTGGCCGCCTTGAATATGATGCACGAACAACGCTTCGACTTCGGCGCCATCTCGCTCTTGGGTTACGATCGCTACAAGCGCGGCTACGGACATGCGCCTGAAACGCCGCTCTACCCCGGTGACCGGCTGCATCTGACCTTCTACTGGCAGGCCAACGTGCGGCCGCGTGCTACGTGGTGGTTCGTTCTGACCCTCAGCGACAGCCGCGGACACGCCGTAGCGAATCTGCGCTGGCCGCTGGTGGGCGACACTTATCCCTCGACTGCTTGGGCGCAGGGCGAAGTCGTCCGCGGCGAGCACGACCTGCAGATTTCATCCGCTACTCTGCCGGGGCACTATCGCTTGAGCCTGACCATGTACCCTGACGACGAGACCGAGGCGGGAACGGCCTATCTCGGCACGGTCATCATTGCCAACCCAACACCGGGGCGGAACCCATGATCCTCGAAACAATCACCGTCGGCGCGCTCCAGGTGAACTGCTACCTCCTTGGCTGCACGCAGACGCGCCAGGCGGTCGTGATTGACCCCGGCGACAACGCCCCGGCGATCCGGGCCGCGCTGCGCAAGCATGGCCTGACCCTGGCCGCGATCCTGGCGACGCACGCGCACTTCGACCATGTGCTGGCTGGCCGGCCGCTCCAGGCAGCGATCGGCGCGCCGTTCCACCTCCATCCCGCCGAGCGACCCCTCCTGGCAATGATGCGCGGCATGACGCTGGCCTGGCTGGGCCACGATCCGGGCGATCCGCCGCAGGTCGGCGGCGAGCTGGCACCCGGCCAGGCGGTCGTTTTCGGCGCAGAAACGCTGGAGGCGCGCGCCACGCCGGGGCATTCGCCGGGCGGCGTCACCTTTGTCCACCACGCCAGCCGATGCGTTTTCACCGGCGATGCCCTGTTCGCGGGCGGCATCGGCCGAACGGATTTGCCGGGCGGCAACCTGCCGGCCCTCCTCGCCGCAATCCGTAGCCAGATCCTGACGCTGCCCGATGATTACATCGTCTTGCCGGGGCACGGCCCGGCCAGCACGGTCGGCGCGGAGCGGCAGTCCAACCCGTATCTGAGCGAGGATGGCTGGTGAGGGAGGAAGTTTGCGGTTTCCGGATCGTGACCGGCCAGGCCTGGGAAATGGCGCTGGCTGCGATGATTACGTAGGCTGTCTTACTTGACAGCCTGCGCCTTTCGGGCTACACTAGCGCCCGTAAAGAGGCGAGTGTACCAATGTTACAAATCCTGGTCGCGTATCCAAATACCTGCTCGTGTCTGTAGCGGGCGTGCGTTGGCATGATGCCAGCCACACCCGCTGATATTCTGACGCGAGCGATGCGCCGTGCAGGATAATCTCGCAGCCCAAAGTCGGCAATACCGAACAAGGTCGTAGACTTTCCGAAATTCAGTTTCGGGTGTAGCCGGCCAGAGCCTTGAAGCCTGGTTTCCAGGGCTTTCGATAGTTCGTATCCCACACAAGCTCATCGCGGGGCCATGCAAGGTCGGCTCGGATGAGCTTTTTTTCTTTTTGGCCCGTGGTGCAGCGCACCACGCAGATCGCACAAAACAAGGAGCGTTTCCATGTCCAAGATTCTCAACGACGTCACTGAATTGATCGGCAATACGCCGCTCGTCCGGCTGCGCCGCGTCACCGCGGGGGCCAAAGCCGAAGTCCTGGCGAAGCTCGAATTCCAGAATCCGGGCGGCAGCGTCAAGGATCGCATCGCCCTGAGCATGATCGAGGCTGCCGAGGCGGCCGGCAAGCTCGGCCCCGACACCGTGATCCTGGAGCCGACCAGCGGTAACACCGGCATCGGCCTGGCGATGGTGGCCGCGGCCAAGGGCTACAAGTGCGCCCTGGTGATGCCCGACACGATGAGCATCGAGCGGCGCAAGCTGCTGCGCGCCTTCGGCGCGGAGCTGATCCTGACCCCCGGCGCGGAGGGGATGCGAGGCGCGATCCGCACCGCGGCCGAGATGGCCGCCGCCGACCCGCGCTACTTCATCCCGCAGCAATTCGAGAACCCGGCCAACCCGGACATCCATCGCCGCACCACCGCCGAGGAGATCTGGCGCGATACCGACGGCAACCTCGATATCCTCGTGTCGGGCGTCGGCACCGGCGGCACGCTGACCGGCGTGGGCGAGGTCATCAAGCCACGGCTGCCACACTTTAAGATCGTGGCGGTCGAACCGGCTGCGTCGCCCGTCCTTTCCGGCGGCAAGCCCGGCCCGCACAAGATCCAGGGCATCGGCGCAGGCTTCGTCCCGGCCGTCCTGCAGACCGGCCTGATTGACGAAATCATCCAGGTCGCCAACGAAGAAGCATTCGCCATGGCGCGGCGCGTCCCGGTCGAGGAAGGCATCCTGGTCGGCATCAGCTCGGGCGCGGCGATCCACGCGGCGGTGCAGGTCGCCAGCCGGCCCGAAAATGCCGGCAAGCGCCTCGTGGTCATCGTGCCATCGAACGGCGAGCGCTACTTGAGCACCGCGCTCTTCGCGGATTTGCAGTAACTATGTTTCAGACCATCCGTCGCGACATCCAGGCCGTTTTTGATCGCGATCCGGCCGCACGCAGCGTCGTGGAGGTGCTCTTTCTCTATCCGGGTCTGCACGCGGTCTGGCTGCACCGGCTGGCGCATGCCCTCTGGCGCAACGGCTTCTACTTCCTGGGCCGCCTGATCAGCAACTTCTCACGCTGGCTGACCGGCATCGAGATCCATCCCGGCGCACAGATCGGCCCGGGGTTTTTCATTGACCACGGCATGGGAACCGTCATCGGTGAGACCGCCGAGGTCGGGCAGAATGTGACCCTCTACCACAACGTCACCCTCGGCGGCGTCAGTTGGGAGAAGGTCAAGCGGCATCCGACCCTGGAAGACCACGTGGTGGTGGGCGCAGGCGCCCAAGTGCTGGGGCCGATCACCATCGGCGCGCACAGCCGCATCGGCGCAAACTCGGTGGTTGTCAAAGACGTGCCCCCCAACTCAGTCGTCGTCGGCATCCCGGGGCGCATCAAAAGCCGCAACGGCGACGCGGTGCTTAACGCCGAACACGAAGATCTTCAGCACAACCGCCTGCCAGATCCGAACGCCGAGATGTTGCGCCACCTGACCGCGCGCGTCGTCTCACTGGAGCACTCTTTCCGGCAATTCCGGCTGGAGGATGATCGCCAGATGGCTGATGCCTGGGTGGAAAGCGGCGGCAGCCACATCTGAACGTGGCGCAGCGCAGAATTTTACCTTCCGGCGCTTGACGGTATAATTGCGGCATAGCTGTTTGGATCGCGTATGCAGCAATCGGAGACCCGTCATGCCGTCCCCGTTCCCCGGAATGGATCCTTATCTCGAAGGCGAGATGTGGCAGGAATTTCATTCGACCCTGGCTAATGCCATCCGCGGTCAGATTTTGGCTGCGTTGCCGCCAGCATACACGGCCCTGCTCGCCAAGCGTTACGTGCTCGATCAGGCCTCGACGGCGCCGCAGGACAGGGCTCGGGTGATCTACCCCGATGTGCACATTGCGAAGATCGCGGAGAGCTTACCGGCTTACGCGACGACTCCCAGGCCGGCGCCTATTCCTCCCATGCTCGCGCCATCGCGCCCGATCCGCATGGTCAACCCGGTCATCGTGACCGAGAAGATACCGGTGCTCAGCATCGAAGTCCGGGATGTGGCGCGGCGCCGGCTGGTCACGCTGATCGAGATCCTGTCGCCGGCCAATAAGCGCGATGGTGGGGCCGCAGATTATTGGCGGCGCCGCCGCGAGCTGCTCAAACGCAAAGTCCATCTCCTGGAGCTCGATCTCCTGCGCGGCGGCGAGCGCGTGCCGCTGTGGGGCGAATTGCCCCCGGCCGCCTACTACATCATGCTGAGCCGCGCCAACGACCGCCCCACGACCGAGGTGTGGCCGGTCGCGCTGACCCAACCGCTGCCGCCGACGCCCGTCCCGCTCTTGCCTCCCGACGCCGACCTGACCCTCGATCTGCAAGGCGCGGTGAACGCCTGCTACGATCTGGTGCACTACGAGCGGCTGCTCGATTATACCGCCGCGCCCCCGCTCCCGCCTCTCGCCGCCGACGAGCTGGCCTGGGCGGAAGCGATCCTGCAGGCGGCCGGCCTCCGACCGACCCCGGCGAGCGTCCCATGACCGCTACGCTTCGTGTGACCGTTATCTCCACTGTGCTCAACGAAGGCGAGGCGATCCGCCGCCTGCTGGACAGCCTGGTCGCCCAAACGCGGCAGCCCGACGAAGTGGTCATCGTGGATGGCGGGTCGCGCGACAACACGGTGGCCGCGATCCAGGCATATGCCGACCGGTTGCCCCTGCGCGTGCTGGTCGAGCCGGGGGCTAACATCTCCCGCGGCCGCAATGTGGCGATCGCGGCCGCGACGAGCGAGGTGATCGCATCGGTGGATGCCGGGGTGTGGCTGGAGCCGGGGTGGCTGGAAAAGCTGGTCGCGCCGCTGGCAAATAGCAAATGGCAAATAGCAAATGTTGAACCGGCGGTCGCGCAGGTCGCCAATCCGCAATCTGCAATCCGCAATCTGCAATCCGTCGCCGGCTTCTTCGTGCCTGACCCGCAGACGCCCTTCGAGATCGCGCTGGGCGCGACGACGCTGCCGACCCTGGCCGACGTGAATCCGGCGACCTTCCTGCCGTCCAGCCGCTCGGTCGCGTTCACCAAGACCGCGTGGGCCGCGGCGGGCGGCTATCCGGAGTGGCTGGACTACTGCGAAGACCTGATCTTCGATTTCCGCGTCCGGGAGGTCGCCGGGCCGTTCGCCTGGGCGCCGGAAGCGGTCGCGCATTTCCGGCCGCGCGGCTCGCTGCACGCCTTCTTCAAGCAATACTACCGCTATGCGCGCGGCGATGGCAAGGCCGACCTCTGGCGGAAGCGTCATGCCATCCGCTACGCCACCTATCTGATTGCCCTGCCGGGCTTGCTGGCGCTGGCCGTGCTTCACTCACCCCTGTGGCTGTTGGCGCTGCTCGCCGGCGCGGCCGCCTATTGCCGGACGCCGTATCGTCGGCTCTGGCCGCGCCTGGCCGCGCTTGCGCCCCGCGACCGCCTGGCGGCGCTCCTGCTTGTGCCTGTCATCCGCGTCGTCGGCGACGCGGCGAAGATGCTCGGCTATCCGGCCGGGTGGCTTTGGCGGTTACGCAACTGGCGGCGACCGGAGGTGCACCGGCGAAAGGATAGGCCAGCCGATCAGTGACGCACGTCAAGGTTCTCAATCGCCCTCATCACGCAGGCGGCCGGGGCTTCGCATACATACCAATAAGATCAGTCCGGAAGAGATCACGAACCATGAAGGCCTACCGGTGACGACCGTTGCGCGCACCATCGCCGATGTCGCGCTGGTTGGACTATCCGCGGAGTTCGTGGAACAAGCCGTGCGAGAGGCGATCGCCGCAGGACTCGTGCTGCCAGAAGACCTACTCATTGCGGCCGAGCGCCGCGGCCCACGCGTGGGGCAGATGATCCGTCGCAGCCTGGAACGCGCGGGAACGGGCCCGACAGAAAGCCCGTGAGAATGACCTATCAAACAAGCTGCTTTTCGCCGTTCCCTCGAGGATCGCCTGTACGCACAGAGCCGTCAGGGCAACACTTCATTGGTCCGACTCCGAAAATTGGTGGCATTCGACCGATTCCTGGCCCGCCTCTTGCATGCGCAGCCTGATGCCTGGATCTTGAAGGGCGGCCTGGTAATGCAGTTGCGCTTGGGCGAACGCGCCCGCACCACGAAAGATATGGACCTGTTGCTGATCATGGGGCGCGATGAGGTAGGACGTGTGCTGTTGAGTGCAGCGCGGTGCGATCTGGCCGACTGGTTCACCTTCGTCGCGCGGCCGGCAACCGACGCCCTGCCAGGTCCAGGCGAAGGATGTATTCACGGGTTCATAGGGACGCAACATAGCTGCCCGGTTCAGAGGAGGAATCATTCATGGAACTGCTGAAAGACCGTATCCGTCGTGAAGGCGTCAACCTGGGCAAGGGCATCTTGAAGGTGGACAGCTTCATCAACCACCAGGTGGACCCGGCCCTGATGCTGGCAGTCGGCGGCGCGCTGGCCGCGCGCTTCGCCCACCTGAGCGCCAACAAGATCGTCACCGCCGAGATCAGCGGCATCGCGCCCGCGCTGACGACCGGCCTGGCCCTCGGCATCCCGGTCGTCTATGCGCGCAAGACCAAGCCGGTGACGATGCACCCCAACGCGATGTTCGCCCACGCGCCCTCGCACACCAAGGGCGTGATGACCGAACTGATGATCTCGCCCGAATTCCTGGGGCCGCGCGATCACGTCCTGGTGATTGATGACTTCCTGGCGCGCGGCGAGACGATCCGCGCGCTGGTGGAGCTGGTGCAGAAGGCCGGCGCCAGCCTGATGGGTATCGGCGCGGTGATCGAGAAGCGGTTCGAGGGGGGCCGCGCGGCGCTGGCCGCGCTGGATGTGCCCATCGAGACGCTGGCCGTCATCACGAGCATGGAGAACGGCAAGATCGTGATTGACGAATAGCAAATAGCAAATGGCAAATAACGGCCGATCATTTGCGATTTGCAATTTGCAATCTGCCGTTTCCAACGGAGACCCCATGCCCACGCACGATACCATCGCCATCCTCGACTATGGCTCGCAGACTGCGCAGTTGATCGCGCGGCGCGTGCGCGAGCTGCACGTTTATTGCGAGCTGATCCCCTGGGACGCCCCTCAAGAGCGCATCGCCGCGCTGAAGTCGGCCGGCTTCATCCTGTCGGGTGGGCCGGAGAGCGTCTACGATCCGGGCGCGCCGCGGCTGCCCGACCTGGTGCTGGCCTCGGGCCGGCCGGTGTTGGGGATCTGCTACGGGATGCAGTTGTTGGCGCACGCGCTGGGCGGCCGGGTGGATCCTGCCGCGCGCCGCGAGTACGGCCTGGCCGAGATCACCCTGACCGACATCCCCAACCCGCTCTTCGCCGATCTGCGCGCGCCGGCTTCCAGTTTCCAACTGCCGGTCTGGATGAGCCACGGCGACCACGTGGCCGACCTGCCGCCCACCTTTGCGCCGTTGGCGATCACCGCCGCATCGGTGGCCGCGATGGGGGATGTCGGTCGCGGGATCTACGGCGTGCAGTTCCACCCCGAAGTGCAGCACACGCCGCAGGGCCGCGCGCTGCTGCGCAATTTCGTGCTGGATGTCTGCGGCTGCCGGCCCGATTGGACCCCCGCCAACTTCATCCAGGAGGCGGTGGCGGCCATCCAGACGCAGGTCGGCGTGGACGGCTACGTCATCTGCGGGCTGAGCGGCGGGGTGGATTCAGCCGTGGCCGCGACGCTGCTCCAGCGCGCCATCGGCGAGCGGCTCATCTGCATCTTCGTGGATCACGGCCTGCTCCGGCAGGGCGAGGCGGCGCAGGTAGTCGAGACCTTTCAGCGCCACCTGGGGATGCACCTGATCGCCGTCAACGCAGCCGAGGACTTTCTGGCCGATCTGGCAGGCGTCACCGATCCGGAGATCAAGCGCAAGCGCATCGGCGCGCGCTTCGTGCGCACCTTCGAGGCGGCCGAGGCGCAGGCTGCGCTCGCGGGCGGCGCGCACGCCGCGTTCCTGGCCCAGGGAACCCTCTATCCGGACGTCATCGAATCGGCCAGTCGGGCCGAACAGCGCACCGCGCGGACGATCAAGACGCATCACAACGTCGGCGGCCTGCCCGAAGACATGCAGTTCGCGCTGATCGAGCCGCTGCGCCTGCTCTTCAAGGATGAAGTCCGCGCGGTCGGCGAGGCGCTGGGCCTGCCCGACGAGATCGTCTGGCGGCATCCGTTCCCCGGCCCCGGCCTGGCGATCCGTATCCTGGGCGAGGTTACCTGGCCGCGCCTGGAGACGTTGCGCCAGGCGGATGCGATCTTCCTGGAGGAGCTGCGGGCCGCGGGCTTCTACCGTGCGGTCTCGCAGGCGTTCGCCGTGCTCCTCCCCGTGCGCTCGGTCGGCGTGATGGGGGATGGCCGCACCTACGCCGACACCATCGGGCTGCGCGCCGTCACCACCGATGACTTCATGACCGCCGACTGGGCGCACCTGTCCTACGATCTGCTCGCCCGCGCCAGCAACCGGATCGTCAATGAGGTTCCCGGCGTCAACCGGGTGGTGTATGACATCAGCTCCAAGCCGCCCGCGACGATCGAGTGGGAATAGTTTGCTATTCCATCATGTGTAGACTGCTTGTGTTCCTCCTGGCCTGCCTGCTCATCGCTGGCGCGCTCCTGACCCCATCGTACCTGCGCTATCGTAACACGCGCGGGGCGGCGCCGCCTGGGGTGCGGGTGGCCGGCTTGGAGTTCGGCAGCGCCGATGAAGCGGCGGTGGCCGCGGCTCTCAACCGGCGGTTCGCCGAGCCGATTTCGGTCTACTACGCCGACCAGCGTATCCTCTTGCGTCCCGCCATGCTCGGCTACGAGGTGGACGCGCCAGCCATCCTGGCCGAGGCGCGCGTGCTGGAAACCCCCGGCCATCTCTTGCGTGTCTGGCTAGCCGATGCGCTGCGCCGCCCCCCCGTCGTGGTGGATGTGCCGCTGCACTACAAGCTCGATCGCGAGAAGCTGGACGGCTGGCTGACCGACCTGGCCGCGCGCCTGGATCGCGCGCCGACGCCGGCCAAAGCGCTCCCGGCGCGCGGCATGATCGCGCCGGGCCAATCGGGGCGCCGGCTCGATCTCGCTGCCTCCCGCGACCGCCTCATCACCGCGCTCAGCGACCCCCACACCCGCACCGTCAACCTGGTGGTGCGTGAGACTGCGCCGCCGCCCGTCAACATGCAGCTCTTGACCGAGCTGCTGCAGGCGCGCATGGCGCAATTCCCCGGCATCGCGGGCCTCTTCCTGCTGCACATCCCGACCGGCGAAGAGATCGCCATCAACGCCGACGTGGCCTATTCGGGGATGGGCACGATGAAACTGGTGATCGTCCAGGAGGTGATGCGCAAGCTGACGGCTGCGCCCGACCCGCGCGCCAGCCTCCTGATCAGTGAGACCGTGTCTATGCCGGGCGTTGATGCCGCCAATGAGCTGCTGGCGCTCATCGGAGATGGCGACGCGGGGGCCGGCGTGGCCGAACTCAACCGCTCGCTGCGCCGGCTGGGCTTGCAGAACACCTTCATGGCCGCGCCTTTCGATCAGCCCGGCCCGCGGGCGAACACCCTCGCCAACAGCCGCACCGACATCACTACCCGGCCCGATCCGTTCATCCAGACGACCCCGCGGGAGATGGGCATAGTGATGCAAATGCTGGTCGAATGCAGTCGAGGCGGCGGCGCCCTCCTGGCCGCTTACCGTGATTCGATCACGCAGACCGAGTGCCAGCAACTTCTGGCGTACCTGCGCTTGAATCCCGTCACCGATCTGATCGTGTCCGGGCTGCCCAGGGGCACGCAAGCCGTTCACCGGCACGGCTACACCAGCGAGGTCGAAGGGGATGTCGCCGTGATCTGGGGCCCGGCCGGGCCTTACGTGCTGAGCATCTACCTCTACCGGCCTTCCTGGTTAGAGTGGGACTTCGCGTCGGAGACGATGAGGGATTTGTCGCGGATCGTGTGGGACTATTTCGTGCTGGCAAACCTGCAGTAGGGTCGGCCAGCGCGTGCATAACGTCATAGATGGCGAGAACGCCTCGACAGTCGCGGACTCTGGAGTTCGGCCCGTCGTGCTGTCATTGTGATACGCCGGCCTGCGCTGCGCACGCGAGCGCCGTCGTTGACCAGGGCCGCCCGGAAATGAATTTCCGGGCTATCGGAGCAGCGCCCCGTCCCACAGGGAGGCTGCGCACTGAACGGGGCTGGGGCGAACGACTCAGTATAATCGCAATGGCGCAAAATTCGCTTTTCGGCGTCTGTCATTCTGAGCGGGTTGACCCCTGATCTCTCGCGACAGCGAGCATCCAACGAAGAATCTCCTTGCCGCGCCGAGACCCTTCGCTGGATGCTCGCCACAACGCACTTCGCGGGGCCGACCCGCTCAGGGTGACAAAAGTGGATTTTGCGGTACTGCGTATAATCATTGCGAGGCGCGTTTTGTGCGATGGCGTAGCATCCTTTAGACCGAAGCAATCTCCTCCTCCACTGCGCGAGATTGCTTCGGGGCGCACCCCGCCCTCGCAATGACATTCCCGCGATCAACCTTCCGCCGGCGAGGTCGGCTCGGCGGGGGCTTCGGCCGGCGGCTCCGGCGCGGCCGTCTTCCTCGGCTCCAGCCGCTCGACCAGCTTGCCAAGCTCCTGGTTGATCGCCTCCAGCCCGACCAGCAAGCCCTTGCGGATTTCTTCCGCGACGTCGTGCTCCTTGACCTCGGCCACGATCTTCTCGGCCTGCACCTTGATCTGCTTTGCCGCGTCGCTTTCGTTGGCCTTCTTGGTGGCGGCCGTCACCTCGTCGCTGAACTTGCGCAGCCCTTCGGAGAATTCAGCCTCCAGCTTCTTGCGCTCGTCGCTCTCCCAGGCCGACTGAAAGGCCTGGGCTACCAGCTTGCCCATCTTGCTCAATTCATCCGTGATCGTGGCTGGCGTGCGTGGTTGGTCTGTCATCTTGTCCTCCCTGTCTTTCCCGTGTCTGTTTGTATGTGTTGGTGTGCCGCGCCACTGTATTCCGCGGCGCGGCCGTCTATCATGCTTCTATACGCAGGATCGGCTCGGAAGTTGCGCGCCCGAATGTGGCGCGCGGGCCGATGAAAAATGTCATCCTGACAGGAGACAACGCTCCGTGAAAACATTTCGCCTACCCCTTTGGATCGCCCTGGTGGGGACGTTGCTGGCCGCGCTGGCGTGCGATTTGACGCCGCAGGTCCCGGCCCTCCCTGCGCCGACGACAGCCACGCCCGGCCAACCCGCGCGCCCAAGCTCGATCCTGCCTACCGTTGCGCCCGATTTGCGCGTGACGACCCAACCTTCGGCGACGGCCCAGCCACAAACGTCGCGCGCCGTTCAACCGACCGCCGCGGCGCTCCCCACGGCGAACGCGACCCCGACAACGCTCCACCCCGCCGCCCAGCCGACAATTGCGCCGGCCCGCGCCGCGACCGCAACGCGCCCCGCGCCGCCCCCGCCGACGGCCGCCCCGAAGCTGGTCATCGTCCGGGAAGAGGACATCAGCCGGGCCATCGCCGGCGGCGCGGGGGAAGAGCAGGGCGTGAAAGCCCAGGGCTTGCAGGTGCGCTTCCGTGATGGCAAGATGATCGTGTCGGCCGATGAGCTTGGCCTGGGCCCGGTGCAGGTCAAGCAGCTCGTGATGGTCGGCCGGCTGCTGGCGCAAGACGGCCAGCTCCGCTTCGAGGCTGAGTCGGTGTCCCCGCGCGGTCTGGTCACGAGCCTGCTGCCGGCCCTGGCCAACCAGGCATTGACCCAGTACGCGTCGCAGTGGTACGTGGAGGAGGCGCGGACGGCCGATGGCCGGCTGGAACTGCGCATCCGTTGAGGAACCCCATCTTGAGATAACCGCGCCTCGACAAGTCGAGGACTCCAGAGACAGGTCGAGGACTCCGGAGCGCCGAACTTGTTCGGCAATTTCTCGGGTTGGCCTGCTGCATGATATTTGTAGTTGCAACTATTTGCAATAAATCGAGCGCGCGCGTATACTATGGTTGCCCGGCGGCTGATCTGGCCGGCGTATCCTTGATCTGCGTGGAGGTATTCGATGCATTACGCGCCCGCTCCGCTCCATATTCCTGATGGCTTTCTTTCGGTCATCGTCTCCTTGCTGCTTTGGGCCGTGTCTCTGGTCGCGCTGGGCTACGCGCTCAAGCGCGTGAACGAGGATCTCGGCGAGCGGCAGGTCCCGTTGATGGGCGTGCTGGCCGCGGCGATCTTCGCCGGGCAGATGCTCAACTTCACGGTTGTCGGCGGCACTTCCGGCCACTTGCTCGGCGCGACGCTGGCGACGGCGCTGCTCGGCCCGTGGCCGGCCATCGTGGTGATGACCTGCGTGGTCAGCGTGCAGGCGCTGATCTTCCAGGATGGCGGCCTGCTGGCGTTGGGCGCGAATATCTTCAACATGGCGGTCGTGGGCGTGGCCGTCTCCTATTTCGCGTTTCAGACTCTCCAGAAGCTCGTCGGGGGTCGGTCGTGGGGTCTGTTCGCCGCGGGATTTGGCGCGGCCTGGCTGGCGGTCGTCGTGGCGGCGTTGGCGACGGCGTTGGAGCTGGCGGTCTCCGGCACATCCCCCGCGAACGTCTCCATCCCGGCCATGGGCATCGTGCATATGCTGATTGGCGCCGGCGAGGGGTTGATCACCGTGGGCGCGCTGGCGTTTTTGCGCGCGGCGCGGCCCGATCTGTTGCGCCGCGGAGCCGTGGCGGGGGCGACGGCCGGCCGCGTGGTGTGGGTTGTCGGCCTGGTCATCGCGCTGGCGCTGGCCGTCCTTTCGCCCCTGGCGTCGAGCTATCCCGATGGCCTGGAATGGGTCGCGGAACAGCAGGGCTTCATTGATCGTGCGCAAAGCCCGTTGTACGAGATCATCCCCGACTACGCTTTCCCCGGCGTCAGCGACCCGGCGATAGCCACCATCGTCGCCGGGCTGCTGGGCACGACGCTGGTCTTTGTCGTGGCGTTGGGCATCGCGCTGAGCCGTCGCCGGCGCGACCGCGCGGCCGTAAGTTGACGCGCCGGCGAGCATCATGCACATCCACTTCCTTGATTCTTACCGGCCCCGGCCCAGCCTGATCCACGCGCTCGATCCGCGTGTGAAATTCGTGCTGGCCGTGGCGTTCATCCTGGCCGTGGCGCTGACGCCGATCGGCGCGTGGCCGGCCTATGTGTTGTTGGCGGCTATCAGCCTGTCGGTCGTCATCCTCTCCGAGCTGGGCGTCGCCTTCGTGCTGAAGCGCGCCGCGCTGGCTCTGCCCTTCGTGCTGGCTGCCGCGCCGGTCCTGGCGACGGCGGCCGGCGCGCCCGTGACGCATGTCGCGTTGGGCGGCTGGACCATTGCCATTTCTGACGCGGGGATCGCGCGGTTCGCCAGCATCCTGCTCAAGTCAGGGCTGTCGGTCCAGATGGCGATCGTGCTGGCGGCCAGCACGCCCTTCCCGCACCTGCTGTTGGCGATGCGGGCCGTGCGCATCCCGCGCCTGATCGTCGCCATATTCGGGTTGATGTGGCGCTATCTGTTCGTGTTGGTGGATGAGGCGTTGCGCCTGTTGCGCGCTCGCGCCGCGCGCAGCGGCGATCCGCGCGAGATGCCCGAAACCGGGTGGCGCACTGCTCACAAAGCGAGCGTGGCGGCCGGCGGCGCGGCGCGGCGGGGCGGCACGGTGGCATGGCGGGCGCGCGTGGCCGGCGGCATGGCGGGCAACTTGCTCGTCCGGTCGTTCGACCGCGGGGAGCGCATCTACGCGGCGATGGCGGCGCGCGGGTACGACGGCGAGGCGCGCGCGCCCGCTGCTGGCGATCCCCCCCGGCCAGCGCGTCATCCTGGGCGGCGGGTTGCTGTTGTTGGCCGTGTTGGTCGGGCTGGGACATCTGGTGTGAGCGGCTATGGATTCAGGTTGCGCAGTCTCGATTGAGCATCTTTCTTTCGCCTATGGCGACGGCCATCAGGCCCTTCGCGATGTATCCCTGGTCATCCGGCCCGGCGAAAAGGTCGCGCTGGTGGGGCCGAACGGCGCCGGCAAGTCCACGCTGATGTTGCATCTGAACGGCATCTTGCGGCCGGCCAGCGGCGCGGTGCGCGTCGCCGGGCTGACCCTGGATGACAAGACGGTGGGCCGCGTGCGCGCCCGGGTCGGGCTGGTGTTCCAGGATCCCGACGACCAGTTGTTCACGCCGACCGTGTTCGACGATGTGGCGTTCGGCCCGATCTATCAGGGGTTGGCCGAGCGCGAGGTGCGGGCGCGGGTGGCCCGCGCGCTGGCCGATGTCCACATGCAAGACTATATCGGCCGGGTCTCCCATCACCTGAGCGTGGGGGAGAAGAAGCGGATCGCCATCGCGACGGTGCTTTCGATGGCGCCGGAGTTCCTGGCGCTCGATGAGCCGACAGCCGGCCTCGACCCGCGGGCGCGGCGCGGGCTGATCACGCTCCTGCGTTCGCTGCCGCAGACCATGCTCATCTCGACGCACGATCTGCGCATGGTGGCCGAGCTGCTGCCGCGCACGGTGGTGATGGATGGCGGCCGCATTATGGCCGACCGGCCGACCGGCGAGGTGTTGGCCGACGCGGCCCTGCTGGAAGCCCACGGGCTGGAACTGTAGGGGCGCACCCTGGCGGTCGCCCCACTCAGGTAGAGGTGGCGATGTCCTGCGAGACCGATTTCATCCACAGCCTGCGCGAGCGCGGGTTCCGCATGACGCCCCAACGGGAGATGGTGCTGAGCGTGCTGCACCAGGTTGAGGGCTTCGTGACGGTCGAGGAGTTATACCAACGCGTGCGGGCGCGCAGCTCGGCCGTGGATATTTCGACCGTCTATCGCACCCTCGACCTGCTCCAGGAATTTCAGCTCGTGGCCGCCATCGAGGGGAGCGACGGCCAGCGGCGCTACGATCTGCTGACCGACCACGGCCCGCACATCCACCTGGTCTGCGCGAGCTGCGGCGCGGTGACCGGCGCGGCCGTGGACACGATCGCGACGGGCGTGCGCCAGATCGCGGAGCATTACGGCTTCATAGTAGACCTGGCGCAGCTTCAATTGCCGGGGCAGTGCGTCCGGTGCCACGCGGCGGTGGCGGCCATGCCTACACCGCCGGCCGCATTTCACGTTGAGAGCGCGTCCGTCACCCTGAGCGGATCAACGGCACAACGCAAGTGATGGCACAACACCAGCGAAGGGTCTGGGCCTGCGAAACGAGATGCTTCGGCCCAAACGACGGGCCTCAGCATGACAAAGCAGGCGGCTCGGCTGAGACGTCTACACCGCCGGTCGCATCCCCTTGAGGATCGGCTTCAGCCGGCGCCGCAGATCGGTGAAGATTTCGTGCACCGACCGGTTGGCATCCACATGGGTGAACTTGTACTCTTGTCCGATCACGCGAAATTGTTCGAGCAGTTGTGTCTGGTAGATGCGCCAGTTGGCGTAGATGTCATCCCCGCGCAGCACATCCATCCCCGATTCCCAGTAGTCGAACCCCTCCCCCGATAGCACGCGGGGGATCAACTGCTCCAGCCCGGCTTCCAGGTAGAAGATCATATCGGGCACGATGGCGAAGCCAAACAGGTTCTTCAGCCAGTCGGGGTCTACCCCGCGGACGCGGGCGCGCGCGATGATCGAATAGATGTAGCGGTCGGTCAGGCAGACGAAGCCGGCGCGCAACGCCGGGATGATCTCCTTCTCCAGGCGGTCGGCGAAGTCGGTGGCGTAGAAGAGGTTGAGGGTGCTGTCGCCCAGCGTGTGGCCTTGCTTGGCGCGAGTCAGGCCCGGCCCCACCAGCGACGAGCGCGCCAGGCTGGTCTGCGTGACGGCATAGCCGTTCGCCTCCAGCCATTCATGGAGCAGCGCCACCTGCGTGGAGCGTCCCACGCCATCCGTGCCCTCCAGGACGATCAGCCGGCCGGGCAACTCGCCGCTCTCGAAGCCGGGGATCGTGCCTGTGCCATAGTAGCGGATCTTCGTCATCGCGGCCTCCTCATGGCTCCTCTTTTGGCTCAGGCGTGGTGTGGAGATACCGGCCATAGAGTCCCTCACGCGTCAGCACCTGGCGCCAGGGGGATGGCGTGCTCTTTTGCAGATGGTGCAGATGGGGCGTCAGGAGCGCGCGCACTTGCTGCTGCTGTTGGACGAGCGGCCGGGTCGCGTCAATCACCGTCAGCCCAAACTCCTCCACCATCGCTTCATATTGCTTGAGGATGCGCTGCTGGAACAGACGGAAGCACTCATATGGGTCGGGGCTGAGGTTCAGATCCATGCCCGCTTCGTACCATTTCAGTTCGGGCCGGCCGACCAGGATGCGTTGCAGCGCCTCGTCGAGCGGCATCTGGAAATAGAACGCCACGGTGGGCCGCACCGCAAAGCTGTAGACCCGGCGCACCCACTGGCCGGCCAGCCCGCGCGCGCCATCGCGCGCAAACGCGGTGTAGATATAGCGGTCGGCCAAGACGATGGCGCCGGCCTTGAGCGCGGGGATCACCTGGCGTTCCATGCGGTCGGCCAGATCGGCGGCGTGGATCAGGCTGAAGGTGAGGGGGGTCAGCAGGCGGTCGCGCTTCCCCCGCTGCGTCGTGCGCCGCACCAGGGGCGACGAATTCCACTCGGTGAAGACCACCAGATAGCCCTCACTGACCAGCCACTTGTGCAGCAGATCGAGCTGCGTGCTTTTGCCCGAGCCATCAATCCCCTCGACCACAAATAACCGGCCGGGCAGCAGGGTTCCGTCGGGTAAGGTCGCCATGACGCGCTCCTTGTGCGAAAGTTGTGCAGGGCTAGTTTAGCATTGTTGGGTTTTCTGCGCAACTTACCACAGCAGGCATCGCGACGAACCGTCATTTTGGAGCAATTTGACAGAGTGGATAAGCTGATGTAGGCTATAGGCGGTCGTGGAGATTTCTTTCGACCTGGGGCAGTGGCGAAATCGGCATACGCAGCAGACTTAAAATCTGCCGGTCGGAAGACTATGAGGGTTCGACCCCCTCCTGCCCCATATCCCGATCAAGGTCGCTCAGGCGGTACCGGTTTTCATCTGCTCGCGCGCCCCGCCCGTAGTAGAGACGTTGCATGCAACGTCTCTACTACGGGCGGGGCGCGCGAGCAACTGTTTACATCCGGAGCGCGGGCGGATTCTGCCGCTCCAATTCCCAACGGGCTGGATTGTCGTGGATATATTGCCGGATTTCGTGCAAGGATCGTTCGTCGCGAATGATGTGGTCCCAGTAGCGTGGTTGCCAGGCGAAGTCACGAAAGCCGTTCAATCCGGCCCAATTCGTGACGGCCGATTTGTACGAGCGAATGATGGCGCCCAACGAGCCAGCCTTCGGTGACAAGGCGGACATGGCGCGGGATTGAATCTGTGATTCGGTCAGGAATTCATCGTCTGGCGGCGGTGGTTGCTGTTGTAGAGACGTTGTATGCAACGTCTCTACAACAGCAACCGGGCGCGGTTCGACGACGAGGATGCCATGCCTATGATTGGGCATCACAACACACGCGTCGGTTTTCACCCCCGCAATATGATCGGGAATCTCCAGCCAGAATCGTTGGGCCACTTCACCCAGGGCCGAGAGCTGTATCTCGCCGTTGACCACATCACCGAAAAAGTGGTAGCCGTCGCGAGTACAGATGGTGACGAAGTACCAACCGACGTTTCGGTAGTCCCAGCCTGGCAGCCGGGTGGATTCGATGCGATACAGGCCTTTGTAGAGAGTCATCAGCGCGCGCCTCCTGAATTCGAGAACGCGTCGCCGGTTGCCTGTAGAGACGTTGCATGCAACGTCTCTACAGGCAACCGGGCATCCTCAGCACACACAGTCCCCACCGCCCCCGGTCAGAGTTCAGAGTCCAGAGCAACAGAGTTCAGAGCTACGAAAAGGGGACGGACGACCCCACCCCCACCCGAAACCCGAGGCTGTCGAAACGAACATCGACCCAGTCGAGGGGGCGGGCGAGCGCCGAGGCAATGGCTACAACGAGGCCCCACGAGCCGCCCCGCCGCACGCGGTCAGCGTTGCCCTCTTCCTGGATCCGCTCGGGCTGTTCATACTCGTTCAGGCACCACTCCCAGACGTTGCCGCTCAGGTCCAGCACGCCATAAGGCGACGCGCCCTGGGGATACATGCCCACGGCGCTGGTCTTCTGCAAGTAGTGCGGGCCGACCCTTGAACCACTCCACGTTTCATCAATGTTGGCGCAACCGGGTTCGTAGTCTTCGAGCTTCTTGCCGCCCCACGGAAAGAAACGCCCGTCACGCCCGCGCGCGGCCTTCTCCCACTGCCACTCGGTGGGCAGAGCGATCTTCCAATCAGAGCTGCCCAGAAGTTCCCTGGGCAGCAGCGCCTCCCACCCCGCAGCCTTAACCTCAACCTTTGCCTTAACCTGCGCCGTCAACCAACGGCAGAAGGCCACCGCGTCGTACCAGCTCACTCGTTCACGCGGATGGTTCCAGTACTTGAACGCCTGCTCGCCGGGCGCGTCGCGCTGACCTTCCGGCGTCGCTAATCGGGTCGGTTGCTCCCACCAGACAGGATTGCGGAAGCCGTCTGCTGCGTCCAGGAATACCTGAAACTGAGCGTAAGTGACCGGGTATTTGGCGATCCAGAAGTCCCGCTCGGTGCGGCGCTGGTTTTTCTGGTAGATGAACTCGCCGTCATCTGGGATTTTCACCCATTCGATGTCGGGCAGGCCGTTCTTCACGCCGACGCCGGGCCGCGGGTCGTGGCCGGGGCCTTTGCCCAGCAGCCGGCCGGCCACGTCGCGCTGCCTGGGCGTCAGGTGCTCGTAATCGGTCAGCGCCCGCAAAGCCGCGCTGCGCAAGTCTTCGTAATCGGCGCGGGCGCGGCGGTCGGGCAGGGCGTCGAACAGCCCGGCTTCCTCAGCCACGCCCAACGCGATCACGGCGGCTTCGGCGGCCTGACCGGCCTCCCGATACGGCTTGCCGCACGACGCCAGCAGCTCCCAGGCGTCGTGCGGCCGTTTTTGGAAAAGCAACTCATCGGTCGCCAGGCGCAGCACATTGGCCCACAGCGTCGGGGCCGCAGTCAGTCGCTCGGCCAGCCCCGCGGGGAAGCGCCGGTCGGGCCACACCGGCAGACGGTAGGGCCGCGCGTCCCCTTCACGATAGAGAAACTCGCAGGCCGCCAGGTACTCCTGGAAGGAGAGGTGCAGAAAGCGGAATTGCTGGGTGTAGACCGCCACCAGCGTGCCAGGCGATTGCTCCACCGCCTCCAACAACATCCCCGCCCGCAGTCGGAGATGGCGGAGCAGCCCGGCCGCGATGTCGCCCTGCCCGATCGTCTCTAAGACCTCGAAGATCTCGCCGCGATTGATCACCGCGATCTCGTTCGGCTGCGTGCGTCGCTTCTGGGCCTCATACGCCACCAGTTGCAGCACGAAGCGCAGGTCGGCGGCGGTCAGATCGTATTGCTCCTCCAGCGAGAAGCCCTCGATCTTCTGGCGCACCCAATCTTCCAGCAACAGATCCAGGCCGCGGCGATACAGCGCCCCACGCGTGTCGGGCAGGCAACGGTTACAGGCATCCGTCTTCAGCCAGATCGCCATCAGCAGCGTCAACAGCAGCGGGTTGCTCGCCAGGTCTTCGGGGATCTGCGCCAGCGCCTCGGCAAACGCGGCAGCTTCCTGTTCCGCACCGCGCGGCGCCAGCCGGGTATCCAACGCCGCGAGCGCAGCGAAGACGCGGCCCGCCAGCGCACCCTGCCGCGACCGGTCGAGCGGGGTCAGGTCGGTGAAGCCGAAGCCGGGCAGCCGCCAGTCGTCCTGTCCATAGGCATAGGGCCGCGCCGTGATGATGATCGGCGCGGCGCGGAACTGTTCGGCCAGCTCGCCCACGAACGCTTGCACCTGCGCCCGCCGTCGCGGATCGGCCGCCTGATTCACCTCGTCCAGCCCATCCAACAAGATGGCGGCCTTGCCGCCGCGCAGCAGGTCGAACAGCTCATCGCTGAACGCCTCGCACCCCTCGCCCTTCAGCCGCAACCGCAGGTGCTCGCGCAGCTCCGGCACACCGGGGGGTGATGTGGCTGCCCGCTCCAGCGACCACGCGTCGCCGGCGATCAACGACCGCAGCTCGACATAAACGGGCGTGTAGGCCGGGCCGCGCCACCCCGCCAGGCTGGCCAGCCCTGCCCCCGCGGGTGCGGCCGGGCCGCCGTCGGCGCGCAACACCTCGCCCGCCCAACAAAGCGCCAGGTGGCGCAGGAAGGTGCTCTTGCCGCTGCCCGGATCGCCGATCAGCACGAAACGCGGCTGCACGAGCGCGGCGTGGTGTGCGTCGGCTTCCCAGGTGATTTCAGGTTGCTCGTCTCGGTCGCGCGCGCGGCGTTTTTGCGCCTCAGTCAACTGCTCTTGGGCCAGCGCTACCAATGGTTTCAGCGCGCCTTCATCCGCGCCCAGGTCGGCCCAGCGCCGCGGCTGGACGAAGTTTTCCTCGGCCAGCCCTCGTTTCGAGCGGCGGCCCAGCTCGGCGATCAGGTTGCGGGGCAGGGCTTCGGCTTCCCGGCCGCGGGCCGCGTCCTCTCCGCGGCGGCCGCACCACCAGTCCAGTTGCCCGCGTTTGTCAATCTGCGCGTGGATGGCGAAATCCACCGGCAGCGGCGTGTAGATCTTGAGCAGGCTCAGTTTGTGGCCCAACGCCGGGTCGAACAGGCTCATCGAGACGCCGGCCCAGCGCTGCTCGAAGAGTTGAAGGAGGTATTTGCGGTGGCCGGGGGAGAGAACTCCCTGAGGATGTGCGGGCGCCTGGCTGCCTGGCGAATACGGTTTCGTCGGGTCGCTCAACTCAGCGGGGGTCAGCGGCTCCCAACCCCATTCCGCCTCCAGGATCCGCCACACTTCTTGGAACTTCGCAGGGGCCTGGCGCAAACGCAAACCGTCCCACAGGTAGAGTTTGAACGCCTCGCGACGTTTTTCCTCCGGCGTCACAGCGCCGGATTCCCACTCCCCGAATGACTTTCTGGCCTGTTTGCCCGTCAGTTCACACATCTGGGCAGCCCTGGCTTGAGTCATCCCAGGAGTGGCTTCACGCAGTGTCACCAGGATTTGGAGGCGCTCAGAGTTGGGCATGGGCTCCTGCCTTTCTCACATGACGGGCGAGACGGGTGAACCGACGGTTTACACGATGAGTTTGGAGATGACAACCCGTCGCAGATTTTACGACAATACAGACGCTTAAGCAAGCCGTTTGAACAGGCAATACCGGTATTGCCCCTTCACACAAGAAAGGGGCCGAAAATGAACGCTGAAGTGATCTTCTGGGGCACGATCGTCGCCGGGTTCATCCCGTGGTGGGTGAGCCGGCGCATGACGGAAACGCGTGTGCGGGGGCGTCACCGCACGGATGTGGAATGGCGCGTGCAGGCCATCTTCTGGCGACTGACCGTGCGCCGACCGGGCCGGGGCCGCCGCTCCTGGCAATTGAGCGTCCCGCTGATCCGCCGGCTGGCGGATGCGGTCTGGGCCGCGGTGCGGAAGTTGGTACAGGCAAGTTGAGGCGCGACTTCGAGGGAGATGCTGCACAGGTTGTCTCTCTTTGCTGGCATTGGATCGCTGCGCCGTTGGGTAAAGACCTCTCCAGTTTTGCTCACGGCGCAGTCGTGCTGATTCTGACTTGTTCGAGACCTTGAATCGCGTACATCAGAGTCCGTCGGTGCAGCTTCGCTTCCTCATCGGTCATGCGCCGACGCGCTTGCTGGCACCCGATTTTACCATCGTTCTATTGGCAGAGAAAACCGCCGACCGTTAATCTCAGTAGATCCCAAATTCAGGCTCGAGGAGGGTCTGCGACCTTCGCAGCCGGTCTGTGACCGGCTGCGAGCATACAAATTGGGATCTACTGAATCTACGCATATTTTGAAGCAGAAGCATGGCCCCGCGCCCGCCCATGTGGCCGATTGAGCCTGGATCTACAATACATCTCGCGCCCCCGGCAGCTTGCGCACGCCATGTGCGAACAGGAAGGCCAGCGCCAACGCCAGCGGCGCGACCCAGAGCCACTTCAGCAGCCCGATCATGGTGATGCCGCCGAGCGCGAAGGCCAGCGGCACGATCACCAGCGGATGGAAGATGTAGACAGCGTAGCTGTCGGCGCCCATGTTGGCGGTCAGCCGGCCCTGGTGGTTGAACCGCTCCCGGAACCAGACGCCGAGGCTGACCACGATGCCGATGCACAGGAATTGCTCCCACACCGAGTAGAGCAGCGATTGCCAGGTCGGGCCGCCCAGGAACGGCTCGACGCCCGTCTCCAGCGCGCCGCCCGCGACCACGATCACCGGATACGTCGCGATCAGCGCCGCCGCCACCCAGCCCCACAATCGGGCCTGGCTGACCCGCATGCCCGCGAACCAGCCCCGCCGATAGGCCAACAGCCCCACCACGAAGTAGGTGATGTATTGCGGAAATTGCGCGAGCTGGAAGTGGAATGGCTCCAGCCAGAAGCCGACCGGAGAGACGAGACGCACCACGAAGGTGATCAGTCCCACGCCGAGTGCGAACAGGAACAGCGTAACGTTGCCGGGCGTCCCGTGCTCAAACTGGCTGGATGATGCCTGGCTACGGCGCGCGGTCGCCAGCCGCCAAAGCAGGTAGCCGAAGGAGAAGAAAAGCAGCGCCTCCACAAACCACATCAGGCCGGGGCCGAGCGCGTCCACCCAAAACGCGAGTGGGGAGACGCCGGGCGGTATGACCGGTTGGCCTTCGAAGACGCGCATGATCATCACCAGGATCGGGTTGAGCACGGCGAAGTAGAACAGAAAGGGGATGCCCAGGCGCTTTAGCTTATCTTTGGCGAATGCGGCCGGCCCTTTCTTGTCGTAGGCCGGCGGGCAGAAGTAGCTGGAGATCATGAAGAAGAACGCCAGGGTGAAGGCCTGGGCGATCGTGGTGTACAGGGTCAGGGCCACACCGGACAGCGTGCTCTCCGGCGCCTTTTCGTTGTACCACCAGTCGCCCGAGGAGCCGTAGGTGATCGCCAGGTGCAGCAGCACCACCATCGAGATGAGCACGATGCGCAGGTTGTCAATAAAGAGCATGCGCGGTTTTGTGGATGGCCGAGGCTGGGCCGGCAATGGGGGCGCTTCGGGGACGGCAGGCGCGGCGGATGGAACGGACATAGGATACCTCCGGATAAGGGTCTATGGGCCTGAAAACAAAACTTCCTGCTTTGGCCGGTCTCCGACCGAGCCAACGGTGGGGTTTCGGTCGTATAGCCCGGTTGGGCGCGGTGGCTCACGCTTGTGATCTAATGCGCATGTTTGATTGTACCACCATTTTGCAGATAGGAGTAAGTCAATCTGCGGGGAAATAGATGAAGCGCCGATTGAAGATACATCAGCGGCCGGCGGAGCCTCGGTTAAGCCCCGCCGGCCACCCGCAATGGCGCAGCTAACGCCGTCGCGAGGACGCGCGTCCGCCGCCGCCCCAAACTGCCGTCAGCCCCAACAAGAAGCCGAAGACGTACCAGTTGCCGTTATTGTGCACCTCGAACACGTGCACCTTGTCCGAGAACAGCGACACGATGAACGCGACCGGCGCGATGATCCCGTGCCAGAGACCCTGCCAGAAGCCCGCCACCTTTCCTGCTTCGTCCGGCACGCCAGTCTGCTCGTTCGGGCCAGCCCAGCAGCCAGCCAACATCAGCACCGCCATAACCAACACCACTGCAATGAATACGTTTTTCATAGGTTATCCTCCTCGCGCGCACATAATGGGCCAAAATGGTTCACGTTGACTGAAACATGGCTGACATTGTACTGACGGCGCGGATACCTGCGCTGCAGAGGCGCGCTATTGGCGGAGATACCACAAACCGTCTGCCCCGTCCTTCTTGCCAGCGACCACCATGTGCACCGTCCCGCCGGGCGCCAGGAAGAAGACGGGCGTGCCGGTGTAGCCGCGACCGGCCAGGTATTGCCCGATGTTCTGCGGCGCGCCCAGCACACCGTTCGTTTCGGTGCGCGCCCAAAAGCCGTTCTGCCTGTAAGCGTAATAGGTGAATCCCGCGCCCGACGCTGTGCCCAGATAAATCGGAGCGGCCCAATCCGCCGCATTCCCACTGATATCCTTGGCTGCCGACCATGAACCGTTCCAGATATAACGATAGATGACCGAATGGCCCGGCCACATGAAGTGACTGCACAGCATGTAGAAGCGATCGTCGTAGGATGAGTAAGCGAGCATGATTGATTCGTCGGTCTCGGGCATCGGGTACACCCCACTCACTGCCTGACGCAGAGGAAATTTCCCGACCGCGGTCCCGGTTGCAGTGCGCGGGACGGTGGGGCTGTTCGCCTCTCCCGATTCGCCCCGGGTAGCTGCCCAACCCTGGAACCAGGCCAGCATAGTTTGCCCATCCGCTGCTGCCACAGCAACGTGATTGACGTCAGCGTCATTGATGACGCGCACGGCGCCCGACCAGGTTGCGCCGTTCCAGTAGGCGTAACGTGCTCTGTAGCGCCACTCGAGCGCTCCGGGCACCGGATGCCACCGCCCGATCTGCCAGACGGCATGCACACGCCCGCTCGCTGGATCGAGCGCCAGCTTCGGCGCGGAGACAGAACCGGTCCCCAGCACCACTGGTCCCGAGAGAGCGCCGTTGGCCGCCACGCGGTGGATGATACCCTCGTCGGCGACCCGGTAGACCAGGTGGACGCGGTTGCGCGCATCGTCTATGACTACTTTGGGCTCGTATCCGGCCCAGTAACTGAGGATCTGGTATGGCGACCAGTTTACGCCATCAGCCGACGACGAGTAGAAGACGAACAGGCCAAAGGCCGGGTTGAGCGTTCCGGTCCAGAGCACGTGGATCCGCCCGCTCGTCTGCACGCCGAAGGCCACCTCGCCGATGCTTTCTGTATACCCGCCGATGCTGCCCGTCGCCAGCCCCGGCGAAAGCGGGAAGTCGCCCGGCGCGGCGGAGACAGCGTCCTGGCGGGGGGCCTGGGCGGCCGGGTGCGCTTGCACCCCCGGCAGACTAGCTCCCGCCAGGAGCAGCCATACTAACAGCGCGATGGTGATGATCTGCTTCATGGGCATCCCCCTGTTACGGACACACCAGCCCTTGCGGGCAGAGGCGCACAACAGCATCGTCCACGTATGCACCGAACGGCCGCGTTGTAGCCGTGGTCGTCGTGAGCCTGAGCGCGACCGACACGCTGGGTTGGCCGCGCAGGTCGCCCAGCCCGGGCACGTTGGCCAGGTCGAGTACCATGTCTTCCCAGCCATTGGTCTGGCCCGACCGGCAAACACCGTACCAATGGGCCAGGGCGTAGGGCGTTTCAGTGGTCGCCAGCGCGCATAACTCGTCGCCCGGGCTGAGGTTCGTCATCGCCTTCACGCGGAACTCGGCCGCGCTGGTGTATTTCAGGCTGACGGGCCCGTGCCACATGCCCGCGGTGAGCGCCTTGGGATAGTTCGCGCCGCAACTCAACAGCGAACCGTGTTGCATGCCGCCGATGGCCCAGGCGCTATATGCGCCCGAAAAAGCCGCGCAGTTGCGCCTCGCCCAACCGTACCAGCCGCCTGGCCCACCGGGAGGCCACGAGCCGGTGGACCAGGTCAACCAGGTAAAATCACGTTCAAAGTCATCTTTGATGGCGTAGCGCCAGGGGTCACGCACAGTCGGCTGGCTACCGCCGCTCGAATTGCGCAGGAGCAGGGGCAGGTAGATTCGCCGCGGCCATCCGATCTGCACGTAGAACGTCGCCTGCGCCGAGTCGGGGCCGTAGCTGGCCTGGATGGTGACGGCGCCCTTGCCTTCCCAGCCTGGCGCGGGGTTCAACGTAATGTCGCCGGCGGTGTCGAGCAGAACGCCCGCGCCCCGTCCGGTGTTCGCCACGACCCTGTATGTCAGGGCGCTGCTGGGCTGTGTGACGTGGCGCGCGTAGTTGCGCACGTTGAAGGTCGGAAACTGGGTGGCGCCCGACAACACCAGCAAATCCGGCAGGCCGGCCAACGTCAGCGGTGCGGCGAATTGGCTGGCCGCGTAACCCGCGGTCTCGTACGCGTCGCCGCGGGTTACGGCATGGGCCAGGTCAACCGGCAGCCCGCCTGCCATCTTGGAGAAGAGCAGGTTGGTCACGTGATAAGGCCCGTCGAGGCCGGCGCCGCCGATGGCCGAGCCGGGGAAGCTCAGCGCGACGAAGCTGGCGCCGGCCGGCAGCGTTACGTTAGCTTCGGCATGTGTCAACTCCTCGCGCCCGTCATCGCCATCGGCGGCCAGGCGCGCCTGCAAGCCGTAGGTTCCGGCCGCCGCCGCCTGCACGCCCACCTTGACGATCAGGCGCTCGTACAGCCCATCGTTGTTCTCGTCTACCCCGTAGTCAGCATAGGCGCCCGTGAGCGTGAGCGCCGGGGCGTCCGCCGTGCCGGTCGTGAACGACCACCGGTAGTCGCCCACGGTAGCGTTGCCGAGGGTGTCTTCGATGCCGGCTTTGAGGGTTACGGAGTAGGTCGTCCTGGCGGCCAGACCTGCCGCTGGGGTGAAGATAGCTGTCCGCGTGCTGCTGTCGTAGCTCACCGCGCCCGCCACCGCGGTGCCCGCTTCCGTCTTCACGACGAAGCGTGTCGCGTTCATGGTAGCCGCCTTGAGTGGTTTATCCCACGCGGCGATGATCCGCGCGTTGCGCGGCGCGCCGATCCCGCCCCTGGCCGGCGAGAAGGCGACGACGCGCGGCGCCGATATGTCCTCCTCGGTGGTCCACGTCCAGCTCTTCGCCGCGGCCAGCGCCTCGCCGCTCGCGCTCCTGGCGCCCGTGGTGATCGCGGTCACGTAGCTCTGGTTGGCGACGAGCGACGTTTTGGGCCGGAAGGTCAGCTCGCGTTTCGTCGCATCATAGGTGATGTCGCCCGGGATCGCCGCCCCGCCGCGCTTCACCGTCACGGTGCTGGCGTTCAGCGTGGTCGGGTTCATGGCGTCGCTGAACCCGATCACGATCGGCGTGTAGATCCCGACGCGGGTGGCGCCGTTGCCTGGTGTGCTGTAGGTGGCGCGCGGCGCGTTGCGGATGGTAAACGGCCCCGCCACCGCCGTCGTGGTGCGCAGACCGTTCGTGGCCGCCACTCGGATCTTCACCGCCGACGAATTGGGCAGGCTTGTCGTCTCCAGCGGGTAGGAGGTCGCGGTCAGGTTGACCGCCAGGCCCCGCCAGGTGACGCCGTTATCCGTGGAGACGTCGAAGGCATACGCTCCCGCCGCGCCCACGTTCCCGGTCCAGTTGATCGTCTGCCGGCCGGTCCACGTGGCCGGCGGAGCGTTGATGGTCACGGTGGGTGGATTTGCCGCCGGCACGACCTCCGCCATGATCGTCTCGCTGCCGCCGCTCACCTTGCGAATTTGCACCTTTGCGGTTGTGGCCGGATAGGGCACGGCGACCATGAAGAACAGTGGGTCAGTGGTCGTGACGGGGATGGTCGTTGTGAGACCGGGGGCGTAGCCCGGATGCGGGACAGTCGCGGAAAACGTGCGGGTGTAGCCCGCGATCTCCTGGGCCGCAGCGTTCAGGAAGACGATCTTGTACGGCCCAGCGATGGGCGTCCGAGCGGCGCCAGGGTCGAAGAGATACCAGGGCATCATCTTGGTCTCGGCCGGCGTCGCGCCAATTGCGCCAGCAGCGATCAGCGTCTGGTCAGCCGCGTGCAGATTGGCTGTCGCGGCAGCCGGCGGGTGGCTGATGGGGTCGAACAAAGCCCGGTACTGGTCGGGAGAGATCCATAACATCTCACTCGGCGGCGACTCGACGGGCAGGTAGTACATGAACGTGTGGTACTGGCTGATGATCCGTTGGCCGGTTGGGGGCCAGGCGGCCAGCGAGCCGCGTTTATCAACGTGCGTCGCGACCTCCAGTCCTTCGCCGATCTGTTCCGCCGCGGTGATGTCATCAAAGGATGGTCGCGTGATGGCGTGCCCCGTCTCGTGCGCCGCGATCAAACGATAATCAGTCTCGACATTGTCTAGCGACACTAGGATGCCCTGGATCGAACTAGCCGGATCGCTCAGGCCAATCGCGCCGATCCAGTTGATGCGTGCATAACCCGCCAATACGTCGCAGTCCGTCGTCCGCGCGCAGATCACGGCGAGCTCTTCCATCACATACCGTTGTGGGCGCCCGAAGAACTCCGTGACTCCCCCTTCGCTAGACCAGTCCCAAACCCACAGGGTAGTGCTGGGGCGATACCAGGGTACCGCATCCGGCGCGATCGGTCGCGGCGCCCACGGAATCGGGTAGAGATGCTCCAGGCCAGCCCAATCGCGCGCAATTTGGGTGCTGAGGTCAATGGTACCGGTGGCGGTGTACAATTTCCCGACCGCCACCGCGGTCACGTCCATGTGGAAGTTCGGCATGGTCCGGGCGATGGCGTTTTCGATGCCCGTGAAGGTGCGCACCTTCCCCAGGTTGTCGCGAATCTCGACCTCAGCCGTAAACTCGTACCCCCCTTCATCCTCGGGCACGAAATTCCAATAGTTCACGCTGTCCTGGAGCCACAGCTTTTCGCCCTTGTCGTAAGAAGTGTCCTGCGTGACAAAGCTGCGGTATTCGCGTCGTCGCGCGGTGTAGGGCGGCGCGTGGGATGGCGTCCAGCCGTAGTCTTTCTTCCAGCTTTTATGCCCACTCTGCCCCTGCAGCGCCTCCCAGCTCAGCTTGATATCGTCCACCTCCACATCGGGCGCCACGTCGGCCAACGACACATCGGGCGGCGCAACCCAGCGCACGAAGGTCTTGAGGGCCGTGTCTTTGCCGACAATCAGGGTCTGCCCCTCGATCACCTGTACGGGAACGACCGAGACGATGACGCGGGGCATCGTCCAGAAAACCCACTCTTTGCCTTGGGCAAGCGGGTCGCCGGCTTCGGACATGACCCAGTGGTCACGGCCGTCAGCCTCGGCGTCCTCCTGCCCCCAGACGTGGGCGGTGTACTTGACGCCGTCCAGCAGATCCTCGCGCGGGTCGAATCGCAGTTCCGTAGCGGAGAGCCGGCGCACGTCGCCTTCGACATACATGGTATGGCCCAGGAAATTGCGGTAGGAAAGCTGCACCGTAAGTTCGTTCGTGGTCGTCTCGCTGTACGGTTTGCTGAAGGTGATGCGCAGGCTGCCCGAGTTGTGGTCGGCCGCGTAGACCTGCCTGGCGTCGGCCTCCGGTGACACCGCGACCACCAGCATGTCAACCGCCGCGCGCAGGGTGGTGCGGCCGACGCGGATGCAAGTCGAGGCGCAGGTCGTGCAGTTGGAGTCGCTGCCTACGTCATGTTGTTTCAGCCAGATGTTGTTCTCGCCATCAATCACGCTTTCTGCGTCGAGGGTCATAGTGACGGTGGTCCAGATAGGGCTGCCGGCCCCTGTGGGCAGGAGTCCCGTAATCTCGCCCACCTCTGGATCGAATGCCGGGTCTTTTTCGCCTTCATCCGTCGTCTTTTCGCTCGATTCGTTCCAAAGGACCGTCCAGGTGGGGTCCTTGACCGGCCCGGCATAAACCTCTTCGGCGAATTCGATCTGTAGAAATGTTTCGCCGAACAACGTCGGGTCTTGCGCGCCCAGGTCAATCGGGTAGCGGACGGTCGAGACCGGCACGCACCAGTCGCAGTTGGCGGCCCGATAGTCGCGCGCGTAGAGAACGTAGCCCTCCTGATCCTCGGATACCTCCATCGGCGGCAGGGTCGTGCACGCCGTGGGCCTGTCGGGTTGCGCCAGAGTTCTGACCGCGACGACGTTGTCTCGCAGTCCGATGGACGGAGCTCCGGCCGGCGCCGCGGGCGCAAGATCGCCGGCTGCTCTAGGACTGCGGCCGGGAGGCAGGGCCGTCGAGCCGGCGCGCGTTGCCATCAGCACGCAGAGCAGGACCGCCCCTAACCAGGCCAGGATCATATTCGCTCGATAGCGCATAGCTGCCTCCTTTGGGGCCGCATCCTTCGACTACGCAGCCAAAAACCGGCTGCTCCGTTCAGGATGTTTCGTCATATTTGGAACTACCGTTTTACCACCACCGGCAGGTAGACGAAACGATCCAATCCCGGCAGGCTGATCGTGTGCGTGGCCGCGGCCGCCTCGCCCGCGATCGTCGCAGTGACCGTGATGGTCTTAGCGCCGCCCGTGCCCCACGAGAACGTCGCGCTGTCGGTGGCTGCCAACCCCGGGTGCGCCACGTCGGCCTGGCCCGTGGCCTGCCAGCGATAGGTCACATCCGGGATCAGACGATCTTCGGGTGCAAGAGCCGCGTTGAAGGTATAGCTCGCGCCGACGCTGCCCGTGGCCGGCCCGCTCAGCGCCACGTTGAACACCAGCACCGCGCGCGTTGCGCCAGCCGGCGCGGTAGCGCCCGTGGCGCGTACCATCACCAATTTGACGCCGGGTGTTTGCCAGCCGAAAGACGCCGTGTCGCTCTGGCCCCGGCTTGTATGATTCACAGGCGCCTGCTCGGTCGCCGACCAAGCATAGGTCATCGTCTGGCCCGCGTAGGCCGGCCAGACGAGAGTCGCGCTGAAGCTGGCGCTCCGCCCGACGCGCAGCGCCAGTGGGCCGCCGCTATTCAGATAAGGATCGCTCCCCGCGGGGACCCAGCCCAGGTCGTGAAACAGCCCCCGCTCCGGCTGGCTGAGGTTGTGAATGCGCTCGCCCTGGGCCAGGCCGCGCTTCATAATGGTCTGCCCGCCGGCCACGCTGTCATCGAGGTGCAGATAGCTGGCGTCGGCCCACTGCGCCGGGGTGTAGAGCTTGACGGAAGAATCGCCGTTGCGCGCGCGTGCATTCGGTCCGTTGAAGCGGGCATCACTCTTTAGCTTTCCGCCCAGCACGCGCGGGTCCGGCGTCAGGTAAGACAGCAAGGGCGTGCCGCCGCTGTCGGTCGCCAGACGGTCGTATGGGGTGGGGCACCAGGGCTTAAGGTGCGCGTATGGTCCCGTGCCGCAGAAGCCGACGTTATAACTTTCGTACATCCACCCGACGAAGCCCAGCCCGTGGCCCAGCTCGTGCAGGGCGGCCGACACGAAGTCGTACTGGCCGACGGGCGGCGCGCTGCCGGTCGCGAAGGACCAGGCCGCCGTCGCGTTGAAAGCGATCGAGATGTGGTAGGCGACTGGGCTGAGGTCCTGGCCGGCGATGGCATTCGCCAGCGCGATCCCATAGAAGGTATCGGCCATGGCTGCCCCCGGGAAATTGCGTGCGTAGGCGACCGGCCAGCCCGTGGCGAGGGCATTGCCGGGGAGGGTCGAGGACCAGCAAGCGCTGACCCGGATGGGCACAGGTGAAGAGATGAGAGCGGCCCAGATGCCGGCTGCGTAATCGAGCGCAGCCGTTGCGCCGGCCGGCGGCGCGGGACAGCCGGCTGCGCTCCAGCTTATCTGGAAGCCCGCAGTCTGCGTGCCGGCCTGGGTTGGCGGCGGCACGTAGATAGGCCGGTAGCCGGGCAGAGGCGCGGTAGCCGGATCGGTAGGCCCGCCGGCAGCCTGTGAATCCGGCCAATCCTGACCGGTAGCCACGCCTGCTTCGGTGGGTGGTCCGCTGTCGCCGATCGCCGCCAGGCAGACGAGCAGCAGCGCAAACGCGAGGAGGCTGCCCGCGAGCGAAACAGGATTCTGACTGTCTTGCCGGTCAGGAAGCCTGGCGACGATCAGGTTTTGGGCGGCGACCTGCCCGGGGGACTGCGTAACGCTTTGCCGGTGCACCAGCATCACAAGTGCCATAAGATCTCCTCCTTCGAGAGTAGAGAGAGGAAGAGTGCACTGGCGCCTATTATAGCAGAGACGCGGTCCGCCGGCAACTGGTTGGGCGCTCGGGGGCGCTCGGTGCGGCGGAAACGCGCATCCTTTGACTACGCAGCCCAAAACCGGCTGCTCCGCTCGGGATGCTTTCGCCACATTTGACTACGCAGCCCAAAACCGGCTGCTCCGCTCGGGATGCTTTCGCCACATTTGACTACGCAGCCCAAAACCGGCTGCTCCGCTCAGGATGCTTTCGCCACATTTGGAATCGCTGACGCGCAGTAGCCGGTTTTGACAGCCCGCCCAATCCCGGCTATAATCACCCTTCGGCGCGGCCCAACCGGGCTGCGCCGACGCGTTATCGGCCATTTATGACGTGCGCCGCCAAGTTGAAGTCTCGTCTCGCCCGCGGGCCGGGGGATGATGGGCGCGGCGCGCAAGGGGGAACCAAAGGATGTATGCTGTGGTGCAGACCGGCGGGAAGCAGTATAGCGCCACGCCGGGAGAGGCAATCGAGGTCGAGAAGTTGCCGGCCGAGGTCGGTGAGCGGGTCGAGCTGGATCAGGTGCTGCTCATCGCGGACGGTGAAGATGTCACGGTCGGGCGGCCGACCATCGCAGGGGCGACGGTTACGGCGACGGTCATCGGGCAGCGCCGGCGCCGGAAGGTGCTTTTCTTCCATTATGTGCCCAAGAAGCGCGAGCGTAAACGCCACGGCCATCGCCAGCCGTATACCCGCTTGTTGATCGAAAGCATTCAAGCGTGAGATGAGGAGAGACAGACATGGCTCACAAGAAAGGCGGCGGCTCAAGCCGCAATGGTCGCGATAGCGTCGGTCAACGGTTGGGTGTGAAGCGATATAGCGGCGAGCTGATTAACGCCGGCAGCATCATCGTCCGCCAACATGGCACGGTTTTCCATCCTGGCCTGAACACCGACCTGGGCCGGGATTACACGCTCTTCGCCACAACTACCGGCTACGTCAAGTTCGAGTCGAAGGCCGGCAAAAAGGTCGTGAGCGTCTACCCAGGGGCGTAACGCACGAAGCGTCGAACGCGATCTCGCGAGCGTAACTCCATCACGTTTCACGAGTCCCGTTTCACGGATAAGGATATCGCATGAAACCCAAGATTCACCCGAAGTACTACCTGAATGCACGGATGATCTGTGCATGTGGCAATACCTGGACGACCGGCAGCACGCTGCCGGAGCTTAAGGTAGACATTTGCTCTGCCTGCCACCCGTTCTATACCGGCGAGCAGCGCATCGTTGACACCGCGGGGCAAGTTGATCGCTTTATGAAGCGCCTCGAACGCACCGCCGAGACTTCCGAGCAGGTCCGCCTGCAGCAGGAAGCGCAACGTCGTGCGATGCAGGAAGCGCGGCTGGCCAAGCGTCGCGGCGACGCGTAACCCCGGAAACTGAATGCTCGAAGCTGGATGCTGACCTCGTCGGTATCCAGCTTTTTCTTTGCACACACGCCACGACTGCCCCATCCAGGAGCCAGCCCATGCCCTATCTACAGCCCAGAGGCGGTTGGGTCGAATTGATCTGCGGCAGCATGTTCAGCGGCAAGACCGAGGAGTTGATCCGTCGCGTGCGCCGCGCCGAGATCGCCCGTCAACGGATCCAGGTTTTCAAGCCGAAGCTGGACGACCGCTATTCCGTCACCCAGGTCGCGTCGCACGATGGCCTGCACTTCGAGGCCGAGGTGATCGAGACCGCGCGCGAGATCCTCATCAGGCTGCGTCCCGAAACGACCGTGGTGGCGGTGGATGAGGCGCAATTCCTCGACTGGACGATCGCCGATGTGGTCCGTCTGCTGGCGGATCGCGGCCTGCGGGTGATCGTCACCGGGTTGGATCTGGACTTTCGCGGGGAGCCGTTCGGGCCGATGCCGCTTCTGCTGGCCGAAGCGGAGCTGGTGGACAAGCTGCACGCGATTTGTGTGGTCTGCGGCGCGCCGGCCAGCCGCACCCAACGCCTCATCAACGGCCAGCCGGCGAACTATCACGATCCGGTGATCCTGGTCGGCGCCAATGAGATGTATGAAGCGCGCTGCCGCGATTGCCACAAGGTGCCGGGGCGGCCGGAGATCAGTGAGCAGTAGACAGGAGTCAGGGAGCAGGGGTCAGGAGCGGCTCGTCGCGCAGCGTGAGCTTGCCGAGCACGGCTTGCAGGTCATCGGGCAGGGGCGCGCTGAATTCGACAGCCTGGCCGGTGGCGGGCAGGCGAAACCGGATGCGCTCGGCGTGGAGAAACTGGCGCGGGCAGGCGATCGTGTCCTTGCGCGCGCCGCCATATACCGGGTCGCCCACGATTGGGTGACGGATGTGGGCGAGATGGACGCGGATTTGGTGCGTCCGCCCGGTCAGTGGATGGCAGGCGAGGAGGGTGTAGCGCGGCGGCGCGCCGCCCGCTGACCGGCCCAGACCCGACGGCTGTTCGTAGTACCCCTGCGCTTCGTAGCGGGTAACCGCGGCCCGGCCATGTGAGAGCGCCGCGACCGCCATCCGCTGCCGGTTCCGGGGGTCGCGGCCGATCGGCGCGTTAATCTCCCCGCGCGGCGGGCTGAGCCAGCCGTGAACGAGCGCCAGATAGGTCTTGTGGATCTCCCGATCCTTGAACTGCGCCTGGAGCGCCCGCTGCGCCGCGTCGTTCTTGGCGACCAGGATCACGCCGGAGGTGTCTTTGTCGAGCCGGTGCACGATCCCTGGCCGGCGGGTTCCCCCCACTCCTTCCAGAGACGGGCAATGATACAGCACGGCATTGACGAGCGTGCCGCGCCGGTTGCCGGCCGCCGGATGTACGACCATTCCAGCCGGTTTGTTGATGACCAACAGGTCGCGATCTTCATGGAGGATCGTCAGGGGGATCGGCTCCGACTCGACGGCGTAGTCCGCGGGCGGCGGGATGACGACCACCAACGCATCGCCGGCCGCCACGCGATAGCTGGCTTTGAGTAGCCGGCCCGCCCGCGTGACGCGACCTTCGGCCACCCAACGTTGGATCACGGAGCGGGAGTGCTCCGGCAATTGCCCCGCCAGCCATTTGTCCAGACGTTCCCCGTCCACCGTCGCGATTAGCGTCAGCGTCGCTGCTGCGCCATCCGATTCGTCGTCCAGGTCGTCAAACAAAACTTCGGGAGTCTCCGTGACTCCCGAAGCCGGCGACGAACCCATTTCGTCCTGAGCCATCTCAGCCAACCACCCTCAGACTACCCTGCTGCCTATGCCATGTCATTGCGAGCGGTGTTTGCGAAGCAAACTCTCCCGTGAAGGAGATTGCCTCGGCCCACACGACGGGCCTCGCAATGACTAAAGCGATTCTGGAATCAGTTCGCGGCCATCTTGGCTGCGCGGGCCTCGAAGCGCAGAATCAGCAGCGCTAACAAGATGACCCCCACCGTGATGCAGCTATCCGCCACGTTGAAGGCCGGGAACTGAAACAGCCGGTCGCCCACCGTCCCCTGGAACAGAAGAAAGTCGGTCACATGGCCGACCCGCAGCCGATCCATCTGGTTCCCGATGGCGCCGGCCAGGATCATCCCGACGCAGAGGCGCACGCCCGCGTTCTCAACCGGGAGTTGCCGGGAGAAAAGCAGCACGACGACAATCACGACCAGGGCGACCGAGGCCAGTGCGCCCCCCTGGCCCTGCAACATGCCGAAGGCGGTCCCCGTATTGCCCCAATGCACCAGCATGAAGAAGGGATCCAGCGCCGGGATGGGCGCAAACCCGCCGCCCAGCGGAATCGTGCGCTCGATCCAGGCCTTCGAGGTTTGGTCGGCGAGCAGGATGAGGCCCATCACCAACGGCACCCAGCCCCAACGCGCCAGGGCAGAGCGGAGGTTCGTTGGAGCGACTCGACTCACAGCTCGGCTACCCTTTGGCACGTCATGCAGAACGCGGCCTGCGGAATCGCCTTCAGACGCGCGAAGTCAATCTGCGTGTGGCAACGTTCGCACACCCCGTAGGTGCCGGCTGCCATGCGCGCCAGCGCCCGCTCGACTTCGTTCAGCGCCACCTGATGACCCCGTTGGAGTGAAACCGCGGCCGCCTGATCGAACGCCGCGGTCGCGTCCTCGGCCATGTGATTGCTCGCCGCGACATCGGCCTCCTGGGAGGTGATCCCGAGGCTATGGATCTGCTGGCGCAAGTTGGCCTCTTCTTCCAAGAGATACCCGCGCAGTAGTTGTATTTTTTCCGGTGACAACATATCACAATCCTTCGGCAAGCGGGCGACCCCCTCCAGGCATCGCCCCCGTTTGCCGCTCTCAACGCCGATGTCGGGGCTGATAGCCCTCGACATCGGTATTGTAACCCACTATCGCCCCAGGAACAAACTGCCGAATTCCCCTCACGCCTTCCTGATGCCGATCAGCACTTCCTCGCCATCCAGCTTCAGGCTGACGGTAAAGGCTTCCGGCCCCTCACCGGGCGCGGCGGCTTGCGCCGGCTCGCCCTGGGTCAGGCTGACCGAGAGGGTGTCCCCGGCGATGCTGCCGCCGAAGCGCTGCCACACCGGGGCCAGCTTCGGCCCGGCCTGCACGGTGGTGTGGATCCGGTCGCTGATCTCCAGACCCGACTTCTTCCGCAATTCCTGGATGTTGCGGCTGATCTCGCGCGCCCAGCCCTCCCAGCGCAACGCGTCGGTGAGTTCGGTGGTCACCGCGACCAGGTAGCCGGCTTCCTCGGCGACGGCCAGGCCCGGCTTCGGGCTTTTGCGCACCTCGACTTCTTCCGGGAGCGCCATCAGCGTCTCGCCATCCACCGTGACCGGCACGGCCTGGCCGGCCTCCACCGCGGCGGCCACCGCCAGCGGATCGAGCGCCAGCAGGCTTTGCCGGATCGCCGGGAAGCGCCGGCCATACTTGCTGCCCAGTTGCTTCGGGAGCGGATGGATGGTGACGTTGACCAGGTCGCTCGACGCCGTGACCGTGCGGAGCGACTTGATGTTCAGTTCCTCCTTGACCACATCCTCGGCCAGACCCAGGATCGCCTCGGCTTCGCGGGCCGATGGCACGCCGACGATCGCCTCGGCGAGCGGCTGGCGCATCTTCAGCGCGGCCGCCTCGCGCGCCGCGCGGCCCAGGCTCACCACCCGCTGCGCTAACGCCATGTCGGCCACGAGCTGGGCGTCGGCATACTCTGGCCTGGGGGCCGGCCACTGGCTCAAATGCACGGATTGCGGATTTGCGATTTGCGATTTGCGATTTGCGATTTGCGCATCGCCTTCTGCGCCATAACAAACCAAATTGCGATAGATGGCGTCGGCCATGAACGGCGTGAACGGCGCCAGCAGGTGACTGAGCGTGACCAGCGCCTCATACATGGTTTGGTGGGCAGCCAGTGAGTCAACGTTCAACGTTCCAATGTTTGAACGTTGAACATCTTCCGTATTCCAAAACCGCCGCCGGCTCAAGCGCACGTACCAGTTGCTCAACTCATCCACGAAGTCGGCGATCGGGCGGGTGGCGCCGGTGACATCATACGTCTCCAACGCCTGCGTGACGTTCTCCACCAGGCGATTCAGCTTCGCTAGCACCCACCGATCGAGCACCGTGCGTTCGGCCAACGGGACGGCCGGCGCGGTCGGGTCGAAGTCGTTCAGGTTGGCATAGGTCACGAAGAAGCTGTAGCTGTTCCAGAGCGCCAGCAGGAACTTGCCGGCCGCCTCGCGCACCAGGTTGGCGCTGAAGCGCCGGGTGTTGCCGGGCGGGCTGGCGGTATACATATACCAGCGCGTGGCGTCGGCGCCGTGCGCATCGAAGACCGCCCACGGATCCACGATATTGCCGCGGCTCTTCGACATCTTGCTGCCATCTTCGGCCATGATATGGCCCAGCGAGATGACATTCTTGAAGCAAGGCTGGTCGAACAGCAGCGTGCTGACCGCGTGCAACGTGTAGAACCAGCCGCGCGTCTGATCCACGGCCTCGCAGATATAGTCGGCGGGGAACTGCTCGTTGAAACGGTCGCGGTTCTCGAAGGGGTAGTGCCATTGCGCCACCGGCATCGAGCCGGAATCAAACCAGGCGTCCGCCACCTCACGCACGCGACGCATCTTGCCCTTGCCGCACTTGCCGCAAACCCACGCCAATTCGTCGACAGCCGGCCGGTGCAGATCCAGCGGTTCGACGCCCGCCTGATCGGGATCAGGCCATCCGCCGCGTTGCTGCGCCAGGTACTTTGGCTGCATGAACTTCCGGCCCGTCCTGGCGCTCAACTCGGCCACCGAGCCGATGCATTCCTGGTGGTCGCAGGATGGGTTGTCGCAGACCCAGAACGGCAACGGCGTGCCCCAGTAACGTTCGCGCGCCAGGGCCCAGTCAATGTTGTTTTCCAACCACTCGCCAAAGCGTCCTTCCTGGATGTGCTCGGGCACCCAGTTGATCCGGCGGTTGTTGGCGACAAGCTGATCCTTGAACGCCGTCGTCTTGATGTACCACGTGCTGCGGGCATAGTAGAGCAGCGGCGTGTCGCACCGCCAGCAGAATGGGTAGGTGTGCTCGTAAGTCTCCTGCTTGAACATCAGCCCGCGGTCGGTCAACTCCTGCTGGATCAGCGGGTCGGCTTCCTTGACGAAGATGCCGCGCCAGGGCGTGACCGCATCCACGAAGCGGCCCTGCGCGTCCACGGTCATCAGGGTCGGCAGGCCGTACTTCTGCCCCACGGTCATGTCGTCGGCGCCGAACGCCGGCGCGATGTGCACCAGGCCCGTGCCATCCTCCGTGCTGACGAAGTCGCCGGGGATCACGTAGCAGTAGTCCTGGGTCACTGGCAGAAAGGTGTAGAGCGGCCGATAGTGCCAGCCGAGCAGCTCGCGGCCCTTGGCGCGGCGCAGCACCGTCACATGGCCGGCGTGCTCACCGAAGACCTTACCCACGAGCGCTTCGACCAGCCACAGCTTATCGTCGCCGTGTTGCACCAGCACGTAATCCAGATCCTCGCCGACCGCGACCGCGACGTTGCCGGGTAGCGTCCAGGGCGTGGTGGTCCAAACCAGCAGGTAGATGCCGGGCTGGTCGCGCAGCGGGAAGCGCACGAAGACGCTCGGATCTACCGTGCCTTCCTGATAGCCCTGCGCCAACTCGTGGCTGCTCAGCGGCGTGCCGCAGCGCGGGCAATAGGGCACGACTTTGTAGCCCTGGTAGATCAGGCCGCGCTCCCAGTATTGCTTGAGGATCCACCACAGCGACTCGACGTAGTCGTTGGTCAGCGTCCAGTAGGCGGTGGGGAGATCCACCCAAAAGCCCATGCGGGCTGTGAGCTTCTCCCATTCGTCCACATATTCATAGACGCTCTTGCGGCACATCTGGATGAAGGGCGCGACGCCGTACTCCTCGATGGCCTTCTTGCCGGAGAAGCCCAGCCTGCGTTCGACCTCCAGTTCGACCGGCAGGCCGTGGGTATCCCAGCCGCCCTTGCGCGAGACATAGAAGCCGCGCATCGTCTTGTAACGCGGGAAGATATCCTTGAACGCCCGCGCCAGCACGTGATGGATGCCCGGCCGGCCGTTGGCGGTCGGCGGCCCCTCGAAGAAAACGTAGCGCGGGCCGTCCGCGGTCTGCCGCTGCGACTGGCCGAACACATCGGCCTCTTTCCAGAAGCGGAGCACATCCTGCTCTAGCGCGGGCAGGTCAACCTGGGGGGAAACGCTATGGAACTTGGGCATAGGTGTTACCTCGACGTGATGCGTGACACGTAATGCGTGCTGGGTTCTGCGTGCCGATAACAGAAAATGACCTTCGCCGCTATGCTGCCACTGCCTCGAACGCGACTTGCAGGTGACCGGGCTGTGGCAAGATGAAGTTCAGCCGCTCAAAGCCGATGACCTGCCCGCCTCGATCCTTCATCAAGACGACTTCATCACCGGTTTCCTCGCAAATATATTCATCCTGGGGATTTCCGAACCACACCGTGAGGATGTTCCCCGCATGGTCGTAATAAACCTTTACCCGGGCCATATCTCCACCCCTTCTTTAACCGCGTCCCAATCCACCAACCTATCAACCTACCACCTCCACGTAAATCCGCTTATTGATCGCGCCCTTCGACTTGTAGTCCGCCACGCGAATCCGCCCGACCTCCCGCGTGTTGGCGACGTGCGTGCCGCCGTCAGCCTGGAGATCCAGCCCGACGATCTCCACTGTGCGCACCTCCAGGATGCCCGGCGGCAGCAGGTTGATCTTGGTGCGGATCAGGTCGGGGATCTGGAACGCCGCGTCGCGCAGCAGGATCTTCACCCGCACGTCCCGCGCCGCGGCGATCTCGGCGTTGCACTTCGCCTCGATCTCACCGACCAACTCCCCGCGCAGGGTCGCGAACTCGAAGTCCATGCGGCCTTGCAGCGGATCCATATTGCCGCCCGTCACCGATGCGCCGTAGTCGCGCCAGACGACGCCGCAGAGGATGTGAAGCGCGGTGTGGGTGCGCATCAGGGCATAGCGCCGCGGCCAATCAATCGAGCCGGTGACGGCCTGGCCCGCGGTGGGTGCCCCGCCGCTGAGCCAATGCCACACCAACTCGCCCTCCTTTTTCACCTGGGTCACGCCACAGATTTGCGCGGTCTGCGCGATTGTCAGCGTGCCCACATCCCCCGGCTGGCCGCCCCCGCCGGGATAAAACGCCGTGCGGTCGAGCGCCACGCGGCCGCCCGCGGCATCCACCGCGACCACCGTCGCGTCGAACTCGCGCAGATAACTGTCGGTTTGGTAGAGTAACTCGGTCATTTCACCCCCTGGGCAGGAATCAGGAGTCAGGCGACAGGGGTCAGCAGTCCGATCTGCCTCCCGACTCCTGAACAATAAAAACGCCCTCATCCCACATGGGGACGAGAGCGCAAGCTCCCGCGGTACCACCCCGGTTAACCGATTGCAGATTGCAGATTTTAGATCGCAGACCGGGCCACAATCTGAAATCTGCAATCTCAAATCAAAAAATCGGTTCTCTTCGGCGCTATCACGCCTTGCGTTGGCTAACGGGACGCAACCCCGGCGACGTCTACTTGACCCGGTCGAGGCGGTTCGGGTCGCGGCTCCAGAAGGATTTTCGGCGGATGCAGTGCGTCCGGCTTCCACTGTCCCGGATTCGCTGAGCGACAGCTTATCCACCTACTCGTTTCCATCATCGCCTTTGCGAGTAGAGTGTAGCACGACGCGGCCCATTTGTCAAACCATCTTCGGCGCATAACCTGGGTCAGCCATTCCCCTGAAACTTTCCCGCCCCGACCTCCGTATTGAAAGCAGAACAGACCAACACAGACGGGGCTGCTGCGGTGCATCAGGAGCCTCAGCGGTTGGCAAAATGTGAGGTGCAGGATGAACAACAATCGCGGGTGGTGGATCGCGCTGGCAGCGTTGTTGCTGCTGATCTGTTGCTGCTGTTGCGCGCTGGCCTGGGCGGCCGGCAGCCTGACCCTGGCCGGCATCCGGGCGGGCGTTTCAGCGATTGAGCAGGATGGCGGCGAGTGGCAGGCCTGGCTGCGTTCGCTGCGTGAATGGGATGGCGATTGGCGCGACTGGACGGGGCCGTGGACGGGTGGGACGCAGGCCACCGCGGCGGTCCAGCAGGCGTTGACCGTGCAGGGGCCGACGACGCTCGACCTCAACGCGCCGGTGGGGGATGTGATCGTGCGAGCCGGGCCGGCCGGGCAGGTCAAAGTCGAGGGCACGAAGCGCGCCTACGGCGCCACGCAGGCCGACGCCGAGCGCCGCCTGGAAGAGATCGAGGTCAAGGTGGATCAATCGGGCGACCGGGTGTGGGTGCGCGTCCGCGGGCCGTTTGCCGGGGGCAACACCGGCCGTTCGCCCCGCGTCAACCTGACGATCACCGTGCCCCAGCAGACGACCGTTGCGGCGGACATGGGGGTGGGCCGCTTGCAGATCACCGGCACGACCGGCGATGTGACCGCCAACGCCGAGGTAGGCGACGTGCTCGTGACCGATGTCACGCCGGTCGAGAAGCTGTCGGTCAAAACCCGCATCGCGAGCGTGGATTTCACCGGCGCGCTGGCCCCGAACACCCGCTATGAGTTCACGACCGATATCGGCAAGGTCGCCTTGCGGTTGCCCGAAACGAGCGCCTTCCGGCTGGATGCCCGCAGCGACATCGGCGATGTGACGGTCGGATTCCCGGTGGCGGGCCGTAGCAGTCGCGACGCGCTGGTGGGCAAGGAAGTGCGCGGAGAGGTCGGTCAGAATCCGACGGCGAGCCTCTATCTGCGTTCGCGGGTGGGGGAGATTTCGATCAAGCCGGGAAGATAGAAGAAGAGGCAATGGAGCAAAACTCGCTATCTGTTGGCTGTCACGCCTCGCGTGAGCGGGGCAACCCCTAAACTCCTGTTACGGCGTGACACCAGCGAAGAATCTCCTTGCCAAGGCGAGACCCTTCGCTAGATTTTCGCTGCAACTGATTTCACAGGACCAACCCGCTCAGGGTGACAATAGCGACTTTTGCGACATTGCGGTTTCAGGCTTCTTCGACCAGATACGCCGGCACCGATTCGGTGCGCGAGCGGCCGCGAGTATCCTCGTAGGTCACTTCCCAGGTGGGCGCCCAGGCCAGCGCCACCAGTTGCACGTCAATATCGCTCTTGCGCGGCGCGATCTTGACCTGCTGGATGTTCTCCGTCGCCGCGGTCCATTGTTGCGTGACCTGATTTGTATCCTCTTCCATCTCGCCCTTGAGTTGCTCCATCTGCGCCTGCAGCCGGGCGATGTCCGCCTTGGATTCCGCGATGTTAGCCTGCGCCTGGCTGGTGATACGCCGCCGGGAAGCTGCGCTCGCCAACCCGCCGAGCGGATTCCTGCGTCGGCCGAGCACCCCCAGCGCCCCGGCCACCGTCGCTAACCCCGACAACACCTCTTCGCCGATGCGGCCTTTCAACTGCGCTTCGTTTTCGGCCAGATCCTGTTGTTCGCGCGCCAGCTTATCCTGAAGCCGTTCCAGTTGCACCTGATACTTGTCGCGCAGTTTGTCCACCGCAGCGTCGCGCTGCTCGCGCGCGGCCTGCTGGCAGCGGATCTTGAAGTCGCGCGCCGACTCGCCCGGCCGGCCGTAGAGCTTCAACGTCGGATTGGACGCCAGGCCGTAGGACTGGCCGCGGTAGAGCTGATCGGCCAGGTCGCTCGCCAGGCCGCTGAAGCTCCTGGCCGTGGTCACGACGTCGGGCAGGTCGGGGAGAAAGAAGGCGCCCTCCTCGGGCCGGTCGGCCAGATCATGCGGATCGAGCTTGATCGGTTGGGCGCTCTTCCAGGAGACGACCTTGCCCGCCTCGCTCAGTGGCAGCAGCAGCGTGATGTCCTGACTCTCATCGAGGTCGAGCTTGCGATCTACGAACCGGATGCTGGCGAACCCGACCAGCGCGGGCGCGTAGACCAGCCGTTTGTCGGTGGGCGTCACACTCCCGCCGACCTTATCGGCGACCTTGCGCACGCTTTGGCCCTCCGTCAACGTCAGGGGCAGGCAGGTCTGCTTGATGGCGGGCGGCAACACGGGCGCCTGCGCCACCAAGCCGACCGCCGCGCCGGTCTTGGGCGCCGCGGCACTGAGTTGCGCCATCTTTGCATCGCTTGACGCGGCATCCGCCGCCTTCCGGCCGGCTTCCGGCGCCTTGCGCGGGGCCATCAACGATTTGATCTGCTGTCGCGTCAATGGCCCACGCAGATAGCTCATGGCCCAGCGGGTGGTGAAGACGACCGGCGCCTTCAGGTTGACGTTGTGCATCAAGAAGACGCGGCTGTCCAACGCGGAGATCGTCTTGTCGAGCACGGCCGGATCGGCAGCCGAGCCGGCCTCGGCCATGGCGCTTTCCAGGCCATCCATCAGCCGGGCTTTGTCGCGCTCCGCCTGCAGCTTGCCGATGAACCAGGTGCCGGCGTTAGTCAGCCCCTTGTAGTCCAGGTCCACCGGGTTTTGGGTCGTCAGCACCATGCCCATGCCGAAGGCACGCGCCTGTTTGAGCAGCGTCAACATCGGTTTCTTGCTGGGCGGGTTGGCCGTGGGTGGGAAATAGCCGAAGATTTCGTCCATGTAGACGATGCCGCGCAGGCTGGTGGTGCCGGGCTGGGCGCGCATCCAGGAGATGACCTGCTCCAGCAGCAGGGTGACGAAGAACATTCGCTCGGCGTCGCTCAGGTGCGCGATGTAGAAGATGGTGTGGCGGGGCTTGCCGGTGGCTGTGTATAGCATGTCGCCGATATCCAGCGGCTCGCCTTGCATCCAGGCGGCAAAGCTGGGCGAGGCGATGATGTTGTTGAGCGCCATCGCCAGGCTGAAACGATCTTTCTCCGGGAAGAAGGTGTCCACGTCGAAGACGCCGATCTGGCGGAAGGGCGGCTTCTGCACCTGCATGATGAGCCGAGCGATATCCAGGTCTTGGCCGGCCCGCCACGCGGTCTCGATGATGGTGGAAAGCAGGATGTGCTCGCGGCTGCGCACCGGGTCGGCCTCGATGCCGACCAGCCCCAGCAGGCCCGCCACCGTGCCCTGGACGCGATCGCGCAGGATCTCGGCCTCGGTGTCCCAATCCAGCTTCGGCGCCTTGAAGCTGCTGACGATGCTGACGGGCAAGCCCGCTTCCGAGCCGGGGGTATAAATCGCGAAATCCACCGCGTTTTTCAGCGCGCGGATGCGCTCTGGCCCTTCCTCCCAGCTCGCCAGGCCGTCGCGCCAGGTCTTAGCGGTGGCCGCGGCGAATTCCTCCGGCGTCTGCCCCTTGCGCCGGGCGTCGTCCGCGTTGATCCAGGGCAGGAAGTCTTCTGGCTGCAGCTCAGGGAAGGTCAGCAGGAGGTTGGTGATATCGCCTTTCGGGTCAATCATGATCGCGGGCACACCGTCGAGCGCGGCCTCTTCGATCAAGTCAATGCACAAGCCGGTCTTGCCGGAGCCGGTCATGCCGACCACGATGGCGTGCGTCGTCAGGTCGCGCGCATCATAGTTGACCGGTTTATCTGTCGCGGCCTGTCGGGTCTTCAAGTCGTACTCCCGACCTAGAAAGAAACTGCCTAGTTTTTCAATGATCGGCATAGAATCTTCTCCTTAGAGCGAAGCAAGCACCTTTTCGAGCGCCTCACGGCCCGGTCGCAGCGCCTCGTCGGGCAGATATACCAACGGCGTGTCAGTATAGTGCAGCAGCTCGTGCAGGTCGGGCCGCTCGTGCTCGTTGACGTAGATCAGCCCGGTGATGAACTGCTGGTTTTCACGCGCTTCCTCCAGGGTGCGGAAGGCATTTAGCTTGTCGGTCGGGTCGTAGTCTGGATCGAGCTTCTTCAGCACAATGCGCGACCCGTCGTGCATCTTCACTTGCAGTTCATCCTTGTAGGTACCGTCAATGGTGATTTCAGCATAATCCGGGACGAAGCTCAACTCGTTGAGCGCCACCTCCTGCTGTTTGCCCCAACTGTAGCTCTTGGTCGAATCATCATGGTTGTTGAATGTGACACACGGGCTGATGATATCGAGGACGGCGATGCCCCGGTGACTGAACGCCGCCTTCAGTAAGCTCTCGACCTGTTTGGGGTCGCCGGCGAAGCTGCGCGCGACGAAGGTCGCGTTGGCGGCCAGCGCTTCCAGGCAGATGTCGAGCGGCGGCAAGTTGTTCACCCCGGCATACTTGAGCTTCTGCCCCAGGTCGGCCGTGGCGCTGAATTGGCCCTTCGTCAGGCCATAGACGCCGTTGTTTTCCACGATGTAGATCATCGGGACGTTGCGGCGCACAGCATGTTTGAACTGCCCGGTGCCGATGGAGGCGGTGTCGCCGTCGCCGCTGACGCCGATCACCGTCAAATCGCGATTGGCGACGGCAGCGCCGGTCGCCACCGCCGGCATCCGGCCATGCACGCTGTTGAACGCATGGCTCCAGCCCATGAAGTAGGCGGGGGATTTGCTGCTGCAACCGATGCCGCTCATCTTCACCACCTGGGTTTGATCCAGGCTCAGCTCCCAGGCAACGTTCATGATGCGCTGGCTGATGCTGTCGTGGCCGCAGCCTTTGCACAGCGTGGATGGCGCAGCTTGATAGGCTTTTTTCTCCAGGCCCAGGGCATTGACTTTGGCGCCACGGATAGGGGTTTCAATGGTAGTCATGGGTCGCGCTCCTGTCACATCTGCTTCTGAATGGCATCGGCGATCCACTCGGCGGCCAGGGGCCAACCGTTGCACCGCGCGATCGAGGTCAGCTTGGCGCCGCAGCACGGTTCTTCCGACAGCAAGATCAGGTTCAACTGCCCGTCGCGGTTGTTCTCCACCACGAAGATGCGCTCGTGATCCCGGATGAAGTTGTGCACATCATCGTTGATCGGCAGCGCTCGCAGCCGCAAGTAGCTGGTCTCGATCCCGGCCGCGCGCAAGATACCACGCGCCTCTTCGATCGCCGGATGATTCGAACCGACGCTGATGATCCCATAACGCGCGCCCTCGACCCGATCCACCACCGGCGCGGGCACAAGCTGGCGCGCGGTGTCGAATTTGCGGGCGAGACGCGTGAGATTCGCCTCCCAATGCTCAGGCCGCTCGCTGTAACGCGCGTATTCATCATGGCCGGTGCCACGCGCGAAATAGGCGGCCAGCAGGTACGGGGCGCCCGGCAGGGTGCGATAAGGAATGCCGTCGCCGTCCACATCCTTGTAGCGCCCCCACGCGCCGCCCAATTCACGGACCTGTTCGGCGGTAAGCACCTTGCCACGCGCTAACGGCTTATCCGGATAGTCAAATGGATCGCTGATCCACACATTCATGCCCAGATCAAGATCGCTGAGGACCATCACCGGGACCTGAAGTTGCTCTGCCAGGTCGAACGCGATCCAACCGAATCCGAAGCATTCCTTCGGATCAGCCGGGAAGAGCAACACATGGCGGGTGTCGCCGTGACTCAGATAATAGGCGGTCGAGATATCGCCCTGACCGGTGCGCGTTGGCAAGCCGGTGCTCGGGCCGATGCGTTGAATGTCCCAGACCACCGCGGGCACCTCGGCGAAGTAGGCGAGGCCGACGAACTCGGACATCAGATCCAGGCCGGGGCCAGAGGTGGCCGTCATGGCGCGAGCGCCGGCCCAGCCGGCGCCCACCACCATGCCCAGCGCGGCCAGCTCATCTTCCGCCTGGATAATCGCGAAATTCGCCTTGCCGGTCTGCGGATCGGTGCGCAGTTGGGGCAGATATTTGCCCAAGGCGTCGGCCATACTGGATGCGGGGGTGATCGGGTACCAGGCCACGACGGTGACGCCGCCGAAGACAGCGCCCAGGGCGGCAGCCGCGTTGCCGTCAATCAGGATCTTCCCCTCGTTGAACCCACTCATCCGCGCGACCCGGTAGGGATCGGTCTTGACCAGGTTCTTCTCGGCCCAGCTATAGGCGCTGCGCACCATGCTCATGTTGAGCTGGGTCGGCTTGGGCTTGCCGCCGAAGTTCCAGGCGATGGCATCCTCGATCTCCGGCAGCTCAATTCCCAGGAGATAGGTCAGTGCGCCGACATACACCATATTTGCGATGTAGTCGCGCAGCTCATAGGGCAGATTGGCTTCCTTGACCAACTGCCCGACCGGCACTCCGTAGTAGGTCACATCGTGGCGTCGCGCCGCGATCGGCAGGCCATCGTCATAGATGACCATACCGCCCGGCGCGACATTGGCCATGTCTTCCGCCACTGTGCGGCCATTCATGCATACGGCGATCTCGTAAGGGTCCTTGCGACCCAGGTAACCGTCTTTGCTCAGGCGGATGATGTACCAGGTGGGCAAACCCTGGATATTGCTGGGAAACAGGTTCTTGCCATTCACCGGGATGCCCATCTTGAATAACGCGCGCAGCAACACCAGATTGCTCGTCTGGCTGCCCGAACCGTTGACCGTCGCGATGTTGATGGAGAAGTTATTCGCCCATTCGCTGGCGGCCGGCAACTGTTCCTTCGCGTTGGCGGGGGTCTCTCGAAGTGCAATACTCATATCACAACTCCTTGGGATGCTTTGGACCTGATTGGCAACGAAAGCTCGTGCGCGACACCCATCTTGTCAATCAGGCGCATGTGTTGGATCAACAACTCCTTGCCGGCCGCGTGGTCGCCGGCTTCAATGGCCTTGACGATACGCTCATGATAGCTCCACACCTCTTGCAGATAGCCGTAATCGGCGTATGTGTTGAGCTCGACCGCCTCGTAGGCGTCCCAGTAGGCGGCCAACAGGCCCAGCACAAATGGATTCTCCAGGCGACTGAAGATCGTCAGATGGAACTGGCGGTGCTCGGGATAGGGGATCTGGATGCGATCATAAGTGAGCTTGGCTTGCGCCTGGCCTACCAATTCGTTGAGGTGCGCGATATCCTCTGGGAGCAGCAGGCCCACGGCTTCAGCCCAGAACGCGGTCTCCAGATGGATGCGCAGCGCAGCAAACGAGCGGAACGCGCCGCGGTCGAGGGAGAGCGCGACCATCAGGCTCAAGCGCACGGCGGGCAGGAAATCGTAGGGCAGACAGCGGATCCCCTTGCGCGGGCTGGCCTCCACCAGGCGGAGGGTGCGCGCCACCTCGAACTGCTCGCGCAGTTTGCCCACGCTGATGCCAACCTCGGCGCTGATCTCATCCAGGGCTGGCAGCCGCATGCCCGGCTGACAGTTGTGGGTCAGCAGATAGCGCAAGAAATCCGATTCGATTTGCGAAGCGATCATCGTGGCCGAGCCTATCTGTGCCGATTTCCTCAATTTATTGAATCAATTAGATTGATTATAGTATAACCAGAATCGGGCGTGGTGTCAAGTTGCGAAAGATTGTATGCGATCTGCTATTGGCGCATGAACAAAGCCTGTATACTATGTACAGTAGAGGCGAGCATGTGGGCCGCCTGGACCGCAGAAATGGAGAACTGACGATGGTCAAAAAACCGACCGATACCCCGGCGCACGTTCCTGCCGTGGGCCAACCCGCGCCCGATTTCACCCTGACCGCCGACGACGGCTCGACCGTCCGGCTGAGCGACCTGGGCGGCCGGCGCGTGGTGCTCTACTTCTATCCGAAGGATGACACCCCTGGCTGCACCACCCAGGCTTGCGGCTTCCGGGACAACTACGTAGAGATCACCGAGAAGGATGCCGTGGTGTTCGGCATCAGCCCGGACGGGGTGGGGAGCCACATCAAGTTCCGCACCAAGTTCAACCTGCCCTTCCGCCTGCTGGCAGATGAAGATCACAAGGTGGCGGAATTGTACGGCGTGTGGGGCGAGAAGAGCATGTATGGGAAGACGTACTTCGGCATCATCCGCTCGCATTTCGTGGTGGATGCCGAGGGCAAGATCGCCGATGTGCAGTACAGTGTCAGCCCCGACGACAGCGTGGCGAACGCGCTGGCGACGCTGCGGCTGAGCTGAGAACCCACCGAACAAGTTCGGCACTCCGGAGGCCTCGACAAATTGAGGGCACTCTGGAGTCCCCAACTTGTTGGGGGTCTCCTCGCCGGGATGTCGCGTCCGACAGCAACAACAGAGTTGAAAATCGTCCTGAACGCGCCGAGGCTCGCACTGCACCTGGCGCATGGCTGCCTACCGCCGGTGATTTTTCCTCTGCCCCCGCGCCGTGTATAATCTCCTGACCGGGAGACCTTCGTGAACCTGCTGAGACGCCATCAGGCTGCTGCCGCTATCCTGACGCTCTTCGTTGTGTTGGGCGTCACCTACAGCATCATCGTGCCGATTTTTGAGGCCCCTGATGAGCTGTATCACTATCCCTTCGTGGCGCGGCTGGCGCAAGGCGAAGATTTGCCGGTCCAACGCCCTGGGCATGGGGAGATGTGGCAGCAGGAGGGCAGCCAGCCGCCGCTTTATTATGTCCTGGCGAGCGTGCTCAACCGTTGGCTCGACTTGACGGAGTTACCGGCGATTTATCGGCCCAACCCGCACGCGCGGGTCGGCATTCCCCTGGCCCACGACAACAAGAATATCGTGATTCACACGGATCGCGAAACCTTCCCGTGGCGCGGCGCAGTCCTCGGCATTCATCTGACTCGGCTCTTCTCGCTGCTGCTGGCGGTCGGTACGCTGCTTTGTACCTACCACCTTGGGCAGGTGATCTTTTCGGAAGATCGGCGCGTTGCCATCGCCGCGCTGGCCTTCAACGCGTTCATCCCTATGTTTATGTTCATCAGCGCCTCGGTCAATAACGACAATCTGGTCATCTTCCTCTCATCGTTGACCCTGACGCTGCTTGTGCGGGTGATCCGCCGCGGCGCGCCCCCGCGGGCTTTGCTGCTGATCGGCATCATCATCGGGCTGGCGTGTCTGGCGAAGCTGGGCGCGCTGGCCCTGATCCCGCTGGCCGGCCTGGCGCTGTTGCTCCGGTATTTTGACGAGCGCGCCCCGACAAGTCGGGGACTCCGGAATGTCCCGACAGGTCAGGGACTCCGGAATGCCGAACTTGTTCGGCGGGTCTCGTCAAACCAGCTTCGTGTATGGCTGTGGCGTCTGGCCGCAGACTACGCACTCGTGCTCCTCCCGATCCTCGTGATCGCCGGCTGGTGGTATGTGCGGAACTGGCAACTATACGGCGACCCAACCGGCCTGAATGCGATGCTGGACATCGTCGGCCGACGGCCGGCCCGGCCATCGCTGCTCGATCTGTGGGACGAGTTCGAGGGGCTGCGGATCAATTTCTGGGGGCTGTTCGGGGTGGTCAACGTCTTGTTGCGCCCCACCTGGATCTATCGCGTCTTCGACGCGCTGACGATCCTCGCCATGATCGGCGCGCCGCTCTGGGTCTGGCTTCGGTGGCGCATGGGGCGGTCCGTCCCCTGGCGCGATATCAGCCTGCTCAGCGCGTGGATGTTGGTCGAGTTCGGCGCGCTGATCCGGTGGACCTCAGAAACCTTTGCCTCGCAGGGGCGGCTGTTTTTCCCTGCCTTAGCGCCGATCTGTCTGTTCCTGGCCGCGGGCTGGCTGGTCTGGTTCCCGCCGCGCTGGCAAGGCCGCGCCGCGCTGGGGCTGGCCGCGATGTTCCTGGCCCTCACCGCCACCGCGCCGCTCACCTCGATCTTGCCGGCCTATACCCGTCCTGCGATCCTGACGACCGCCGAAATCCCCCCGACCGCCCGGCGCTTCGATGTGACCTACGGCGATGTTGTGCGGTTGGTCGCGTTCGAGGTGGGCAAAGATGCGGTGCGGCCCGGCGAGGAATTGCCGGTGACGGTCTATTGGGAAGCGTTGAAGCCCATGGCCGAAGATCTGAGCATCTTTGTTCAGCTTGTGGCCGGGCAAGATACGATCCTGGGTCAGACCGACAGCTATCCGGGCGGCGGCGCCTATCCGACCAGCATGTGGTCCCCCGGCGAAGTGATTCGCGATCAGTTCATGGTACCGATACGGCGCGGGACGAATGTGCCCGAAGCGGCTTCCCTCCTCACCGGGATCTATCACTACAAGACGCTCACCCGACTGCCTGCCGTAGATGGCCGCGGTCAAATGGTGACGCAACCGGTGCTGGCGCGGGTCAAGGTCGCCGTCCCCACACAAACACAGATCCCCCAGCATATCCTCCACGCCAACCTGGCCGACCGGGTGCGCCTCATCGGATACGACCTGCCCGCCGGGCCGATACGCCCAGGGACAGATGTCAGATTAACCCTCTACTGGGAGGTATTGGGCAGAGTCGGAGGGGATTATACGGTGTTCATCCACTTGCTGGATGCAAGCGATGTGCGGGTCGGGCAAGGAGATGGGCCGCCCCTGAATAACGCCTATCCGACCTCTTTTTGGGCGGCCGGCGAGAGCCTGGCCGACGCGCATCGCCTGACGATTCCTGCTAACGCCGCGCCGGGGCGCTATCGCATCGCCGTGGGGCTGTATGACCCGATCAGCGGTCAACGGTTGCCGATGTTGGATCCGCAGGGCAAACCGGCCGCCGATCGAGTGATGCTGGGAGACCTGGAAGTGGCGCTACGTTGACAGGGCGCTGCCTTCAGGCAGGTCATCCAGCGTCACCATCCCATATCGCACGGCCAACAGCGCGGCCTGGGTGCGGTCGAGGACGCCGAGCTTGCTCAGGATCGTGCTGACGTAGCCCTTGACCGTCGCTTCAGTCAGGCTGAGCGCGGCGCCGATCTCCTTGTTGCTCAGCCCCTGGGCGATCAGATGCAGGATCTCGCGCTCGCGGGCGGTGAGCGCCGCCAACGGGTCGGCCGGCGCGGGCATCTGTGCCATCAGGCGGCGCAGGATGGCCGGGTGCATCTGCGGCCGCCCCGCGGCCGCCCCGCGGATCGCCGCCGCCAGCTCGTCGCCGCTGATATCCTTGAGCAAGTAGCCGGTCACGCCCGCCCGCAGCGCGGCGTGCAGTTGCGCATCGCTGCCGAAGCTGGTGAGCATCACGATCGCCACTGCGGGCTGCGCCGCGTGGATGGCTGCCGCCGCAGCGATGCCGTCCAGGACGGGCATCTGCACGTCGAGAAGCGCCACATCGGGCTGAGTCGCGGCGGCCAGCGCCACCGCCTCCTGACCCGTGCGCGCCTCGCCGGCTAATTGCATATCCGTCTCAGCTTCGATGGTCTGCCGCAACCCGCGGCGCACCAGCTCGTGGTCGTCGGCGATCAGAACTCGGATCATGACGCCTCCAGTGCTTATTGCCAGCATGTGTTAGCATCCTATCGGAATATGCACGCGCACCGTCGCGCCCCGGCCGGAAGCAGACACGATTTCGAGCGTGCCGCCTAGCGCGGCGGCGCGCTCGCGCATCCCGCGCAGCCCCAGGCCCGCGCCGCCCGCCGCAGCGGAGTCGAAGCCCCGGCCGTCGTCGCTGACGGTCAGCGTGAGTTGCCCCCCTGCGATCGCCAGCGTGCAGCGCGCCGTCGTCACTCCGGCATGCTTGACCACGTTGTGCAGCGCCTCGCGAGCCAGGGCCAGCAGTTCGGTCGCCAGCGTGGCGGGCAGCGAGCACGTCGGGGGCAGGTCGAGCGCCACGGTCAGCAGGCCTTGCCGCGCCAGGCCGGCGCAGTGCTCGCGCAGCGCGGCGATCAAGTCGGCCTCGGTCGGCGCGGGGCTGCGCAACTGAGCCAGCAGCGCCCGCATCTCGGCCAGCGCGTCGCGCGCCGCGGCCTCCTGTTCGACCAGGACCGCGGCGGCCGCGTCGGGATCGCGGCGCGCCAGGCCGCGGGCGTTGCGCAGCCCCAGGCTGATGCTGAACAAGGTCTGCGTGACCGAGTCGTGCAGATCCCGCGCCAGCCGCTGGCGCTCCTCCACCACCGCCAGCGCCCGCTGCTGATCCACTATCTGGGCGGTGCGCTCGGCGATGCGCGCCTCCAGCTCGCGGTTGAGCGCGTTCAGCGCGTCGAAGGTCTCGGCGTAGGCCAGCGCCAGGGCGGCCTGCTGAGCCAACGTGTGCAACTGCGCCCGCTCGTCGGCATCGAACGGCGGGCCAGGTCGTCGCGGCCCCAACTGCCAGCGGCCGAGCGGCCGGCCGCCCGCGGTCAGCGCCGCGCTCCAGGCCGGGTGGTTTGTAGTGGCGATTTCAGTCGCCTCGCGGCGCGCCGGACGACTAAAGTCGTCACTACGAAATTCCCGGTCCTCCCCATCGAGCGTCAGCGTAGCCCAGGCGGCGCCCAGGCGATGGGGAAGCTGCTCGGCCAACAGCGCGACTATCGCGTCGCGGCCGATAACCTCGGCCAGGACAGCGCGCGCCGCCCGCACCTCGGCCTGGAATGCCAGGCGTTCCGGGTAGAACAGACGGTCAATGGCCCATTGCACCCGCTGACGCAGCGGGGTGAACGCCGCGGCAGCCGTAAAGAGCGCCACCAGCGTCGCCGCGCCGCGAAACTGGGGCAGGAACGCCAGCAGCGTCGTGGTCAGCAGCAGGGTCAGCCCGAAGTAGATGGCGAGCAGCGCCAGGGAGAGCACAGCATAGGCCAGGCCATGGCGCAGCGCCGCGTCAATGCCAAACAGGTCGTGGCGCAAGACGATGTAGGTGATGCCGGCGGGCCAGATGAGTTGGCCCAGCAGCAGCCACTCGTAACTCAGCCAGGTGCGCCCCCACAGGAAACCCAGCAGGCGCAGGATGATCGGCGCGTAGGCGATGGTCAGGGTGATCAGCAGCAGGCGCGCCTGGCGCGCCTCGCGTCCGCCGGCTGGGCCGCGACTGGCGACGAAAAGCTGCACCAGGCAGCCGATCAAGAGCGCCATTAGCCAGAGGAACGCTGCCACCGCCAGAGGCAAGCGCGGGCCGGGCGGTGTCAGCAGCAGGGCGACCAGCATAACGACCGAGAGGCCATAGGCGGCCGCCTGGCGTCCATTGGTCAATGCGCTGCGCACAGGGAAGCGCGCCGTCAGGTGCAGCGCCAGCGGGCCGAGCGCTGCGGCGTTCACCAGCCGCAAAATGACCAGCGGCGGCAGGAGGCTGGCGGTGCTCCCTCCGCCGGCCAGCCGCGGCAACTCGGTGAGGTCGAAGGGCGCCACGAGGAAGCTGGCGCCGACCACTGCCAGGCAGCCGGCCAGCAGGCCCGCGGTGTTGGGCCGCAGTAGCGCCGGGATCAGGCCGGTGAGCAGTGCGGCGGTTGCCACGACCAGCGAGAAGCGCGTCACCCCCAGCGGCCCGGTTGTGGCTGCCAGAGCGAAAGCCAGCGCCTCGGCGACAAGCAGCAGCCCCAGGGGCCACAGCACCCGGTATTTGGCCCAAGGAACGGGCGCAATGAACACGAGATCGGACATGGCGGACTTTCCGTTGGCTGATGGCGTCGCACATCGTGCGGTTCCTATTATAACACCGATTGGGAAATTGGTCCGTCAGGCCGCGCCCTTGCCAACTCCCCTCCTGCCAGGAGAGGGGTCGGGGGTGAGGTGTGTCGGGGTTGGGGGTGAGGTAGGCTGCCCTACCACAGGCGGGGGCCATGATCCTACCACCGGCGCTTGAAATCATCGGGCAAATCGGGTATGCTGCGAATATAGGTTAAGTGCCAGGCGCTTCCCGATCGGAGCGAAGTGTCTGACACGTGGCAGAGACTGATTCTCAAAGGAGGCTCTCATGCAGACTTCGACGACACGGACTCAAAGCAAAATAGCGCGTGGCATCATCCTGACGTTGGTGTTGAGCGCGGCGCTGGCGTTGAGCGGGTGCACGGGCGCGCGCCCCGTGGCAGAGGTGATCGGCGCCGACCTGGAGGCGCGCGGCTTCGTGGACAGCGCCGACGGCGGGCTGCGGATCAGTGGGCAGGGCGGGCTGCTGCTGTCGCTAGCGCGTCAGGCCAACCCGCCCCCCGCGCCGGCAGGGTGGGAGCTGGTCGGGCCGGTCTTCGATGTGACCGCACAGGATCGCCAACGCCGGCCGGTGCAGCAACTCGCCTCGCGTTTGATGCTCCGCTTCAACGTGAAGGGGGACCGGCCGCTGACTGTGTTGGCGCATGACGGTCAGGGCTGGCAGGTGGTGGAGAGCGAGCTGGATGACGATGGCCTGCTGACCGCCAGCGTGGATCACCTGACGCCATATACCGTCGGCGCCCCCAAGGGGAGTGGGCCGGGCCAGTCTACGACCGGCGGTCGCGCCGCGCCAGCGGCTACGCGCGCCGCGCCAGCGGCCACACGACCCGCGCCCGCCGCCACTCGCACGCTCCCGACTGGCACGCGGGCGATCCCTACGGTCATCGCGTCTCAGACTCAGGTCACGACCGCGGTCACGCCGGTGTCTGCGGCCGATGCGCAGGCGGCGTTGGCAAACGCGATCAAGCCGTTGAAAGGCAAATCGGTGCGCGTGTCGCAGGCGGCCGGCTACACGGGCAACCTCTATGTGACGCTCCCACCAGAGATCCAGGGTGCGCTGGGCGAGGCCCTCAGCGCGGGTGGATCGGGCTACTACGGCCTGTATAACGCGGTGAACGAGGCGGTGACGATGCAGGCCGCGGGCAGCAGCGGGAGCGCCAGCGGCGCGTTCACGCTGCTGATCGAACCGCGGACAGGCATGCCCGCCAGCGCCGACGCAGTGCAAGCCCAACTCAAAGCCCTCTTCCCTGGCGTGACCGTGCCGTTGACGGAGGTTCCGGTGGCCTGGAGCGACAATGTCACCGGCTACGTCTTCTACGGCGTCAGCGGCAACACAGCGTACTCCCTCGGTTACATCACTTACTCAGGCATCCCATTGGCCTACGCGGCCGTAGGGAGCGGGAGCTACTCGGCGTTTGTGCCCAGGTAGGGGGCAGGAGTCAGGCGGCAGATCGCTATGCGCTCATTCGCTATTCGCTAATCAGAGGCCAGCGAGGAGTACAAGATGACTATTTCACAAGCGGTCTTGCGACGGTTGGGCGTGGCGCTGACCGTGGCAGCGGCGGCGTTGTGGGGGCTGTGGCAGATGTGCGCGGTGGCGCGCGCCTGGAGCGAGGAGCCGGCGCTCTACTTTTACGAGCCGCTGGCGACCCCGCGCACGGTCTACACGACCAGCGAGGTGAGCAGCATCCACTTCGACCTGGTGGGCGCGCTGGCGATTGCGGCCGGTTTCTCCGTCACCGACGCGGCGACGATCCAGTTGTATTCGCAGCTTACCGATCCAGGCGTGATCACCGGCGCGCGGGTTTACGCGTTCCAGGCCACGAGCTGGCCGGCCGCGCCGCCGATCGCCGCGGTGATGACCTCGACCTTTTGCCCATCCCCGACTACGACCGGGCCGCAAGTCTCGATGGGCAGCACAAAGCTGGTGGAATGCCCCGGCTGCTTCACCTCACGCTACGGGCCGTATGGCGTCTTCTTCCACATGCCGCACGACCGGCCCGGCGAGCTGGGCGCGCTGCGCGCCTGGGCCTTCGCAGCCGCGCCAGAGTTGACCGGGATCGCCACCTTCGGCTACAGCAGCACGGTGGATTTCGTCTGGCTGAACGTGGCGAACGTCTACGCCACGACGCCCTGCTTCGTCACCACTACGCAGGTCGTGGACACCGGCGGCATCGCGGCGGGCAGCCTGGCCGCGCTGGGCATCTACCTGCACTCGCTCGGCGATCACTGGTCGCATGGCGCCTGCATCGCCGCGGCCGATGCGGCCGGCAAGCCGTTCGCCGCGCACGTAGCCGTACCCCCCGGCGATCCGCTGTCGCCTTGCCACTGGCTGATGCACGAGGCAGAGTTCGGCGATGCGCAGCGTTTTCCGGACAGCAATCGCACCTTCAGCGGCACGCTGGCGCTCTATGATGCGCTGCTGGACTACGCCAGCCAGAGCGACCGACCGATCTATCGCCCCATCCCGCTGCTGGCCGAAGGCGGCCACATCTACAACGCGCTCTATGAGTTCGTTCACACTGCGACGGCGGAGAACCCCGCGCCGCGGCGCCGCATCGCCGACGAGCTGCGCGCCTGGGCGCTCTACACGCGCGCCACGAACCCTCGCTACTGGCCCGAGCGGCTGTATCTGCCCGTGGTAGTGAGGCGATAGGGGGTCAGTGCGGTTGACGCCGCGGGCGAAAACGAGTACAATCACATCAACAACGACCGGCTGAGGAGCGACCGCGTGGCCGACACCGATTCACCCTTGAAAGTTCTGGTGCGTGACTTCGCGCCCGACTTCGCCGCCTGGCTGCTCGGCATGGATCCCGCGGCCATCGTGGCGGTGCATCCCGAAAACATCGAGTTGCCGGCCGGCCGGATCTGGTCCGACACCATCCTCCACGTGACGCTGAGCAACGGCCAGACACCGGTGCTGCATATCGAGTTCCAGGGGCCACGCAGCGAGCGCCCGATGCAGTGGCGCATGTTGGACTACATGAGCCGCTTGGCGCAACAGGGTAGCAGTCCCTTGTGCAGTGCGGTCATCTACGTGGGGGATGGCGCGGGTATTCACGACTCCGGCGAGTACCAGGTGGCGTGTCCAGACGGCAGCCTGGCGCTGGCCTGGCGCTACCGTGTCATCCGCCTGTGGCAGATGGCGGCTGAGGAGTTGCTGGCGCTCCGGCGGCCGGCGTTGGTGCCGCTGCTGGGGCAAACGCGGATCGCCCAGCCCGAACAGGTGCTCCCGGTGGCAGTGGCCGCCATCGGCCAAGTGGCGGACTACGGCCAGCGGGTTCGGTTGTTCGATGCCTTTGCAAGTTTGATGCGAGACGAGGAGGTATTGACGATGGCAGAGCGATTGATCGAAGCCATGGATGAGGGCTTGCTGATGGATACGCCTTTCTTGCGCCGGTCGCGCGAGAAAGGCCTTGCCCAGGGTCTGACTCAAGGTCTGACCCAGGGTCTTGCCCAAGGTCTGACCCAGGGTCTTGCCCAGGGTCTTGCCCAAGGCCGCGCTGAAGGCCGCGCTGAAGGTCTGGCCGAGGGCCGTGTTGCGGGCCGCCTTGAAGAACTGAAGAAGATCATCCTGGATGTGCTTGCCGCACGCCTGCAGTTGACGGTATCGCAGTACCGCGGCATCGAGAACGCCGTTGAAGCATTGGCCGACGAAACGCGGCTGCGCAGCCTGCTACGCACGGCCATCCTCGCCGGTGATGCGGCCGAATTTGAAGCCGCGTTGGCGGCAAGCGGGTGATGTCACCTGGTTGAAAGCGGTTTTTCTGGCTCGGCGGCTTTATCGCCGGGCCAGAAGTTCTTCATAGAATACACCCTGATCTGCGTTTCGTTTCCTCCCGTTTTTTCCCGCATCCCAACCTACCAACGTCGGCCCCTTTTTCCCTACCTCCGGCGGTAGCCGCCAAACCCCGTTTCCGCTATGCTGTGCGCAGTCACATTGAAGAAGGACGGCGCACATGGCTGCTCAACCGATCATCTCCCTTTCGCATATCGTCAAAGAATACGCCACGGGCGCAGGGCCGGTGACGGTGCTGCGCGACGTGTCGCTGACCGTGGGCGGCGGCGAGTTTGTCGCAGTGGTCGGCCCTAGTGGCTCCGGCAAATCCACGCTGATCAATATGCTCACCGGGATTGACCGCCCCACCGGCGGCGACGTGGTGGTGGCCGGGACGCGGCTGAACGACCTGAGCGAGAACCAGATGGCGCGTTGGCGTGGCCGCACCCTGGGGGTGATCTTCCAGTTCTTCCAACTGCTGCCCACGCTGACCATCCTGGAAAACGTCATGCTACCGATGGACTTTTGCAACACCTACCCGGCGAGCGCGCGGCGTGGCCGGGCGCGCGATCTGCTGGCGCAGGTGGGGCTGGCCGACCAGGCGCACAAACTGCCGGGCGCGGTGAGCGGCGGCCAGCAGCAGCGCGCCGCCATCGCCCGCGCCCTTGCCAACGATCCGCCGCTGCTGGTGGGCGATGAGCCGACCGGCAACCTCGACAGCAAGACCGCCGACCAGGTCTTCGCCCTTTTCGCCGACCTGGTGGCCCACGGCAAAACGCTGGTGATGGTGACGCACGACCGCGAGCTGGCCGCGCGCGCGCCGCGGGTGGTGCGCGTGCAGGATGGACAGATCCAATGATCCACGCACTCCGCACCCTCCGCATCAAGACCTGTCGCGACCTGTGGGGCAACCGCAGCCGGACGCTGCTGGTGGCGCTCAGCGTGGCGATCGGCGTGCTTGGCGTGGGGATGATCATCGCCACATGGGACATCCTGACGCACGACCTGGCGCGGCGCTATGCAGCGATCCAGCCCGCCCACGTGGAGATCAGCGTGCCGCAGGGGGTGACGCTGGACGACCTGGCCGGGCTGGAGACGCTGCCGGGGGTGGCCGCCGTCCAGGGCCGGGCGGTCTTCACCGGCCGCGGCCGCCTGACCGAGGATACCGCCTGGCAGACGGTCGAGATCATCGCCTTGCCCGATGGGAATGCGCAGACGGTGAATGTGGTGGCGCCGGTGGCGGCGTACTCAAAGCCATCAGCGCATCCTTCGGCTGCGGTCGGCGCAGTGATGCCGACCTCCGCTCAGGATGCTTCGCCGAATTGGCCCCCCGCCCGCGGCCAAGTCATCGTCGAGCGCGCCTCGCTGGCCGAGCTGGGCGCGGCGACCGGCGATACCCTCTACGTGGACACCGCCGGCGGGGTCGTGGCGCTGCCGATCGTCGGGCTGGCGCATCAGCAGGATGACGTGGTCGCGGCGGTCAAGGGCAACCCGGTGGCGTTCGTCAGCCTCGATACGATGGTGCGCCTGCAGGGCCACGACCGGGTCAACACGATCTACCTGCGGGCAGAGGGGGCAGCGCAGCGCAACGACGTCGCCGAGGCGGCACGCGACCGCCTGGAGCGCGCCGGCTACACCGTGAGCCGCGTCACGCTGCGCGATCCGGCGGCCCATCCGGCTCAGGACGTACTCGACGTGCTGCTGCTGGTGATGGGCATCCTCGGCGCCTTATCGTTGGCCCTCAGCGGCTTCCTGGTCACCAACACCATCAGCGCGTTGGTGACGCAGCAGATCCGCCAGATCGGCGTGATGAAGGCGCTCGGCGCGGACACGTGGATCGTGCTGCGGGCTTATGGCCTGACCGTGCTGGCCTACGGACTGCTCGGCACGCTGATCGCCGCGCCGCTGGCCTCGCGGACGGGCTACCGGCTGGCTGCATTCCTGGCCGGGCAGATCAATCTCGACCTCTTCCCCTACCGCCTCTCCCCGACTGCGTTGGCGGTGATGGCCGGCGTGGGGCTGGGCGTGCCGCTGGTCGCCGCGGGCAAACCGTTGTGGCAGGGTGCGCGTATCACCGTGCGCCAGGCCATCGCCGATTACGGCCTGGGCGGCGGGAGCGGAGACAACGTGATGAGTCGTGTCCTGGCAAAGGTGCAAGGGCTGCCGCGTGTCTGGGCGTTGGCGCTGCGCAATGCCGTGCGCGTGCCCGACCGCCTGGCGCTGACCCTCATCACCCTCGGGCTTGGCGGCGCCACCTTCATCGCGGTGCTCAGCACCGACAGTTCCTTCAGTCGCACGGTGGATAACCTGATGGAAGGCCAATACGGCATGGACGCGCTGATCGCGTTCGGGCAGGAGCAGCGCATCAGTCGGGTGGCGCCGCTGGCCGAGGCGCACGGCGAGGTGGCACATGCCGAGGCGTGGTATTTCAGCCAGGCCAGCATGAAGCTGGCGTCGGGCCAAGAGGTGCTGGTGCTGGCGCAGGCCGGGCCGGCCGACACGCAGTTCTATCATCCTAACCTCCAGGCCGGCCGCTGGCTCGACCCCGCCGACAGCAACGCCATCGTCGTCAATCGCAAATGGGCGACGCAAGAGGGAGTGCAACTGGGCGACACGGTCACACTTGACCTGGGCGGCGACCTGCCGCTCACCGAGGGGGTGGTGGTGGGCATCAACCAGGACCTGGTGCAGAAGCAGACCGGGGTTTTCGTCTCGTTCGAGGCGTTGGATCGCCTGCTCAAACGCACCGATCGCACGATCACGCTCGAGGTGGCCTACACGCGACACGACGCCGAGGCGCAGACGCGCATCACCGGGGAGGTGGTGGCCATGCTGGAGGCCGGCGGCGCCGAGGTCTTCTCGACGCAAATCCTGGGGCAGCTCAAGCGCCAGGTTACCAGCTTCTATCGCATCCTGGTCGTCTTCCTCCTGGTCATGTCGGGGCTGACCGCGCTGGTGGGCGGCATCGGGCTGATGGGGATGATGAGCATCAACGTGCTGGAACGCAGCAAAGAGATCGGTGTGATGCGCGCCATCGGCGCGGACGCGCGGGCCATTGTGACGATCTTCTGGGGCGAGAGCGTGGTCGTGGCGCTGCTCAGTTTCATCCTGGCCGTCCTGCTCAGCGTGCCTCTCGCGCACCTGCTGACCCGCGCCGTCGGCATGGCGTTCATCCAGACCCCGCTCGATTTCGCTTACGCCATCGCCGGCATCGGCTATTGGCTGGCGCTGGTGCTGGTCATCGGCACGGCCGCCAGCATCCTCCCCGCGCTAAACGCGGCTGGGTTGAGCGTGCGGGAGAGTCTGAGTTACGAGTAGACGAAACGATTGCAGATTGCAGATTGCAAATTGCAGAACCTTGACCGTCCACCGGATCACTGACCACCGACAACTGAGAATTGAAAACTATCAGGAGCTTTTCCCATGAACCGCAAATCTATCCTCATCGTTCTGGCTTTTTGTGTCCTGGCTGCCGTCGCCGGCTGGCTGATCTACGGCAACCGGGGGGCCGCGGCGCAGGAGGCTGCGCAGACCGCGCGCGTGACGACGGCCGCGCCAGCGCAGGTGTCGGCCGACGGCTATGTCGTGCCGGCGCGCTACGCGACCCTGAGCGCGGGCGCGACGGGCCGGATGGCCCAAGTGCACGTGGCCGAGGGCCAGGCGGTGGCCGCGGGCGCGGCGCTGGTGACGTTGGAGAACGACGCGCAGCGCGCCGCGGTGGCGCAGGCGCAGGCCAACCTGGTGGGAAGCGAAGCGCGGCTGGCGCAACTGCGAGCCGGCGCGCGACCGCAGGAGATCGCCCAGGCCGAGGCGGCCGTGGCCGCGGCTCAGGCGCATCTCGACCGGCTGCGCAACTCGCCCACGCCCGAACAGCTCGCCAGCGCGCGCGGGGCGGTGGCCGTGGCCCAGGCCAACCTGGCCCGCGCCCAGGCCGGGCCGACGTCGGAGCAGCTTAACATCGCGGCGGCCGCGATGCAGGCGGCCGAGGCATCACTGAAGCAAGCCCAGGCCGCTTACGATAAGGTCGCCTGGCGCAGCGACATTGGCGCGTTGCCGCAGTCGGTCCAGTTGGAACAGGCCACCATCGAATCTCAGCACGCGTCCGCCAGCTATCGCAACCTGGCCGCAGGCGCCACGCCGGCCGAGCTTCAGGTCTACCGGCAGCAGGTGGCGCAGGCGCAGGCCGCGCTGGCCGAGGTGCAGGCCGGGCCGCATCCCGCCGAGATCGCCGCGGCCGAGGCAGAGCTGGCGCGGGTGGGAGCCGGCCTGGCGCTGGCGCGCGCTGGCGCGCGGCCCGAGGAGATCGCCGCGGCCGAAGCGCAGGTGACGGCCGCCCAGGCCGCCGTGGACCAGGCGCAGGCCGCGCTGGAACAGACGGTGGTGGAGGCGCCCTTCGCGGGCACAGTGCACGCGCTCGATGCGGCCGAGGGGGAGTACGTCGCGCCGGGCCGGCCGTTGGTCAAGCTGGGCGACGCGAGCGCCTGGCTGGTGGAGACCGACAACCTGAGCGAGCTGGACGTGGTCAAACTGCGGGTCGGCGACCGGGTGGCGGTGACGCTGGACGCCTGGCCGGGCCAGCCGCTCAGCGGCACGGTGCAGCAGATCCAGCCCGCGGGCCAGCTCAAGCGCGGCAGCGTCACCTACAAGGTCACGGTCGCGCTCGACCCGACCGACCTGCCGCTCTACTGGGGGCTGACCGCGGCGGTGCGCAAGCCGTGACTCCGTGAAGGGGCGCGAACGGCGCAGATAGCGCAGGTTACACTGACAAAACACGAACGACGCTGCGTCGTTCGTGTTTTTCGCGTCCGGGTTTCATGTCCATGCGTCGAAGCGATATCGAAAGTTCTGTTATCGTTTCTTAAAGAAACCTTAACCACAACTTCGCGGCGCCTTAACCGGCGCTTATTCAGCAGTTAAAGAGGTCGTGCCATACTGTGATCGGTTCGTACAAGAACCGACTAATTCACGGAGGAGATACTCATGCGTTTCAAGTTGTTGATTGTCCTGTTGATTGCTGCTGTGATGGTGGCCGCGTGCGCGCCTTCTGCGACACCAGCGCCTGCCGCAGCGCCGCAGAAAGCGGCTGAACCGACTAAGGCCCCCGAGCCGACGAAAGCGGCGGCTCCCGCCGCGGGCGGCATGAAGCTGCCAGCGGTGGATCCGCTGAAGGTGATGGGCAACATCATCACGGCGGGCAGCTCGACGGTGTTCCCGCTGAGCGAACGGATGGCCGAGCGATTCAAGGACGAGGGTTACAAGAGCAACATCACGATTGACAGCATCGGGTCGGGCGCGGGGCTGGAGCGTTTCTGCAAGACGGGCGAGACCGACATCGCCAACGCCAGTCGGGCCATCAAGGCGAGCGAAGTGGACAACTGCAAGAAGATCGGCCGCGAGCCGGTGGAGTTCCGCGTGGGCACCGATGCGCTGTCCGTGGTGGTGAACAAGAACAACGCCTTTCTGAAGGACGTGACGCTGGAGCAGTTGGCGAAGATCTTCTCGACGCAGGCCGAGAAGTGGTCGGACGTGGACCCGGCCTGGCCGAAGGAGAACATCCTGCGCTTCAGCCCCGGCACCGACAGCGGCACCTTCGACTACTTCGTCGAGGCCGTGATGACGCCGGCCTACAAGACCGCGGACGCGGGTAAGAAGGAGATCCTGGGCGCCAAGAACCTGCAACTGAGCGAGGACGACAACGTCCTGGTCAAGGGGGTCGAGGGCAGTCCATACGCCATCGGTTACTTCGGCTACGCCTACTACCTGGAGAACAAGGACAAGCTCACTGCCCTGGCGATCAAGGGCGTGGCGCCTTCGGATGAGACCGCCGAAAACGGCAAGTATCCGCTGGCCCGGCCGCTCTTCATCTACTCGACCGCCAAGATCATGAAGGACAAGCCGCAGGTCGGCAGCTTTGTCAACTTCTACCTGACCTACGTCAACGAAGAGATCAAGACCGTGGGTTACTTCCCGGCCAGCGCCGCGGCCCTCGACGCCGCCCGGCAAAACTGGCTGGATGCGATGAAGTAGTAGCAGGCCGCGTGCCAGGCACTTCCGAAAAGTGTCTGGCACGTCGAGCGAAGGGATATCATGTGCTCGAATCACGCGTCTTATTTCTCTGCACCGGCAACTCGGCCCACAGCCAGATGGCCGAGGCTTTTGTCAACCCGTTCACGCGGCAGGTGATGGCCGAATGCGGGTATGACCTGTCCGGCCATCGCTCGAAGGATGTCTTCGAGTTTCTCGGCTTCCACCGAGCGGCCGAAGGCGACCCACTGGGCTTGCGCCGCAAGCGCCGCCCGGCCGAAAGCCTGATCCAGGGATTCCTGGTCTTCTGTGGCATCATCTCCATCTTCACCACGCTGGGCATCGTGTTCGTCCTGGGCCGCGAGGCGTTGCGCTTCTTCGGCCACCCCCAGGTCTCGCTGTGGGAGTTCCTCACCACCACGCAATGGCAGCCGGCCATCGGCAAGTTCGGCATCTGGCCGCTGGTGACCGCCACCTTCACGACCAGCGTGATCGCGGTCGGCGTGGCGCTGCCGATCGGGCTGGCGGTGGCGATCTACCTGAGCGAGTACGCTTCCGCGCGGGCGCGCGGCATCCTCAAGCCGGTGATGGAGGTGCTGGCCGGCGTGCCCACGGTGGTCTACGGTTATTTCGCGCTCACCTTTATGACGCCGCTGCTGCGGGCGATTTTCGGCGCGAACACGGTGGAGATCTACAACACCGGCTCGGCCGGCCTGGTCATCGGCATCCTGATCCTGCCGCTCGTCACGTCCATGAGCGAGGACGCGCTGAGCGCGGTGCCAGCCAGCCTGCGCGAGGCCGCCTACGGCCTGGGCGCCACCCGGCTCGAGACGGCGCTCAAGATCGTCGTGCCGGCGGCCCTGTCCGGCATCATGGCCGCGTTCATCGTGGCGGTGTCGCGCGCGTTCGGCGAGACGATGGTCGTTGCCATCGCGGCCGGTGCCGGGCCGAACTTCACCCTCAATCCCTTCCGGGCGGCCGAGACGATGACCGGCCACATCGTGCGCATCAGTGGCGGCGATCTGAGCTACGACTCGCTGGACTATGATAGCCTGTTCGCCATCGGCCTGATGCTGTTCCTGATCACGCTGGCGCTCAACATCTTCAGCCAGTGGGTCGTGCGGCGCTTCCGGGAGGTGTATGAGTGAACGAATCAGCGAATCAGCGAATGGACCAGCCGTCATTGCGAGGCCCGTTGTCTGGGTCGAAGCAATCCCAAGCATCGGAGGAGATTGCTTCGCAGAAACCGCTCGCAATGACATCTTCTGCAAGTCAAACGCGCCCGACAACGCAAGAGGTGGATGGGTTCGATGCGCGGCTGGTGGAACGCAAGCGGACGGGAGCGATCTGGCATAGCGTGTTCGTGGCCGCGACGCTGATCGGCATCATCGCGTTGATGGCCTTGCTCTACACGGTGATCGTGCAGTCTTTCGGCCTGGCGGCGGTGGAGAACAAGACCGACCCGGCGACGCTGGCGGTGAACGGCGTGCCCTTGGAGGCGTTAGACAAAGAGGAGTTGGTCGAGATCCTGCAAGCGGGCATCTCGGCGGGGGTGATGCGGCGCTACGAGAGCGAGCAGCCGTTCGCCGAGCGCACGCGCGAGAACGTCTACGCGCTGGTGCTGGAACGCATCGTGCAGCCGAAGGTTGTCGGGAGCTGGTCGTTGACCGATTCACTCTTCCGGCGTTCGGCCATCGAAGCCGAGGTCGCCCAGGAGCACCCGCAGGCGAAGCTGGTGTTTCGCTCCTGGCTGCGCCCAACTTTCCTGACCCAACCGCAGGCGAGCGTGCCGGAGCTGGCCGGCGTGCGCACCGCCATCCTCGGCTCTCTCTGGACGATCCTGATCACCCTGCTGATCGCCTTCCCGATCGGGGTCGGCGCGGCGATTTACCTGGAGGAATACGCCGGCGATTCCTGGCTGACGCGCGCCATCCAAACCAACATCACCAACCTGGCCGGCGTGCCTTCGATCATCTACGGCATGTTGGGCCTGACGATCTTCGTGCGCATGTTGGAGCCGCTGACCGGCGGCGCGCTGTTCGGCGCGGTTGACCAAACCACGGCCAACGGCCGCACGATCCTGTCGGCCGGGCTGACGCTGGCGCTGCTGATCCTGCCGCTGCTGATCATCAACAGCCAGGAGGCGATCCGCGCGGTGCCGCGGTCGCTGCGCCAGGCTTCCTATGGCCTGGGTGCGACTCAGTGGCAGACGATCTGGCATCACGTCCTGCCCAGCGCGCTGCCCGGCATCTTGACGGGCAACATCCTGGCGATCTCGCGCGCCATCGGCGAGACCGCGCCGCTGGTGGTGATCGGCGCCTCGACCTTCATCGTCATTGACCCGAACGGGCCGTTCGCCAAGTTCACCACCCTGCCGATCCAGATCTACCAGTGGACCGCCCGGCCCCAGGCCGAATTCCGCAACATCGCGGCCGCCGCGATCGTCGTCCTGTTGGTCATGCTGCTGAGCCTGAACGCCGCGGCGGTGCTGCTGCGCAACAGGTACAGCAGATGGTAGGAGAAGTCTGTTTCGTGAACAACAAGTCAACCAACGAATTCGCCATCGAGGCGCGCGGCCTGAATGTCTTCTACGGCAGCTTTCGCGCCGTCAAGGACATCACGCTGACCGTGCGGCGCAACCAGATCACGGCCTTCATCGGCCCGTCGGGGTGCGGCAAGAGCACGCTGCTGCGCGCCTTCAACCGCATGAACGAGCTGATCCCGACCGCGCACGCGGCCGGCGAGGTGCTCTACCACGGCCAGAACATCTACGCGCCGGGCGTGGACCCGGTGGAGGTGCGCCGGCGCATCGGCATGGTGTTCCAGAAGCCCAACCCCTTCCCCAAGACGATCTACGAGAACGTGGCGTGGGGCGCGGCCATCAACGGCTATCGCGGCAACCTGGCCGACCTGGTCGAGCAATCGCTGCGCCAGGCCGCGCTGTGGGACGAGGTGAAGGACAAGTTGCGGCAGAGCGCCCTGGCCCTCTCCGGCGGCCAACAGCAACGCCTCTGCATCGCCCGCGCCATCGCGGTCAAGCCTGACATCATCCTGATGGACGAGCCGGCCTCGGCCCTCGACCCGATCGCCACCCTCAAGATCGAGGAGTTGATGCGCGAGCTGGCGCAGAACTACACCATCATCATCGTGACGCACAACATGCAGCAGGCCGCCCGCGCCTCCGACTTCACCGCGTTCCTGCTGATGGACGAGGATCGCGCCGGCACGCTGATCGAATACGGGCCGACGCGGCAGATCTTCACGCGACCGAAGGATCAGCGCACCGAGGATTACATCACCGGCCGGTTCGGATAAGGGGAGCGAACATGAACGTGGGAGTGCGTGTTCACTTTGCAAGGCCCTGGCGCAACTTCATGCGAACGTGCTGGAGCTGGGCAGCCGCGCCGAACGCGCCGTGGCGAGTGGGCTGGCCGCGCTGGCGAACGGCGACGCCGACCTGGCGCGCAGTCATCGCCGCGCGTGCACTGCGCGCCTATGCCACACGGGATATCGCGGAGCGGGTGATTTATACGGTGGCGGCGGGATGCGTTGTTCGAAGGTGAGGATTTCGGCGCGGCGGTGGCCCAAACCCTGGCGGATATCAAGGCGGCAGTCGCTACAACGGCGACAAACGGCTGATGCGGCCCACCGTAGTGACGACTTGAATCGTTGGACGCACGACGACTTCAGTCGTCACTACGAAGAGCTCCTCAGATCGCCAACGGCTGCGCCGGGACTGCCCCAAACTCCGGTTGGCCGTGGTGGTCGCTGCCGACGATGAACGCCTCCACCTTCGCCCGGCACACGTCATCGGTGTACTGCTCCGGCGGGCTTTTCATGAAGTAACTGGACGGGCCATAGAGCGCGCCGCCCATGCCCCGGTCCAGGGCCAATTTGGCGCAGCGCACCGCGTCAATTACCACCCCCGCACTGTTCGGGCTGTCCCACACCTCCAGATGCGCCGTGACCAGCAGCGGCACGTCCCCGAAAGTTGTCCCCTCCATGCGGATTTCGCAGAATTTGCGATCGGTCAGCCAGGGCACGTGGTCGCTCGGCCCGACGTGGATGGCATCGTCGGCCAGTTCCTGGCTGGTGATCTGCGACGTGACAGCGTTGGTCTTGGAAATCTTCTTGCTCTCCAGCCGCTCCCGTTCCAGCATATTCATGAAATCGGTGTTGCCGCCGAAGTTAAGCTGATAAGTGCGGTCAATACGCACCCCGCGATCCTCGAACAGCCGCGCCAGCACCCGATGCGTGATCGTGGCGCCCACCTGGCTCTTGATGTCGTCGCCGATGAGCGGCAGCCCTGCCGCCTGAAAGCGCCGGCGCCATTCGACCTCCTTGGCGATGAAGACCGGGATGCAATTGATGAACCCGCAGCCTGCGGACAATGCCTGTTCGGCGTAGAAGCGGGCGCCCTGCTCGCTGCCCACCGGCAGATAGTTGATGAGCACATCGGCGCGCGCCGCGCGCAGGACACGCGCCACATCCACCGGCGCGGCCGACGATTCGGTGATGACCCGGCGCAGGTATTTGCCCAACCCATCGAGGGTGGGGCCGCGCTGCACGGTTGTGCCCACGGGCGGCACGTTGGCGAACTGGTAGGTGTTGTTCTGGCCGGCAAAGATCGCCCGGCTCAGGTCTTGGCCGACCTTTTCGGAATCCACATCGAACGCAGCGACGAATTCCAGGTCGTTGACGTGATACCCGCCCAGGTCTACGTGCATCAGACCGGGCACCTTGTCGGTGGGTCTGGCGTCGCGGTAGTAGTGGACGCCCTGGATCAGGCTGCTGGCGCAATTGCCCACGCCAGCGATGGCGACACGAATTTTCTTCATGCGAGTCAACTCCTTACGAATTTTGAGAATGGCTGAGTTATTTCACGCAGCCGGCCCGGCGCTTGACCGGATGACCAGGCTGCCTTCGACCAATCTATCATTGCTGGCGCCATCCCCCAGCGCGGCCAGGCAGGTCTGCACCGCCAGCCGGCCCAACGTTTGCTTGGGCTGATCCACGGTGGTCAACGCGGGCGTGGTGAAGGCGCTGAAGGGGATGTTGTCGTAACCAACGATCGAGAGGTCGTCGGGGATGTGCACGCCTGCGGCCTGCGCGGCGGCCAGCAGCCCAATGGCGGCCATGTCGTTGTAGCAGAGCACGGCGGTGGGCGGCTGCGGCAGGTGCATCAAGGCCGCCAGCGCGCGGGCCCCATCTTCCAGCAGCCCACCGCCCGCGACGATCCAGGCCTCGTCTATCATCAGGCCGCGGGTCGCCATTCCGGCCCGATAGCCCGCCAACCGCTCGCTGCTGCTGCGGCCGCCGGCTGGCCCGGCCACAAACGCAATGCGCCGATGGCCTAATTCCCACAGGTGGCCGACCGCCAGCCGGGCGCCGCCCTGGTTGTCCATGCGGACGCTGTAGGCGTGGCGGTGTTGCAGCTCGTTATTGACCAGTACCAGTGGCAGGCTGCGTTCCTGCAGCAAAGCGGCATAGCGGTCGCCCGCCCGGCTGGAGATGACGATCAGCCCATCCACCTGGCGGTCGAGCAAGAGGTGGGCCGCCTCGATCTCCTGGTCGGGGTTGCGGTTGGACATCGCGAAGAGCAGAGAATAGCCTTCGCCGCGACAGGCCGCCTCCGCGCCCTTCAACACCTCGGCGACAAACGGGTCGGTCACGTCGGTGACGACGAAACCCAGGGCGCGCGTCTGTCCTGTCACCAGGCTGCGCGCCACCTGGCTGGGCCGGTAGCCCATCTGCTGTGCCAGGGCCTGGATCTCCGCGCAGCGCGCGGGACTGATGCGCGGGTGATCCTGCAACGCACGCGACACGGTGCTGGGCGACACGCCCGCTGCTTTGGCGATGTCCACGATGGATACGGAAGTCATGGCGTTCCCAGGCATCATCCGGTCAGTGTCCACCTTGCGCAAACGTTTGCGCAAGGTGGACAAAGTATACCGGCAAATGCGCCGGGTGTCAAGAAATCACCGGAGGGTTATTGCGGTGCAGAGAACCCGTGCAGCGCGGCCTCGTCGAGACGGATGCCCAGTCCTGGCCCTTGGGGCACAGGCACGCGGCCACCGGCTCGGCCGGACCGTACTGGCCCCCTCGCCCCAGCCAACCAGCCCGTCGTCGGTCGTGATCTTCACCAGCAGGCTCTTGCGCTCCGGGAACGCGCACTGCGAGGAGTAGAAGCGCTGGCTGCCCAAGGGCACGCGCAGGATGTAGGTACAGATGGTTTGGATCTTCATCTATCGGTAGCCGTGCGCAGCCGCGATCGCCGCCCGCAGGTTATCCCAGCTCGTCCCGCCGGGCACGGTGCAATCGGCGCCCAGGATGAAACGCGCCGACTTCTGGCGCAGCGCGGCGACCGCAGCCTGACCGGCCTCCTCCGGCGTCCCCGTTGCGAGGATGCCTTTGCGCTCCAGCCCGCCCATGAAGGGCCGGCCGAACATGGCGGAAAGCTCCTGCGGGGTCAGCGTCCGCTCGCCCAGGTGCAGGCTGGCGTTGACCACGTGGCCGGGGTAGTCCAGGAAGGGGGTCAGGTCGGTGTAGGGCGCGTGGTAGTCGCAGATGTGCAAGATGTTGAAGATGCACGAGCGGTTGATCTCGTCCATCACCAACAGGTCGAACGGCTTGACGCACTGCCCGAACAGCCCGCTGCCACCCAGCCGGCTGGCCTCGCCACCCTGGGTCGAGTGGTAAAAGCCATCCACCCCCAGCCGGATGCACTCCCGGACGAAGATCAACAGGCTGTCGGCGATGCGGCCGATCCCGCGTTTGGCCGCCTCTGGGTTCTCCCGGATGTGCGCTAACACCGTCTCTGCACCGACCGCCTGGCCCGCCAGCATGAAGGGGGAGTAGAGGGTGAGGACGACCAGCGCCTCGCCCTTCGCCTCCCGAACGAGGCCCTCGACCACCTCCAACTGCGACTGGTAGAATTCCATCCCATAGACCGGCAGCCTGGCCCAATCCTCCGGCCGTTGGATCTCCGGGTGGCGCGGGAAGGGCAGCTCGAACTGGATCTTCACGAAGTCCATGCCGGTGTAATGGAAGAACTCCAGGTGCTTTTCTACCGCTGGCCGGCCGCGGTGATACTGCCCATCGAAATGGAGGAAGAACGCCGCGGGGATGTATTCCTGCGGCTTGTTGGCATCCAGCAGTGATAGTACGGCTTCTCTGCGATTCTTCATAGGTGCGGCTCCTTGTCTGGGAAAAAGGGGGCTGAAGTCTGGCTCTCACCCCTGCGCATCATCCAACAGCCATTCCGCGGCCGCTCGCCATTGCAGCGACGAGGGCAATGCTGGTTGAGGTGGAACGGCATCCAGAGTAATCAGCAGAGGTGCGGCATCCCCATACTCGGCGGCTGCGGATATCAGGCCGCGTACCTCACGATCTCGGGTCGCGGCATCTGTCAGATCAGCGCATACCTGCATGAGCGTCCGGCGGCCCTCTGGGGAACGCGCCAGGAAATCTACTTCGAAGCCCTCCCTGGTGCGGACATACGACACCTCGCAGCCGCGCCGCTCCAATTCCACCAGCACGGCCGTCTCCAGCGCCTGTCCTAGATTGAGCCGGCCAGTGCGTTCGTAGATGGGAATCAAGCCTGGATCAACAGGATAGACCTTGCGCGGATGGATCATCCGTTGTCGCTCCGAAGCGGTGTGCAGCGCGATGACACGCACAAGAAAGGTATCTTCGAGATAGCCGAGAAGCGTGTGTAAGGTGTCTTTGCCCACCGCGATGCCTTGAGAGCGCAGCGAGTCGTAGAACTTCTGCACGCTGAATGGCGCGCCAGGGTTGGTCAGGAGGTGACGCTGCAAAGCGCGCAACGGTAGCGGATTAGAAACGCCATGGCGTTCGATGACATCGCGCAGGATGACCACATCTACATAGGTGCGCAACAAGTCGCTGCGGTCACGCACTGGCACACCCTGCGCCTCCGGGAAGCCACCGGCGGTCAGGTACTCCCGCAGCCGACCATCCATTTCTGTACGCAGTGCTTTCGGCCAGACCGAGAAAGGTTGATCGGGTTCCGCTCCCGCGTGGCGCAAGGATTCGCGAAAACTGAACGGATGGATCAGCGTCTCCATAGCGCGTCCGCGCATGGCTGAAGCAACCTCGCGGCTGAGCAGCCGCGCCGACGAGCCGCTCAGAAACAACTCCGCCTGCTCACTATCCATGAGCCGTCGAGCAAAAGCATCCCAACCATGAACAACCTGAATTTCATCGAAGAAAAAGGTCACCCGGTAGCGATCCCGCAGGCGTGGCGCCAACCGATAGTACTCTTCCAGAATCCACTGCAGGTCTGTTGCACGCAAGGTGGCGAGGCGCTCGTCCTCGAAATTGAGGTACAACAGCGCGTCCCGAGGCGCGCCGGCCGCCAGCCGATCAGCCAGGCATTGCCAAAGAAATGTTGTTTTGCCGCTGCGTCGCATCCCGATCACAGCTATCGCTTTGCCTCGCACCGCCGGCAAATGCGCATCGCGTCGCGTAAAGGCCGGGATCGGTCGCGCCAGCGAATCGGCAATCAATTGTCTGAGTAACTCTTGCATTTTCCTTCTCCGAAGGAGAATATATCACACAATTCTCACTCTGACAAGGAGAAATATACCTGAACCGTTGAACGAACCCATACTCACGCGTGCTCCGTTCGCGCAATGATTTCATCTTGCATGTCGCGCGACAGATTCACGAAGAACGCCGAGAATCCCGCCACGCGCACCACCAGGTCGCGATACCGTTCGGGGTGGGCCTGGGCCGCGCGCAGCTCGGCGGTGTCCGCGCTGTTGATCTGCATCTCTTGCCCGCCCCCCAGGAAATAGGCGCGCAGCATGGCGTCCAGCCGCCGACGGCCTTCAGGATCGGCCAGCATCGCGCGCTGGAAGCGCAGGTTGACGTTGTAGCCGCATTGCCAGCTCTTGATCGCGTTGAGCTGGAGGATGGACTTCAGCACGGCGGTGGGGCCTTGCCGTTCGACGCCAGGGGACGCGGCGACCGAGGCGGCGAGCGGCATCCCGGCCAGCCGGCCGTCGGGCGTGGCCGGGGTGCGCGCGCCCACGCGCACCGCGCTCGATCGGGTGATGTGGACGTTGCCGAACGGCGTGCCGTCGCGTGGGTCGCGACAGAGCTCCTTCACCGGCTCGTCGCGCAGCCGCTCCACGAGCGTGACCAGATCCTCAAGCCGGGCGTCGTCATTGCCGTGCTTGGGCGCGCGCAGCAGCCGCTGGCGGAGCAACTCCTGGCCGGCGAAATTCGCGCGGCAAGCCTCCGCGACCTGAGCGAGGGTGGCTTCGCCCCGTTCGTACACCACCTCCCGGATAGCGGCCAGGCTGTCCACCATGTTGGCGAAGAACGCGCCGCCGCATGAGAGGATGTTGTACTTGGTCCGCTCGGCCAAATCGCGGCCGCGCTCGATGCAGCCGTCGAAAAAGCAGGAGGTAAGCGGCGTTTGGCCCCAGCGCATTTGAGCCATGAGAAGGGGCATACTGGCCGCGTAGGAGGTCTGCACCTGCCAGCGCAGCACGCGGCCAACCGCCGCAGTCAGGTCATCGAAGGCGCCCAACGTATCGGGAAGTGGGATGTCGGGCACATCGTCCCGGCCATCGTAGCCTCGACCGGCGGTCAGCGCCAGCTCCTGAGCCCGCGGATAATCCACATGCGCGCCAGGGTTGAAGTAGGCCTTGCCGGGGATGCCAAGCTCGTTGCAGCCGACCGGCACGTAGTCGAAGGCATCCTCGCGGGAGACGCCGAGCGCCATGAACATCGCGGGCACGGCCGTGTCGCTCATCATCAGCGGGAAGCAGGTCGAGCCGGCCAGGTTTTCCAGGCAGAAGTCGAAGAAGTCGGGGTTAATGGCCGGATGCCAGCGCACCCACACCAGCGGCTCGGGCAGCGACATGGCGCCGGTGGCTTTGATGAAGAGCCACGATAGCGCGTTCGTCTGGTCGGCCCCGTCGGGGGTCGAGCCGCCCACCACCAGCCCTTGCGTCAGATTGTGCTCGATGCCCCAGACCGTGTTGTCGCGCTGTTTGAGCAGGAAGTTCTCGCAGAGGGTCAGCGCAAAATCATCGTCCAGCCGGCCTGCGTCCCGGTCGGCCCGGTAGAAGGGATAGAGGAGTTGATCCAGCCGGTCAGGCGTGCAGGAATAGCCGTGCCCTTCGATGTGGATCGCCTGGTGGGCGAACCAGATTAACTGCATGGCCTGGTAGAAGGTCACCGGCGGCTGATGCGCCACGTGGCCGGCGTTGCGCGCCATCTCGGTAAGCTGCACCGACCGTACCGCATCGGCGCAGCGCCTCGCTTCATCCTTCAGGAAAGCTGCGTAGCGTTCGATCCATTCCCCTAGACCGAGGAGCGCGTGTTCCGCCGCGGTCAGGAACTCCAGGCGGGCCGGCTCGACCTCCCCGGCCCGCCGCGCCCTGATCCGGGCCAGAATGCCATCTAGCCCGGCCTCCAGCAGCTCCCGATAGGAGGGACTGAGGTGGCCCTGGTTGGAGAGGAATTTGTACATGGCGGCGTCAGTGCGCTCCAGCGGCTTGCCTTCGACCGTCCGCATGTACGCCCGGTATTGTCCCCACAGGTTGCGATCTTCCCAATAGTCCATGATCGGTTGGGGGACCTTGCCGGCCAGATAGCCGCTCCGCTGCGGTTGCTCGTTGACGTAGATGCTCTCCTCAGCGATGCCCAGCTCGGCCATGATCGGCATCGCGCCCGGCGTCTCGGAGATGGCGCCGGCCAGCAGATCGCCCGGCCGAATGTAGAGCGGCACGGTGCGGAAATACTCGCGCAAGGCCAACGCCTTCTTCACGATCCAGGCCACGCCTTCGTTGGCCTGCCAGACGCGCGTGAACGCCTCGGCCCGCGCCAAGCCTACGGCCACGGGCGAATCGAGGATAGCGCGGCGCAGGGCTAACATCGGCGCCGGGTCGTGGTTGGAGGGAAACTCAAAGCGCATGGTCCACCTCATGACGGAATCGTGAGCAGGTCGCAGATTCACGCGGATCGCCGCGGATTTCCTTTTGTCCCTATTCGCGTTCATCTGCGCTGATCCGCGGCACGTCCTCAGGGCAATCCCAGGCGCCGCTTGCATTCGTCGAGCATCTCGGCGGTGCGGGTGGCGCCGCAGCGGGTGACGCCCAGGGCGCGCACGGCCAGCAACGCGTCGAGGGTGCGCACGCCGCCGGCCGCCTTCACCTGCACGTGGCTGGGCGAATGCAGCCGCATCAACTTGAGATCCTCATGCGTCGCGCCGCCCGTGCCATAGCCGGTCGAGGTTTTGACCCAGTCGGCGTTCAGTTCGCCGCAAATCTCGCACAGCTTGATCTTTTGGGCGTCGGTCAGATAGCAGTTCTCGAAGATCACTTTGACCTTCTGGCCCGCGGCATGCGTCACGTCAATCACGGCCTCGATGTCGGCGCGCACGTAGTCCCAGTCGCCGCTCAGCGCCTTGCTGATGTTGACGACCATGTCGAGTTCGTCGCCGCCGTCCTTCAATGCCTGCACGGCCTCGGCCATCTTGATCGCGGTCGTGTGCCCGCCGTGCGGGAAGCCGATGGTCGTGCTGGCGCGCACAGCGCTGCCCGCGAGGATCTCGGCGCAGCGCTTCAGGTAGTATGGCATGATGCAGACGCTCGCCACGTCATAGGCCAGCGCCAGCTTGCAGCCCTTCTCCAGCTCCTCGATGGTCAGGGTCGGGTTGAGGAGGGAGTGATCAATCATCTTGGCGATTTGAGTGTAAGTGTAGTCCATAGTAATGTCATCAATCGGTGGCGTCTACGCCATGAATTGCCTGAGATACCGCGCGCTCTGCCGCAGCGCGGCCTTGCGGGTCTCCAGCGATGCCTCGTAGGCCCGATCTTCCACCTCGATGCACACCGGGCCGGCGTATTTCACATCGCCCAGCACCGAGAAGAGACGGCCCCAGTCCACATCCCCCAGCCCGGGCAGCTTCGGCGTGTGGAATTTGAGCGGGGTGGCCAGGATGCCGACTTCGTCCAGCCGCGCCTGATCCACCCGCGCATCTTTCGCGTGGACATGGAAGATGCGGCCCGCAAACTCCCACAGCGGCTTGACGTAGTCTATCCGCTGCCACACCAGGTGCGACGGGTCGTAGTTCAGGCCGAAGCTCGGACTGGGGATCTCCTCGAACATGCGCCGCCAGATGGCGGGCGTGGCGGCCAGGTTCTTGCCGCCCGGCCACTCGTCCCCGGAGAAGAGCATCGGGCAGTTCTCGATGCCGATCCGCACGCCGTGATCCTCGGCGAACTTGACCAGCGGCGGCCACACCTCCCGGAAGCGCGGCCAGTTGTCGTCCACCGAGCGCGTCCAGTCGCGGCCGATGAAGGTGTTGAACGTGCTTACGCCGAGCAGTTGCGCTGTGCAGATGACCTGCTTCATGTGCTCGACGTAGACGGCGGCCTCGGCGTGGTCGGGCGCCAGTGGGTTGGGGTAGTAGCCCAGGCCGCTGATGCTCACGCCGGCCGTCGCCATCAGCTCGTTGACGCGCTTGGCGTCATCCTGCGTGAACCCGACCACGTCCACGTGCGTGACCCCGGCGTAACGCCGCTCCGCTTTTCCGCGCGGCCAGCACATCAGCTCGACGCACGCAAAGCCCTCGGCTGCGGCGAAACCTACAACCTCTTTCAGCGAGAGATCGGGAAGAATGGCGCTGACGAAACCTAGTTGCATGGGGAACCTCCTGGTTGTACTTCCACCCACCGCCCTTCCACGTGACTCTTCAAGATCGCCTCGCACAACACGATCTCACGATGTCCGTCCGCGAAGGTAGGGAAAGTCGGCGCGGCGGCGAAGTCGCCGGCCGCAATGGCGTCGTAGAACGCGCGGTAGAGCTGCTTGAAGGTGTCGGGGAAGCCCTCGTTGTGGCCGCCCGGATAGTTGATGAAGCCCCGCGCGTAGGCGGAGAGCAATCCCGGATCACGGATCAGGCTCTCGTTGGCGCGCTCGCGATGGCCGATCCACAGCTCGTTGGGCGCTTCGCTGCACCAGGCGATGGCCTGCTTCGATCCCGCGATCTCGAAGCGCAGGCAGTTTTTGCGCCCCGCCGTGACCTGCGATGTCCAGAGCACGCCCCGGCCGCCGCCCCGAAAGCGCAGCATCACGCCGCCGTAGTCCTCCGTGGTGATTTCGACCGACTCGGTGGCGCCCGGCCCGGTGGCCGGCATCTGCTCTTCCTTGCCCTTGAACGTCTGCACTTCCCCCTTCGGCCGCCGGCGGATCGGGTGGGCGGTCTTGAGATCGGCGCAGACCGCCTCGACCTCTAGCCCGGTGATGAATTGCACCAGGTCAAGCCAGTGCGTCCCGATGTCGGCGACCGCGCGCAGCGCGCCCCCTTCCTCGGCCAACACGCGCCAGTTGTAGTCGGTGGGGTAGAAGAGCCAATCCTGGACATAGCTGCCGTAGATCGAGTAGACATCCCCCAGGTCGCCGCGGCGGGCCATATCGCGCGCCTCCAGGCAGAGCGGGTAGAAGCGGATGTTGTAGTTGACCCCCGCGGCGAGGCCGGTCTCACGCGCCAGCGCAACGAGCGCCGCAGATTCCGTTGAGTTCATCGCCAGCGGCTTCTCGCACATCACGTGTTTGCCGGCGAGCAACGCCGCGCTCGCCATGCTGAAATGATGGCGGTTGGGCGTGGTGATGTGCACGACCTGCACATGGGGATCGGCCAGGATCTCTGCGAAGGTCGCATATGCCTTCGGCAAGCCCAGCCTGGTGGCGGCCGCGCGCGACTTCTCCGGTGTCGAGCCAAGGATGCCGACCACCGGCACGCCCAGCCGTTGCAGCGCCTCCACATGCACCGGGCCGATGAACCCGGCCCCGATGACCGCAGCTCCGATGTTGTACATGATGTGCCTCCAGATTCACTCCGTCATTGCGAGCAGAGCGCCGCATAGTTTTCGCGGTGCGTAGCGAAGCAATCCCCTTCTGCTCTCAGGGGGTCTGTGATCCCGTCTTGGCGCAAACAGTGGCTCAGCACCCTGACGACGCCGGTCGCAACCGGCTAGGAGCCGAGAATACATCGTAGCCGCCCGCCGGCCTGCGAATGTTGGTGATATTAGGTCGCAGACTGGCCGGGAGCGCGACCTATGCCGGGTTCCTTGATGCGTCAACGGCGCTTCCTGCTCTCCAGGTACTCCGCCACGCGCGCTCGCGTGTCGGCCGAGGCCATGCACGCGCAGGACGCTTCCGCTTCGGCGCGGCACGCTTCCTCAAGCGTTCGGATGTCGCTGCGATCCACGATCGCTTTCATCTGCCCCACCGCCAGCGGGCTGCACCGGCGCAGGCCTTCCAGGAAGGCGGCCAGGTAGGCGTCCACCTCGCTCGGCTCGCCGGCGAAGCTCGCCAGGCCGCTGGCCGCGGCCTCGTCCGCCGTGATGACTTTGCCGGTGAAGAACATCTCCTTGGCCCGGCCGATGCCCACGCGTCGCGGCAGCCGCCACGTGCCGCCCCAGCCGGCGATCACGCCGAGCACGGCCTCCGGCTGGCCGAAGCGGGCGGCCCGCGACGCCACGATTAGGTCGCACGCCATCGCCAGCTCCAATCCGCCGCCCAGGCAAAAGCCCTCCACCCGCGCGATCACCGGCAGGGGCAGCGCCGCCAGCGCGTTGAAGACCGCGTGCCCGCGCTCGACCCACGGCACGATCGCCTTCGCGTCCAGCGTCTTAAGCGCGTTGATGTTCGCGCCCACGCAGAAATACTTCTCGGAGGCGCTGCGCAGGATGACCGCGCGCAGATTCTCGGCCGCGCGGATCGTCGCGATGTGCGCCTCCAGCTCATCGAGCGCCGCGTAGTCCAAGGTCGGCGGCTTGCCCGGCTCGTCGAGCGCCAGAGTGAGGATGGCGAGGTCGTCATCGAATTCCAGGAGGAAGTGTGTTTGCATGAGGCCTCGAAAGAACCGAGAACGCTGTGACGTGCCAGGCGCTGCCGAAAAGCGCCTGGCACGTTCAACGCGGTCTACATGAATATCCGCTCATCCATGACCGCCAGTTCATCCGCCACGCGCGGCCGGAACGCCATCTGCGCCAGCACATCGCGCTCCAGATCCATCCCCGGCGCGATCTCCCGCAGCACGATCCCATCCTTCGCCAGCTCAAAGACGGCGCGCTCGGTAACGTAGAGCACCTTCTGGCCGTTGCTGCGCGCATACGCGCCGGAGAAGGTGATCTGATCCACTCGCTCGACCAACTTCTTGATGCTGCCTTCGTTGGCGATGGTGAGCTTGCCGCCGCCGACCGTGCACTCTACACCCTTAGCCGTCATCGTGCCGCAGAAGACGACCTTCCTGGCGTTTTGTGTGATGTTGATGAACCCGCCGCAGCCGGCCAGCATCCCGCCGACCTTGCTGGCGTTGACATTGCCCTCGCGGTCGAGCTGCGCCATGCCCAGGAAGGCGAGATCCAGCCCGCCGCCGTCGTAGAACGCGAACTGCGCGTCCTCGGGGATGATCGCCTCCGGGTTGTAGGCCACGCCGAAGATGACGCCGGGTGCGGGCCGGCCGCCCACGATCCCCTGCTCGACCGTCAGTGTGATCTGATCCAGCAGCCCTTCTTCCGCGGCCACAGCCGCGACGCCATCGGGCATGCCGAAGCCCAGGTTGACGATGGCGCCAGGGAAGAGCTCCTGCGCCGCGCGGCGCGCCACTACCTTGCGGACATCGAGCGGCAGCGGCTCCAGCGCGTCCAGCGGCATCCGCACGTCGCCGCAAAACGCCGGCTCGTAGTCGGTCAGGCAGGTCTGCTTCTGGCCAGGATCCACGACGACGTAGTCCACGCAGGTGCCCGGGATGCGCACCTGCCGCGGGTCGAGCGTGCCGGCCGCCGCCAGGTACTTCACCTGGGCGATCACGATCCCGCCGCACGCCTTGGCGGCCTGGGCGATGGCGATCCCCTCCAGGATGGCCGGCTCCTGCTCGCAGGTGATGTTGCCCTTGGTGTCGGCCGTGGTGCCGCGCACCAGCGAGACATCCACGTGGAAGCGCGGCCAGAAGAGCCACTCCTCTCCTTCGAACTGCACCACCTTGACCAGATCGGCGGTGGTGATGGCATTCATCTTGCCGCCCTCCAACCGCGGGTCAATGTAGGTGTACAGGCCGACCTTGGAGAAAACGCCCGGCTTGCGCGCGGCGATCGCGCCGTACATCTGCGAGAGGACCCCCTGCGGGAAGTTGTAGCTCTCGATCTGGTTCGCCGCGATCATGCGGGCCATGGCCGGGGCCATGCCCAGGTGGCCGGCAATGTCGCGCTTGACCAGGCCGGGCAGCGCGAGCAGATCGGTGCCGATCTCCTTCTTGTCGCCCAGGCCGGTGGCGTGACATAATGTCAGATCGCGCGGCGCGCCCTCGGCGAGGAACCGGCCACGAAGGGCGCGCAGGAGGCCGGTCGGCTCGCCGACCCCGCCGCCCGAACCCTGGATGGCGACGAACGCGGCGTCGGCGATCAAACGCGCCGCGGCATCAAATGTGATGACTTTGCCTGCTGGCATGAAATGCTCCGAATATGAGTTCGAGACTGACGCAGATATAACTCCCCAGACGCCGTAGCATCCTGTCGTGAGAACCAGCCGAACAAGTTCGGCACTCCGGAATCCTGTCATGCTGAGGCCCGCCATTTGGGCCGAAGCATCTCGCGCTCCCGCTCGCTGACATGCCCGTGATACTCAAACCAATCGAATGCGGGTGGAATCGCCCGCTCCGTGATGTCATAACTGTACAACCCGACGTGCGCGCCGGTGAAGCCAAAGGTCGGGATCGGGTCGTGCTGCTCGACGTACTCGTCGCTGAGCACGAGCGCATCCTGCGGCGCGCCGACCGGCTGCCACGCGTCGTCCTCGTCAAGCGCCCAACGGAACTGGAGGAACCGGCCGTCACAATCCACGCCCAGGCGTATACGCGCCGCATCCGAGATTGGCAGTTGCGCAAGGTTCTCGTATCTGGGGATAGGTCCTCGACGGGCGTAGAGCGCGATGCACGACCCCAACCGCGCATCGAATTGTCTGTGCAGCAGGTACCAATGCCGGGTGTCGTAGTAGCAGATCAGCCCGGCCCACTGCTGCATCTCGGTCGGGACGAAATCGAGCAACGTTTCGGCGGAGAACGCGTGCTGGCGCACACGCTGCGCAATCAGGCTAGGCCGGCTGAAGCTGTCGGGCGGGCTGGGCGTGCCGCGCAGCGTCAGCCCGCCGGGGCGCGCGGCCAGGTCGGCCAGCTCGCCGATGGGCTGGCGCAGGGAAGTCCACCGCAAGCCGAGCTCCGGCGCATCGAAGTTGTCGCGGGCGGGAAGATCGGGCAGTGGCGCATCGGGCAGGCCGAAGTCCGGCAGCGTGAGCTGGGGCTTCGGCGCGTCCAGCCGCAGCCAGCCGTCGTCATCCCAGTGGCCGCCCGCCAGGAAGGTCTCGCGACCGAGCAGGCTCCGCTGCGCGACCGGCCGGCTCGCCAGGTAGACGACGGCGACGCGGTTCCCGGAGACCGACACGATGTCGCCGTGGCCGGCGCGCTGGATCGGGTTGGCGGGATCGTTTTTGGCGGTCAGCACCGGGTTCTGGGGATGCACTTCGTAGGGGCCCCAGATGCTCCGCGAGCGGGACACGGTCATGACATGGCCATACTCTGTGCCGCCCTCCGCAGTGATCAGATAGTACCAGCCGCCATGCTTGTGCAGCTTCGAGCCTTCCGGCGTGCCCAGCGCGGTGCCGGCGAAGATGTTGCGGCACGGGCCGACTAGTCGTCGCTCGGCGACCGAATACTCCTGCAGGAGGGTGCCGTTGTGCGGCCGATAGCCGGGCGCCCACACGAATTCAGTGTTCACCAGCCACTTCCGGCCGTTGTCATCGTGGAACAGCGACGGATCGTTGCCGGTCGTGTTCAGGTAGACCGGCGCACTCCACGGCCCGCGCACGTCCGCCGCGGTGGTCAGGTAGTTCGGGCATTCGTAAGTGTGCTGCCGGCCGCCCGACGCCACGGTGAAAATCAGCCAGAACAGGCCGTCAGCATAGGACAGGCACGGCGCCCAGATCCCCGCGGAGTCACCGATCCGGCGCAGGTCGAGGTGCGCCGGGTCGGTCAGCGCATAGCTGACCAGCTTCCAGTGGCGCAGGTCGCGGCTGTGATAGATCGGCACGCCCGGCCACCACTGGAAGCTGGAGGTGGCGATGTAGAAGTCGTCCTCCGCACGGCAGATGGACGGATCGGGGTTGAAGCCAGGCAAGATGGGGTTGTTGGTCATGCTCTCTCAGTACTACGGCGGACTGCGCGCCGCGGTAGAAACTCGCATTTGTCATGCTGAGCGGGTCTACGACTCAACGTCAGTCGCGGCAGACGACCAGCGAAGCATCTCCGCCGTGTGACACGAGATTCTTCGTCGCAAACACCGCTCCTCAGAATGACAAGGCGATAAACGCTCACGCCAATTGGTTCGCCACGAACGTGTCCGTCAGCCCAGTCAGGAAGGTCTGGTAGAACCTCGCCATGCCCCGGCCCTCGTCGCTGCTTCGCTGATGCGGTCGCTCGGCATAGCCGACGTTGTTGCAGCTCGCGCTCTCGCGGCCCAGCGAGAGCACCGCCTCTTTGTCGTAGAGGTTGACGTTGTTGCCGGTGAAGTTGTTCTTGAAGCTCGCCGCATCCTCGTAGATGCCGTATTCCATTGGCGGGCAGACGGGCCAGTTGAAGATCGTGTTGCCGGTGACGCTGTAACCCTGGGCGTTGAGCAGCTTCAGGCCGCTGTAGCGCGGTAGATCCTTCGGCAGGGTGTCCCAGCCGGCTGTCCTATCCGGCACGTTCGAGTTGTAGCTGCCGGTGTCAATGATCTCGTTGCCGGTGATCGTGCCCCAGTTGGCGTTGCGGATCACCACCCCGTCTTCGAGATGCCAGCAGAAGATATTGGAGGAAAGGTTGAATTCGTGAGTGTCCTCCAGCAGGACGGCGTGCTTACCTACCTGGAAGGTGCGGCAGCCGGTGATGACCACGCTGTTGCTGGTGGAGTGCACGTGGAAGCCGGTCCCCTTCGTCTGGAAGACGCAGCAGCCGACGATGTTCGCTACGATGGTGCGTTTGGTCTCGATCCCCACGCCGCCGCCGTAGACGGTGCAATCCGCCACCAGGTTTGGGATGTACTCGCCGGACCGGGCCTTGTCCGCCAGGTCATCCAGGAAGATGTTGGACTTGGCGTTGCCGGCCGCGCTGCACCCGCGGATCGTGCACAGGAAGGAGTGGTTGCGCAGCCAGATGCCGTGGCCGGCAAAGCCTCCCGCAAAGACGTTGGTCGCCTGGCAGTCGCCGCAGCCGTCCAGGATCAGCCCGGCCTGCGCGGCGCTCCCCTTGGCCGCCACGATCGCCAGGTCGGCCACCTCGGCGCTGTCGAGGCTTTCGAGCAGCACGCCGGCCTCGCCGGCGACCTCCAGCCGGGTGCCCCGCCCCGCGCCGCTCAGCCGGACGCGGCTGCGCAGGCGGATCGGCCGGGCGAGGGGGTAGCGGCCCTGCTCGATGAGCACCTGCCCGCCCTCGTCCCCGCACGCATCCACCGCGGCCTGGATCGCCTCGGCGGCCGAGGCGGATGTGGCGATAGAATCGTGGGCGATGCGCGTGATGACTCGATACTCGCCCTGGTGGGTGTAGACGATAATCCCCTGGTTCATCTGGTCAACTCCTGCGATGATTTGCGAAAGCCTTGTCGCCCACGGATGGAAAGGAACACGGACTGTGGCTGTCAGATTCAGTGATCCGTGTTCCCTTCTATCGGTGGGAAATCGTTCGATCCATCAACCTTTAATGCCCGTCAGCGTGATCCCCTCGATGAAGATGCGCTGCGCGAAGAAGAAGAGGATGATCATCGGCAGCGTGAAGAGCGTGCCGGCGGCCATCAGCAGCGACCATTCCGCGCCGTGCTGGGTGAAGTAGAGCTGAAGGCCGACCGAAAGGGTGTAGCTCTTCGGGTCGCGCAGGTAGATCAGCGGACCGATGAAGTTGTTCCAGGTGAACATCAGCTCGTTGATGAAGATCACGGCGATCACCGGCTTGCTCAGCGGCAGCGCGATGCGCCGGAAGATGCCGAACTCCGAGCAGCCGTCTATGCGCGCGGCGTCATCGAGTTCCATCGGCAGGCTCATGAAGAACTGGCGCGCCAGGAAAATCAGAAACGGATTGCCGCAGTAGGCCGGAATGACCAGCGGCAGCAGGGTATTGAGCCAACCAAGCCGGTGGAACAGGACGTACAGCGGGATCATACGCACCGCGAACGGCAGCATCATGGTGGCGAGCACGATGATGAACACCACATCGCGGCCCCGCCAATGGATGCGCGAAAAACCATAGGCGACGAGCGTGTTCGAGATCAGCGCGCCGATCACCGCAAAGAAGCTGTAACGCATCGTGTTGAAGAGCTGGCCGAAGAAGTTGATCGAGGTGACAGCCTCGAAGTAGTTTTGCGGCCGGAAGTCCTGCGGTATGATCGTCGGCGGGATGATGAAAATCTCGTTGTCGGGCTTGAACGAGCTGGAGACCATCCAGACGAACGGCAGGATGAAGATGATGCTGAGTAGGATCAGCACAGCATGAACGAACGTGCTGTTGATCGCCCGCGCCAGCGGCGAGCGCACCGATCCCCTGGAGATGACTGCTTGTGCCATGCGATTGCTCCTCTCCGCCGTGTCTAGCGACCGTAGAAGACCCAACGCTGCGATGTACGCATCATGATAATTGTCAGAGCCAGGATGACAATGAAAAGCAACCAGGCCATAGCTGAGGCGTACCCCATGCGCAGATCGAGGAAAGCGCGGCGGTAGAGATGCAGGCCGTACATCAGCGTGGAGTTGTTCGGCCCACCGCCGGTCATGATATAGGGTGCGCCGAACTCTTGCAGCGCGCCGATGATGCCGGTGATGACATTGAACAGGATCTGCGGCGTCAGCAGCGGGATGGTGATGTGGCGGATTTGGCCCAGGAAGCTCGCGCCATCAATCTCAGCCGCTTCGTACAGGTGGGTTGGGATGTCTTGCAACCCCGCCAGGTAGATCAGGATCGCCTGTCCGCTGTGCCAGATCGCGACGATCACGATCGAGATCAGCGCGGTGCGAGGCGACGCCAGCCAGTACGGGCCTTCGACGCCTATGCTCGCCAGAATGCCGTTGATCAGGCCGTGCTTGGGATTCAGGATCCAGACCCAGGTGATGGCCGAGGCGACCGCCGGCGTGACCACAGGCAGAAACAAAAAGGTGCGATAGAAAGAGAGGCCGCGCACTTTGGCATTCAGCAGCATCGCCGTCGGGATCGTCACCAGATTACCCAGGATGATGACCATGAGCGCATAACGGAAGGTAACGCTCAACGACTGCGTGAACCACCGGTCGTATTTGAACATCTCCTGGTAATTTTCCAGCCCCAGCCAGTCGGGGTCGAAGTTCAACACATTGAAATCGGTGAAACTGAAATACGCTGAGGCGATCATCGGATAGAAGGTGAAGGCCAGGAAACCGATGATCCAAGGCGAGATGAATGCCAACCCCAGGCCCATCCGCCGCCACTCCTGTTTTGTCATGGCTATCTCCTGCGCAAAATCGGGGATGTGAATCATCTTTCGACGACAGAAATGAGGCTTCAGCCGGTCTGTTGGCAGATAACCGCAACCGACCGAAGCCTCGATTCCCGCAGATTTAGCTGATCCAAACGATCTGCTCCCAGCCGGTCTGAGACCGGCGGCCGGAGACACAGATCCCCTTGGCACCTGGCGCTTCGATCTGCCCAGATTGGCGCCGAATCAGCCGACGATGTCACGTCGCATCCGTTCATTCGTGGCGCATTCGTGAACGGCGATCGCCATTACTTCTTCAGCTTCTTGTCCACTTCGCGCTGGGCCGCTTCGACCGCCAACGCGACTTCCTTCGCAGGATCGGCGTTCTCCCACAGCACGCGGCCGAGGGCATCATTGAGCTGGCGCTCGTAGAAGCCGACGGAGGGCATGCTGGGCACGGCCCACGCGGTCGGCATGACCTCATCGCGCGCCACTTTGATCCAGGGCGCGGCCTTCTCGACCTCGGGATCGCTGGCCAGGCTCTTGCGCGACGGTGTTACGGAATCCGGCACCGCCTTGTTCAATGCCACCCACGGATCGCTGCTCATGAAGTGGCCGAACTGGAACCCGCCCTCAGGATTCTTGCAGCCCTTGGGTACCAGGTAGAGGTTGGCCTGCGCGTGGCCCGGTTTACCCGCGACCCCTTTAGGCGATGGTACCTTGGTGACGCCGAAGTTCACCTTGGGGCCATACTCCTTCATGTCGTTGTAAAGCCAGGTCGCCAACGCCCAGATAGAGAGCTTGCCCGTGTAGTAGACCCCTTCGGGCGTGTTGCGGCCGTAGTTGTTGCCGCTGTAAGTGGTCATGAAGGCCTGGAGCTCTTCCGTGCCGTACTTCGTGGCATAGCTCTTGTACCACTTGAAGAGGTCCACCATGGCGGGATTGTTGGCCGTACACTTGCCAGCATTGGCATCCCAAACGCTGATATTTCGCGTGGCGCCCCACAGCCAGATTTGGATGCCGGGGATGAACGGACAGAAGCCGACCCGGTCAATCTTCTTGCCGGAAAGCTCGTAGAGCTTGTGGCCCATCTCCTCCCAGCCCTCGATGTCGGCCGGTAGTTTCTCGGTATCGAAGCCCTTCTCCTTCATGCGATCTTTGTTGAAGTAGAGCAACTGCACCATCGTGGAGATGCTCAGACCATAGATCTTGCCCTGGTACTTCATCTGTTCCAGCGTACCGGGCCAGATATCTTCCGGCTTGAAGTCGGCGGTGGCGTTGACATAGGGGGTCAGGTCGGTCAGGCCGCCGATGGGCGCATCGTCGCCGACGATCCAGTTCCAGCCGCGATAGACATCGGGCGGATTGCCAGCGGCCGTGGCCGCCACCACTTTGTTGCGGATTTCGCCCCAGGGCACGATGACGTGCTCGACGGCGAATTTCTGCTGCTTCTCGTTGAAGCGTTTGACGGCGCCGGTCATGGCGTCGGCCATGCGGCCCTGGCCGAAGCCGGTCCACAGCTCGACCTTCTGCCCGCCCGCGGCCGCGGGCGCCGCGGCTTTGGTGGGTTCGGCCTTGGGCGCCTCTGGCGCCTTGGTCGGTTCGGCCTTGGCTGCGGGCGCGGCCGGTGCCGGCGCAGGGGCAGGTTGAGCGCAGGCCGCCAGCACCGCGCTGGCCGCGAACGCGCCCGACAGCTTCAGCATTTCACGACGAGACAGTTTACGCGCAGACATGTGGGTTCCTCCTGTGAATGTTCACTAAGATGGATTTGGACATTCTTCGCACGATCGAGAGTGAACAGGTGGGCAGCGCTCTTCTTGGTGCAACCTCCTTGGCTGGCCCCTGATGCCAGGGGGCACAGCGCTCTGACTGACGCAGGCAGGCTAGATCGGCCACGCTCGCCCGCGTATTTGGAACATTCTTTAGACCGATCCGAGTTGATCCCAACAACCGCCGCCCGACAGGTTCCTGGCGGCAAGTAGTCACCCACGTGCCTGGCACTTCGCAAGTGTCAGGCACGTGGGTAGTCAGGCGGCGCAGGCCGCGCACGATTCGCGCACCACCAGCCGCGGCGGCAGGATCACGCGGCGGGTTGGCGCATCGGGGTTCTCGATCCGCTCCAGCAGCAGGCGGGCCGCCTCCACGCCGATACGGTGCGGGTCAATGGCGACGGTCGTCAGGGCGGGCTGCCAGAGCGCCGCCTCTTCGATGTCGTCGAAGCCGATCACGTCGAAATCGCGGCCGGGGCGACGGCCGGTCGCTTGTAAGCCCAGCATCACGCCGAAGGCCACGATGTCGTTGTAACATAGCGCGGCCGTGGGCGGCTGGTCGAGCGCCAGCAAATCCAGGATCGCCTGGCGGCCGCCTTCGCGCGTCACGGGACTGGTGACGAAGAGTGCTTCGTCGGCCGGGACGTTGTGTCGCTCCAGCGCGCTGCGTAGCCCCAGGGAACGATCGCGCCGAGCGGAGGAGTTGGCCGGCCCGCCGATGAAGGCAATCCGCCGATGGCCGTTCGCTATCAGGCGCTCCGCCGCCATCTCGGCGCCCGCCACGTTGTCCGCGCCGACGTAATCGGCATCCACATCGAACAGATAGCGCACCACCATCACGAAGGGCAACCGCCAACGCCGGAGGCGCTCAACGGTCTCAATGGTTGTGCCCATCGCCGGCACCAGCAGAATACCGTCCACGGCGTAGCCGTGCATGGCTTCCAGGAGACGATCCTGCTTGGTCAGCCGCTCCGAGGTGTTGCCCAGTAGCACGGCGTAATCGGCTTCTTCCAGCGCCGTCTCGCTGCCGATGGTCATCTGCGCGAAGAAGGGATTGGTGATGTCGGTGACGACCAGGCCGATGGCGTGCGAGCGCTTGCTGCGCAGGCTGGCCGCGGCCCGGTTGTAGACGTAGCCCAGCTCTTCCATCGCCGCGACGACTTTGGCATACGTGTCATCCGTCACCAGCGGGCTGCCGCGCACGACCAACGAGGCGGTGGCCCGCGAGACACCCGCGCGCTCGGCTACGTCCAGCAGGGTGACCCGCTTGGGCGGCTTGGGTTTGCGCGGCGACTGAGCGAAGGCTATCACGGCTGATTGGTCCGGTTCTTAGAACGATCTAAGGAGCGATCTAACGGCACTATACAACAAATCAACCCGCTTGTCAAGATGGTTCTGGGCAGCAATTTGGAATAAAGTTGCCGGAAACGGGTTGGCGACTTTCAGGATCGGCAGGCGGATCAGACGGCCCGCCGGGATTTGCGCCCGTTTCAGAGCAGCGGGCTGGCTGCCAGCACCCGGCCATCGCGCCGCGCGCCGCCTGCGCGAAGGATGCCGCCATGAGTTGTGATGTGGTCGAACAGGAGGTCGCGCACGGAGAGGGGGGTATGCACGCGGGGCACGGCTGCCAGGTCGAAGAGTGGTTCGGGGAAGTGAGCGCCAGCATACGCCTCCCAGGCCGCAGCCGGCCCGCGCACGAAGCTCGTGGTTGCCAGGAGGAAGACGCGCTCCAGACAGGCCGCAAGCGGCTGGCCGTCCAGGGTGATCGCGCTCACGGCGGCTGCCGGCCGGGCCGGGCCGAGGCGGATGGCGTACCGCACCCCGGCGCTGAAATGCAGAAAGCCCCGGTTGGTGTGTGGCTCGCCAGGGCGCTCGATGCGCCGCGCGTTGTCGGCCAGCAGCGCCGCGATCTCCCGACCCGTCAGGCGCAACAGGCAGACGGTGTCCGCAAAAGGCATCACGCCGAACCAGTCGCCGAGGGTGAGCGTTTCTCTTGGCCGCAGCCCGTCGTTGATGCTCGTGGCGTCAATCATCGCGAAATCCACGGGATGGCCGGCTGCCCGGCACTGGCGCACGAGCGCATCGGTGATGAAGTTGGCAAACGCTGATTCTCCGGTCGCAAAGCGGTTGCGCACCGCGTCGGCGCTCAGGTCCTCGTCGGGGGCGATCGCGCCGAGGATGCGGCGGCGATGCGTCTCGATCTGCGCCAGCAACGGCTGCACATGCGTTCGCGCAAACGCTTCATCATCCGGCAGATCAACCGTGGCGCGCAGCCCCGCATGCGTCACCTCGACCGTCTCCCCTACGCTGATCTCGACTTCGCCGGCAAACTGGCCGAACTTCCCGGCCTGCACGATCGGGATCCCGTTGACGATGTTCTGCGGGCCGAGGCCAGCTTCGTTCAGGCTGTTGTGCGTGTGGCCGCCGACGATCAGGTGGACGGCGCCGGGAGGCAGGCTGGCTGCCAACTCTACATCACCCGCCTGCGATACCACTGCGCTGCGCTGGTTCAGGCTCAGCCCCAGATGGCTGAGGATGATTAAGATATCGCATAACGGCCGGAGCGCGGGGATGAGATGTTGCGCGGCCGCCACCGGGTCGGTGACGCGGCGGCCGCTTTCGGGTTCGGGGCGCACCTGCGCCGGGGTCGTCAGGCCGATGAAGCCGATCCGTAGCCCCTTGCTGATGAAGATCGCGGCGGGGCAGATGCTGGCGGCGAGCGCAGGGCTGCCCGTGACGTTCGCCGCCAGGATGGGGAAGCGCGTCTCGCGGCCAATGACATGCGCCAGCAGCGGCGTGTCCAGGTCCAGGTCGTGGTTACCGAGGAGGCCGAGATCTACGCCCGCCTGAGAATAGAGGCGATAGCCGGGATGCGCCTGACAACTGGCGGGGTCGCGGCCCAGCAGCGCATCGGAGAGGTTCCCGCCGCTCTCGTCGCCGGCCGTGACCGCCAGCACAGCATGATGGGGATCGGCCGCATAGCGGTCGCGCGTCGCGGCCAGCCATGCGGCCAGTCGCGGGAAGATGGCAAGGCGACCGTGGAAGTCGTTGAAGTGCAACAGGGTGAGGCGCGCAGGGTGCGACGGCGGTCCCGAACGAGCTGGAAGCTCCACGCCTTCCGTCGAGATGATCTCGATGATCGGCCCGGCGGTCGCGTCGCCCCGTAGGAGATAGAGGGCGGCTGCGCGCGCGCCGTGAGGATTGGCCGCGCCCCGGATCAGATCGAGGACGCCGGGTGGTGAGGTCATTCACGCGATCCGCTCAAACATCTCCGGCCGAATCGGATAGATGGCCGGCTCGCCCGCAAAGAAGCGACGCAACTCCTCGGCCGCCAGCTCGCCCATCCGGCCGCAGTTCTCGATGCAGCCCGCGATGTGTGGTATAACCACGACGTTCTCCAGCCGGCGCAGCGGGGAATCGGTCGCGGGCGGCTCCGGATCGGTCACGTCCAGGAAGGCGAAGAAGCGCCCCCGGCGCAACTCCAGGATCAACGCGGCCTCGTCAATCAGCGTGCCGCGGGCGGTGTTGATCAGCAGGGCGTCATCCTTCATCAACGCCAGGCGTTCGGCGTTCAGCAGGTGGAAGGTGTCGGGCTTAGCCGGCGCGTGCAGCGAGACGACATCCGCCCGGCGCAGCAGCTCATCCAACTCAACCTTCTCCGCGCTCAGTCTGGCCGCGGCCTCCGGCAGGATGTACGGGTCGTAGACCAGCACGTGGACGGCGAACGATTGCAACAGCTTGATCACATGGCGCCCGACATTGCTGGCGCCGATGATGCCCACTTCCTTTCCGAACAATTCGCGGGCGGGCCACCACCGCGTCTCGCGCCAACCGCCGGCCCGCACGTGCTGTCCCAGCGGCCAAACCCGCTTCATGCCCACGATCATCAGGCCGAGCGTGGTTTCGGCCACATCCACGGCCAGGGCCAGGCCCGCGCTCATCACGCTGACCCCACGCGCCCAGAGCGCATCGGAGACGAAGCGTTTGACGCTGCTGCCCATATGGGCCATGGCCTTGAGCCGCGGCGCGGCGGCCATCACGTCGGCGTCGAGCTGCGCCACGTCCCAACTGGTAATGCACGCGTCGGCCTCTGGCAAAAGGGCGAGCAGGCTGGCCTTGTCGGCCGGCTCCGGCCCGGCGTGGTGGATCACATCGGCGAAGGCGTCCAGCGTGCGCCAGGCCGCGGAGGTAAACATACGGCCGTAGTGGTTTTTTCCGATGGTGATAGCGACAACGGGTCGGGTCATGGTCGGATCCGCTCCACGGGTCTCACACGGCCGGCTTCGCCGCGCAGCGCGGCCAGCTCCGGCTCGAAGCGCGCCAGCAGGGGCAGGGCGGGCCAGAGCCGCAGGTTGGAGTCGAGCAGCAGGGTCGCGGCGCGCGATGCGCCGGTCAGCAGGGTGATCGCCATCTCCAGGTCATCCTGAGCCAGTTGGATGATGGGCCGGAACTCCTGGAGCAGGCACGCCGCCTCGATGGCGAGCCGGGCCATCTCAATCGGCATCTGGCATAAGCGTTCCTGGCCTTCCAGCGTTTTGCCGGCCGCGCGCAACGCCGCGAACGCCGTGATCGCGGCGCCATCCTCGTCGGTCAGCGCCAACAGCCGGTCGCGGATGTCGGCAAGCTGCCCGGCAAGGCGTGCGGCCAACACGCGGTCGGCCGCACGGGCTACGAGCGGGATGTTGATGCGCAGGCAGGCCTCGCCGAGGCTGCACGCCAGCGCGGCCGAGGCGGCGATCGTCGCGCCGGCCATGGCATGACCCTGGCTGGCGATATGATCGGTGAATTGGCGGAGTGAGTTATCTGCTAACATAGGACTTCCCATAGACCGGCGCGTTTGAGCAGCGCTTGCGCGGCCCGGCGGCACTCGTCGAGCAGCGCGGCCTCGTCCAGGCATGTCACGCGCTTGCCCCGCATCAGCACGCGGCCATCCACGATGACCGTGTCCACGTCGCCGCCGTTCGCATTATACACCAGCGCCGACGCCGCGCGCCATACCGGCTGCATTCGTGGGGAGTTGAGATCCACCAGGATGATGTCTGCCTTCGCGCCGGGGATCAACTGGCCTAACCCCCCGGCCCCCTTCCCCTTCGACAGGCTCAGGGCAGGCTCTGCGAGGGAAGGGAGAGCGCCCCTTCCCCTCGCCTCGCAGGAGAGGGAGTAGGGGGTGAGATGCGCCTGCGCGCCGTACACGCACGCCATGCGCAGCACATCCTCCGGCAGCAATGCGGTCGCATTCAGCGTGCCCACCTTCTGCCCGCAGGCCGCAAACTTGAGCGTCTCCAGCATGTCCTGGCTGTTGTTGGAGCCGGGGCCGTCAGTCGCCAGCGCCACGGGCACGCCCACGGCCAGCAGCTTCGTCACTGGCGCGATGCCCGACGCCAGGTACATGTTGCTGACCGGGCAGTGGATGACCATCGTGCCGGTCTCCGCGATCCGCTCGATCTCCGAATCGTTCAGCCAGACGGCGTGCACCAACTGCATGTCCGGCCCCAGGAGGCCCAGCCGGTCGAGCCAGTGGACGTGACGCAGGCCGGTCGCGTTCAGGCTCATCTGCACTTCTTCCCGCGTCTCGGCGGTGTGCAGGTGGGTGGGGACGCCCCACTGTCGCGCCAGCGCCACCGTGCGTTGGAGCGTCTCCGCGCTGCATCCCCACGGGATGAGCGGCCCGAACGCGACGCGAATCCGACCATTGGCCGCGCCGTGCCAGGTGTCGTGCAGCGCGGTCAGCGCCGCGATGATCTGCTCCGGCGTTTCCTGAAAGACCGGGTGGTAATCATGGTCGGCCCAGCCGCGGGCGATGGAGAAGCGACAGCCGACATCGCGCGCTGCGCGGCAGAACGCGTCGTCGGTGCGGTCGTCCGCGTGCAGATATTGGTTATCAATGACCGCGGTCGCGCCGGAGCGGATGTTTTCGACCAGCCCGAGCAGCCCGGCCAGGTACGCTTCCTCCGCGCCCATCGCCGCGCCCACCGGCCAGATCGCGGCCGCCAGCCACGGCAGCAGCGTCTTGTCGTCGGCCAGCCCGCGGATGAAAGTCTGGAAGAGGTGGGTGTGCGCGTTGACCAGGCCGGGCAGGACGGCCATGTGCCGCGCGTCCATGATCTGGTCAGCGGAGGCGCGCGCCTCGTCGGGGGCCACGCCCGCCCCCACCGCTACGATGCGGTCGTCCCGGATCAGCACGTAGCCGGGATCGAGGACGGCCGGCGGCTTACCGGCCAATGTCAAGACCGTGCCGTTTTCAATGAGGATGGTCATCTCGGTATATCAGTACCTCGTCACCCTGAGCGGATTCACGGCGAACTCCACTTCGCGGCGTGACTCTAGCGAAGGGTCTCGCTGCCGCGCGAGATGCTTCGCTGGATGCCCGTTGCAAGGCGAGACACGGGACCAACCCGCTCAGCATGACACGCGGGGATTTCTTGTCCTATGCCAACACCGCCTCGATGATGCCGCGATAACCGCGCTCGGCCGCCAGCACATCCTCGACCGCGACCCGCTCATCAATCACGTGCGCATCCTCCTCGCGGCCCGGCCCGAAGCCGATCGTGGGCACGCCGGCCACCCCTGCGCTGTAGGCCGCGTTGGTGCAGAAGCGGTACGCGCCCACGGCGGGATTCAAGCCAGCGGCGCGCAGGCCGGCCAGCGCGGCTTGGACGAAGGGATGTTCTTCCGGGAAGACAAACGCGGGCAGGAACTTCGGCCCGGCCAGGAGCGCGCCGGTGTAGGTCGTGTGCTCGCCCTGGGCAATCGTGGCGCGCAGGTCAATCCTGGCTAACTCCTGCAAGCCGGTGATGGCCCCGAGCACACCGTCCACCGTGTCGCCCGCCAGCAGCCGCCGATCATAGGTCACGCGGCACCGGCTGGGGATGACGGAGTAGGCCGGGTACGGGTCGGAGATGATGTCGGTCAGCGCCATGACCGCCGGGCCAAGGAGCGGGTCGCTCGACATGGGCAGGCGCTCGACCGCGGCGACGACGCGCAACATGTCGTGCACCGCGTTGCGGCCCAGATGCGGCGTGGAAGAATGGGCGGGCCGGCCGATCGTCGCCAGGTGGATCTCGGCCCGGCCGCGGCCGCCCCGGTTGAGCGCCAGGTCAGTCGCCTCGCCGATGACGACGTAATTGGGTCGCAGCGCGTCCATCACCGTCTTGAGCGCCGCGCCCTCCAGGTTCTCCTCCATCACCGTCGCGCTGACGGCCACGCGGCCCTGCAGTCTGGCCCGGTCGAGACCCGCGGCGGCATAGATCATCGCAGCCAGCGCGCCCTTCATGTCCGCCGCGCCGCGGCCATAGATGAAGCCGCCGTCAATCTCGCCGCCGAACGGATCGTGCGCCCACGTTACACCGGGCGCGATGCCCACCGTGTCGCAATGACCGTCCAGCAGGATCGTCGGCCCGGGCCGGCCGGTCTCGATCACGCCGACCGCGCTGCCGTTCTCGTCGCGCCAGGCCCGGTCGAAGCCCAGCGCAGCCATCTGATCCAGAATAAGCGAAACCACCGCCGCCTCCTCGCTGTAGCGGCTGGGGCAGCGGATGAGGGAGCGGGTGAAGGAGATGAGTGAATTGTTCTTCATCGTGGCCAATTCCCATACGTCAGTGCGCCGGGCTTGCACACCTCGACGCACAGGCCGCAGTAGCGACAACGATCTTTGAGGAGGATCTGCTTCAGGTCGGCCGATTTGGGTTTGTCGCCTTCCATCAAACGCGCGTCGTAGGGACAGAGCACGACGCAGAGGTCGCACTTGGTGCACTTCAGCGGCTCGAACACGAAGGTGAGCGGCGCGGTGTCCTCGACCGCGGCCAGGCGTCTCAGCGCGATCCCGCGCACGTCGGCCAGACTCGTATAGCCGCGGCTGTTGAGCCAGGCGCTCAGCGCTTTGTGCGTGCGCTCGAACCATTCGAGGCCGCGCAGCAGCGGCCCGGTGCACACCCCCAACGCGCTCGCGCCGATCATCGTCATTTCGACCGCATCCTCGGCCTGGATGATGCCGCCAGTTCCCACGATCGGGACGCCGGGGAAGCGCGTCGCCAGCTCCGCCACGACCGCCTGCGCCACGGGCCGGATCGCCGCGCCCGATATCCACGCCTTACTCCCGGCCCCGCCGATGGTCGGCTCGCCGGTCTCGATGTCAATTTGCAGGGTCGGCCCGATGGAATCAATGGCGGTGAAGCCGTCCGCGCCGGCCTGCAGTGCCCCTGCGGCGGCCGGGTAAAGGTCGTCGCCCCAGTTGAAGGTCAGCTTGGCGAGGATGGGCAGCTTCGGCGCCTGTTCGCGCACGCGGCGCACCAGGTCAACGATGGTGTCCTTCGTGTACGCCACGCACTCGATGGCGTCCACCACGCCGGTTGCGGCCACAGATCCGGCGATGACCTCCCCCTCGGCCGGCGTGTGGCCGATGCTGGCGATCAGCAGACCGGGATGCCCCTGCATGGCCGGCAGCTCACGCTCGACCCATTGCTCCCACGGCAGGTCAGCCCACTTCTCGGTGTTGAACAGCGTGGCGCGCAGGTTCGACGAGCGAGGCACGACCATGTGCGGGGTCGGGTTGATCGCCCGTTCCAGCCGCAGCGTCTTGGTGACGACTCCGCCGGCGCCCGCGCGGTACGCCTCCCACAGCCCGGTCGCATCGTAGGACAGTGGGCCGGAGGCCAAAATGAAGGGTGAGGGCATGGCGATGCCGAAAAGGGTAGTCGTCAGGTCGGCCAATGGATACTCCTTGTTTCCTATTCAGCTTTTGCGCAACGTAGCATCCTGAGCGGAGGCCACGTCGTTTGTGGCCGTAGTCGAAGGATGCGGCCTTCGTGCATGGCCGCATCCTTCGACTACGACCTGCACACCCCGCAGGTCTCCGCTCAGAATGCTCCCCTGGGGCTGTGATTACTTCTGTCCAAAGATATTTGCTCAAATCCACATCCCCATACCGCACCCGCGCGGCCGCCTCCCGACGCCCCTTGTCGGCCGTGGCATCCACGCCGATCTTGGTGTGTACCCCGCGCGTGTCGGCCGTGGGATCCATCTCGTGGCCCTGGCTGCCCGGAACCAGAAAGATGTCGCGGCTCCAATCCACCCGCGTCGTCAGCGCCCACATCACGTCGGCCGGATCGTAGATGTCCACGTCGGCATCCACGACGATGCACCATTTGACGTTCACGTGCGCAGTGAAAACCCCCATCGCCACGTTCTTCGGCTCGCCCGGATTCTTCTTGTTCAGGCCAACGATCGCCAGAAAACCGCTGCCGTAGGGCGCGATGTGCAGGCCGGCCACGTTCTTGCTGACATGTTGGGCGAAGTTGAGCAGCAGCGGCTCGCGCGGCAGCACGTTGCCGATGTAGACGTGCTCGTTCCAGCCCGGGATGATCGTCTGGAAGATCGGATCGTCGCGCCAGCAGATCGCCGTGACCTCGAACACCGGGCTGTCCCAGATGCGGCCGTAGTAGCCGTGGAATTCAGCCAGCGGCCCCTCGCCCTGGCGCACGTGCGGCGGCAAGAAGCCCTCGATCACGATCTCCGCTTCGGCGGGAATATCAATCGGCACGGTGACGCCCCGACAGACCGGAACGCCTTCCCCGCGAATCGCGCCGGCGATGTACAGCTCGTCGCCGTCGTAGCGCGCGCCGGCCGCAATCGAGATGGCCGGATCGAGGCCGATGGCGACCGCGATGGGCAGCGGCTCCCCTTTCGCCTCCTGCACGTCCATGAACTGGCGCACATGCCGCCACTCGTTCACGTCGAAGCCCAGCTCCCGCGGCCCCTTGACCTGCAGCCGGTTGTACGACAGGTTGCCGCGGCCGCTGACCGGATCCTTGCTCACGGTCACGCCGCCGGTGATGAACGGCCCGCCGTCCCCGGCCGCGTGGGTGGGGATCGGCACCTGGCGCAGGTCTACCGCGTCGCCGGTGACCAGGTGGGCCTGCCACGCGGCCGACTCGGTGCGGACGGGCGGGATGCCCTGGCCCGGATCGAGCGCCCAGCGCATCGTTTCGACGACCTGGGATTTCTCGCAGCCTAACGCCAACGCCGCGCGCTGCTGGTTCGCCACCGCCGACGAGAAGATCGGCCAGGGTGATCCGATGACCGACTCGAACAACGGGGCCGGCCCGCCCTGCCGCTCCAGCGCCGCGGCGACATCGGCCAGCTCGTGCTCCAGGCGTACCGGCCGGCGGATGCGCGCCAGTTGGCCCGCCGCCTCCAACACTTCGATGTATGACCGCAGATCGTGAATTTCCGGCATCTCCTCTCCTCACCTTCGGCCTTGCGGCGGTCGAACGGCCTGCCGTCGCACCTGCTCCAACAGCTCCATCAGGCCCAATGAACGCGCCCACCGATCCAGGTAGTCCTGTTCGAGATACGGCTCCTGGATTTCGTACACCTCAAGCACATCCTGGAACTGGCGCCCTGATCCCCCTGCCATTTGATGCCATTGCAGTTTGCTCAGGATGACATCCTCTGGACCGCTGATCCAGACCTCTCGCTCGAACAGCAAGCCCAACAGCCGGCGGCGGAATCGCTCCCGGTCGTGGGGCGTATCTTTGAGCAGCCAGAAGTCTACTTTGAAGGCGCTCGTAAGATGGATGGCGTTGAACTGGTCGCGCTTGCGCACCGCTTCTTCGATCACGAAGTCCGGCGCGTAGAAGTCGGGCGCCAGTAAATGCGCCAACTCGCGGGCCTTTTCCTGCGGAATCTGGACGACCAGGTCGGCGTCGTGCGTGGTGCGCGGCCGTCCCCAGAAGGTCGAGGCGAACGAGCCAACGACCATGTAGGGAATCTCCAACGCCTCGAGGACATCGAACACCTGAAAGAGGGCGTCACGCTCGGCGCTTGACATATAGCCTCCGCGCTTCTTCCGAAACCTCCGCCAGCTCGCCGCCCAGCACCCGACAGCGCACCTCGAACTCCAGGTCGTCGTCCGAGATGTCGGGCTGGCGGTAGCGGATGGACGCCCGCACGGCCGCGACCGCATCCTCGTACATTTGCGCGGCGCTCTCGATCTTCTGCGCCCCACTCATGCGCCGATAGATCTGCACACGCAGCCATTCGGTGTCCGGATCGCGCACCGCCATCTAGCCTCTGCTCCACAACCGTTCCGCCGCCCGATGCACTCGGGCGCGCAGCGCAGCTTCATCCACATCTAACACGATGCCATCGCGCACGCGCGTCTGGCCCGCCACCATGACAGCCCGGACGTGACTCCGATTACGGTAGAGCAGCAGTTGCTCGTACAGATTGCCGGCGGTCGTCGGGGTCGGGAAGACCGCGTCAATGAGCTGCAAATCCGCCTGCCAGCCCCGTTCGAGCCGGCCGACGCGCTCCAGGCCGAGCGCCTGCGCGCCGCCTTCGGTCGCCAGCCGCCACACCAGAGACGCGGGCATCGTGGCCGTGTCCTGGCGATGGGCCTTGTGGATCAGGAACGCGCCGCGCATGATCTCGAACATGTCGGTGATGTAGCCGTCGCTGCCCAGCCCCACCGTCACTCCGGCTGCCAGCAGGTCGGGCACGGGGGCGATGCCGCCGCCGACCTCGCAGTTGGAGAGGGGCATGTGCGTCACACGCACCCCCCGGCGCGCGATGATCTCGATTTCGGCCGGGGTGATCTGCACGCACTGCGATGCCACGGCTGGGGCCGTCGTCGGCCCGGCTACGCCCAGCCGGTCGTAGTACTCGAAGGTGCGCACGCCGAAGTGTTTCAGCGCGTATTCCGGCTCGAAGCGGCTCTCGGCCGCATGCATGTGCACCAACACGCCTTCAGCCTCCGCCAGCTCGAACGCCTGCCGGATGAACTCCGCCGAACAGGTGAAGGTGGTGTGGAAGCACATGAGGCCGGCGACGAGTGCAGATTGCAGATTGCAGATTGCAGATTGCGGATTTGCGATTTGCGATTTGCGATTTGCAATTTGCAATTTGCAAGCCCGAATGAACTCCAGATTCTCTCGAAGTCCGAACTGTCCGTTTTCCCTGCTCACCCGCTCGGTCGCCTCGAAGGAGAGGATGCCGCGGACGCCACGCGCTATCACGACTTCGGCCTGGGCGGCGAGGCAACCGGGCAAGGCGTTCGGCGCTTCGGTGATGTCATAGAAGCTGGTGACGCCTCCGCGCAACATCTGCGCCAGATTCAGGTCGGTCGCCGCGCAGATCATCTCGTGGTCGAGCCGGTCTTCGACCATCGGCCACCAGAAGTCGGAGAGGAACGACCAGCCTGAGGCTGAGGTTGAGGTTAAGGTTGAGGGCGAGGGTGACGGGATGCCGTGGGCCAGCAGGCCGTAGAGGTGCGTGTGCGCGTCCACGAAGCCGGGCGCAAGCGCCTGCCCCGCCGCCGCCCACAGCGCATCGTCCGGGAACGCGCGCCGCAGCTCCGCGTTCGGCCCGACCGCCGCCACCACGTCGCCGACCACGCGCACGCCCCACTCCCGCTTCGGCATCGCGCCGGGGGTGTCAATGAGCCAGTCGGGGAGGATGAGGGTGTTGGTCATGGGGCGCCTCTCCGCGCCAAGAACCGCCCCCCGCCCGAACCGCCCACGAACTCGCCATCGCGCACGATCACGCGGCCGCGGAGCATGGTCAGGACGGGGTAGCCCTGGAGTTGGCGGCCCTCGTAGGGAGTGTAGTCACAGTTTTCGTGCAGCACGTCCCGGCCGAGCGTGACTTGCTTCTCCGGGTCGAAGATCACGACATCGGCGTCGGCGCCCACTGTCAGGCTGCCTTTGCGGCCCCCCAATCCGAAGATGCGCGCCGGCGCGGTGCAACAGGCATCCACCCACCGCTCGACCGTCAGCCGGCCTGTCCGCACGCCGAAGGTGTAGAGCAGCGCCAGCCGCCCCTCGATGCCGGGCATCCCGCCGGGGATGCGCGTAAAGGGTGGATAATCCGTAGTAGGGGCGCCTTCGGCCGGCCGTTCGCCCCTACGCCCCAAATCCTTCTGTCCGTGGTAGAAGAAGGGGCAATGATCGGTGCCGACCGTCTGGAGGTCGCCTTGGCCCAGCAAATCCCAGATCGCGGCGTTATCCTCAGCTTTGCGCAGCGGGGGCGAGCAGACGAATTTCGCGCCCTCGAAGCCGGGCCGGTCGAACTGGGCGTCGGTCAGCAGCAAGTATTGCGGACACGTCTCGCCGAAGGCCGCCTGACCGCGCTTACGCGCCGCCGCCACGGCCGCCGCGCCGCGGCCGGTCGAGATATGGACGATGTAGGCCGGGCAGCCGGCCGTATCGGCCAGCGCCAGCGCGCGCTCGATGGCCTCCACCTCCATGTTGGCCGGCCGCGAGATCGGGTGGTAGCGCGGCTCGACATGCCCGGCTGCGAGCAGCTTTTGCCGCAGGAAAGCGATGCCAGCGTCGTTCTCGGCGTGCACCATGACTATCCCGCCGGCCCGACCGACGGCATCCATCGCCGCGATCAACACATCGTCGGTCAGCTTGAAGCTGTAGGTCATGTAGGTCTTGAAGGACGGACAGCCCGCGGCGACCACGGCCGGGATTGCAGCCAGGGTCGCCGGCTGCGCATCCAGCAGCGTCATGTGCAGGCCGTAGTCAATGACCGCGCGGCCGTCGGCCTGGCCACGGCGCGCGGCCAATGCCGTCTGTAGGGGCGCAAGGCCTTGCGCCCCTACAGCTTCCGGCTCGACGAAATCAATCACCGTCGTCGTGCCGCCGCACGCGGCGGCGATCGTGCCGGTGATCCAATCATCGGAGGATTGCACCGCGCCGGCCGGCATCTCCAGGTGGACGTGCGGGTCAATGCCGCCGGGGATGACCAGCTTGCCCGCGGCGTCAATGACCTCCCGGCCGACCCCGGCTATGCCGGCCTGGCCGATGGCCGCGATGGTCTCGCCCGCGATTCCCAGGTCGGCCTGGCGCAGCCCGGCGGGCGTCACCAGCGTGCCGCCTCGGATGACGGTATCGTAGCTCACTACCATTCCCCATGTCTTTGCGGCATACGCCCGATCAATGCCAGTCATTGCGAGGCCCGTCTCCTTCGTCTCCGCTCAGGACATGGTTTGGGCCGAAGCAATCCCCCCCCTTGCGCGGGAAGATTGCTTCGCAAAAGACGCTCGCAATGACACTTCACGAGTACACCCACGGAAAGAGCGCGTAGAACTCGGTCGCCTTGCGCAGCTTGGTCAGATTGACCTGGTCATCGGCCGCGTGGACGTAGCGTTCCTCTTGCGGGCCGAAGCCCAGGGTCGGGATGCCGGCCGCGCCGGCCGAGTACGCGCCGTCGGTGGAGAAGCGCCAGACGCCGACGGCCGGCTCGACGCCCCAGAGCGCGGCCGCGGTCGCCTTGCCCGCGGCCAGCAGCGGGTCGGCGTCGGGCAGCAGCCAGCCGGAGTAGAAGGCCGGGCCGTCGAGCCGCAGCCCGGTGTGCGCTGTCACCGGCTGGGTGGGGATGGTCGCGGTCGCGCCCAGCGGCCCCACCACGGCCCGGATGCCCGCCAGCACCGCGTCGGGCGTCTCGCCCGGAACCAGGCGGCGATCCACGGCCACCTCGCACCACGCAGGGACCGAGTTCGGCGTGTGCGGCCCCTCGATCAGCGTGACGACCTGGTTGCCCTTGCCGAAGATCGGGTCAACGGGCAGCGCTGGGTTCATCGCCTCCAGCGCGGCGATCACCGGCAGCATCTTCAGGATGGCGCTCTCGCCCAGATGCGGCTGGCTGGCGTGCGCGGCGCGGCCCTCCGTGCGCACGCGCACTTCGCAGCGGCCGCGCTGCCCGCGACGCAAGGTCAAGTCGGTCGCCTCGGCCAGCAGCACAACCTCTGGCCGCAGCCCGTCGCGCTCGACCAGCGACCGCAGCGCGAACCCCTCGGCATCCTCTTCCAGCGTCGCGCCCATGATGACCACGGATAGACCCTTGAGGTTTTCAGAAACCTCAAGGGTCTCGCGCCGAAGTTGGGAGAGACCTTCGAGGTTTTCGGAAACCTCGAAGGTCTCGCGCCGGAGTTGCGCCAGGATCGCCGCGCCATAGACGATGGCCGCGACGCCCCCCTTGCAGTCGGACGCGCCGAGGCCGAACATCGTATCGCCCTCGATGACCGGCTCCAGCGGCGGGTGCGGCCACTCGCGCGCATCGGCCACTTCGTTCGTGTCCAGATGCGCGTCGTAGAGGATCACGCGCGGCCCGTGGCCGATCCGGCCCAGCGCGTTGCCGGCTGAATCGGTCCACACCTCATCGCAGCCGATGGCGCGCAACTCCGCCAGCGTGCGCTCGACCGCGAGCTGCTCCTGGCCGGTATACGAGCGGATGCGGATCAGATCGGCCAGGAACCGCTCGCGGCGCGCGGTCATCTCCCGCGCCAGGCGCGTGACCCGTCCGATGACTTCAGCGCCGTCATTCGTCATTCGTCGTTCGTCATTCGTCGGCCCGTCACGCCCGCCCACCCATCACCAGCGCCATCAGCGCCTTCTGGACGTGCAGCCGGTTCTCGGCCTGCTTGTAGATGACCGACTGCGGGCCGTCAATCACGTCGCCATCCGCCTCGTGACCGCGGTCAATCGGCATGCAGTGCATGTAGACCGCGTGCTTCTTGGCGAGTGCCATCTTTTCTTTAGTGACGCGCCAGCCGGTGTTCTTAGCCGCCATCGCCTCGACGGTCGGCTCGTCTTCCGTCACCATGATCGGCCCCCACGACTTGGGGTAGAGGAAATCGGCGTCGGTGAACGCCTCGTCCATGTCGTGCGTTTCGGTGATCGTCGTGCCGGCCTCGTCGGCGAACTGCCGCGCCTTCGCCATCACGTCCGGCATCATGTGATAGCCTTCGGGATAGGCCAGCGTCACATCCATGCCGAAGCGGGGCATCAGCCAAAGCAGCGACTGCGGCACGCTCAGCGGCCGCACATACTTCGGCGCGTAGGTCCAGGAGAGGACGAACTTGCGCTTGCGCAGGTCGCGACCGAAAAGCTCCACCAGCGTCATCAGGTCGGCCATCGCCTGGCACGGGTGATCCACGTCGTCCTGCATGTTGATGATCGGCGCGTCCGCGTAGTGCGCCATCTCGTACAGATATTTGTTGCCGACCCCGGTGCGGCAGTCGCGGATCGCGATGGCGTGGCCGTAGCTGCTCAGCACGATGCCGGTGTCCTTGGCGTTCTCGCCGTGGCCGATCTGCGTCGCCTTGGGGGTCAGCCAGATCGCATGGCCGCCGAGCTGGGTCATGCCGGTCTCGAAGGAGTTGCGGGTGCGGGTGGATTCCTCGAAGAAGAGCATGTAGAGCGTCTTGGCGCGCAAGATATGGTCGTGGATGACGCCGGTCGCGAAGTCCCCTTTGAGCCGGAAGGCCAGATCGAGCATGGTGTTCAGGTCTTCAACGGTCCAGTCGGGGGTGCAGATGAAGTCTTTTTGGAAGAGTTTGGTATTCATGTGGGAATTTGTTCCTCTGTGTGGTGTTGACGGGCTGAAGCCCGGATTGCATACTGCGCATTGCGTGCGCTCGACTGCGGGCCGTCGCTGGCCCGTGTCTGAGAGGATGCAGTTTCGGTTAACATCACGGGTAGTCTATGTCATTTATCTAACACGATTTGCCGACGCGGCCGGCCGCGGCTCGATGCTGACGCGCACGTCCGCATCAAGCGCATCAGCGATGCGGCGCAGCGTCTGCAGGTTGGCAGTCCGCCCGCTTTCCAGTCGGGCGATGCTGGGTTGCTTCATCCCTGCCCGTTCGGCAAGCTGTCGCTGCGACAGGCCACGCCGGATCCTCAAGGCAATCAGTTGCCGGATCAGTGCGTATTCTGCATCGAGCGCTTGATACTCAGCGGCGAATTCGGTGTCCCGCATCTGTTCATCCCAGTATTCCCGCCAGGGCCGGCCGGGTGCATGGACTTGCTCGGTTGCCTTAACATCATTCATTTAGCGCACTCCTTGCCAGATAGTCGGCCAAGCGGCGCTCGGCTATCTCGATTTCACTCGCAGGCGTTTTCTCGCTTTTCTTGGTGAAGAGATGCAGAAGCACGAACTTCCGCTCCACGGCCGCGGCATACAGAACCCGATAGCTGCTTGGACGCGTATCAATACGCAACTCCCAGAGTTTGCCGTGCAAATGCCTGGCGTGGGGCATCCGCAGAGACGGGCCATATTCCTCCAGCAACTCGATTTCTCGCAGCACACGGGCGCGATCCCGGATCGGTAGAGAGTCCAGATACTCTTCCACTGGCACTCGACCGCGCGGATCACGGTAGTTTATGATAATCCAGTCGGTCATCTCCGCCCCAACCCGGAAAAAGATAACACAGATGTTATCGCGGGGCAAATCCCCACACAACAAAGATCCTCGGACACTCGCAAAGGACGGATCACCCGACCGGTGCGTCGCATCCGACTATCCTCCACCCAGGGCAAGCGCATACATCTTCGAGTGCGCGCCTCGCGCGCTCTCAGGCACAGACTGCGAACACCCTCACTGGCGAGCACGGATTTCAGCGGCTGCATGGATAGGTGCTGGCGTCAACAACATCCGTTTATCCGCTGACATCCGTTGCTGCCCTCATCAGACTCCCCCCAGAAGTCCAGAACCCAGAAGCCCAGCAACTCACCCTCATGGGACCGCAACACACCGAAAACCGTCGTTGTAGAAGCCATTCGTCGGGTATGCACCGCCGCGGCGCGCCGCCAGGAGGCCGCTGCCAGAGTAGTACCAAGCACCCCCACGCTGCACCCTACTGATTCCCGACACCGGCCCCGGCGGGTTGCTGCCCGGTGAGCTGCTATAGTAGCCGCTGTCAAACCAGTCATTCACCCATTCAAACACATTGCCCGCCATATCCAACGCGCCGTAGGGACTGGCCCCGGCCGGGTAGATGCCGGCCGCGCTGGTGTCACCCATACAACCTGGCCAACTAGGCCCATAATTCGCCAGCGAACAGGTCGGCGCCGCGTCGCCCCAGGGGAAAGCCCGAGTATCGCTTGCGCCGCGCGCGGCCTTCTCCCACTCCGCCTCGCTCGGCAACCGCTTGGCCGCCCACCGACAGTATGAGTCGGCCTGGTACCAGTTCACGTAGATCACTGGGTAGTTGGCGTAGGCCGGGTCGCCGTAATAGGACGGACGCGTGTAGGACGAGTTGTAAGCCGGCGCCATGCACCCACCGGCCGCCACGCACGCCGCGTATTGTACGTTGGTCACCTCCGTCCGGTCAATGCGGTACGCGTCCAGGTAGACCGTGTGCAGGGGCAGCTCGTGGGACCAGCACGAGTAGCCGCCGTTGTGCGCCGGGTCGCAGCCCATTTGGAACGTGCCGGCGGGCACGAGCACCATGTCGCCGGGCGGCGGCGCTGAGCAATCCCGTTCCTGTGTCGCATCGAAGTTGCTGGTCTCGCCCGCGTCCAGCCTGCCATTGTGGTTGGCGTCCTCGCAGCCATCAGGGGAGCCGTCGTTCCTCCTGCGATCGTTGTCTGGGTCGCGCTCCTTAGGAAGACCGTCACCGTCGAAGTCGGTGGCCCGGCGACTGTACTGACCGGTGTTGTTGAACACGTATTCGCGCATATCCGCCTTGTCTGTCACGCCGTCGCCATCTGAGTCAGGATTGGAAGGGCTCGTGCCGAAGCGGTTCCGCTCATCGAAATCAACCAGCCCATCGCCGTCGGAGTCGTCCATGGTGTCAGGCACGCCATCGCCGTCCACGTCCTCATCTGAACGCACGCCGGGCGCTCCGCCGGGGCCAGCGGGACCGACCCATACTGCCGACGTTGTGTCGCTGCTCCAGTTCACCCAGCGTGCATTGTTCCAGGGATCAAGCAGGTGTACCTGTTGCACCGTTGTTCCGCCCGACTGGGACTCCCGATAGCCGTCCACCACCCGGAAGTGGCCAGGCCGTAACGTGACGAATGGGCGGCTGTTATCTATCCACGACTTTACCTGTGCGAAAGTAGGCTTGCCGCTTCGCCTCTCGGCGGAGATCCCGGCCCATAGGAGAGCGTCTCCGATGATGGTGTTGTTGATCAGATGATGGCCGAGATCATTGTTGGTTCCCCGGTAATCCTCATACGCGATGCGATCCTGGCTTAACTGCCCGCCATAGTAGGACGAGAGCATCGAGATTGATGCACGCTCGCAGTAGTTATCGCCGTGTCGCCTGGGCGCACCGGTGGCGGGGTGCGGCGCGTCCCAGGGGGCGACACCGGTCTCGTCGTCTCCGGCGCGACACACCATGCGCGTGTCCTTGCGCTGCAATTGCCACTGGATGCCCAGCACGCGCTCGGTATCCGTAGCTGCCGGAGCCGTGTCCCAGGGTGCTACTGGATAATACACCAGGCTATTAATCTCGGCCGATGCAGACCAGGTACTTGTTTGCGCATCCTTAACCACGGCGACCCGCCAGTAGTACTTGCCCTCTGGAACCGGGCTCGCGGGCACGAAAGCCGAGCCATCAAGTATCAGGTCATATTCGGGCGAGCCGAAATCGCCATTGTTATCCATCTGAAAGTGATACGCTGTCGCGCCCTCAACGCCCTGCCAACCGATAGCGAAGGTCGCGCTATCAATCGTCGCGCCGGGAGCCGGGTCAAAAAACGTCAGTCCGGGAACTGGATTCTCTCGCCCCTGGGTCACCTCCGAGACCTGGAAGTGCGCCCAGTTGTCCGGCAAGTGGGAAATACCTCCAGGCACAAGGCCTAGGGAACGACCAGGAAAGACCGGCTGAGTCGTTTCGTCACCGATCTGCCGCAAATCCTTGTAGAGGCCTTCGCCCCAAATCCCCGCAATGACAGCCCCGACAGCATCGCCGCCGGGATCCTCGCCCCACGCTACGAACGACACGACGTTGGATGTTGGGATCCCGTCCGCAGGCCCGGGTGATCCGTTACCGCTCGAAAGCACCAGGGGCAGATAAACCGAGTATCCCGCGCGGTACAACGCAACCTGATCCGCTCCATCCTCAAACACGCCGATCTGACCTGGTTGGCTGTGCAAAGTAGCTCGGTTGTCGCCGAAGTTGAGATCATCGGCAGCAGCGCCCTGCCCATCGAACATCACGACGACGAAGGCTCCAGGGCTCCAGCGGGCACATCCGGCAACGCGGCGGGGATGCGATACCAGTTCCCATCTTCATCGGTTAAGCCCCAGCCGACGAGATGAACAGGTACGCCGCCTCCGTTCTTCAACTCGACCCATTCGGGGGCACCGGCAACGGGCGCGAACATCACTTCATTGATGAAGACACCACTGCTTTCAGCGCTTCCGGCGGCAGACGCTAACGTGATGACAGATCCCTGGCCTGCCGCCCGACCGCTGCTAATGAGGTAAGCCAACACAAGCAGTGCTGCGAAGACGCCGAATCGAAGTACGATGCGCTTCATTGCAGTCTCTCCAATTTTCACTCTGGGAATTCGCACAACAGCTTCGAACCACACACCCCCTACGTACTGTGAACCCTCACATGGTGCAGCGGATGGGCCGCACGTCAAGCCCCATCATCAACCCCAACTTGCACGCCTTCGCCGATAAAGATCAAGGGCGAGCTCCGGTTTCCTGCAAGTAGCGCTCGATGCGCGCCAGGAAACGCTCAGCGTCCGAAACGATCCGCGCTGCATCTTCGCGGGTCAAGGGCGCGGCCATTAAGTCGTAGTCTTGTTCTTCACGCGCCTTACGCGCTCGTGTGTAGATCTGGCCGAATTCCGGTTCGATCTTGCCCGGCCTGACCAGGAATTCGATGAACGCTGCCTGCGTTCCCGAATGCCGCGCCCGCTCGATATCAATCCACAACAGCGCGGCTGACGCCACATGGAAAACGGCATAATAGGCATGGTTCGTCGCGCCGCGCCAATGTCCATGCTCCAGATCGTCTTGCGCAGTCAGGAGATCGTCGCGGGCTTTGGCGAGTCGGACCTCGATGTAGGCGCGTTTGACGGCAGTGTCCATAGGTCAACACCATCTCGTTCGATGTTACGCGCCAACAATAGTTGGTGGGCGCGCATCACATCGTAATCGGCAAGATCCTTGATAATCAGTGAGATGACGACTCCAAAGGTCAACTCGACGCGCCAGGCCATGTCAACCATCTCGTTCCAAAGCCGGCGATAGTCGGCCTTCGTCGTTCTGACGACGACCAGGATGTCCAGGTCTGATTCTGCATGAAAATCGCCGCGCGCTTTGGAGCCGAAAAGCACGACGCGCCGTAAATCGTCCTTGTAACGCGCTCGCAACTCACGCACGAAGGCGATCAGGGCTGCCCGCTCATGCGCCTTGAGTCGCAGCCGGCGTTTACGCGGTGTGACCGGAGGCCCCATCTCTGTTGTTTCTGGCATGATCTCTGCTCCTTTTGCCTGGCCGACCATTCAAAACGCAAAGCGACCGTTCTTCGTCACGATTCAGCCGGTCTTCAGCCCCAACTTGCACGCCTTCGCCGACCCGCCCTTGGTCAGGTCTTTCCCTAGCAGCACCCGTTCCAGGTTGGCCGGCAGATCGCGTACGCGGCGGCCGGTGGCGTGGTAGATGGCGTTCAGGATCGCCGGCGCGGTGGGAACCATGCTCGGCTCGGCGATGTTCTTCGCGCCGTATGGCCCGTGCGAGAAGGGCGCTTCGACAAACGTCCCGACGATCTCCGGCACATCCACCGCGGTCGGGATCAAGTACGACTCGAAGTTGGTCTCCTGGACGTAACCGTCCGAGAAGGTCATCTGCTCCATCAACGCGTAACCCAGCCCTTGCGCGATGCCGCCGTAGAGCTGCCCATACGCGCCCTGCGGGAAGATCACCTTGCCCGGATCGTGTGCCGCCCACAGGCCGATCACCTGGACGTTGCCCGTGCCCATGTCCACCTCGACCTCGGCCACCTGCGCGGCGAAGTGATAGGCCATGTAGGGCGTGCCGCGGCCGTGATGGTGATCCCAGTTGATGCGGGGCGCGCTCCACTTGCCCTGCGCCGAGAGCGCCAGCCCCATCGCGCGGGCGTGATCCGCCACTTTGTCCCAGGACGCCGGCTCCTCGGTCGGGCCGACGTAATCTTCCCCGTGCCGGATCAACTGATGCAGCTCGCAGCCCAACAGGTCGGCGGCCGCGTAGTCGAGCGTCTGGCGCAGGTTCATGGCCGCGATGCGCATGGCGTTGCCACCCAGCATCGTCGAGCGGGAGGCGACGGTCGGCCCGGACTCGACCGCGGTGTCGGTGTCGGGCCGCTGCATGTGGATGCGCTCCGGCCGCACGCCCAGCTCCTCGGCCGCGACCAGCGTGTAGACGGTGCGCGAGCCGGTCCCGTAGTCGGTCAGGCCAGAGGTGATGTCAATCGTGTTGTTCTGTTCGACCGCAACCGTCGCGCCTGCGTAGTCGTGGCCTTCCGCGCCGAGGGAGGTGCCGTGGTAGAGCGCGGCGACGCCGATGCCGCGACGGATGCCGTGTTGCGTATTGCGTGTTGCGTATTGCGCGCGTTTGCGATCCCAATCGGACAGACGGCGGACGGTGTTGAGGCAGTCGGTCAGCCCGACGGACTCGGTGAGGGTTTGGCCGTGGGCGGTCTCGTCGCCGATGCGCAGGCAGTTCTTCAGGCGGAAGTCGAGCGGATCCATGCCGACTTTGCAGGCCATCTCATCAATCGCCTGCTCGATGGCCGAGCACACCTCGGTGTTGCCGAAGCCGCGGAATGCGCCGTAGTAGCCATTATTGGTGTAGACCGCGGTGATGTCCACGTCGCAGGCGGCGTAGCGATACGCGCCCATCGCGTGGATGCTGGCGCGCCAGGCAGTGAAAGAGCTTTCGGAGGCATACGCGCCCGAATCCATCAGCCCATCGAACTTGCAGGCGCGCAGCGCGCCATCGGCGTTCGCGCCCAGCCAGATGCGCATCCGCATCGGGTCGCGCTTGTAGGAAGCGATCAGGCTCTCTTCCCGGCTGAAGACCATGCGCACCGGCTTGCCGGTGATCAGCGCCAGCCTGGCTGCCTGCGCCGAGCTTTCGTAGATCGTGTCATCCTTGCCCCCGAAGGAGCCGCCCACCGGCGGTTGGATCACGCGCACCAAGTTGTGCGGCAGGTCGAGCACCAGCGCCAGGTTGCCGTGGTTGACGAACGGGCTTTGGTTCGGCGCATAGACCACCACCCCGCCCTCGCGCGTCGGCACGGCCAGGACGCCCTCCGGCTCGATGTACGCGTGTTCCTGTGGCCCGACCGTGTAACGCTCCTCCAGCCGGATCGGGCACTGTGCCCATTCGGCCAATGCGTCGGAGGGCGACCGCAAGGGATCGCCCCTACCGGGCTTGCGGACGATCAGCTTGTCGAGGAAGTTCGGGTGCTTGTCATCGGGCCGCTCCGGCCCCACCTGCGGCGCATCGGGATCGAGCGATTGCTCCATGTCGAACAGCCCCGGCAGCGGCTCTAGCTCGCAGATGATCGCCGCGACGCCGGCCAGCGCCGCTTCGGGCGTATCGGCCGCCACGGCTGCGATCGCCTCGCCCACGTAGCGCACCTTCTCGTGCGCCAGCATGTATTTATCTTTGACCGGGAAGCCATACAACCCGTGCTCGAAAAAGTCGGCGCTCGTGATGACCCCGCGCACGCCCGGCACGGCCAGTGCGGGCGTCACATCCAGCCGCCGGATGCGGGCGTGCGGGACTTCGCTGCGCAAGCAGCGCGCATGGAGCATCCCCGGCAGCTTCCGGTCGGCGACGTACTTCGCCGTGCCCAGTACCTTCTCCAACGCATCAACGCGGCGGGCGGGCTTGCCGATGTAGGTGAGTTCGGTCATGTCAATCACTCTTCATGATGAAGATAAGCTGGCTAAGTCAAACGTGAAACGTCATACGTGAAGCCCATGAACGACGCCCTGACGTTTGACGCTTGACGCCTGACGCTGCGCCGCCGTCGCCTCAATCGCATCCACGATCTGCTGATACCCCGTGCAGCGGCAGAGGTTGCCGGCCAGGGCGGTGCGGATTTCGGCGCGGGTCGGGCTTGGGTTCTGCATCAGCAGCGCCTCGCCGGCTACCACCATGCCGGGGATGCAGATGCCGCATTGGACAGCGCCGTAGGTGATGAAGTTTTCCTGCATGTCGTTCGGCCCGCCGTCCGGGCCACGGATGCCCTCGATGGTGATGATCGCGCTGCCGCCGGCCTGCGGGGCCAGCACCAGGCAGCTATTGACCAGCCGGCCATCCATGATGACCGAACACGCGCCGCACTCGCCCACCGAACAGCCTTCTTTGGCGCCGGTGAGGTTCAGGTGGTCGCGCAGCATGGTCAGCAAGGTGATATCGGGCGGCGCTTCGACCGCAACAGTTTTGTGATTAAGAGTAAATTCGATCAGCATCAGCACACCTGTAGGGGCACGGCCTTGCGCCTGCCCATGAGGGCGACCGCGAGGGTACGCCCCTACTGCCCCAACGCCCGCCGCAGCGTCCGCTCGGCGAGGGCCTGGATGGCGACTTCTTTGTATTCGGTAGACCAGCGCCGGCCGGTCACGGCGATCATCACCTCGGCGGTGCGGGCGCCCGCGGCCGCCAGAAGCTCGTCGGTCGGGATCTGTCCCACGAGCATCCCTTCGACTTCGGGGAAGCGTCGCGGGGTGGGCATGGCCGCGCCGGGCGAGAGCCGCACATAGTCCACGCGGCCCTGTTCATCCAGCCGGCCGATGGCGGCCATGGACAGGCGGGAGATGGCCTGCGCGTTGCGCCGGCCCAACTTGGTGAACGCGTGGCGCACGCCGGCCGGCGGAGCGGAGAAGGTAAAATGAGTCAGTAGCTCGCCGGGCTGGATGGCTGTGCGGTTTGCGCCCCGGATCAGCGCGCTGACGGGCAGCATTCGCTCGCCGGTCAGGCTGCAGAGATGGGCGACTGTATCGAGGCAGACCAGCGGCGGCAGCGAGTCGGCGCACGCGGCCGCATTGACCACGTTGCCGCCGAGGGTCCCCGCATTGCGGATGGCCGGGCCGCCTACGGTCAGACAGGCTTCGGCCAGGCAGCCGGCCGTTTCCTGGAGCAGAACGCTCTCGGCCGCCTCGGTGAACGTGACCGCGCCGCCGATGAGGATCTCACCCCCGCGGCGCTCAATGGCTTTCATCTCCGGCACCCGGCTGATATCCACCAGCCGATCAAATGGCGGCTTCTCGTGCCGGACGTACACCAACACATCGGTGCCGCCGGCCAATGGCCGGCTCGTCAGCCCCGGCTCCGCCAGGAGTTCGAGCGCCTCCGCGATCGAACCGGCACGCACGTAGTCGAATCTGGGCATTCCCGACATCCTCTATTCTTGGATCACCGCGCGCCACCCACGACGGTCTTGAGCAATTGGATCATATCACCGTCGGCTAGAGAGATGTTGTCGCGCTGGTAGAAACGATTGACGCTGATCAACGGCCGGCCGTCGCCCGTGGGGATGTTCAACAAGCGCAGCAGATCATCGAGCGTTGCGCCATCGGGCAAAACCATCGTTGGCAGGTCGCGCTCGATCTCCGGTCGGATGCGCCGGCTGAAGAGATGTGCCCCGCCGAAAAAACGTACCTGAACCGTGATCATGGCCGTATGGCTGACAGTATAGCACATGATTCGCCGAACCCGTAACGCGGCCCTCATATGACCAAGCTCATGCCCAAAGGCTCAGCCTTGACGTATGATGGCCCATGATATCACTCGCCACAACAACACGAGGAGATACCCGCATGGGCCTGACTGCTATCGTCAATTTGACCCTCGGCGCTGTCTCGATTATACCGACACCTGAGGCCGCCCTCGACCGCTTCTTGGGCGGCCGCGGGCTGGGGCTGAGCTTGCTATGGCAGCATGTCGCGGGCCGACTCGACCCGTCTGCCCCGCTCGACCCGCTTGGTCCGGACAACCCGCTGATTTTCACCGTCGGCCCGTTCACCGGCACCTCGTGGCCGGCAGGCGCGCGCGGGCACGTCACCTTCCACTCGCCCCTCACCGGCGTCTACGGCTACGCCAACAGCGGCGGCCACTTCTGGGCCGCGCTGGCCCACTGCGGCTTCGACGCACTCGTCGTGCTCGGCCAGTCGGCGGAGCCTGTGCGCCTCGATGTCACGGCGGGGGCCGTGACTATCGTGCCGGCGCCCGATCTGTGGGGCTTGACCACGGCGGAAGCGAGCGAACGGCTCGGCGCGAGTGGCGATGTGCGCGTGGCGTGCATCGGCCCGGCCGGCGAGAACGGCGTGCGCATCGCGGGCATCATCAACGACCGTAGCCGCGCCGCGGCGCGTTCGGGCGGCGGCGCGGTGATGGGCAGCAAGCGGCTGAAGGCGGTCGTCGTCCACGACACGAAGCCCGCGCCCGCGCCGCGGCCGTTCCCCAAGATTGCCGGCGAGATGTCGCGCAAGACCCATCAACACGGGGAGAGCCAGGCGCTCCACCGCTGGGGTACGCCGCTGCTTATTCGGCCTAAAAATCTGTCGGGCGACTTGCCGGCGTACAACCACCAGGCAGGCCAGGTGCCCTTCTACGCGCAGATTGACGCCGAGGCGATTGACCGCTACGTCACCCGGCATAAGAGCTGCCATGCCTGTCCCATCGGCTGCGATCACGAGACGCGCGTGGCCGATGGCCTCTATGCTACCGAGTTGGGCGGTCCGGAGTACGAGACGGTGGACGCGCTCGGCCCGATGCTCGGCCTGGCGGACATGGAGGCGATCATCTACGCTAACCGGCTGTGCAACGACCTGGGGTTGGACACCATCTCGACCGGCGTCTGCATCGCTTTCATCATGGAGCTGCGCCAGCGTGGGCTGTATGCCGACGACGGATTCTCGCTGGCCTGGGGCGATCCGGCCAGCGTCCTGGGGTTGATCCGCGCTATCGCCTACCGCCGGGGCACGGGCGATCTGTTGGCCGACGGCGTGAAGCGGGCCGCCGAGAAGCTGGGGCCGGAGACAATGCCATATGCGATGCACGTCAAGGGGATGGAGCTGCCCCGTCAGGAGCCGCGCATCGCCAAAGCGTTCGGCCTGGGCCACATGACCTCGAACCGCGGCGCCGATCACCTGTACGCCCTGCCGACCGTGGATATCGCCAGCAATTGGGAGGCCGCCCGCGCGCTCTTCCCCGCGGAGATGCTGCCCAAGCTGATGGATCTGGCCGATGAGACGTACAAGGCTGACCTGGTGGTCTATAGCGAGAACTACAGCGCGGTGAGCGATGCGTTGGGCATCTGCAAGTTCGCCACGACCGAAACCTACGCGCTGATGCCCGAGGACGTGGCGGCCGGTCTCTCCGCGCTGCGCGGCAAGCCGATCACGGCCGCCGAGCTGCTACGGGCCGGCGAACGGCTGGTGAACCTGGAACGGCTCTACAACGCCCGCCTGGGCTTGACGCGCGCCGACGACCGGCTGCCGGCCCGCTTCACGACCGAGCCGCTGCCGATCCACACCTTCACGCGCGACGAGGCCACGGGGGAAGTGCGCAAGTCGGAGCAGCCGATCCACATCGGGCTGGTGCACGCCCCGGATGCCATGCTGGATCGCTACTACCGCTTGCGTGGCTGGGATGAACAAGGGCTGCCGACAGCGGAGAAGCAGCGCGAATTAGGGTTGGCGGACAACCTGCCGATGGAATAGGACGCGGATGTGTCCCGTTATTTGGCCATGGCGCAAGGCCGCGCTATGATAGGTGTGACGGATCGACGTCTATCTTCATATCGAGGAGACTCTCGTGGAAACTCGCACACTAATCCCCTCCGGCATCTCACTCCCGATCCTCGGTCTCGGTTGCTGGTCCTTCGGCGGCCAGGAAGGGGACTACTGGGGGCCGCACGATGACCGCGAGGCGGCCGAGATCGTCGCGCGGGCGCTTGACAGCGGCGTGAATTACTTTGACACCGCCGAAGGCTACAACGACGGCCGCAGCGAAGAAGCGCTGGGCCGGGCGTTGGGGCGCCGGCGCAGCGAGGCGATCATCGGCACGAAGATCAGCCCGCAGAACACCGCGCCGCAGACGTTGCGCCAGCACTGCGAAGCCAGCCTGCGCCGGCTGGGGACCGATGTCATTGACATCTACATGGTGCACTGGCCCATCACCGACCACCCGGTCGCCGACGCCTTCGCCACCCTGGCCGACCTGCGCGGCGAGGGCAAGATTCGCGCCATCGGGATCAGCAACTTCGGCCCAACGCAGTTGCAGGAAGCGGTTGCGACCGGCGCGCCCCTGGAGGTGAATCAGCTTGGCTACAGCCTGCTCAATCGCACCATCGAGTTCGAGATCCTGCCGGCGTGCCAGCGATACGGCATCGGCGTGGCCGCGTATATGCCGCTGATGCAGGGGCTGCTCACGGGGCGTTGGCGCAGCGCCGATGAGATCCCCCAGGTCCGGCGGCGGACACGTCACTTCAGCGGCGCGCGGCCCGGCGCACGCCACGGCGAGCCGGGCGCGGAAGCTGAGGTGTTCGCGGCGATCGCCGGCATCGCACAACTGGCCGACGCGCTGGGGATGCCGATGGCCGATCTGGCGCTGGCGTGGGTCGCGGCCCAACCGGGCGTGACCACGGTCATCACCGGGACCCGCACGATCGCGCAATTGGCGGAATCGCAACGCGGGATCGGCCGGGCGGTGACGCCGGAAACACTGGCCGAGTTGGATCGCCTGACCCAGCCCGTGAAAGCGAAATTGGGAACAAACGCCGATCTCTGGCAATCGGGGCCGAACCGCCGCATTCGCTGAGATGAACCAACCCACAGAGCCGCCGCGTGCCGCCTTCCTGACCGCGGTCAAACGGGCGTTCATCCTGGTCATCGGCGGCGCGGATCACGACTTGGAGCGCCTGCTGGACGAAGCCGGACCCGAAGCGGGGCCGGCGGTCGCCGAATCGCCGGCGCCGGCCCCAAGCCGCCCTGCGCGCAAAGCGCCGCCTCGCGTATCCCGGGCCACGCCGCGCCCGGCGCACGGGTTCGACTGGGTCACGATCCCGCGCGGCCCCTTTCTGATGGGCAGCGACCCGGCCAGCGACCCACAGGCGTTGGACAGCGAGCTGCCCCAGCGCCAGGTCTTGGTCGAGACCTTCCACATCGCCCGCCTCCCGGTGACGATCACCCAGTTTGGGGCGTTTGTCCGCGCCGCCGGCTATCGCACCACCGCCGAAGAGGCGGGTTGGGCGTGGGCCTGGCTGGATGGCGGCTGGCAGAGCGTGCGCGGGGCGTGCTGGTCGCGGCCGCTGAGCCAGGCGTTCCCCGTGCCCGACCCGACGCATTGGCCGGTCACGCAGGTGTCGTGGCACGATGCGCAGGCGTTCTGCGCGTGGGCCGGGGTGCGCCTGCCGACCGAGTGCGAATGGGAGAAGGCCGCCCGCGGGATGGATGGTCGCCTCTACCCTTGGGGCGACCAAATGCCCGAAGCCGGGCTTTGCAACTGCAACAACATCCAGGGCGGGATCAACGCCATCGGCCAATGCCCCTCGGGCGCCAGCCCGTATGGCGTGCTCGACATGAGCGGCAACACTTGGGAATGGTGCGTTTCCAAGTGGCGGCCCGACTACACCGCGCCGCCCGATGATGACCCGGCCGGGCCGGAACCTCGCGTGGTGCGCGGCGGCTCCTTCAACGGGGATGGCGGGCTGGTGCGCTGCGCCGCCCGCGGCCGGCTCAATCAGAGCTTTCGGGATAGCACAGTGGGATTTCGTGTGGTCGCGGCCGGCCGGCCTTTCGACCTGCGCCAATCCCGAACGTAACGTCATTGCGAGGAGTGGGGTTTACGACGAAGCAATCTCACTCATGGCAGAGATTGCTTCGCTCCATCCGGCGAGACCCATACCGGATTCCGCTCGCAATGACGATGGGCTGAGTTCTCCAAAGCATAACCGTCGTAGGAGACACCGATGACCTCAATCCGAGAAATTGCGCAGGTGATCGAACCCCAATCCGTCATGGAAGGCGCGGGCGTGCGGCTGAAGCGGAGCATCGCGGGCTGGGCGTTGGACTACCTCGATCCCTTCCTCCTCTTCGATCATTTCGGTTCAGACAATCCATCTGACTATCTGCCCGGCTTTCCCATGCATCCGCACCGCGGCATCGAGACGGTGACGTACATGCTGGCCGGCAAAGTGACGCACCGCGACAGCCTGGGCAACGCCGGGACCATCGGTGCGGGCGACGTGCAATGGATGACCGCGGGCCGGGGCATCATGCACGAGGAGATGCCGCAGCCGGTCAACGGCACGCTTCGCGTGGCCGGGTTCCAGCTTTGGGTCAACCTGCCGGCCAAGCTAAAGATGTCGCGGCCGCGCTACCAGGAATACCTGGCCGCGGCCATCCCCGAGGCGCGCGTCGGTGATGGCGTGCGCATCCGCGTGGTGGCCGGCGCCGTGGCGGGCGTGGCCGGCCCCGTCACCGAGATCGCCGCCGACCCGACCTACCTGGACATCCGATTGGGGGCGGGCGTCAGCTATGCGCATCCGGTTCCCGCCGGGCACACCGCGTTCGCCTATCTCTTCGAGGGCGCGGCCGCGTTCGGCGCAACCGGGCAATCGCTGGCTGGCCCCGAGCTGATCGTTTTTGCCGATGGGGACATGGTTCAGGCACGCGCCGGGGGCGCAGGCGGCCGCTTCCTCCTGGTTTCGGGCAAGCCGCTGGGCGAGCCGATCGCGCGTTATGGCCCGTTCGTGATGAATACACGGCAGGAGATCCTCCAGGCGCTGGCCGATTTGCAAAATGGGACATTTGTGACCGCTGACTGATCAGATTACCGCCTTTGTCATGCTGAACGGGTCTACGGCTCACAGTCCGTCGCGGCGCACGACCAGTGAAGCATCTCGCGGCGCCGATGAGAGCCGCTTCGCTGACGGTCTGGGATACAGTGTTGTAATTGAAGGGAGGGTCTGATGCACCGCATCCAAATCACGGCGGGGAGCATCTCGCTGCCGGCCGAGCTGAACGACACCCCGACCGCCCGCCAGGTGTGGGACGCGTTGCCCATCGAAGGCCGCGCCAACACCTGGGGCGACGAGATCTACTTCGAGATTCCGGTGGTCGCCCGGCAGGCGGCCGATGCCCGCGCCGATGTGGCCGTGGGTGAGCTGGGCTATTGGCCGGTCGGCCACGCCTTCTGCATCTTCTTCGGCCCGACGCCGGCCAGCGCTGGCCCGGCCCCGCGCGCCTACAGCCCGGTCAATATTTTGGGCCGGGTGATCGGCGGCGCGACCGCGTTTCGGGCCGTCCGTGATGGCGCGCCGGTACGGTTGGTACGCGACGAGGAGCAGCCCCAGGCCTAGTAGATCACATATTCAGGCTCGGAGAGGGTCTGTGACCCTCGACCGCCGGTCACAGACCGGCTAAGAGCGTCCAAACTGGGATCTGCTGAGACTGATCGAACGTATGATAACTCCGCGCTTTTGATGAAAGTTGCGGATTATGCAAAGATGAGGTATGCTTGCCCTTTGGACTGCTATCTTTTCAGAGGGCGAGCAAGCACATGCCTGTAAATCCGCTCAACCCGATGGTCGTCCAAAGCGACCGGACGGTGTTACTCGAAGTTGATAATCCAAACTACAGCGAAGCGCGCGATGCGTTGGCGCGCTTCGCCGAGTTGGAAAAAAGCCCGGAACACATCCACACCTACCGGCTATCTCCGCTTTCCCTTTGGAATGCGGCCGCCAGCGGCCTGAACGCGGACGCTATCCTCGGCAGCCTGGCGCAATACAGCAAATACGACGTGCCCGGCAACATCCAGGCGGATGTGCGCGACTACGTCAGCCGGTTCGGCCGGCTCAAGCTGCGCAAAGACGCCACCGGCGCGCTGCTCCTCTCCGCCGAAGACCCGCTGCTGATGCTGGAGGTGAGCCGGCAGCGCAAGGTCAGGCAGTTCATCCTGGAGGAGATTGACGTCTGCACCGTGCGCGTCAACCCCGCGATGCGCGGCCATGTCAAAAAGGCGCTGGTGGATGTCGGCTATCCCGCAGAAGACCTGGCCGGCTATGTTGAGGGCGCGGGCCTGCCGATCCAACTCCTGCCGACCCGGCGCGCCACCGGCGAGGTCTTCAAGCTGCGCCACTATCAACAGGATGCCGCGGATACCTTCCACGCGGACGGCTCGGCGCGGGGCGGTTCCGGCGTCATCGTGTTGCCCTGCGGCGCGGGCAAGACGATGGTCGGCATGGGCGCCATGAACCGGCTCCAGACCAACACGCTCATCATGACTACCAACACGGTCGCGGTGCGCCAGTGGATGGATGAGCTGATGGACAAGACCACCCTCACGGCGGATGATCTCGGCGAGTACACCGGCGACACGAAGGAAATCCGGCCCGTCACCGTCACGACGTATCAGATTTTGACCTATCACAAGCGCCGGCGCGATAGCGATCGCGATCCCGATGATCTCGGCTGGGATGATGACGACGAGCCGAAGCCGCTCTCCATCGAGGACTTCCCACACTTCCGGCTTTTCAACGAGCGCGACTGGGGACTGATCATCTACGATGAAGTGCACCTGCTGCCCGCGCCGGTGTTCCGCATGACGGCTGAGCTGCAAGCCCGGCGCCGGCTCGGCCTCACCGCCACGCTCGTCCGCGAAGATGGCCGCGAGGAAGATGTGTTCGCGTTGATCGGCCCGAAAAAATACGACGTGCCGTGGAAAGATCTGGAGCGCCAGGGCTGGATCGCCACCGCGCACTGCCACGAGATCCGCCTGACGATGTCGCGCGACCGGCGCATGGAATACGCGCTGGCCGAAAGCAAACAGCAATACCCCATCGCTGCCACCGATCCCGTCAAACTCGACGTGGTCGAGCAGTTGATCGCCAAGCACCCCGACGATCAAGTCCTGGTGATCGGCACCTATCTGGAGCAGTTGGATGACGCGGCGAAGCGCCTCAACGCGCCGCTGCTCACTGGGAAGACGCCGGTGCGCGAGCGCCAGAAGCTCTACCAACAAATGCGCGAAGGCACATTACGGCTGCTGGTCGTCTCGAAGGTCGCCAATTTCGCCATTGATCTGCCCGATGTCAGCGTCGCCATCGAGATCAGCGGCACCTTCGGCTCGCGCCAGGAAGAGGCGCAGCGACTCGGTCGCATCCTGCGGCCCAAGAGCGATGGCCGCCCCGCGCATTTCTACGCCATCGTCATGCGCGACACCAAAGATCAGCTCTTCGGCGGCCATCGGCAGATGTTCCTGACCGAGCAGGGCTACAAGTACGAGATCCTCTACGAAGATGATCTGGCGCGTTTCGACCCCGCGCACGATGAGGCGACATGGTGAACGCGACCCCGGTCAGCCCGCGTTCGCTGGCCCTCGATGGGCTGCGGAACGCGCTCCAGTCTGTGACGGTGCAAGAGCTGCGCGGGGCGGCCAAGCTGTGGGGCTGGACCGTCAAGGGCACGGCCAAAGCTGAGATCATCCAATACTTGCTGGAGCATCTCAGCAACGCCCCAGAGATGGCGGCCGCCTTCCGCACCCTCTCGATCACGCAGCAGCATGTGGCTGTTTGGTTGGCGCACCTGGGCCGCACTGATGACCAGGGCGAGATGCTGCGCATCGCGATCGGGATGGCCGAGGGCCGCGACCTGCCCAAAGCGACGATCACGCGCGCGATCAGCGACCTGCGCCAGCGGCTCCTCCTGATCACCGATGCCTACCAGGGGACGCACGTCCCGGAAGCCTATCGCGAGTGGTTGCCCTTGTTGGATGCGCCGGGGCTGGCTTACCAGGGCCGACCGTCATCGGGGGGCGGGCCAGACGTCCTGCCCGCCATGGGCCTGGACCTGCTTGACCAACACGTCGAGCACCTGCTGTCCAGCATCGAACGCGAGCGCCCCCTGGTCGAACGCCCGCCGGCGCCCGCCTCGCGTTCCCCGATGCGTTTGCCGGGCGGCGCGCAGCCAGGCGGCCTGACGATCCAGCCGCATGCCGGGATTATCTCCAGCGCGCTGCTGGCGCGTTGGGGTTACGCCGGCGCCGACGAGCAAAATCTGGCCCGCCACCTGCTGAGCACCCTGGTGACCGGCGGCCTATGTCGCAGCCAGGAGCAAGGCGCCGAAAGCCGTCTGTCGGCGAACCCGGCGGAGATTCAGGCCTGGCGCGATCTCTCCTCCGAGATGCGTCAGAACAATCTCCGGGTCTGGTGGGGGCGGAACTTGCCGACAGGCGCATTCACGGCGGCCCAATCCCAGGTCGCCTGGGACGAGCTTGACATCGTGTTGGCGACGCCGCTGGATTACAACCTGCGCCAGGGGGTAGATTGGCTGGGCCGCGAACATCTTGATGTCCAGGTGCGCTATTTCCGCAGTTGGCTCTTCAACCTGGTGACCGCGTTCAAAGAGGACATCTGGTACAGCGTGTCGCGCTTGTTTGAGTTGATCTACCAGCTCCGGCGGGATCTCTTCTTTTGGACCGCCTATCACGTCGGCTGGAACTGGTACGATGGCGACACGCGTCTGGATGCGCACCAGATGAACCAGCGGATTTGGTCGGAAACCTATGGCGCGCTGGTCGAAGCCTGGTTGGTTGGGCCGGCGAACTGGCTGGGGATCGTCCAGGTGGCGCTGGAGGGCGGCCGGGTCGTCGCGTTCATGCGCCCAAGCAGCGCCGCCAGCGTCGCCAACACCCAACTCGCGCCAGACGCACTCCGCTTCTTGCCAGATGGCCGGCTCATCCTGCGCAACTCGTGGCAGACCAGCGACCTGCGCCAGCTCATCCGCAAGATCGCCGTGGAGAGCGGCCGTGACCGGGAGACCACCGCCTTCACGCTGGCGCCGGCGGCTTTCCGGCAGACCTTGCGAGATGGCCAAAGCGCCGAACAGGTGATCCAGGCGTTCGGGGAGGCCGGCTTGGCCCTGCCCCAAACACACGCCGCCCGGCTGCAAGAGTGGCAGGCGCGCATGGGCCGGCATCAGCTCTACGATAACCTGGGGGTCATCGAATTCAGCGATGACGGAACCCTGGCCGAAGTGCAAGCGACGACCGGGCTGGGCCGCGCCGACCTCTATCCGATTTCGTCCCGCTGCCTGGTGGCGCTCCGCCCCGAGGCGATCCCCGGCCTGCTGGAAGAGCTGCGCCGCAAGGGTTACACGCCGCAGGTGATCCCATGACCGCGCCATCGCTGCACCATGCGATTGACACTTTTCGGGCAAATGACGTGGCGACGATCCTGCGCACGGCCGGCGTCGTTGACGTCCCCAAGACGAAAGATGGCAAAACCGAGCTGTGGGCCAAAATGATCGGCGATCCGGCGCGCATTCGGGCTGCGCTGGGCCGCCTCAATGCGCGCTGCCGGCAGGCGCTGCAAATCCTGCAACTGGCCGATGGTGAAATCCGCACGACGCGCTTCCAGAGCCTGCTGAAGCGCAACGGCGTCCTGAAAGAGGCAGCCAAAACCAAGCGCGCCAACGTCTACAACTACTACGGCCAGCATCCCGAAAACGCGACCGACCCCGGCGCTTTCGATGAAGTGCTGGCGGCGCTGCTCAAGTATGGCCTCATCTGGACGCACACCTTGCCGGCCCACGAGCCGAGCAACGCCAAGCTGGGTTTCGAGGGCGGGCGGTTCGTCTACATCCCCGACGTGGTGACGCGTCACCTGCCGCCGGTGGCCGAGCCGGAGCGCGCCCAGGCCGAGGTGACGCATACCCTGGCCGGCTCGGCCCGCACCTGCCAACGCGACCTCTATCTGTTATGGAGCGTCGGTCGCGAGGCGCCATTTCAACTGACGAACGCCGGCCTGTTACGCGTCAACGACCTGAAACGCATCTGCGGCCAACTGCTGATCCCGGAGACCTTCGCCTCTGGCAGCAAGGAAAGCGATTTTCGGCGCGTCTTTTTCCTGCGCCGCCTGCTGATGGCGCTGGGACTGCTGAACGCCGGCCCCGCCGCCAGCGCCGCGCCGGATCGGAATACGCTGACCGTCGCCGCCGATGCGCCGTTCTGGCAGACCGAAGCGACCGCGCGTGTGCAGACCAGCTTTCAGAGCTGGCGTGATGGCGCCTGGTGGAACGAGCTGTGGGCCACCTATGAAGCGGGGACCACGCGGGCCAGCGGCAGCCTGGCCGAGTTCGCGCCGTCGCCGGTGGTGAAGGCGCGGCGCAAGGTGCTGGACACGTTGGTGCGTCTGGCGCGGCGGGAGCTGGCCCGCGACGGCGCCGAGGATGCCGGGTGGATCTCCTTCGATAGTATCGCTGATTATCTCCACGACCACGATGAAGAGTTCCTGGTGGATCGCGAAACCGCTGAGCGGATGTATGGAGGGTACTACTACTCGGCGGCGCGGCCCACCAGCTCGCCTTATCAGTACAACGCCCTGGGCTGGGGGTGGGAGAAGTATGGCAACGATGCAGACGCCGGTTGGGAGGGGGTCGAGGCTACCTTCATCCGGGCCGTTCTGACCGAAGCGCTGTATTGGCTTGGCTTGCTCGATCTGGGATATCTGACTGCGGTGACGCCGACCGGCGGTGCCGCGCCCGATGGCTTGCAGGCCGTGCGCCTCACGGATATGGGCCGCTGGCTGCTCCTGGATGGCGAGCCGCCGGTCATCCCGGCCGAGACCGGCCGGGTGGTGGTGCAGCCGAACTTCCATGTCTTTGCGTTCGACCCGATCTCGGATGCCGTGTTGGCCCGGCTGGACAGCTTCGCCACGCGGCTCAAGGCGGAGCGAGCGGTCGAATACGAGATCACCAGCGAATCTATCTACCGTGCCCAGCAGTCCGGCCAACGGGTCGAAGAGATCGTGCAGTGGCTGGAGCAGACAACCGGCGCGCCGCTGCCCCAAAACGTCGGCCGCAGCTTGGCGGAATGGCAGGCCAATTTTGAGCGCATTGTCTTTCGGCCGCGCGTGGGGTGGCTGCAGACCGAGACGCCGGAGTTGGCCGATGCGTTGTTGGCCGATCCCGCGCTGCGCGGGGCGATCATCAAGCGCGCCGGCCCCACCTCGCTCCTGTTACACGCCGACAAGGTAGAGATGGTGGAGCGCGCGCTGCTGGAAGCCGACGAATTGCCCGTCCGCACCGTTCGCCCCGAGGATGCCCGTAAGGCCTGCATCACGGTGGCCGCCGATGGGGCGATCCAGTTCGCCCATGCCGTGCCGAGCCTCTATGTCTTCGGCCATCTGTTCCCATTCGCCGACCAGATCTCGGCGCAATCTGAGCCTGGGCGAGAGAGCAGCCGCGACGGGAGCTGGCGAATCACACGGGAGAGCGTCCGCCGCGCGTCCGCCGCCGGACTGGATGCGCCGGCAATCATCGCCGGCCTGGAGGCGCTGGCATTGGGCGGAGTGCCCGCAGAACTGCAAGTCCGCATCAAGGCCTGGAGCAAATACTATGGCGACGCGGTCGTCCAGACGCTCACCCTCGTCCAATTCCGCGACCAGGACACCTTGAATGAGCTGCGTGCCGATCCCGTTCTGGCGCGCTATATCCGACCCTTCAAACCGGATGCCAGGCTGGGCCTGGCGGTGGTCAAGCCGGGCGATATCGCGGCCTTGCAGGGGTTGCTGGCCGAACGCGGCATCAACCTGGCCGAGCATTAGCTTGCATGAACAACTGGGTGGAGGAAGGGGAATATGCTCACGAATCCAACGGCCTTCAAACCCATTGATATCCTCCTGGTTGAGGACAACCCTGGGGATGTGCGTCTGACCAAAGAAGCGTTGCTTGAGGGCCGGGTGCTCAATCGCATTTATGTCGCGAATGACGGTGTGGAAGCTCTGGAGTTTTTGCGCCGCGAGGGCCGCTATGCCGACGCGCCGGCGCCGCGGCCCGACATCATCCTCCTGGACCTGAACATGCCGCGCATGGATGGCCGTGAGTGTCTGGCGATCATCAAGGCCGATCCGAATCTGCGTCGCATCCCTGTGGTGATCCTGACCACCTCGGAAGCCGATCAGGATGTCTTCAAATCATACGATCAGCATGCGAACTGTTACATCGCCAAACCAGTAGATATCGAGCAATTCATGCGGATAGTGCGTTCTATCAAGCAGTTCTGGTTTTCGATCGTGGACCTGCCGGCGAATCGGGGTTGAGCCGGCTGTGGGGTCGTGATCGCCTGGTTGAAGAGCCAGGGATGGCCGATGCGCACGGCGTGCTGCCCGGCGGGCGTGGCGCGCAACGCCAGGCGCCGCGGAGCCGGCGGTGGGATAGGGTCAGCGGGTCGGGGGTCGGGCAGAGAGGGTGGGTGTAGCTTGGGTCAAGTCACACACTCATCCCGTCAGGCGCGCGATGGCTTCCAGCAATGCTGCAGATCGCTCAGGGTTCGTCGTGCATCAATGAGCATTTGTTCCTGTTGTGCGACCACTGCGGTCAGTCGCTCATTGTTTACCTGGGTCTGGAGTACCTTGCGCCGCAATACAGCTTGCTCACGTCGCATCTGCTCCAAAGCCGGCGTCAGCCGTTGTCGCTCATCTGTTTCCAGTTCCCTGACGAGTTGCTCAAGCTCGCGTTGTTCCGATTCGCTCAACCTCCCGGTCAATTCTCCCGCGCTTAATACATCGAGACGTTCTTGTTTTGCTGCATTCCATCCGTATTGATGAACACTGCTATCTTGCATGATGTCCCTCCCGGGTGACGAATCATGCTCCGATTCTAGCATGACGCCGAACAGCCGTCAACCACCACTTCGAAAATTCGAGGGTACATTTTGCCGGTGGACAAGCTGATGCCCTATGGGTTCAAAGTGAGTCGCGCTTCCGCCTCCCGCTCCACATCTGCCCGCGTGAACAGCAGTGGATGATACTCCCCGCTGAACCACGACCCGATCTGGTCATCGTAGTGGCGGCTGCCCGGCTGGCCCGAATTGCCGGGCGCCAGCAGACCGGCCGAGTTGCGCCAGTCGCCGAGGTCCGAGATGTGACGGAAGGGCGGACCGATGACCTGGTCGGAGCCGAGGGTGTCCATCCCGCTGCCGGTGGCCCACACCGTGTTGCCGTCGCCTCCGAGCGGAAACGGCCCGCGGTTGAAGAGAGGCGCCAGCGCCGGGACCTGACCCACGGCATGGCTGAACCGGATCTGGTGCAGCTTGCCCCAGGCCCAATCGCCGGACGCCGGGCCCAGCCGCTCCTTCAGGAAGTCCACCGTCTCGCGCAGCGCCAACCGGATGATGTCGTCGCGGCGCTCGCCGTGGCCCAGGTCGAACCAGGGCGAGTCGGGCAGCGCCAACGTCTTCTGGAGCCACTCCCACGAACGCTGGCCGAAGAAGCTGGCATCGGCCAGGGCCGGCGTTGGGCCTTTGCCCGCGTAGCACGCGGCCAGATCGGGGCCGAGCTTGTCCCGCAGCAACAACGCGAGGCAACGACGCATGAAGACCTGGTAGACCGCCGCTTGCGGGCTGTCGGCGGCCAGGTCGCCATCCCACGCGGCCATCATCTTCGCCACGGCCAGCAGCTCCGCGTCGTCGCACGTCAGGCGGCCGATGTGGCCGGCGATCACGCGCGCGGTCGGCGAGGCCAGGTCGAACTGCATCCGGCGGACATAGGCCACGTTGATCTTGTCGCGGGCTTCGATCAGTTCGGTGATGCGTTGGGCGCGGTCGCCCATGCAATACTCGCGGCTGATGAAGTAGGGATAATCATCGTCGGCCACGCGGTTGTTGGCCGTGACGATATAGCCGGCGGGCGGATCGTAGAGATGCGGCAACTCCTCGAACGGCACATAACCGACCCATTCGTATTCCCCCGTCCAACCGGGAACCGGCACGCTGCCATCCCCTTTGGCCCGGATCGGGACCTTGCCGGGGAAGCTGTAGCCGATGTGTCCGGCCGTGTCGACATACACTGTGTTCTGGATCGGCGCGGCCCAGTCGCGCAGCGCCTCGCGCAACTCCAGACACGAGCGCGCCCGGTTCATGCCCCAGAGCGCGTGCACCAGCGTGTCCGGCTCCGACGAGGTCCAGCGCAGCGCCAACGGCTGCTCGCCGGTGAAATCGGGCGCCAGCGCGTTGATGATCGGCCCGTGCCGCGTGATCACCACCTCCTGCGTGACCGGCGCCGCGCCCTTCACGCGCACCTCTTCCCGGAGCGCCTGCGCGTCGAGCCATTCGCCCCGGAACTCGTACTGCACCCGGCCGTCGTCGGTGCGGCGCAGATGTTCCATGTAAAGGTCTTGCACATCGGGGAAGCCGTTGGTGAAGCCCCACGCGACGTGCGCGTTGTGGCCGGCCACGACGTAGGGGATGCCAGGGAGGGTGACGCCGGTCGCCTCCAACTCGTCTCCTGAGCCTGGCGAAGGGTAGTTCGACGCGCTCACCGCCCGGTCAAGCCCGGCCCTTGAGCCGGCTGAAGGGTCGTCGTTTGTGCAGACCAGGTGATTCTCATACCAGATACAGGGGATGCCCATCAGCAGGTGCATGTCGTTCGCCAGCAGCGGCTTGTGGCTGAACGTGTGCGATCCCGCGATGACCCAATTGTTGCTGCCCACGCCATCTTGGGGCGCGGGGCCGATGAACGGCCGCGCGGCCTCGGCCCGCGCCAATGCTGCGCTGCCGATCTCGCGGAAGGCGCGCCATTCCGCCGGCAGGATCACCGGCCAATCGGGCTGCCAGCCCCCCTCTAACTCGGCGGCGCGCGCCGGCCCCAGCCGGGCGATCAACTGGGCGCGCAGAATCTCGGTTTCCCAATTAATCGAAAGGTTCCACGACATCATCTTGGCCCAGGCCAGCGAGTCAACGATCGTCCACGGTTCCGGCCGATAGCGCAGCAGCGTGAATTCGATCGGCAGCTTGCCCCGGCCGATGAACGCGTTGATCCCGGCGACGTAGGCATCCAGCTCGGCGCGGATATCTGACCGCAGCAGCCCCAACCCGGCCTCGGCCGCGCGGCGCAGCCCCAGGATCCGCAGCCAGCAGTCCACCGGAACCGTCGCCGGGCCGACCACCTCCGACAATCGGCCCGCGACCAACCGCCGGTTGAACTCCATCTGCCACAGGCGATCCTGGGCGTGGATGAAACCTTGGGCAAAGAGCAGATCGTGGATGCTCCGGCCATAAATGTGCGGCACACCCCAGCGGTCGCGGATCACCTCGACCGGCGCGTGCAACCCCGGCAAACGCAGCGCGCCGCGCGTCTGCGCGAGCCGGGTACGCGCCAACAAAGACAGTCCAGTCTGGATCAGTCCTGCCACAGAACGCCTCCTCGTTTATACACCAGGGATCAGGAAAAGTCGTACTCGTCGAAATCGCCCACCGGCCGATACCCGATCTTCTGATACACGCTGTTCGAGGTTGGGTTCGCCAGGTCGGTGAAGAGCGCGCAGAACTGCCAGCCCGCGTCGAGTATACGCTGACTGAGCGCGGCCACACACGCGCTGGCATAGCCGCGGCGCCGGAACGCGGGCGGGGTGTAGACCGGGCCGATGGCGACGCCGTGCGTGGAGTGGCGCGGCTTGCCCGCCAACGACACCGGTCGGTCGGGTGCAACCTCCCACAGGAAGATGTCGCGCGCGTCGATGCGTTGCGCGGCGGTCTCGGCCGCGCTCTCCGGCGTGCCACTCAGCCCGGCCTCGATCGTGAACGCGTAGATCCAATCCGCCGCCAACGCCTGGTCCGCCTCGGTCGCCACGCGCAGCGCGCCCGGCACGCCGGTCGGGTGAATCACCTGGCGCAGCTCATAGACGCGCTCGCGGCGCATCCGCCGGAACGCGCCGCCGACCATGGCCGTCCACACCTCGGCAAAGGCGTGCGCGACATCGGACGGGCCGATTGTCCCGGGCGGGGTCCAACCATTGTCGCGCAAGTCGCGCGCGATCAGATGGAGGGGCGCTGGATCGGCATCCGCGGCGTGGATGATGACCCGCTGCGGCGGGGTCATCACCGCCGCGGCCAGCAGTTCGTCGCCGGCCTCCACCGTTGCCAGGTAGGGCGGCGTCTTGATCCGGTCGGGGTGCTCCTGCAAGCGCACCGCCACCCCGATCATCAGGTTATTGGCGGCCTCGTGACATTCGAGCGCCGCCTGTGTGCGGGCCAGGAAGGGGCCGGCGGTTGGATAGCGAGTGAAGATCATGGACATCCTCAAGCAAACAACGTGCCTGGCGACTCCGCAAGACGCCAGGCACGTGAAGGCGCGCCGCGCCGTGATGTCACGCTTTGATCGCGCCCGATGTGAGGCCAGCGATGAAGTAGCGCATGGTAAACATGAAGAGGATAATCAGCGGCAGCGAAGCAAGCACATAGCCCGCGTACATCGGCCCCCAACTCTCGGTGCCCATGTACGAGCTGCCGAAGCTGACGATGCCCACCGAGATGGTCCAGCGCCGGCCATCCGGGATCGTGACCAGCGGCCAGATGTAGTCGTTCCAGGTACCCAGGATGTTCATGATGGCGATCGTCACCAGGATCGGCTTGGAAAGCGGAACGCAGATCTGGCGATAGAGCTGGAACGTATTGGCGCCATCAATGCGCGCCGACTCGAAGAGCTCCTCGGGCAGCGAAGCAAAAAAGCTGCGCATCACGAAGATGGCAAAGACCTGCCCCCCGGCCAGGTAGGGTAAGATGAGCGCCCAGTAGGTGTTGACCAGGCCGAGATTCTTCACGAGGAGGAACGCGGGGACCAGCGTCAGGATGCCGGGGATCATCAGCAGGGCCAGCAACATCAGGAAAAGCGCCTCACGGCCTGGGAAACGAAAGCGCGCGAAAACGAACGCCGAGATGCTGGAGATAAACAACACAAGGATCACGGTGGAAACGGAGACCAGCAGGCTGTTGCCCACGTAACCGCCGATGCGCGTCCAGGCATCGCTATAGTTTGTGATCTGAACCCAGTGGGGCAGGCCCCAAAAGTTGTGCTGGAAATCCACGGTAGCCTTGAACGACGTCATCACCATGAAGACAAAGGGATAGAAGGTGATGATCGCCGCAAGCACCAGGAAGATATGGATCGGATAGTCGTGCTTCAGGGTTTTGCTCATCGCGCCGTCTCCATTATGCCCCGATGAATTCCACGCTGGACTTCAGATAGCGCGTATTGAGATAAGTCAGGACCAGCGTAATCATAAAGAGCGCTGTGCCGATGGCGCAGGCATAGCCCATCTTGCCGTACATCAAGGCATTGCGATAGAGCCAGAGGCCAGGCACCATCGTGGTGACGCCCGGCCCGCCGTTGGTCATCACCATGATCGTGGCGAAGTTCTGCAACGCGCCGATCACGGTGAGGATGACAATCAACTTGATCTGCGACATCACCAGCGGAAGCTCCACCCGCCAAAAACGGTTCCAGACCCCCGCCCCGTCAATAGCTGAGGCGTCCAACAACTCCGTGGGGATCGCCTGAAAGCCCGCCAGATAGATCAGTGTGGACATGCCGGCGATCCAGGGGAAACCGATGAACATCACCGCCCCGAGCGCCAGGTTGAAGTCGCCCAGCCAGGGGCGCGCCCACGAGGTCAGGCCCGCGGCTTTCAACAGCATGTTGAGCAGGCCGATCTGGGGCGAGTAGATGGATTTCCAGATGCCCAGCACCACCATGCCCGGAACCACCATCGGGATGACATACAGCACACGATAGAAGTACGCCAGGCGTAGGTTTTTCAGGTGAAAGATCAGCGCGCCGGCGAGCAGCGGGAAGGTCAGGTTCACGAACAGCGAAAAGGCTGTCAGCTTGAACAGATTGCCCACCGAACCCATCAAGGTGGGGTCTTGCAGCATGGCCTGGAAGTTGCCCAGGCCGATGAAACGCTGAACATTGTAGCCATTCCAATCGAACACGCTGTGGAAGAGCGCCGAAAACGCCGGATAATAGTTGAAAGTCAGCACCAGCGCGAAGGTCGGTATCAGGATCAGATAGGCTTGCTTGCTTCGCATGATGCGCTTCAGCAGGCTGATTTGCCGCTCCTGAGGTACGGCCACCGGCGCTGCGCTGCGTCCCATCGTCAACTGCGCCATGGTTTCTCTCCGCGATTGAGTGGGCTGGGCTGTGGGCGGGGGCTGGCCCGCCCACAGCCCAGCCGATGCCGATGAGCGTTACTTCAAGTGAGCGTTACTTCAGCCATTCCGGATGCTCGGCCGCCAACGCCTTGGCCGCCTTTTCCATCTCGCCCTGGATCTTGTCCGACATGGCATTGATCTCGAGCTTGCCGGCCAGGAGTTGTTGGAGCTGATTCCACATAATGTCCACGAACTCGCGCGACAGCATCGAGTCGAACGGCTCGATCCGCTCGGCGCCGTACTTGACCAACATGTCAGTATAAACGGACAGCGACGGATCTGCGCCGGTCGTGTCAACGATGCCGGGCGCGAAGCCGCCGTGATCGTTGAGCAAGGGGATCAACTGCTTGGGCGCAGTGATGAAGCGCATCCAATCCACCGCCTCGTTCAAGACGCCGCGCTTCTCGGCTGCGGCATTGATGGCATATTGGAAGACGCCGCCGACGCCGGCCATCGCCGGGAAGTCTATGCCGCCGAACGGAGAGCTTTCCTGCGTGATCTTGGGAATCTTGGGCAAGATGCCCCACTCGAACTTGATGAGCGGATCGTTGCGGGTCGGCTTGTTCTCCCAGCTCCCCAGCCAGACCATCGCCGCATCGCCGTTGATCCACAGCTTCTTGACATCGGAGGTCGGCGTGGCCCAGAAGCCGTCGTTCCACCATTTCGACCAATCCTTCAAGATCTTGAGCATCTCTTTCCATTCGGGATCGGTCGCGCCGTAACGCTTGTCGAGGATCGCCTTCACCATGGTCGGCGGCTGGAGGTTCTCGCCGGGCTTCCAGGTGCGGGAGACCGGCTTGTTGTCCCCCTTGATCTGGCCCATCTTCTTGTCGTAGAGCACATCCTGGATGATGCGAGTGCTCCAACTCCCCCAGAGCTGCACGCCGCCCGCCAGGTCCATGCTGATGGAGATCGGCGCGACCTTGGCGTCTTTGATGGCTTTCTCGACAGCCTCGAACTCCTTCCAGGTCTCAGGGATCTTCAAGCCCAACTTGTCGAAGAGGGTCTTGTTGTAGAAGAAGCCGGTGCCGACCAGGTCGCCGGTGATCAGGTAGATGTGGCCGTCGGGAGCTTTGCCGCTCTCGATAACCGGCCCCTGGAAGGCCTCCTTCCAGACCTTGTTCCCATCGTGATAGGGGTTGGGTTGCGCCAGGTACGGGTCGAGGTTGACCCACCAGCCCTTCGATACGTCGCGCGCGATATAGCCGCGCTGATACCAGATGATCTCCGGCGCGGTGCCGGCGGTCATTTGGGTCGTCAGCCATTCATCGTAGCCCTGCGTGAAATTGGGCAGAAATTCGATCGTGACGTTGGGATGCGCCGCCTCGTACTGCTTCTTCAGCTCATTGGCGTACTTGGGAGGATCGTAGCGATCATCGGCCGTGCGATCGCGCGGGGTCAGGCCCTGAAGCCAATGCTTGACTACCTTCTTGGCTGCGGGCGGAGGCGCCTTGGTTGGCTCCTTGACCGCCGCCGGCGCCGCGGTGGCCGGGGGCGCCTGTGGCGCGGGCGCCGCCGGCGCTGGCGCCTGGCAAGCCGCCAGCGCGCCTGTGACGGCGGAGGCGCCAGCCATCTTCAAGAATGCCCGACGAGACAATGATTTGGTAGACACGGATGCCCCTCCTTTGGTAATGCGGGAAAACGTCTATAGATCGCCGGTACTGGTTGAACGGGGATGCGGATGTAGTGTGTCACTCTCCTTTCCGAACTGCCTGGCAGGTGCGGTACGTACCCCTGGTTCATTGAAGCAGGAATGAAGAAGGGAATGCGCAGGTCTCCGGGCGATGCGAACCAGACATAAACACCTGTCGGGCATGTTGCGCTGTCGGCGCTGGCAGGCAACGCCAGGTCATGGCGACCCACCGATAGGTTTGACAGGAATACACACCTGTAGTATGGTGAACCCGGCCTGTGCATACCTGCAAACGTTCTTTGAGTGTACGCCGTTCTGCACTTCCTGTCAAGTCCCCGCGTTCATTCACATGTAAAATGTTACCGAACGTGATATAGTTCTCTCAAAAGATAATGTTACCGAGGGACGATGCCAAGCGAAATCACAATGACCGTAGATGAACGGCGCAAGTACTTGCTGATCATGCGCCCGCGTTATGAAACCGCCGACCGTGCGGAACGCGGGCGGTTGTTGGACGAAATGGCACAGGTGACCACCCTGCACCGCAAGAGCCTGCTGCGGCTACTGGCGGGGGAGCTGACCCGCCAGCCGCGGGGGCGTGAACGCGCCCGCACGTATCAGGCCCCCGTGACCGCGGCGCTGCGGGTGATTGCCGAGAGCTTCGACTACCTGTGCCCGGAACGCCTGACCCCCAATCTGGGCTGGATGGCGCGCCAGTTGGTCAAGCATGGCGAACTGACGCTCTCGGATGCGGTGCTGGCGCAGTTGGAGACCATCAGCGTCTCGACGGTGCAGCGCCGGCTGGCGCAAATCCGCCAAGATGAACGCCGCTTGCCGCAGAAGGGGCCGGAACGCGCCAACCAAGTCCTGCGGGAAGTGCCGATGACGCGCATTGCCTGGGATATCCCGGAACCTGGCCACTTCGAAACCGACCTGGTGCATCATTGTGGGCGGGCGGCCAGCGGCGAGTATGTGCATACGCTGCAAATGCTCGATGTCGCCACCGGCTGGAGCGAGCGCATGGCCGTGCTGGGGCGGGGCTATCTGGTCATACAAGCGGCCTTCCGCCGCGGCCTGGCCCGCTTGCCGTTTGCCGTGCGGGAAATCCACCCCGATAACGGCAGTGAGTTCTTCAATCAGCACTTGGTGCGCTTCTGGGGGGCGGTCGCCAGTGGCGTCACCCTCTCGCGCAGCCGCCCCTACCAGAAGAACGACAACCGCAAGGTGGAGCAGAAAAACAGTTCGTTAGTCCGTGCGTACTTGGGCTTTCAGCGTCTGGATTCGGGGGTGCAAACCCTGGCGCTGAATGAACTCTACGATCAGATGTGGCTCTACTACAACCTGTTCCAGCCGGTCATGCGCCTCGCCGAGAAGACCCTGGTGGTGCACGCGGCGGACGACCGCCCCCACGTCCAGCGCCGCTATGATACGGCCCAGACGCCCTTCGACCGCGTGTGCGCCACCCAGGCCATCGCGCCGGCCTGCCGGGACAAGCTGGCGCGGCTCCGCGCCGCCACCAATCCGCGCCAGCTGCGCCGGGACATCTACGACCGCCTGGAGCGGCTCTGGACCCTGCCCGGCGCCACGGCGGGGGTGGTCGAAGACGTGCACGTCCTTCTGCCGGCCATTGCCCAACCGGCACCCGCCCTGCTGTAACCGCAGGGGCCACCCAAGCACGGGGCTGTGGATATGTGGACAACTGGCAAAAGACGCCAGTTGCCCACATATCCACAGCCGCTACTACGACAACAGCGGCGCCCAGGCCAGACGGAGTAGCGCCAGGGGGCGCCCAATCTCACGAAAGGAGCAGCCGTCCAGTAACATTATCTCTTGAGAG